>Ga0209777_10000708_pt1 | contig 52380 bp, 56 predicted proteins | sample FrelakmetHBP12HB_FD_187147 | JGI IMG/M metagenome (GOLD analysis project Ga0209777, IMG submission 187147) | Freshwater lake sediment microbial communities from the University of Notre Dame, USA, for methane emissions studies -HBP12 HB (SPAdes)... | ecosystem: Environmental > Aquatic >... | reverse complement strand
GATTATACAAAAGCAATTATAATCGGCATCTCTTTGTTCGTAGCTGGTTTAGCAATAGCTTTTGGCACACTCGGAACAGGATTAGGTATGGGCAACGGTCTAAATGGTGCCACTAATGCTGTTGGCAGAAACCCGGAAGCTCAAGGTAAAATTCTTTTGACCATGATGGTCGGTCTGGCCATGATCGAGTCTCTGGCTATTTACGCGCTGGTTATCGCTCTGATCGTGCTTTATGCCAATCCGCTTTTGAAGTATATTGGCTAAAATTATTGCTATTATAGAAATCAGGGAGGGGGAGCGTACATCGACTTTCTCTCCCTTTTTAATGACACTCGCTGAAAACAAACGAAGTGAAGTTTGAAGCGTAAGTGGAATTATCCCCGAAGCGTAGCGTAGGGGGTTAGTTACTCCTTAATTTCCACAAGCGAAGCGCACGGAAATTTGTTAGGTAAACTTATCCCCGAAGCGAAGCGTAGAGGGTTAGTGACACCTTTCCCGAAGCGAAGCGCACGGAAATTTATTAAGTGAACTTATCCCGCGAAACGAAGCGAAGCGTAGAGGGTTAGTGACACCTTAATTTTTCCAAGCAAAGCGCAATAACATAATCATTTATTTTTCGAATACGAAGTTATCTTTATAGCAGGTCTAAGTATGGGCAGTAAATCATCCTTCCTGAAAGAAATGATCGACATAACAATAAGATTGGTGTAGATTTCATATCAAAATAGATAAGATAATTGAAAACGCAATTTACTCCTTAATGAAGGAGGGGATGTCTCGATTATTTCTATATTAATGAATTGTGCTAAATTTAAAGGGTATTGATCAAATGAAAATATTAATAGTGAAAATAATATTAGTCCTTTGCATAACACTGCCAATCGCGTTTTTACTCAAGAAATGGGATCCTTCAATTAAACCATACATTCTTGTAGTATTTGCGGTCGCCGCACTCTTTATCGAATCAATAACTGATTATGCAAATCGAAAATTTTCAGAGCCTAATGTTATAGTAAATATAGAAAGATCTGGCGAAGCATACAAAATTAATGTGGAATCATCAAAACCTTTAAGGTCTCTTGCCATAGATTTGCCTGTCCTTGGAAATGTCAAGACAGTTAGCGATATGAATTCCATAGCAGATGGCACGACAACAATTAAAAGGGTTGTCGGATCAAATGCGTCTGTTTCTCAAAACAATATTGAAATTTTGATAGAGGATCTCAAACCATCAGCAAAGCTTGAATACACTGTACATATTCAGCCATTACCGAAGAATCTATTTATTGCTGGAACTGACAGATATCAAATCTCATATACTTGGCAATTAGCAGGAGAATCGAAAACAAAAACAAAATGGATTTCTTTAGATACTGGAAAAGAGACTGAAAGACCTAATATGCAAGTCAAAGGAATTACTTTCCACAATAGAGCATTGTCACCAGAAGAGATTAAAAAGCGATACGAAGAGGGAATGAAGCGGCACGATATTAAGGATTAATAAGACTCTAACCTTTGCGTCCACGTGACGGCTGGGTCACGCCGTTTGTGACGCAATTTGTTACACTTTTCAACCAGTAATCATCGGTTTTATTATTCCATGAGCTTGTGGACTCATAGGTAACAATGAGAGCATTTTATCCAAGGTATTTTATGAAAAAGAAAAAACTGAATTATAGCTATCTATCAGTGGAACTTTTTTTGTGCATTGTTGTTATTTTACTTACTTTCATCATTCAATCGTGTGCGACAACATCTAAAAGTGAAAATTTTAGACGCAATATGGAGAATCTTGCCAAAGAAAACGCCCGTTGCTGTGTAGAAAAAACATATCTTGGTGTTAATATAATTCTCAACAGAAATAATGAAATTGAATTTGCTTCAGTTGCTGATGATACGCCGGCAGCTAAGTCAGGGATACTACCAGGTGACGTTATTTTGAGGATTGATAATGAAGATGTAAAAGATAAATATCACGCATTTATTCTTTACGATAGTAAGTATCCGGGTGATACAATTTTGTTTACTATTAAACGAAAAGGCAAAATCATAACCAAACAGTTTCAATTATTGTCTCAATATTATCTCAATGTACAATATACATTACTAGAATTAGTGTACAAAGACATTCCCGTTCGTTTAGCTGTGATTTTTGGGAATATTGATTATGGGTATCCTAACTTAAAAGAGTATTTTGGAAAACAGGAATCGTATTATGTGGGCATGATTGAAAGCACCTTCCTCTCAATGTTTCGCAATCAGAATAACTTTACAATAATAGACAGACAAAAAACGGATGCGATTTTAAACGAATTAAAATTTCAGTCATCAGGTCTGGTTGATAATAAATCACGTGAGAAATTAGGTAGCATGCTAGGTGCTACACATTTGTTGGTTACGGATATTTCTTTATCTAAAACCACCGATAATAAGGCTGAATCTCTTTATGTAATGCGGCTTATTGAGGTTTCGTCTGGTAAAACACTATCAACATCCACTTTTACAAATAAAATCAAAGAATCCATTGATTTTGTACAGCTGGATTTGATCAGTTACTATGAAAAAATGAAAAAAATATCTGTTCTTGAAGAAGAAGCTACAACCGCCTATTCAAATGTAACGGGAGATAATTATAAAGATGATACTAAACTTTATGATGCCCTCGTTAACGTAGTAATACCCAAATACCAAGTATTCATTCAACAACTGATGAATATATCACCAACGACACAGGAGGTAATAAATATTCATCGGCTTTTTGTTGAGGGTTCGAATCTCCAATTACAAGCCTTTCAAATGTATCAAACAGCTTTAGCTCAAAAAGACAAAGAGCTTATTAATAAAGGAAACCAGACTATGAGTTTGGGGAGGCAGAAGATGCAAGAATTTAAAATGGAAGTTAAAAAATTATCAAAATAATAGAATATTGAATATAACCTTGAAGGCAACAAAAGGGGTGGTTATAATTATTGCTTATTCTTCAGCAGATTTTACCATACACTTTTCAACTTGTAATGTTCAATCGTTTGATATTCTTTCTGATGATTACTTGTAGCTGAGCTGCTTACAACAGACCAGACTTAATTTAACAGTGTTTGCAAAGCCAAGCATTGGTTAGATCAATCATTCCTCAACAACAACTTTCCCCCGTAAAACCTTTTTTACTGCTTGTTGATGTTTGGCGGTGAGGATTTTTTCTTTTGCCCTTTTGCTGCGTTTTCTTTTTTGACGGCGAATTTTTTCCAGTTTTTCTTTTTCTTTCGCAATAAAACCTTTTTGCAGCCGTTCAATTTTGTCTAATAAGAGTTTGCGTGCCAGATAACGGTTTAATGACTGGGATCGTTCCCTCTGGCACTTTACTGAAAGGCTGGTAGGTATGTGGACAAGATAAACACAAGAAGAACTTTTGTTGACTTTTTGTCCTCCGGGACCGGAGGAGCGGACAAAGGATTCCTCAAAATCATTTTCGGAGACGCCTAGTTCCTGCATTCTGGCAGCAATCGCGTTTTCTTTTTCTGCGGATATCGGCATGGTCTGTTTATAGTTTAAGGAATAGAATAAATCTCGTCGTCGATCAGGTGAATCCAGTTTTCTGTAAGTACTTCTCTGGCTTCTTCCAACTTATCGACACCAAGAATAATAATAGTTTCTTTACCGATCCGATTAATTGTTGTGTAGAGATAATGAATGTTAATATCCGCTTTGGCCAGCGGTTTCAAAATAGCGTTGATGCCGCCGGCATGCAGGGGGACTTTGGCCGCAAGCACCGGCGTTACTTCAATGTTGAAATTGAAACTGCGCAGAAGCGCCGCGGCGCGGTCGGGATCATTGACCACGAGACGAACCCTGCTGTCGTGTTCAATACTGGCGGCCGATACGGCTTTGGTGCTGATATCTTCAGCATCCAGAATATGGATGAGTTTGGCAAAAGAACCGGGCACATTACCCAACAAAACGGAAATTTGTTTTACCGACATAAGACTTAACCTTTTACATAATCGAATCCGGCGGCAAAAGCTTTGCGGTTAACTTCCGCAAGGGATTTTTTCTTGCTGCCCATAATCGATTCCAGACTCTTTAAATAAATTTCAGGAGAAACGACGCCCGATTTTTTAATGAATGCTCCCATCATGATGATATTGGCGACCCGGATGTTGCCCAACTCTTGAGCAATATCAGTGCAGGGAATACAGAAGGTTTCAACATCCTGTCGGTTAGGACGATCATTAATAATGGATGAATTTAAAAAGATTGCCCCTCCGGATGTGACTTTATTTTGAAAAGAAAAAAGAGACGGGGCGTTCATAACAATAAGATAATTCGGTTCCGAGGCAACAGGGGACGCAATTTCCTCATCACCCATCGCTACGGTACAATTAGCTGTGCCGCCTCTCATCTCTGCGCCATAAGCGGGAAGATAAGTAACGTGATAGCCTTTGTTCATCGCGCTGTTGGCCAGGCTGGTGCCCATCATTAAAACGCCCTGGCCGCCAAAACCGGAAAAAATTGTTTTGACAATCATTATGTGGCCTCCACAGTTTTCTTTGCCGCGGCAATATTATCTTTAAAGACGCCGGGAGGAAATTCTTTGCTCATTACTTCATCCATCCATTTACAAGAATCTATAGATGTCATTTTCCAGTTGGTCGGGCATAAAGAGAGAATCTCAACCATTGAAAACCCCAAACCGTCAACCTGGCATTGAAAGGCTTTCTTTATGGCTTTCTTTGTTTTGTTTACACCTGCCGGAGAATTCACCATACATCTTTCGATGTAAGTTGAACCCCTCAACTGGGAGAAAATTTCACTTACCTTAACAGGATATCCGTCAAGAGTTGCATTGCGTCCCGCCGGACTTGTCGTTGTTCTTTGATTTAGCAATGTTGTCGGAGCCATCTGCCCGCCGGTCATTCCATAAACAGCGTTATTGATAAATATAACAGTAATATTCTCACCGCGGTTGGCGGCATGAAAACTCTCGGCGATGCCTATTGCGGCTAGATCGCCATCTCCCTGATAAGAAAAAACAACCAGATCGGGGAGAGTTCGTTTTATGGCCGATGCCATGGCCGGGCCTCTTCCATGAGGTGCTTCAATCATATCCACATCAAAGTAATTATAGGCCAGAACAGCGCAACCTGCCGGAGGCACACCAATGGTAATGCCTCTTATATCCATCTCGTCAATAACTTCAGCAACAAGCCGATGGACAATGCTGTGTCCGCAACCGGGACAATAATGGAAAATATTTTCTTTTAAGCTTTTCGGCCGTTTAAAAACTGTTTTTGCCATATATTCATTACCCTTAAATTAATGCCTGAATAATTAATTATTCTTATCGCAGAGTCTTGCTATCACATTGGCAAGTTCTGCCGGTGTTGGCACTGCACCGCCCGGGCGGCCATGAAATTCAATGTTGGCATAGCCCTGCAAAGCCAGCCTCACATCATCGAGCATTTGACCGGTACTCATTTCAAAAACGAGAAAATTTTTAATTTTTGACGATAAGGCGCGCAGTTTTAATTCCGGAAAAGGCCAGAGGGTGATCGGACGGAAAAGACCTACCTTCATTCCTTGATCACGCAGGCGTTTGATTGCGCCTTTAGCAATTCTGGCGGCCGTTCCATAGGCCACGATGACCATTTGAGCATCTTCAATGTTATGCTCTTCATGCAGTGTTTCGTTTTTAGTGATTACATCGTACTTGCGCGCCAGCTTCCAGTTGTGTTCTTCACTATCGATGGGATCCAGAAGAAGACCACGGATAAATTTGCTTTTACCTGTGCCCGCGCCGCGCAGCATGAATTTTTCGCTGTACTGACGTGGTTTGGGTTTCTTGAAGATAACCGGCTCCATCATCTGTCCCATCATTCCGTCGGCAAGAATCATCACCGGTGTACGGTATTTATCGGCAAGATCAAAGGCATCCATTGTCAAATCAGCCAGCTCCTGACAGGTTCCCGGAGCGTAAACAATAGTGCGGTAGTCTCCATGTCCTCCTCCGCGGGTGGCCTGAAAATAATCTCCCTGTGACGGAAGAATATTGCCCAAGCCCGGGCCGCCGCGCATGATGTTAACAATAATGCCGGGAAGCTCACAGGCGGCCATCGAAGAAATTCCCTCCTGCTTCAAAGAAATACCGGGGCCGGATGATGAAGTCATTACTCTTACTCCGGTAGCGCTGGCACCGGCAATCATATTAATCGCGGCTATTTCACTTTCCGACTGAATAAATACTCCACCATCGGCTTTGCGCATATGCTCGGCCATATACTCGGTAAGTTCATTTTGTGGTGTAATCGGATAACCGGCATAAAAACGACAACCTGCTCGAATTGCGGCTTCAGCGATAATATTATTTCCTGACATCAGTACTTTATTCACGGAACACCTCAATTGCTATATCCGGGCACATCGTCGCGCAAATAGCGCATCCGTTGCACTCCTTTTCTTCGGTTGTGCAGACGGGACGATAGCCCTTAGCGTTATATTCCTTTGCAGGAATGATGTGACCTTTGGGGCAAAAATAAATACAGAGGTGGCACTCCTTACAAAGTTCTTTCTTTATCCTGATATGTCCTTTCACATTATATCCCCAAAACAGTTTAATGCCTTTGATTCAATCCCGCGACTTGGAATTCCCAGCTCCAGCCGTTGGAGAAATACGCCGTAACTCGCGGGAGGTCGCATTATTACAGGGAGCCTCCAGCTCCTGCCGGAGGGGGCTCCACTCACTTTTAGCGCATGCTATTTTGCTTATTAACAAAAGAAAGTCAAGGTATAATTAATAAGGCTGAAGGCGTTTAGGCTGAGGGCTGAAGGTTAAATACTGGCAGGTTAAGAGGGGGAAATTATTCCCTTCTACCTGCAGTCTTTCTTTAGCCTATATCTTTGTAATTTGAAATCCTTCTAATTTTATGGCGATTGATCTCTGTAACAAATCAATGGAAATAACGAAAAGTTCTTTTTCAACATCGCTACTGACAACGGTTCCCTCAATTCCGGCAAGTGGTCCATCGATTATACGCGCCAGTTCGCCCGCTTTGGGAAATTGAAAGGTAAAGACTTCTACTTTTTTATCCAGCAATCGTCTAATCGCCAGTATTTTGTCTTCAGGCACTGGTAGCGGTTCTGAATTTTCTTTTTTCCCCAGAATGCTGACAGTGCCGGGAGTTTTGAGAATCGCCAGTTTTGTTTCATTGTCGAGGAGAGGTGCTTCAACAAAAAGATACCCCGGGAAAAGCGGAACAAAAATTTTTTTCTTTCGGTCTTTTCGCTTGCTCCACACCTCTATCTCAGGTAAAAAGGTTGTCAAGTTCTTCTGGGCAAGACCGGAATTTGCCTTGTATTCATGACGGCTTCTTGTATGTACGGCATACCATGCCATAGTAAAATACCCGCGGATTCTTTGAATTGAAAAAAAGGTGATGCCCATCTATAATAAGTGATGACATTTTGCAATGGAGAAATGATGAAGGTTTTTCGTCTGGCTGGAATCAAACTGACATTAGATGAAAGTGAAGAATCATTGGCGGCGAAAGCTGCCGACGCATTAGCCATATCACGTGAAAATATTGCTTCGGTTGAAGTAATAAGAAAAGCGATAGATGCAAGGCGCAATAAGCCGCCCCATTTTGTTTATGTTGTTAAAGTCAGAGTTTCCGCAAGCGTAAATCTGCCCGCTGAATTTAAAGATGGCATTACATTGCAGGAAGTTAAAGATGAACCGCAAGCTCCGCCGCCTGTGCCTGCCCGTTTGCCCAAACTGCCTGTTGTGGTCATAGGCAGTGGTCCAGCCGGTATTTTTGCAGCTTATGTTCTTGCTCAAAGAAAGATTCCCGTAATCCTTTTAGAAAGAGGCACGAAGGTAGAAGAGAGAATCAAAGATGTGCAGGCATTTTGGGAGGAGGGTGTTCTTAATCCGCAAAGCAATGTTCTTTTCGGCGAAGGAGGTGCCGGAACATTTTCCGATGGAAAGCTGACCAGCCGGACAAAAAATCCTTATTCTTCCTGGATAAAGAATATTCTGGTGGAAATGGGCGCGCCGGAAACAATTCTTGCTGAAGCCAAACCTCACATTGGCACTGACCGGCTCCGAAAGATAATCGTCAGCTTAAGAAAAAAACTTATCGAAATGGGTTGCGAAATTAGATTTTCAGCACGGGTGACTGATTTTGTGATTTCACACGGGGCTGTCAGCGCGCTGATTGTTAATGAAAAAGAAGAGATTAAAACCAGCCAGGTGATCTTAGCCATTGGCCAGAGCGCCGATGATACATATTTACGGTTATTTGAACGGGGTATAAAAATTACAGCCAAACCATTTGCCATTGGTTTGCGGGTGGAGCATCCGCAGGAGTTGATCAATTCCATCCAGTATGGCCAGTGGCGCAATCATCCTCAACTGCCACCGGCGGAATATTTTGTTACGGCATCACTTTCCGGTTTAAATCGTTCGGTTTATACCTTTTGCATGTGTCCGGGGGGAGAAGTTATCGGTTGCAGCAACGCCTCCGGTGTTGTGATCACTAATGGCATGAGCAATTCGCGGCGCTGTGGCGAATTTGGCAACAGTGCCGTTGTGGTAAATATGCGGGAAGATGATTTTGTTGAAAATGGCCGTCCTCTAAGCGGATTGGATTTCCGCAGGCGTTGGGAACATCGGGCTTTTCTTTTGGGAGGAAGCAATTATTCGGCGCCCGCGCAAAAGTTGATTGATTTTCTGCAAAACAAACAATCAGGTGTTGTCGGGCGGACAAGTTTTCGCCCCGCTGTAAAACCTTCATCTCTGGCGGAGGTTCTGCCGGAATTTGTCACCAAAGCTTTAAGACTCGGAATTACTGAGTTTGATCATAAGATGCCGGGTTTTATTACTGAAGATGCCCATTTGATCGGAGTGGAAACAAGAACTTCATCACCGGTGCGCATTTGCCGCAGAGCTGATGGTCAAAGTGAAAGTGTCGAAGGAATTTATCCTTGCGGCGAAGGTTCCGGATATGCCGGCGGGATTATCAGCTCGGCACTCGATGGAATAAAGGCCGCGCAGAATTTAATAGTCAATTTAGATTGAGACCTTTGCATAACGGTATGAAACCAGCAAGATTGTCATTCCCGCGTAGGCGGGAATCCAGTATTATCAATGGTTTGCTGGATACCGGCCTACGTAACCTAAAGGTCATCTGCGACCGGTATGACGATTAGGGGGGATATGCAAATATCTTAGATTAAGCGGCTATCAAGAATAATATCTTCGCCGCTTCTTGATATCTTCCTGATGGACAGAATCTTTGCCAAATCCAGATTGCTGATTTTTAAGTCACCTACTGCTTCGATTCCTTTACCTAAAATTTTCGGCGCAATGATAGTTACTAGGCGATTGGCCAGATTATTTATTAAAAAGGAAGTTATAATTTGAGAGCCGCCTTCAACCAAAATAGATGAAATATTTCTTTTGGCCAGCATTGATAAAAGTTTTTTCAGGTCAACATTTCCCCGTTTATTGGCGGCCACAGTGATTACTTCCGCCCCCAGCTTGCCCAGTTTCTGAAATTGCGGGTCGCTGGCCTTTTTGATTGTGGCGATAATTGTTTTGTTTTGAGATAAGTTTTGCAATACTTTGGACTTTGCCGGAATATTTAACTCGGAGTCAACTATAACACGCAGCGGATTGCGCCCGCGAACCAGGCGTACCGTGAGTTCAGGATTATCTTTGATCACAGTTCCCGCGCCAACTAATATGGCATCATGCGTGGCTCGAAGTTTATGGGTGAACTTCAGAGATGCCGCTGAACTTATCCACTTAGATTGACCGGTTGCCGTGGCGATGCGGCCATCCAATGTTTGGGCGTATTTTATTGTCACAAAAGGCAGTTTTGTTTCCATAAAATGGAAAAACACTTCATTGAGCATGTGGCATTGAGGCTCCAGAACGCCGGTTTTAACCTCAACCCCGCAGCTTTGCAGATAGTTAATGCTCTGGCAGGAGACAAGCGGATTAGAATCAATTGTGCCGATAACAACGCGGGCAATTTTATGTTTTGTGATGCTGTCGATGCAGGGAGGAGTTTTGCCTTCGTGGCAACAGGGCTCTAAAGTAACATAGAGAGTTGAGCCGGCTACATTCTCAGAGGACTTTTTGATCGCGTTTATTTCGGCATGATTTCCTCCATAACGCTGATGATAACCCCGGCCGATAATTCGGTCGTCTTTAACAATGACGGCACCGACCAGAGGATTGGGACTAACATAACCTCGACCTTTTTGGGCAAGCTTCAAGGCCATCTTCATGTAATATTCATCTTTCATCTAATAATATTTACATTATTGTTATATCAGATGCAAAGAAATTTATTGTCGATCAGTCCGGCGATGTGATATGAAAAAATAAGTATCAATACTCGAATTAACAAAATAAAGGCGATTTTAAGGAGTGATCATGAAAGGAGTTGTTCTGGCCGGCGGATTAGGCAGTAGGCTTTATCCTCTGACAAAAGTAACCAACAAACATTTGCTGCCGGTTTATAACGAGCCGATGATTTATTATCCCATCAGAATTCTGGTCAATGCCGGAATTGAAGAAATACTAATTGTCACCGGTGGTAATAATGCCGGTGATTTTTTATGCCTGTTGGAAAATGGCAAAGACTTTGGCCTTAAACACATCAACTATACATATCAGCAGGGTGAAGGCGGCATTGCCGCGGCTTTGAGCCTTGCCGAGCATTTTGCTGATCGGGACAAGATTGCCGTAGTTTTAGGAGATAATATTATTGAAGGCAATATCAAATCGATGGCGGAAGAATTTCGTAAGCAGAAAGATGGCGCGCGAATATTGCTGAAAGAAGTGTCCGATCCGCAAAGATTCGGCGTGCCTGTTTTTGAAGGCGAAAAAATTGTCCGTGTGGAGGAAAAACCGGTAAGTCCTGCTTCCAATTACGCTGTGATCGGCATTTATATGTATGATTACCGGGTTTTTGAATTTATCAAATCATTAAAACCTTCTCAGCGTGGTGAGCTGGAAATTACCGATGTAAACAATTTCTATATTAGGGAAGGGAAGATGCAATGGAATGTTCTTGATGGCTGGTGGTCGGATGCCGGAACTTTGGAATCTTTACAAGCCGCCGGGAATATGGTGGCGAAAACAGGAGCGAATAAGATATGATTAATGGTGTAATAGTAAAAAAGCTGAAAGTCATTCCCGATGAGCGCGGCCGTTTGATGGAAATCATGCGTACTGATGATAACTTTTTTCAAAAGTTCGGTCAGGTTTATATGACCACGGCTTATCCGGGAGTCGTCAAGGGTTGGCACTATCACAAAAAGCAGGCTGATAATATGGCTGTAGTCAAGGGCATGATGAAAATAGTCCTTTACGACGGCCGTAAAGAATCAGCCACTTTCGGCGAAATTAACGAAATATTCGCCGGCTGCCATAATCCTGTTTTGGTGCATATTCCGGCTTTTGTATATCACGGTTTCAAATGTATCTCTGAAGAAGAAGCCGTAGTGATCAATACACCGACTGAAGTTTATAATTATAAAGAGCCGGATGAGTATCGACTGCCTGCGCATGACAGTGAGATGAAGTATGATTGGGGGAGAAAAGACGGATAGATTTAGGAAGTCTGATGTATGTTACAACCATGACGCCCTTATAAAAAGTCGTCAATCTCAGTTTTTCGTCATTCCGGTGAATACCCTGAAGGGCACGCGAGCCGGAATCCAGTTATTTCAACATGTTCTGGACACCGGCGTTCCCAGGCATGCACCGGGGTTCCCTGCCGGTGTGACGATTATTGTGTTTATAATATTTCTTGACTTTAACACGGTAATAATTTATAATTTTAATAACTTGAAAAAGGCAAACCGCCTGAAAAGACGGGACGCAAAGTTACTGGCCTAAGTCTTCGTAGTTTGGACAAGGTGGCAGGGCTGCCGGGCAACTTCAGAGCCTTCCAGCAATTCTGCTATAATACCAAATGTAACAAATTTAAGAAGATATACTGGAAATAATGCCATGCTTTTAAACTATTTCGCCTTTATTTTTGGTGCCGTCGTCGGAAGTTTTTTGAATGTTTGCATTTTCCGAATGCCTGCTAAAGTATCTATAGTCAAGCCTCTGTCACAATGTCCTCATTGCCATCATCCTGTGCGTTTATACGATAATATTCCATTGATCAGCTATATTGTATTGAGAGGTAAATGCCGTGATTGCGGTGGAAAAATATCCTGGCGTTATCCGCTGGTGGAATTATTAACCGCGCTGCTTTCTTTGTTCTTGTTTTTTAAATTCGGCCTTACTTTGAATTTCTTCATTTTTTTTATTTTCACGGCGGTCTTGATTGTTATTGCTTTTATTGATCTTGACCATCAAATAATTCCTGACATTTTGACATTGCCGGGAATACCTTTATTTTTCCTGTTAGCTGTATTTGTTGTCAAAGTTCCTCGGCTCGAAGCTTTGGTTGGGCTCTTAGTGGGCGGCGGCGTGCTTTTTGCGATAGCCTTTGTTTATGAGTTGTTGACAAAACGCGAAGGGATGGGCGGCGGCGATATAAAACTTCTGGCCATGATCGGCGGATTTCTGGGCTGGAAATCGCTGATATTTATTTTATTGTTTAGTTCTTTTTCTGGCGCTATAGTTGGCATTGTGGCGATGATTATTAAAAAACAGGACATGAAATATGCGGTTCCCTTTGGACCATTCTTGTCGGCAGCCGCGGTTGCCTATCTGTTTTGGGGCGATACCTTCATGCGTTTTCTTATTTGGGGATATTGAACGATTGGAATGTGAAAATCACAAGTTAAAGTGGTTTAATTCGCTGGTTTATTGATTGTAATTAGGAGAAAGGAAATAATTGATAGATTTTTTTAATAGCATAAAATACTGATATTAAAAATGATATTAATGAAATTGCTTGAGCGTTAACATAGGTAAAAAGATAGTTCCATTATGGCATATAATTTGCGGTATAATCTGTGGATAATTTTTTGATTTGATATTGGGGCAGGCAGTGAAGATAAAAGAGGCAAAAGGTTTCAGTTTAGTGGAATTGGTGATTGCCATCGGCGTATTGGGTATAGTATTGGCGATTGCAGCTCCGAATTTTAATAAGTATAATCAAAATACTAATCTGCAGGAGGCGGCTCGGGATATATCATCAGATATTTCTTTATGGAAGCAGCGGGCTGTTTCAGAGAATATAAGCTATCAAATCAGGTTCGATACTGCAGCAAATAATTATACTATTTGGAATGAGATATTAGACGCGAATGGGTTGCGTACAGGTACTTATGCTCAATTAGTCGCAAATACAAAGGCCGTGGGTGCCGGCTATTCCAGTATTAAAATTTCCGGTACTCCCAGCTTTTTCCCCGGTGGTGTTCCAACCATTACGTTAGATCCAAGGGGAACGAGTGGGAATGGTAGTGTAGTGATAATAAATAAAATATTATCAAAGGCAACAATTACTACTAATCCAATGGGAAGGGTGCATGTTGAATATAGTCTGCAATAATAAAGGCATAAGTCTGGTGGAATGTATGATTGCTGCTTTCTTAACGGCAATTGTAGCCATTTCCGTTATGCCGATGCAGGAGAGTGCGATAAGAAGTGTCGGTATTGCTGATTATCGGGGCAGAGCGGAAGGTATTTTACAATCGCAACTGGAATATAGTGAGTTTAGAATCATGAATTCCGCGAACGTTATTATTGCGGGAGCTCCCATCACTAATACGGTTACAGTAAGCGGGGTGGCCGGAGTTACCGGAGATGTCACTTACACTGTTATAACAACAACGACAGCTTATCCAACCTACTGGGTTGTCAATGTTTTAGTGACCTGGCCGGGGAATGCAACCGGCATTACCAGTAGTATAATGGCTACGCGGCAGTCATTAGGAATTAATTAATAACTTAATGTGGACAATGATTAAGATGAGAAAAAACGGTTTTACTCTGATAGAAATCATAATAGCGATCTTTGTTGGGTCAGTCATTATGATTGCGGTTTATGGAATGATGGAGATGGCCCAGAAAAATTCGACTAGCCTGGATCGCAAAGTTATTACTCAGCAGGATACGCGAACGGTTCTGGACTTGATGGCATCGGAAATACGCATGGCATCCTACAATCCCACCAAGAGTGTGAATGTCTGGAGTACAATGCCTATTTGTATGGGAGGGTTAGGAGGGATTACTCAAAGCTTTCAGGGAATTCAAATAGCTAAGGCCAATAAAATTCTTATAGCAATGGATTTAGATAAAAGTGGCAGTATCGGTAACGTTACTAATGAATATATCATGTATTCTTATGATAGTAACGCCAATAAGATTTCCAGGAATGTCAGTTGCGGCGGTGATGTTGTCCTTTTAGGCCCTGACGCTGCCGCTGTTCCTCCGATTGTGACGACTACTAATGTTCTCAATCAACTAGCGGGAGTTAGTTTGTTTCAATATTTTGACAAAAGCAATAACAACATTACTGCTACTGTGGATAATAATTCCAGTACAGTAAACGGAATACCGGCGATACGGAGGATTTTAATAACGATTGTCGCCGATACTGCCGCCAAAGATCTTATGACAGGCCAGATAAGACAAATTGTTTATTCCACAAGTGTCATAGTGAGGAATCATGCACCCAGCCCTTAAAATATTTAATTGCCGGCAGAAGTCTGAAAAAGGTTTTGTCCTGCTTGTCGCACTCATCGCGGTGATGATTATGATGGCGGTAAGCTTTTTAATTTTAACTACGTCCACTCAGGATATTAGCATCAGTTCGCGCCTGGTTGGGGGAAGAAAAGCCATGTCGGCGGCGGAAGCCGGTGTGCATCAAGTCTGCCTATCGCTTGTACCGACTAGTCCACAAGTTCCCGGTCCGCAAACATTCTTTGATGCGGCCAAAGATGCTAAAGCCTCTTTCACTTATATTGCCCCCCAAAGAAATTCCAGGATGCCGGATATTAGTGTGCCTGGCTTCTCAAATAAGGGGCCTGTTTATGAAACGACTGTTACCGGCACTGAAAGCAGTTACCAATCATCGGTAAGCATTTTCATTGGGACTGTATCTAAACCGAGTGGCCGGGATGATACCATTTATTATTGACGGTGAGACAATTGCTGAATGGCACTGATGGATGCAATGAGCGAAATATGGCTGAAAAGTAAAATCATAATCGTTTTTTAAATTACGGAGGAAAGCTTATTATGTTAAACAAGAAAAGTTTATTATTTTTTGTTGTCATACTAAATATAGTTATATTTATTTTTTCGGCAATCAATGTATTGGCTGACGGTGATGATGAATCCGCCACTTTCAATTCTCTTGCCCCTGATGCGATGATCGTTCTGGATTTGTCCGGCAGTATGGCGGATAACCCTACGGGCACAAGCTATCCCTATGGGAACAGCACATCCTGCGTCGCCGATACAACACACTGTACCGGACACAGCAGCAATTGCAGCGGCGGCTTCTGTAATGCATCTTATAACAACTGTAACGTAGACTGCAGCAAGCTGGCCATCGCCAAAAGAGCGATATTCAATATTTTAGATGATAACAATGATAATATTATTGATGTGAATGACTCCAAGAGCCTGAATATCAGAATCGGTTTTTATCGCTTCTATAATTGCTCAAGCGATGTTACTGTTACCACAGGCAGCACTTATAACAGCGGTTGTGCAACGCTTGTTAGAGGCTTGGGTACTACATACAGCCAAATCTATTGCAACAATACAACCAGCTGCGCTTCCACCGTTACCGGCTGCAGTCCGTCCGGTGAATGTGTAGTTGGTGAATCCGCCACTGGCGGCACGCCTCTGGCTACAACACTTCGCGAAGTTAAAGTTTATTTAGATTATAATAAAAGCCAGGATAGTGCCAAATCCTGCCGGCAGAAATTTGTTATTTTACTAACCGATGGATCAGACACTTATGGCTGCAGCGGAGATGGAGGCGAATGCCAATCGTATATGTATGAACGCCGCCAGGCAGTAGTGGCAGCGACCAAACAATTAGCCGATGCCGGTTATAAAGTGTTTGTTGTCGGCTTTGGCTCAACAATGCCGGTATATTTGCAAAACACCCTTAACTGGATGTCCTATTATGGCGGGACAGATAACCCCCTTGCAGACAACTCGGGCAGCACAGCACAGTATAATATTGCAACTGGTTGTATGGCCAATCCGGCAGTTCCCTCTGCCTGTTGCAATTTAAGCACAAATCCGACCGCTTGTTTTCCGACCGGTGTTACCAGTTGTCATACCAGCACAGATGCGACTTCGTCAGATTGCGGCAGTTCCACCAGCCATTTTAAGGCGACAACAAATGATCCGGGCTATCTTCCTCTTTCCGGATATGCCTACATCGCGGAAAATGGAGACCAGGTAACGGCAGCGCTGAAAGCCGCATTTGCCGCCATTCGCCACTCTATATATTCCTTCACCCAGATATCAGTTCAGGCGGTGAGGACTCTTGATGAAAATTATTGTTATTCGGCATCGTTTCTGCCGATTAATTACGACCCGTTTTGGCCTGGTTATTTAAAGAGATATTCCATTAACGCCGATGGTTCCATTTCCGGCACGGTGGATTGGGATGCAGGCACGGTTTTATCAGGCATGTCGGGAAGTGCTAGAAGTGTCTGGACATATAAAGCCGGTGCTTTAAAGGCATTTAATACGACCAATTTATTGCCTGCTGATTTTGGCCTTACTTCCACTCAGACGACGACAAGAGATATGATTGTAAACTATATTCTTAACGGTGAGACCAGTGCTGATCTAACCGGCTGGAAATTAGGTGATGTATTTCATAGTTCACCGCTGTCCATAACCACGCCTAACTCTTTGTTTTATGACCAATGGGATAGCAGCATTACCAAGGCTTTCTCGACTTTTCTTGCAAATCATCCGCGATCTTCCGCCAACGGCAAACGAATAATAATCGTCGGCGATAATAATGGGCAGTTGCATGCAATCAAATTAGGTCCGTTATCGGGAACTGCAGGCGGTGGTTCAGAAATATGGAGTTTTGTACCCCCCAATTTAATTTCCCAATTAACCTATGTTGCTCATAATACGCATCCCTCATCGCTCCTTCACGAATATTTTGTTGATGGTCCTTCGAGTGCCGCAGACGTTTGGCTGGGGACAGGAAGCATAACCGCTGCGACGAATACCGGCCCATCGAAGTCGGCAAGCGACTGGTACACCTATCTCGTTACAAGTGAGGGTCGGGGTGGAAGCACGACTCTCTGGAGCTCGGACACTTCCTGCGAATCCAATTTTAACACGCTGCAATCTTCGACTTATGTCAATTATTGTGGTTATTATGCTTTTGATATTACAAATACTGCAGCTACAGCACCGGTTCTTAAGTGGCGATTGGGTGGAAACAGCGGATTTTCATCCTCAGATCCGACAGATCGTGCGCATTTGGGTGAACCCTGGAGTAAAATGTTTATCGGGCGAGTCCGGATAGGCAATAATGAAAAATGGGTCGGTTTGATCGGCGGCGGCTATTCGGGGATTGATTGCCCGGCTACCGGGGTGTGTGACACCCGGGGCAAAGGATTTTACGTGGTTGATATTAGTAATGGTTCTATCTTATGGAGATACACACATAGCGGTCCTACAGGAACTGCTAATGGCAGCATGGATTATGATCTTGCTGCCGGACCGGTTGGTGTGGATTACGACAATGACGGTTTTATGGATACGGCATATATTGGTGACACAGGTGGCAATGTCTGGCGTTTTAAATTCTGCAAGCAGCGAGCAGACGGGACATGCACATCATGTATTCTTCAAACGGATGGATCATGTACAGATCCTGTTACAGTATCTGATTGGTCTGGTGGTTTGTTATTCAGCAGTCCCTCTACCTCTCTGAGCACCTACAGTTCAGTTGGCGTAACAACCGATCAATATAAAAATCTTTGGGTTTATTTTGGCACGGGTGATAGAACTGATCCCACTGCCGTTAATGCTACGCAGGAGAGGCTGTATGCCATTAAAGACAGTAATCGTTCATCAACTTATTCTATAAGCAATTTGAAAGATATTACATCCTCTACGTATTGTACTGAAATTGGTACCGGTTGCACCGCAGTTGATACTCAAAGTGGATGGTATATTAGATTGACAGGTACCGGGGAAAAAATATTGTCGGAACCTGTTGTATTTCAGCAAAGCGTTTATTTCACAACTTTTACGCCGCCTAACGCCAGTGACCCCTGTGACCAAAGCGGCGATGCAAAATTGTATGTCATCAATTATATTACTGGAGGAGGACAATTTTCCAATTCCGGCAGATCGGAAATGGTTGGTACCGGCATACCCAACGCCCCGGTTATGTCCCAAAATCCCTATAGCAATACAAATAATATTTATATTTCCACAAGCCAGAGTGGTATAGTTGTGCCAACCGATCCAGTTAATTGGCCTTATCCGCCCAATAATCTAATTTACTGGCGGGATCTGCGTTTGCAATCTAATTAATGATTTGATTTTTAAGATCATGATTACATAATATGGAGGCAGGTAGTAATATTAATGACAAATATGTATTTGCAGTTTTTCGCGCAAAACTAAACTTTTAACTTAAAATTATTTTGATTGATTTTAATTAAGCCCGACATAGAAATTTCTGATGGCTACGGAAAAGAAATATTGCGTAATTTGCGCCTGGCGGGTAAGTTGCCAGAAGAAATTCAGTGTCTCCACGGACGCCTCCGGGTATGTTCATTGCCCGGATTACTCCCGCGATCTGTCCATTAAAGATCAGGATATTGACGCAGCGGTTGAAAAAGATCAGCAGGCCTGACAAAAAAACAATAGTTCAACTTGCAGTGGCAAGCAGCAAATGATATTTAAAGCTGCTTGTCACTTTTTTTTGTAACTATATTAGATAAGCTGAAGGCATCACCTCCTTCTACCATTTTGGCGAATAGAGAGTGTAGCAATAGGAGAAAACAGCTTCAAAATCGTCATACCGGTCGTAGATGACCTTCAGGTTACGAAAGCCGGTATCCAGAAGTTGCTGAAATTACTGGATTCCCCCGTATCGAGTACGGGGCAGGCTCAAATTCGCGCTTCGCTTGCACGGAATGACAGAAAAGTAATTATGACACAGTCTAGAAGGCCGGAATCCAGACATTGAAATAATGTTCAGGTTGAAGTAAGAGGGTCAAGGTATAAAGTCTGATGAAGAATAAAATTAGCGCACTTATAGAAAAAGCCGTAAATTCCTGCGTACAGAAAAAATTGCTGGGCGCGGTTGATTTGTTCTATATTGAAGTGGAAGTCCCCGCAAATAATGATCACGGTGATTACGCCTCCAATGTCGCGCTTATTCTGGCTGCCCAGGCCAAACAAAATCCCCGTAAAATAGCCCAGATTATTCAGGAAAACTTAGCTGATCCGGAAAACATTATTGCCCGGACGCAAATTGCCGGCCCCGGTTTTTTAAACTTTTTTATTAAGGATAACATCTGGCGTGAGACCCTTAAGTACATTGAAGAAAAAAAAGAAAATTTCGGCCGTAGCTTCATGGGCAACGGCAAAAAAGTGCAGGTAGAATTTGTGAGCGCCAATCCCACAGGGCCGCTGCATATCGGTCACGCGCGGGGCGCTGTTGTTGGTGATGTAATCACCAATTTGCTGACTGCCGTGGGTTATGCGGTGGACAAAGAATACTATATCAACGATGCCGGCAATCAGATGAATAATTTAGGCAAGTCTGTGTTGCTGCGTTATCGTGAGCTTCTCGGTGAAAAAAATGAATTTCCCGAAACCTGCTACCGCGGTGATTATATCAAAGACGTCGCTGCTGATGTGATCAGGAAAGAGGGTAATGTATATCTTACGGCGGACGAAGGAAAAACTATCAGCTATTTAACCGATATTGCCGGGCAGTCCATCTTAAAAGAAATCAAGGATGATTTGCGGGATTTTGGTGTAAATTTTGACCACTATTTCAGCGAAAAAGAATTATATAAAAATAATGGTGTAGTTAATCTTTTAGATAGTTTGCGCCAGAAGAACTATGTTTATTCCGATGGTGAAACATTATGGTTCAGGACGACTGATTTTGGCGATGAAAAGGACCGTGTTGTAATCCGTAAAAATGGCGAGCCCACATATTTTGCCGCCGATATCGCGTATCATCAAAATAAATTTTCCCGCGGTTACGAGATGATTATTGATATCTGGGGCGCGGATCATCACGGCTATATGCCGCGCCTGTGGGCTGGTATTCAGGCTCTAGGTTACGATAAACAAGCACTAAAAATAATTCTGGTACAATTGGTTAATTTACTGCGGGGTGGTGTTCCTGTGGCCATGTCCACGCGTTCCGGTGAATTTGTGACTCTCCGGGAAGTTCTTGATGAGGTGGGCAAAGACGCCGCGCGCTATAATTTTCTCATGAGACGTTCTGATAGCCACCTGGATTTTGATCTGGAAATTGCTAAAAAGCAATCGAATGAGAATCCGGTTTACTATGTGCAATACGCTCACGCGCGGATTTGCAGCATCATGAGAATGGCACAGCAGGAACACGGTATTGTCCTGCCGGTATATAAAGATATTAATCCGGCACTCTTGAATGAACCGGAAGAAATGACCTTAATCAAGTTAATGGCGCGTTATCCGGAAGTCATTGAAGGCGCGGCCAAATCTTTAGAACCGCATCGGATTACTTTTTATCTCAATGAGCTGGCCTCGGTATTTCACAGCTACTATAACAAAAATAAAGTAATCTCAGACAACAAGGAATTGACCGCGGCAAGGTTGTTTTTAATAAAGGCAATTAGCATTGTCCTGGAAAACGCCTTAAAAATATTAGGTGTGAATGCGCCAGATAAGATGTAAATAATTTTATTAAAAGTACAAACAGGATGGAAAACAAATGGCTCCCGGCAATATTAAAAAAATGGAGTTGAAGCTTGGTCGGACGGGAATAATTATTATCGTTGTGGGAATGGCAGCGCTTTTATGTTCAGTATTTTTGTTGGGCATTGTCGTCGGGAAAAATATCGATACATATCCTGAGAAAATTGCCTCAATTCCCCAAAAAGCGCTGGCCCTCATTTGGCGTCCGGCTAAAACCAAAGCTACATCTGATATTGTTGATAACAAACCGGGGGAAGGACAGCCAAAAGCCGGAGAGAATCTTGATCTCACGTTTTACAATACTTTAACCAGTAAGAAAGGGGAGGTGAAAGATCAACCACTTATTGGAAAGAAAATGGTGGAAACTCCACCTCCACAAACAGATTTGCCGCAACCGAAAAGAGAGGAAAAAGAAACCATAGGCGGTACCGATTTGGAAACGCAGAAGCAAACTGCCGTGGTTAATGAAAAGGCCGGTGATAAAAATAAAAGCGAGGTAAAAGAAGTGGAGGCGCCTGTTGCCGCAAGCAAACAAACATTTATAATTCAGGCAGCATCATTGAAAGAAAAGGCTAAAGCCAATCAAATGAGCAAAAGCATAACTGCTTTAGGTTTAAAATCGCGTGTTGTGAAAATAGATATTAAAGGCAAAGGAACTTGGTTTCGCGTTATCGTTTCCGGTTTTGATGGGCGAGCGCAAGCCCAGGCTGCCGCTGATAAAATCGCCAAAAAAACGAAAACAAAATGCATCATCAGACGCGTTGAAGCTGACAAGAAGAAATAATAACAGATACCGGGCTGGTTAATCATGTTTGAAAATCTGGCGGATAAATTAGAAAGTATTTTTAAAAAGTTGAAGGGACGCGGAGTTCTGAATGAACAGAATGTCAATGAAGCTCTCCAGGAAATACGCATGGCGCTTCTGGAAGCTGATGTTAATTTTAAAGTGGTCAAAGATTTTATTGAGGATGTGCGGCTTCTCGCGATAGGTTCTGAAGTTCTCGACAGTATTACACCCGGCCAGCAAGTGGTTAAAATTGTCCATGAACGGCTTGTTGCTCTCATGGGAGGACTCAGCACAAATATTAAATTTGGTGCCCGTATTCCTGCTCCTATAATGCTTGTCGGTCTTCAAGGTTGTGGTAAAACAACAACCGCCGTTAAGCTGGCCCGCTTGTTATCAAAAGAAAAAAGAGTTTATCTTGTATCTGCAGATATCTACCGGCCCGCAGCTATGGAACAACTGGCTATACTCGGAGGGCAGATTAATGCCGGAGTCTTTGCCGCAGGCAGTTTAAAAGATCCGGTGGAGATTTGTGCCCAGGCTGTAGAACTGGCCAAAAAAGATGGCTATGAGGTTATCATTATTGATACCGCAGGAAGGTTGCATATCGATGATCTGCTGATGGACGAACTAAGACGTATCAAAGAAAAGATCAATCCGGCGGAAATTATCTATGTCGCCGATTCGATGACGGGACAGGATGCCGTCAATGTCGGCAAAAAATTCAACGAATTAATCGGTATCGACGGCGTCATCATGACAAAAATGGATGGCGATGCCCGTGGCGGTGCCGCGCTATCCCTGAAAGCAGTTATTGGAAAACCGATAAAATTTGTCGGTATCGGCGAAAAAATAGACACTTTGGAAGTTTTTCATCCGGAAAGAATGGCCTCCCGCATTTTAGGTATGGGCGATATTTTGTCTTTAGTCGAAAAAGCACAAGCCACAATTGATGAAAAAACAGTTCTGCAACTGGAAAAGAACATTAGGAGGAATGATTTTTCGCTGGAAGATTTCCGCAACCAATTAATACAGATTAAAAAAATGGGACCGCTCAAGGATATTTTAGGGATGATTCCGGGTCTGGGGAAAATGAAGTCACTCAAAGATATGCAGCCGGATGATCATGAATTGGTTAAAGTTACCGCAATAATCGATTCCATGACAAAAAAAGAACGATATAACCATCTGATCATTGACGGCCGCCGGCGTAAAAGAATCGCCCTGGGTAGCGGCACGGCGGTTCAAGATGTCAACCGGTTACTTAAAAATTATGCGGAAATTAAGAAAATGATGAAAAAAATCAGTCAAAAAGATGGGATAAAATCTTTAAGAAGGAATTTCCCCTTTTAAAATTAAATAAACTGTGATAAAAATAACTATTAAGTCAATTTTTTTTGAAGGAGGTTTGGAGTAAATATCAATGGCAGTTAAAATTCGACTAACTCGCATGGGAGCGAAAAGTAAACCATTTTATCGTATTGTGGCAGCGGATACAGATTTTCCCCGCGACGGAAAATTTTTGGAAATTTTAGGTAATTATGATCCTAAAAAAAAACCTGCAGAAATTAATTTTAAAGAAGATCGAGTTCGCGATTGGTTATCCAAGGGAGCAAAGGCAACAGTTACCGTTGCTAATTTGTTGAAAACAAAAGGTATTGAAGCTAGAGTTAAATAACCACGGGTATGAACCCCAAAGCAAGCTGCGGGGTATTATACCCTCCGCTTAGCGGGATAATTCGACCAGCAAACTTCAGCGCACTTTGTTTCTGAAGTTTAGGTCTCATTAATGCTTTGCTATATTGATGACTATGATCTGTAATATGATGACGGTATTTTTTATTAATCAGGCATCGTTTAAGATGTGGAATTCTTACGGCAAAATCATTTCCTAAAAGGATTAATCAAAATCAGCGGAGGTTATGACGATGAAAGAATTGATCAAGTATATAGCTCAGGCTTTAGTAGATGCACCGGATAAAGTGGAAGTGGCAGAAGTTTTAGGTGAGCAAACATCAGTGCTGGAATTACGTGTGGCCAAAGAAGATTTGGGTAAAGTCATCGGTAAGCAGGGAAGAACTGCCAAAGCTATTCGGACCATATTAAGTGCCGCGTCTGCGAAGATTCATAAACGGGCAGTGTTGGAAATTATTGAATAGAGAAATGGATCTTATTACAATCGGGGAGATCGTAAAAACGCGCGGTCTCCGTGGCTGCATGAAAGTGCTATCCTTTGTGGATACTCAGGATATCTCTGCCGAACTTGCGTTTGTTTATATTCAGGATAATTCAGAGCAAAAAAAACTTTATAATCTTAGAAAAATAGACGTTTCCGGAAAATTTCTGTTTATCGAACTTACCGCTATTGACGATGTGGATTTGGCGAAAACGTTTGTCGGGGGCAAGGTAGTAATACCTCGAAACATGTTTAAAGAACTGCCTCAGGGAGAATATTACTGGAGAGATATCATCGGTCTTGATGTCTATAGTGAGGAGGGAAAACTTCTCGGCCAGATTGAATCGGTATTTCCCACAGGCAGCAATGATGTTTATGTCTGCAAAGGAGGAGAAAGAGAGATACTTCTTCCGGCAATAGCAGATGTAATCAAATCAATAGATATTGATCGAAGAGTTATGAACGTAAAACTGATGGAAGGACTTTAAAAAGGTGATCAGATTTGACGTCCTTTCCATTTTCCCTGAAATGCTGATATCCCCCCTCAGTTTTAGCCTGTTAAAGAAAGCCCAGGAAAAAGGTCTTTTAAGCATCAACTTGCATGATATCCGTAATTGGGCTGAGGATAAGCATAAAATGACTGATGATGCCCCATATGGTGGCGGCTGCGGCATGGTAATGAAAGTTGAACCGGTGGAAAAGGCACTGGCGGCTGTTAAAATTTCCACGGATGATTCACTGGTCGTATTGATGACGCCGCAGGGAGAAACTTTTAATCAAAAAATTGCCGCAGAGTTGGCCGGGAAAAAACAAGTGATAATTATTTGCGGCCGCTATGAAGGTGTTGACGAAAGAATAAGAAAGCATTTAGCCGATCGGGAAATATCCATCGGTGATTATATTTTAACCGGAGGCGAGCTTTCTGCGCTGGTATTGATCGATGCAGTCTCCAGGCTTGTTCCAGGTGTGTTGGGCAATGAAGAATCTATCGTCAGCGAATCTTTTTCTCGCGGGTTATTAGAGTATCCTCAATATACCAGACCTGCGGAATATAAAGGTTGGAAGGTGCCGGATGTCCTGGTTTCCGGAAATCATGCGGAAATTGAACTATGGCGCAAAAATGAATCTCTCCAGAGAACATATAAGCGCAGGCCGGATTTACTGGCAAAGATAAATCTTTCTGGCGAAGAGAAAAAAAATCTGGAGAAAATTAAGATTGAAGAGATATAAGGTCTTGATTTTGAGAAGCGTTTGAGGTAATGAAAGCAACTTTTTCAATGACACTGGCTGAAAACTAATGAGCCTGGGTTTTCCGAAACGGAAAACCCTAGAGCGAATTATCCCGGGAGCGAAGCGATACGGGATGTTGACACTGGCTGAAAGTATATATAAAATACGGAAAAGCACCCATGTTTTACATAGCTCTTTTACATTATCCGGTTTACAATAAAGAAGGAAAGGTTGTAACCACGGCCATTGCCAATATGGATATTCACGATATTGCCAGGTTGGCCAAAACATACGGACTGCGTGGTTTTTATGTGATCAACCCCATATCTGCCCAGCGGGCTTTGGCTCAAGAAATAATCGATCATTGGCGGGAAGGTTATGGCGCAACTTACAATAAATCACGTAAAGAAGCGTTTGAGCTCGTTTCGCTCAAAGAAAGTCTTGATGAAGTAACAAAGGAAATTGAAACGCAGAGCGGGTATGCGCCCAAGACAATTGTTACCAGCGCCAATATTATCGAGGGGTCTTTAACATTTACTTCATTGCGTGAAATGCTGAAAAGTAATAATTTGCCTTATCTTTTGATTTTTGGTACAGGATCAGGAATTGCTGATAAAGTTATTAAAAAAGCTGACTACCGGCTAGAAGCAATAAAAGGGGATGGAGATTACAATCATCTTGCTGTGCGATCAGCGGTGGCTATTATTCTGGATAGGGTTGTTAAAATTTAAATTATAATATAAATATTGCGGATATAGCAGGAGGAAATATAAGATGAATGTTATTGAAATGATTGAAAAAGAGCAGATGAGAAGTGATATTCCCGGCTTCAAAGCGGGTGATACGGTAAAAGTGCATGTGCGCATTGTTGAAGGTCAGAAGCAGAGAATTCAGGCATTTGAAGGAGTTGTCATCCGCAAGCGCCGTGGTAATAGCCGGTCAAATTTTACAGTAAGAAAAGTTTCTTATGGTGTTGGAGTAGAAAGAACTTTCCCTTTGCATTCTCCGATTATTGACCGGATTGAAGTAATCAGCAGAGGGTTGGTACGCCGTTCCCGTCTTTATTATTTGAGAAACCTGAGGGGCAAAAAGGCAAGGATTAAGGAAGCAACAAACACTTGATAGCCAATTCATTGGCGCTACGTTTTAACTGAGCAAAGTAAACCTTGGCAACTTAATATAATAGCTGCCTTGCAGAAAAGGGATGGATACTTACGAAAAGCTTGCTTATCTGGAAGGTTACCGGTACGTCGCTGGCGTTGATGAGGCAGGCAGAGGCCCGCTGGCCGGACCTGTAGTCGCCGCGGCAGTAATTTTCCCGCCTGAATATAAGAATAAAGAAATAAACGATTCTAAACAACTCTCGGCAACTAAAAGAGCGTATCTCTATGATATAATCAAAAATGAAGCGATTGCTGTCGGCGTTGGAGTTGCGGAATCAGATGTGATTGATCAAATTAATATTCTCAGGGCTTCTCTGCAGGCCATGTCCGAAGCGGTACAGGAACTTTATACCTCGCCTGATTTTATTTTAGTGGACGGTTTACACAGGGTGCCTCTTCCTACTCCACAAAAACCATTAGTTAAAGGTGATGCACTCAGCATTTCCATTGCCGCGGCATCAATCATTGCCAAAGTATCGCGGGACCGAATTATGGAAATGTACCACAGGCAGTTTCCACAATATAATTTTATGCGCAACAAGGGATATGGTACCGAGGAACACCGCAACGCCATTAATCAGTTCGGCATGTGTAAAATACACCGCAGGTCATTTCATCTTAAGAATTTGAATATGAACCAAACAACACTGGACTTATCTTAATTTAAGAAAATGAAAGATACTGAAAAAATTACAACCGGAAAAGAAGGTGAAAAGATTGCGGCTGCATATCTTAAAAAAAATGGCTACCGTATAATTGAAATAAATTTTCGTTGTCCCATTGGGGAAATAGACATAATAGCAAAAGAAAAAGATGATCTTGTTTTCGTTGAAGTAAAGACAAGGAAATCCATAGAGTTAGGATATCCTGAACAAGCGGTTGGAAAAAGAAAACAAAAAAGAATGTCTCAGCTTGCTTTATGGTATCTGCAAAAAAGAAAAATTGCCGACACCAATGCGCGCTTTGATGTAGTGGCCGTAACTCTTATACCCAAGAAAAATGAAGTTAAACTAATTAAAAACGCCTTCGATTTTATTGCATCTTAAACTGATGATTGATCTTCAAAACGGATAAGCGCCGGTTTGCCGATTGGATATACATTAAACCCAATATCAAAACATATTTTGTGGTCGATAATATTGCGGCCATCGAAAATAAAAGCAGGTTTGACCATTGACTTGTATATTTTTTGAAAATCCAGTTTTCTATATAATTCCCAATCGGTGAGAATTGCCAGGGCATGGCAGCCGGAGGCTGCGCTGTATGGATCTTCAATATAACTGATCTTACCTTTATCCGAAGCCAGATCGATTGCTGCATTTTTCAGTGCTTTGGGATCAGAGATGACTACCTGGGCATGTTCCGCGAGCAGTTTGCGTGTGATATAAATTGCCGGACTTTCCCTGGTGTCACCGGTGTCGGCTTTGAAGGAAAATCCTAAGATACAGATTTTTTTACCTGCTAGTGTATTAAACATGCTGCCGAGAATATTTGCCATAAAACGATCTTGCTGATATGCATTAATTTTAACGACGCTTTCCCAATAATCAGCTACTTCCTGCAAGCCATAGTAGCTGCAAAGATAAACGAGATTAAGAATATCTTTCTTGAAGCAGGAGCCGCCAAAGCCGATGCCCGCTTTAAGGAATTTGCTGCCTATCCGGCTATCCATTCCTACTGCCGTGGTCACTTCGGAAATATCGGCATCAGTTTTTTCACATAAAGCGGAAATAGAGTTAATAGATGATACCCGCTGAGCTAAAAAAGCGTTGGCGACAAGTTTGGATAGTTCAGAACTCCAGATATTGGATGTGATTATTTTTTCGGCAGGAACCCACCGGGCATAAATATCGACCAGTTCCGAGCGGGCTTTCAATCCGCTCTCTGTTTCGCGTGAACCGATGAGCACACGATCGGGTTTTTCCAAGTCGGCTACAGCAGTCCCTTCCGCCATAAACTCCGGATTAGAAATAACCTCAAAAGTAATTTTACCTTTTGCCGAAGCCAGTATTCTTTCCATAGCCAAGGCAGTTTTTACGGGCAGAGTACTTTTTTCGATTACTATTTTTGGCGATTGGGAATGTTCCAGAATTTGTCGTGCCGTTTTTTCCAAGAACTGTAAATCGGAGGCCATCCCGGCGCCGGTTCCGAAAGTTTTAGTTGGTGTATTGACGCTGACAAAAATAATATCATTTTCTTTAATCTGGTTTTCTATATCTTTGGCGAAGAATAAATTTTTACCACGGGTTTTTTTAATTATTTCATCAAGCCCCGGTTCATAAACAGGAAGATCTGCGGAATTCCAGGCGTCAATGCGTGCGGGGTTGATGTCCACTACTGTTACCCGGCAATCAGGGCATTTATGGGCAATCATGGCCATAGATGGACCGCCTACGTAACCAGCTCCTATGCAGAGAATATTCTTCTTAAATTTCATTTTTATGTTGCCTCCGCTAATTATGTTTTCTTTAGAATATTCCGAAAATATTCAATTGTATGAATTAAACCATCCTCTAAAATTACTTTGGGTTCCCAGCCCAGTTTCTTCTGCGCAAGAGTTATATCCGGCTTGCGCTGAGTGGGATCGTCCGCCGGTAATGGATGGAATTCGATCTGGGAATTACTTTCGGTTAATTTGATTACCATTTGCGCCAATTGAAAAATAGTAAATTCGCAGGGATTGCCCAAATTGACCGGACCGTAAAACTCATCGGCAGCATTCATCATGCTGATCAGTCCGCAAACCATATCATCGACATAACAGAAAGATCGAGTGTGTGAGCCATCTCCGTAAACGGTAATATTCTTGTTCTGCAGCGCTTGAATAATAAAATTGCTCACCACACGTCCGTCATTAATCGCCATACGAGGTCCGTAGGTATTGAAAATACGGGCTATTTTGGAATTAACGCCATTTTGTCTCCTATAGTCCATCATCAAACATTCCGCAGCTCTTTTCCCCTCGTCGTAACAACTGCGAATTCCAATTGGATTGACTCTTCCCCAGTAGGATTCATTCTGAGGATGAACGTCGGGATCGCCGTATACTTCTGACGTCGAAGCCTGCAGTATTTTTGCCTTTGCCCTTTTGGCAATACCCAGGACATTTATCACACCCATGACATTAGTTTTAATGGTTTTAATCGGATTGAGTTGGTAATGCACCGGTGATGCCGGACAAGCCAGGTTGTATATTTCGTCAACTTCCAGATAAACCGGGTTAATGATGTCATGACGGATAAGTTCAAAATGGGTATTTTTCAAAAGATGAGAAACGTTGTTCTTGTTGCCGGTATAAAAATTATCCAGACAAACAATATCATTGCCTTTGTCAAGCAGACGCTCGCAGAGATGAGAGCCTAAAAATCCGGCGCCGCCGGTAATTAATATACGTTTCATCATAATATAAATTTATCATTCATTGTGGTAATTTCCTCAAAGTTTTGCTATTTAACCTGAAACAGGCTGCATATGTCAACAATAAAAAATATTTTGTGAAGGTCATATGGAAATAAACACTGGTGATCGTGGATTGCTCTACATTGTAGCTACGCCCATTGGAAATCTGGAAGATATTACATTGCGGGCAATAAGAATATTAAAAGAAGTCGATCTTATTGCTGCTGAAGATACGCGCCGCACAAGAAAATTACTTAATGCTTATAAAATAACAACGTCGCTAATTAGTCTTCATGAACACAATGAAAGAGAAAAAAGCGCGCTCATCATCGCCAAAATTAAGGGAGGAATGAATGTTGCCTATGTATCCGATGCCGGAACCCCTTGCGTGTCTGATCCTGGCTATCAACTGGTTAATTTTGCTCAAACTGAAAATATTCGAATCATCCCCATTCCCGGGCCTTCGGCATTGATTACCGCTTTGAGTGCTGCTGGTATTCCCGCGGATAATTTTTCGTTTTGCGGATTTTTGCCCGCGCGGGAAAACAAAAGGCGGCTATTTCTAGGATCACTAAAAGATGAGGAAAGAACAATTATTTTTTATGAATCGCCCACAAGGTTTTTATCAACGCTTAAGGATATTTATGAAATACTGGGTAACCGCGAAATTGTGGTAGCAAGAGAACTGACTAAAATATTTGAAGAAATAAAACGCGGGGAAGTTATTGATTTTATCAAATCTTACAATGAAAATAAAACGAGGGGAGAATTTACTGTTATTTTGAAAAGTGTTAAAAAAACTCCCATATTCTATGCGGGTGAATATATTGAGAAAAAGCTTCTAGAACTTTGGGAGGATAAAAACGTATCTTTGCGTGATGCTGTTGCCCAAGTAGTTAAAAAAACAGGTTTACAGAAGAAAAAAGTTTATGATCTAGCCGTTAAGCTCCGCTTACAAAAAAGCTAATATTTGACCTTAGAACCAGCCATATATATTGCTTGAACTGTTTTGAGCACTGTGGTAATTCCGTACAATAAAATTAATAAAATACGGAATGTTTTATTAAATGCCGGGCGTTTTGTAGGGGATAAACAATGGACGGATATTCCGGTTCAACGGAAGATAAAAAGATTTATAATCTAACGGAAGTATACGAAGATAACAATGGATCAGGTCGCAAATTATCCGACTCCAGAAATAATCAAGAAGTTATTGTAGTTGATAGAAGAGGTTATGAACGAGTAACGAAAGATAATAATATACACGATCTTACGGATGTAGTTGAAGATGCTAATTCGTCAAATAAATTAAATGAAGAAATAATCAAGCGAGCAACAGAAATAGCTGAAAGAATTGCGCGCGAGATAATGCCGGATATTGCCGAAAGAGTCATTAGAGAAGAAATTGAAAAAATAAAAAAACTAAGTGACAAAGGATCAGCAAATAATAGTTAGCCTATGAGAAAATTTCTGTTTATATCACATTTTGTTTTGACGCTATTTTTGTCGGTTTGCGTTTATGCGCAGGATGATTCCGCTATTTTGAGTCTCGATGTTGAGGGAAGCGCAGACATAAGCCGAAATGATGCTGCTAGTGCCCGGGAAGAAGCAATTCAAGATGCTATAGAAAACGCGATACTGAAGGCCGCGGCTAATTTGATGTCTGTTCCTGTTGACGATGACAGATTTCAACCGGTAAAAAGTATCATTATTGACGAACCGGATAAATATGTTAATAATTATAAAATTATCGCAGAAATAAAGAAACCAGATTCTTATGAAGTAAACGTCCATGTTGTAGTAAATTTGGTCAACTTAAAAAATGATTTGAACAAAATGGGATTTCTGCAGGTAGTACAGACAGAAAATACATCTCCGGTAGTTTTGTTAGATGTTAAGGGATTAAAAAAATATTCGGATTTTTTGCGTTTGAAAGAATTTCTGCAAAGCCAGACGAAAATTGTAAAAAATATTTATCCCTGCCGTTTTGAATGGCAGCAAGCTCATTTTGAAATAGAAATAATTGGGGATGCACAATCTTTGGCTGATGAATTGACCCAAACGGGCAGATATGCTCTTGATTCCGGGAAAACCAGCAAAAATAAAATAGATATGACCTGTCTGCAAAAATAAGGAGGAAGAATGAAAATTTGTAAATTTTCGCTATATTTACCGGTAATCTTTATATTAATTATTGCTGGGTGTTCTTCCCAGCCGCCATACAAGATGAAAAATGATAATGATCAGAATGCTGCCAAGGTTATTGCAGTGCTGGCAGTTGATAACAAAACTGCCGACAGTAAAACTTCAGTATTACTGCGCAGCAAAATTCTCGACGAACTATATTTTAAAGGTTACACAAAAGTTTCTTCTGAATTTATTGACATGAAGTTGGAGCCTTTGTATGGTAAAGAAAGCAAGGGTGGTACTGGTATTGTTGCCCCGCAGGTATTGAAAGAATTGGTGGGGGCGGATGCAGTTATGTATTGTACGTTGATAGAAAGTAAAAGATCGGTTGGCTGGTTTTATGCGCCGGTGAGCATCTCAGTCCGTTGTGAATTACGAAGCACGCATACCGGTGAAGTTATCTGGAATGCCAAGTATAAATCGAATAGCAGAAATTTTGATATAACCGGCAATCGTCTGGAAATTAAATCCCGTGCGGCTTTTGAAGAAGTGATGGAGGAAGTTGTCAATAAAGTAATGGAAACTCTGCCTGATGGACCGAAATTGCAGGGCTAATAGTTAGAATTATTGTACACGTCAGAGGGCCGCTATTAAAAGCAAATGATGGAGAAAACTATGAAGCAAAATATACAAATTGCTTTAATTTCATTTATTTTGTGTATGTTCGCTACGTATGCTTATGCCAAGCCACTGGTTACTGTAAAAATGCATAAAGGTGAAGCAAAAGTTACCGCCCTAGAAGGGACGGCACAGGCATTTTGTCCTGATCAAAAAAAAGCCAGATATCTGAAAATCGAAGATGTCCTTAAATCAGGTTGCGAAGTTTCCACAGGCGAAAAAAGTCACTTGGAGCTTGCTCTTCCCGATAATAGCATCATTCGTTTTGCCGAAAATACAAGATTTATACTTCTGCAGGCAGATGTAGACAATACCGGAGGGCGTGATGTAAAAATTTCTGTTGCCATGGGCAAAGTCTGGTCAAATGTGCGTAAGGCTTTGGGTGGTAAGGATGGATTTGAAGTTTCGTGTGAAAATGCGGTTGCCGGGGTTCGTGGTACAATTTACCGGATGGATGTTGAAGCTGACAAATCTGCATTAGTTAAGGTTTATGACGGTGAAGTGAGCGTAGCCGGAGTTAAATCTTCCCGGCAACTATCTCCAACAGTTTCCGGAGCGCCGCAGCCTGTTTCCGAGCCGAAAGTTATTGCCGGACCAAAACCTGTTTCTCTGGAAGAATGGGTATATATAGTTAAGTCCATGCAACAGATTCGTATTAAATCGGATGGAAAAGCAGAAGAACCAAAAGATTTTACTGAAGACGAAGATCGCGATGCCTGGGTAGACTGGAACAAGGCGAGAGATAATAAATAATAGAAAGAATTATATATAAAACCATAAATGAACATACCCAATTTCTTGTCTTTGATTCGGATTATACTTGTTCCGGTATTTGTTATTTTACTGATTCAAGACGAATATTATAATGCTTTGATTATCTTCGTTATTGCTGGTTTAACTGACGCCCTTGATGGTACGATGGCGCGGTTGTTGAACGCTCAAACTAAACTTGGTTCTTATTTGGATCCTATTGCCGATAAGTTACTTTTAGCAACCAGTTTTGTGACTTTGGCAATTTTAGGGATTATTCCGAGTTGGCTGACAGTAATTGTAATGAGCAGAGACTTTATAATACTTCTTGGCATAGCAATTCTTTCGTTGATGTCGGTTACTTTTGAAATTAAGCCGGCTTTGATCGGCAAAGTTACTACTGTTTTGCAAATTGGCACTGTTTTCTTTGCACTTCTTTATAAGGCTGTTACCCATGGTTTAAGCTACAATTGGATTTTAACCCTTTTCTGGTTAACGGCGTCATTTAGTGTTGCTTCCGGTTTAGTTTACATAATCAGAGGGATCAAAATCATCAATAGAACCAACACAAAAGAGATTTAAAAATAACATATTTACTTGACACTGTATGGTTTTACTGCTATTTTCGCAAAATTCTCAAACTGGATTATTTGTAGGCAAGTAGCTCAGGGGGAGAGCGCCATCCTGACGCGGTGGATGTCCAGGGTTCAAATCCCTGCTTGCCTACCATTTTTGATAAAAAGAGTGAATGCCACAAACGCCACTAACCCAAAGGGCATCAGCGAAATGGTGATGCCCTTTTAAAATGATTTTTTCGAGAGTGGCCAAGGCATCTTAGTTAATAAAATTATGAATATTAAAATCAATTTTCCCGACAATAATGAAAAAGTATTTAAGTCAGGCGTTACCATATATGAAGCTGTCAGTACGTGGAACAAGACGGCATTGGTTAATGTTGTGGCGGCAAAAATCAATGGTGTATCCGTAGATATGAGCCACGCCCTGAAGGAAGACTCACAAGTTGGATTGATTAATATTTCTTCCAAAGATGGCTTAGCTGTTTTGCGTCATAGTATATCCCATGTGATGGCTCAGGCTGTTCAGGATGTTTTTAAAGGAGCTAAAGTAAGCATCGGACCATCTATTGACGACGGTTTTTACTACGATTTTGAATATAAAGAAGCTTTTACAACAGAAGATTTTGCCAAAATAGAGAAAAGAATGAAGGAAATTATCGCCTCTGATTATCCTTTTATCCGTGAGGAAGTTTCTCGTGCGGTGGCAGTGAAGCTGTTTGAAGAAAGAGGCGAAAATTATAAAGTTGAATTGATTAATGATCTTCCTGCTGATGTTACTGACGTCAGCATTTATAGGCAAAATGATTATGTCGATTTATGTCGTGGTCCGCACATTCCTTCTACGGGTATGATCAAAGCTTTTAAGCTTCTGAGTGTCGCCGGTGCGTACTGGCGAGGCGATGAAAGAAATAAGATGTTGCAGCGCATTTACGGTACGGGATTCGCGGATGAAAAAGCCCTCAATGATTATTTGAATCTGCTGGAAGAAGCCAAAAAAAGGGACCATCGCCGTTTGGGTAAGGAACTTGATCTTTTCCAGATAAACGAAGAGGCTGGGCCGGGTTTGGTTATCTTTCATCCCAAGGGCATGATGTTGCGTTACCTGATTGAGGATTGGGAAAGAAAAGAACATCTTAAGCGCGGTTATGATATGGTTATGGGCCCACAGATTCTCAAAGTTGATCTGTGGAAGAAATCCGGCCATTTCGATCACTATCGCGATAATATGTATTTTACTGAGGTGGATGAACAAATTTATGGCATCAAGCCCATGAATTGTCTTTCACATATGTTGATCTATAAATCGAAAATTAGAAGTTACCGCGATTTGCCATTGCGCTATTTTGAGTTGGGCACAGTCCATCGCCACGAAAAAACAGGCGTTTTGCATGGTTTGATGCGGGTAAGGCAATTCACGCAGGATGACGCTCACATACTTTGTACACCGGAGCAGTTAAATTCCGAAATTCGCGCTATTGCAGATTTTGTCAATTATGCTATGGGAATTTTCGGATTTGAATATGAAGTGGAGTTAAGCACCAGACCGCAAAATTCTATCGGCTCTGATGATGATTGGGATCTGGCTACTACAGCGTTAGAGGGTGCTCTTAATGATAACAAAATAAACTATGAAGTCAACGCAGGTGACGGCGCTTTTTACGGACCTAAAATTGATTTTAAATTAAAAGATGCCTTGAAAAGAAAATGGCAGTGTGCGACGATCCAGTGCGATTTTACACTACCGGAAAGATTTGATTTGAGTTATATCGGTGCCGATGGAGAAAAACACCGGCCGGTTATGCTGCATCGGGTGATACTTGGAGCTGTCGAACGTTTTATTGGTGTTCTTATCGAGCATTATGCCGGAGCTTTTCCCGTTTGGCTTTCGCCTACACAGTGCATTTTATTGACAGTTACAGATAAGCATATACCTTATGCCGAAACAGTTTATGATAAATTGATCGCATCTGGTATACGGTGCGAGAAGTTTTTTGAAAATGAGAAATTAGGCTATAAAATTCGTCAGGCGCAGATGCAGAAAATCCCATACATGCTGGTCATTGGAGATAAAGAAGTGGAAGCGCAGTCAGTTGCTCCACGGACGCGAGAAGGCCAGCATTTGGGTTCGTTACCTGTTGACGAATTTATTGCTTTTGTACAGGAAATATGTGAGAAAAAGCAATAGATTGCAATATTCAAAAACTTATTGGTTTCAGGAGGTGACATATAGTTAAGGATTTAAGAATCAATAGGGAAATAAAATCGGCCACTGTAAGAGTGATTGCCGAAGAAGGTAAGCAGTTAGGTGTCATTACATTGGAGGAAGCGATAGCTAATGCGGAAAGAGTCGGTTTGGATCTGGTGGAAGTATCAGCCAATACAGAACCGCCTGTTTGTAAGATAATGGATTACGGCAAATATCGTTACCGGCAAAGCAAAAAATTGCATGATGCCAAAAAGAGCCAAACAGTAATTCATATTAAAGAAATCAGATTAAGGCCAAAAACGGAAGAACATGATGTTCAGGTTAAGATTAAGCACATTAAAAAATTTTTGGAGAAACACGATAAAGTAAAAATATCTATGATGTTCAGAGGGCGGGAAATTGCTTTTACAGAGATAGGCCGCCGGCTGATGGATGGGATAAAAAATGAACTGGCCAATGAATGCATTATAGATCAGGAGCCGCGTCTCGAAGGACGCAACATGGTGATGATAGTTTCACCAAAAAAGTGATAAATAAAAAAATAATGATAATAATGATAAAGAGGTGATCACATGCCAAAGCTAAAAACACACAGGGGAGCGGCAAAGCGCTTTTCGCTTACTGCCAAGGGCAAGGTTAAACGTAGTAAAGCATTTGCCAGTCACATCCTCACAAAAAAAACTACAAAGAGAAAAAGAGTATTAAGAAAATCGGCACTGGTCCATTCGGCAAATTACAAAGCGATCAAGAGGCTTATTCCTTATCTGTAGGCAACAGGGATTATTATATTAGTTATCAATTAGGAGAGAAAAATGTCTAGGGTAAAAAGGGGCGTGACAGCCCGCAAGAGAAGAAGAAAGATATTAAAACTGGCTAAAGGGTTTTTCGGCGCTCGCAGCCGTTTGATCAGAACAGCTACTGAAGCCGTAAATAAAGCGATGAAGTATGCTTACCGTGATCGTCGCGTGAGAAAAAGAGAATTCCGCCAGTTATGGATTGCGCGTATCAATGCCGCTGCACGTCTCAATAATATATCTTACAGCCGGTTAGTTGACGGTATGAATAAAGCGGGTATAGAATTAGATCGCAAAATACTGGCAGAGCTTGCAGTGAATGATCCTCAAGGTTTCGCCCGGATTGTTTCAATGGCTAAAGGCGAGTAGTAAGCATGATAGGTGATCTTCAACAACTGGAGATAAACGCTCTTGCCGAATTAAAGAAGGCAACAAACGAAGATCAAGCCCAAGCTGTTAGAACCAAATATCTTGGCCGTAAGGGGCTTTTAACCGGTCTTTTGAGAAATATAGCGCAAGTGCCCGATGCTGAAAAACCTTTGTTCGGAAAGCGCTGCAATGAAGTAAAAGATACGCTGAGCGCAAAGATCGATGAAGTGCTCTTTCAGCAATCACTCCGGAAAAAATCAGACGGTTTATTGAAGGAAAAAATTGATGTTACTTTACCGGGAAGAAGCGTCAAATTGGGCAGAATCCATCCTGTAATTCAAATCCGCAGGGAAATTTGTGCCATTTTTGCTTCTTTTGGTTTTTCTATTGTCGAAGGACCGGAAGTAGAGTTGGATTATTATAACTTTGAAGCACTCAATATCCCGAAAGATCACCCCGCAAGGGACATGCAGGACACTTTTTACATTGAAGAAAACATTGTCTTACGTACGCATACATCACCAGTTCAGGTGCGGATAATGGAAAAAATACAGCCACCTGTACGGATTTTATCGCCGGGAAGAGTTTACCGCCGTGATTCCGATGTTTCACATACTCCGATGTTCCATCAAATCGAAGGACTGCTTGTGGATAAAGGTGTCAGTTTTGCTGATTTGAAGGGAATTTTAACTGCTTTTTTAAAAAAGATTTTTGGCATGGATACGACATTGCGTTTTCGCCCCAGTTTTTTCCCCTTTACGGAACCTTCGGCAGAAGTTGATATCCGCTGTGTTATGTGCGGAGGAAAAGGTTGCCGTATCTGCGGGCAGAGCGGTTGGCTGGAAATATTAGGTTCAGGAATGGTTGATCCGGCGGTATTCCAGAACGTCAGTTATGACTCCGAAGAATATACAGGTTTCGCTTTTGGTCTCGGTTTGGAACGCATAGCCATGTTGAAGTACGGAGTATCTGATATTCGGCTTTTTTTTGAAAACGATATTCGATTCCTTAAACAATTTTAGGAGAGCCTTTTTTTATGCTGGTTAGTCTTAAATGGCTCAAAGATTATGTGGATATAAATGTAACTGCGGAAGAACTGGCCGAGAAATTGACTATGGCCGGTTTGGAAGTCGATGAAATAAAAACTATTCGTCCCTCATTTAGCGGAGTTGTGCCTGCTAAAATTATTTCCGTCAAACCTCACCCTGCTGCCGATAAACTATCCCTGTGTGATGTAACTGATGGTTCCCAAACATATAGAGTTGTTTGTGGTGCCAAAAATATAAAAGCAGGTGATATTGTTCCATTGGCTAAAGTCGGAGCAAAGATTCCTGGTGGATATACAATCAAATCATCCGTTTTACGAGGAGAGAAATCAGACGGAATGCTCTGCTCAGAAGCTGAGCTTCAGACAGGTGATAATTCCTCCGGTATTTGGCAACTGCCTGAAAATTTGACTTTGGGCGTATCATTAGAAACCGCTCTTGATTTAGGCGATACGGTTTTAGATGTCAGTGTTACTCCCAACCGCGCTGATTGTTTGAGCATGATTGGAATCGCGTGGGAAGTAGCCGCAATTACCGGAGGAAAAATAAAGATTCCTGTCGGCCGGATTAAAGAATCCATGGAAGAGGTTAGTTCACAGACATCAGTAACAATTATTGATTATGACCTCTGTCCGCGTTACACAGCGCGACTCATTAAAGATGTCAATGTTGGTTCTTCACCAGCCTGGATGAAAACGAGATTAGAGTCAGCGGGATTACGCTCTATAAATAATGTTGTTGATGTAACCAATTTTGTTATGCTCGAGATGGGTCAGCCTCTTCATGCATTTGATTTTCGTTTTCTGGAGCAGGGAAAAATTATTGTCCGAAAATCCCGGGAGGATGAAGAATTTACTTCCCTGGATGGTAAAACCCGCAAGCTGCCGGAAGATACTTTATTGATTTGTGACGGGGTAAAGCCTGTGGCTATCGGTGGAATTATGGGTGGTCTTAATTCCGAGGTTAAGGATGACACGCAGGTTGTTTTTCTGGAGAGTGCTTATTTCAATCCGGTTTCTATTCGTCGTTCGGCACGCAAACTGGCAATGCCTACTGATGCATCTTTCCGCTTTGAAAGAGGAATAGATCCGGAAGGAGTAATAAAAGCCCTAAATCGCGCGGCACAGCTAATTGCCGATCTTAGCGGTGGTAATATTTGTAAAAATTGTATCGATGAATATCCACAAAAAGTTCCGGCTGTTAAAGATATTCCTTTGCGTCTCAGCAGGATTAGTCAATTAACAGGTACTGCAATTGACGCGAAAGAGGTTATTGAAATATTGCAGAGTCTTGGTATGACGGTCGGCAACGCCGGTAAGGACAATTATCTTGTGACACCGCCGACCTTTCGTGTAGACATAAAAAGAGAAATTGATTTGATTGAAGAAGTGATCAGAATCTACGGATATGATCGCATACCGGTAACACTACCTAATGCTGCGGCTATAGAAATGGCTTCTAATCCCCGGATGGATTTAGAAGAGAAAATTAGACATATACTTATTGGTACAGGTTATTCAGAAGTTATCAATTATAGTTTTGTAACCCCGGAATCTGTCGATTATCTATGTTTACCGGAAAATGATGAAAGGCGGCGTTTAGTACGGATTAAAAATCCACTGGTAGAAGACCAATCCATTATGCGGACAACGATGGTTTTTGGATTGCTCGATGCCATGAAGAAAAACAACAATAATGGTTCTCTCGATTTAAAGATGTTTGAAATGGGACGTGTTTTTATTGATCGTGAAAAAGAAGAACTTCCCGAAGAAAAAAACATGCTCGCCGGAATATTGACGGGAGTAACGACAGATAATCTGTGGGGTAACAAGGTAAACGCCGATTTTTATGATCTGAAAGGGTGCCTAGAAAACATCTTTTACGATTTAAAATTAACCAATTGTCACTATCGTTCATCAATTTTAGAGCCATTTTTACATCCGGGTAAATCTTGCGGAATATATATCGGCGAATTATTAGCTGGTTATATGGGTCAGGTGCATCCGGATATTCTGGAAAGGATGGATTTAAAAAATTGTGCCTATGTCTTTGAAATCAATTTAGATATTTTAGCAAATCAAGTTACTAATGTTATTCATTATAAAGAAATATCTAAATTTCCTGCTGTAACACGCGATGTTGCTTTTCTGATTCCTGCTGAAATGGAAACAAATTACATGATTGATATTGTTTTGCGTCAGAACGAAGAATTGCTTGAAAATATGGTAATTTTTGATATATACACAGGAATAGGAATTTCTGAAGACATGAAAAGTTTGGGGCTGCGTTTTTCTTATCGTGCGCAGGACCGAACCTTAACTGACGTGGAAGTCAACAGCATCCACGACAAAATTGTGCAGAACACCGTTGGATTGACAGGTGCAAAAATAAGAGGCGAATAGTTAGTTAGACAAAGTTAAAACGGAGGAAAAGAAATGACGAAGATTGATATTATTCAAAATGTTTATGAAAAGCTTGGTTTTTCCAAAAAAGATTCCGCGGATATTGTTGAGTCAGTATTTGACATTATCAAGGATAGCCTCGCGCAGGGAGACAAAGTTAAGATTTCCGGATTCGGTAACTTTATGGTGAAAGAAAAACGAGCACGCCGCGGCCGTAATCCGCAAACTGGACAAGAAATCTCCATTACAGCGCGGAGAGTATTGACATTTAAATCGTCTCAGGTTTTGCGAAAGACACTGAACGGATAAAAGCTTTTCTGCGCAGACACAGATATTAAAAAAGTTTGAGATAAAATCTAATCTAGTTGTGTTTTATAGCTAGGAAATAGTTAATTTGTTTAATTTGATTTTAGCTGTGTTGTGCCGGGGAATTTAGACGCAAGGATTCAGGAATTGTATGGACACAATAATTCCCGAAAAGGCCTATTTCCGTATTGGAGAAGTTAGTAAAATCCTTGACGTTAAGCCGTATGTCATCAGGTACTGGGAAACTGAATTTAGAACTGTAAAGCCGGTAAGAACAAAGACTGCGCAACGTTTGTACCGTAAAAAGGATGTGCAGGAATTATTAAACATCAGGAATTTGCTTTATTTTCAACGGTTCACTATTGATGGCGCGAAAAAGCAACTATTTGGGATGCGCAGTAATGACGAACCTATAAAGGGAGATGAGGAAAAAGAAAAGCTAAGTTTGATTAAAAGAGAGCTACAGCAAATTAGAAAAATAATAAGTTAAAAAAAGCCGGCAAATTCACTTGCCGGCTTTTTTTATATATGTTTGATAAATTAATAAAGATTTTTGCCATAATTGCGGCAATAATCTGATAGGATTTTATACCAATTCGCTTTCTTTGGCTAACATTGTTGGCATCGTCGTCGGCTCGTTATCCTTTGAAAGCGAATGTTATTATCCCTTTTTGCTTGCTCTCTTGGAAGCTTTGAGCGGATTGACTTTTTGTGTTGATTCGGCTACTTCAATCTTAGTGTGCGATGCGGTTGGACACTTGCCGTTGAGCCACTTGCTTTTTGGATCAGGATAGACCTTACAGTATTTGCCGGATTCGTAATCAATTATCTTAGTACACTCTTCACATTTGTCGATTATTGTATGGCAGCTACCACCAAAAAAACCGCATCCTTTTTTACTCATGAAAGCGCATTCCAATCCTACTTTAACAGTTTGACAAAGCATTTGAACGACCCCCTTTATTTAATTTTCCTTTTGGAAGACGCAGCAGCAAGTAATAAATGAATAATAGCGATAAATTCTGCCCACGCCATTGACCCTAAAACCGGCGTGTCCTTAGCAACAAAACAAGCACCTGTCAAGAAAAAATGGAGGTTATTGCTAATTCAGATTGTAGAATATAAAGCGATTGATTATAAATATTTGCAGGTTTAGAGATTAGCTTCCAAAACCTCTTCCTGTTTTCCCTTCATATAACCTATATGAATCATCATCTCTTGGCGGAAATACTATAACTTTATTGTTTTCTTTCATCTTAATAGTTATCGTGCCTGTAATTAGAGAATACCAGACTCCGATTTTAATATCTTTATCATTGAATATATAAAATCCATGCATGATTTGGGAGCAGCACTGTATTGATCGTATACGCATATTAGTTACAAGTTCACTAAATATTTCCGGCGTCATGTCAATTTGCTTCCAGAGATCGGTTTCCAGCGTATAGGCTTTATTCAATCCCAGAATTGAGGTCGGATAAACATCGGAGCCGGTAATGTAATAGTTGAAATTGGCATTTATTTGAAATTTATTAAAAGAGTCTGTCACATTAGCATCAGGTTCAATTCTCCCCCAATTTTTGAAGAAAGAACTAGTGCAACCAGCCATAAAAAAAAGTGCGATAAGAGTAATAATGCAAAAGACTAATTTAGAATATTTATACATTTATTTCTCCTTCAGGAGAGCATTATTTTCTCTAATATTTACTATGGAATAAAGAATATGTCAACTTAGTTAGGGGGTGAGATAATCCTGCTACATTAAGGCAGGGCTTGCTGATCAATTGACTTCATTGACTATTTATGTTAGTGACACTGCACAGTGAAGTCATATGAAATTTATGTACTTTTGAGGATATAAAAAAAGTGAATAAAGCGACTGTGATTAAAATTTTTTTGAGGTCTTTATTTATTCATACGACACTTAACTTCCGCCGGATGCAAAATCTTGGGTTTTCCATGTCTATAATTCCTCTTATTCGGGAATGGCAAAAACAAAACAAGGATGTTGAAGAGATATTACTAAGACATTTGCAAATGTTTAATACGCATCCTTATTTTTCTGCTCTTGTAATCGGTTCCATTGTCCGTTTAGAAGTAGATTGTGCCGATAGTGGAGTAGCCCCGGACACAGTGGCCGTCAAACAGAGCTTAATGGGTCCTTATGCTGCCATTGGCGATATTTTTTTTTGGGGCGCCCTGAAGCCTTTTGCCGCTGTTTTCGCGGTTGTTTTGGCTTATGCTGGGTTAATAATAGCCCCACTGGCGTTTTTATTAATTTATACGCCGGCTCATGTATGGGTAAGATTCAAAGGATTTATAGAAAGTTATCGGCGCGGAAAGCAAGGTATTGAATTTATACGTATTATGGATTTACCACGTACCGCTATAAGAATTCGCTGGTGTTTAATATTCATTCTGGCAGGCTTGGTTCATTGGCTATTACAGATTGGATCTGTGCCGTTTATCAATACAGTTGGAATCATTATGAAGCTTACGGCATTAGGTGTTATTTTAGTATGTTTCTGGTTAATTAATAAAGGGATATCACAGGTTTATATTCTTTACAGTGTTGCTGCGATATTTCTTTTTATATCATGGAAAGAATTATTGAATTGATAGAAATCAAGACGTTGAAGTTAAAGAATAAATTGGGAATGCACGCTCGGGCGGCGGCAGCTTTTGTGAAAATCGCACAGCAGTTCAAAGCCGATATTTTTATTGAGCGCAAAGGACAAACTGTTAACGGCAAAAGTATTTTAGGGATTCTTACCCTTGCATGTCCTAATGGGGGTATGTTAACATTAAAAGTGGAAGGCGAAGATGCCCTGGCGGCTCTGGAACAATTAGAAAAACTGATAGAAAATAAATTTGGGGAAGATTAAACCATTATATGAGTGCAGAACAAGGGAAAAAAACTTTTGTACTTAAAGGCATAGGCGTTTCTCCCGGCGTTGTCATCGGTAAAGTTTATCGTTTTGATCCGCTGGATGTTCAACTATCTTTTTATAAGCTCGAAGATTTAACGCTGATCCCTAAAGAAATTGCTCGTTTCAAAAACGCGCTCAAACAGTCAGAGCTTGAACTTTTAAAAATTCAGGAAAACCTGAAAAAAACAAAAGTCACTGAACCGCTATACATTATAGACGTTCATATATTAATTTTACAGGACAAGAAATTCATCAGCCGCACAATTAAATATATACGCCGTCTAGGGGTCAATGCGGAATGGGCGCTACGTATGACTCTGGACCATTACAAGCAAATATTTGAAGGCGTACAGGACGTATATATCAGCGGCCGCATTAGTGATGTTCAGTATGTAAGTCAGAGAATATTGCGTAATCTTTCCGGCGAGAAAAAAGAAGTTGTCTGGGCAATAGGTGATGGGGTGATTGTTGTTACTCATGATCTTTCTCCGGCGGATACGGCGCAAATGAAAATGGATAAAGTTGTTGGTTTTGCTACCGACAGCGGTGGCCGTACATCACACACCGCTATAGTTGCCCGCTCAATGGAATTACCTGCCGTAGTTGGTTTGGATAATATCACGCGCAATGCGCGAACCGGCGATGAAATCATTGTTGACGGTACATCAGGATTGGTCGTTGTTAATCCTTATCCGGACATGTTAAAAAGATATGAAGAGAAACGTCTTCTCTACTCTGTGTCTAAAGAAGAGTATCTTAAATATGCGAAACTGCCGGCAGTTACGACAGATGACTATAAGGTGCAAATAGGCGGTAATATTGAATTTGTTGAAGAAATGCCTTCAGCCATCACGCATGGTGTAGAATATATCGGACTTTACCGTACAGAATTTATTTATATTAACCGCGAAGAATTACCAACAGAAGACGACCATTTCAAAAACTATAGCCAGGTGGTTACTACGAAAGGTCTACTTTGGTCAACAATCCGCACATTTGATTTAGGCGGCGATAAATTTCTTTCCAACCAAAAACAGGCAAAGGAATTAAACCCGCAATTGGGTTTAAGAGCGATTCGTTTTTGCTTGAAGGAAGTAGAACTTTTTAAAACCCAACTGAGAGCCATTTGGCGGGTTGGTGCCTTAGGAAAGGTAAAAATTCTTTTCCCGATGATTTCTGGTGTTGAGGAAATACGCGAAGCAAAAAAATTGCTCGAAGAAGCTAAAAATGAACTTTTAGCCGAAGGTGTGAAAATTGCGTCAGAGATGGAAATTGGCGCGATGATTGAAGTTCCAACAGCAGCTATCATTGCTGATAAACTGGCGCGTGAAGTAGACTTTTTTAGCATTGGTACAAATGATTTGATTCAATATTCTTTGGCTATTGATCGTGCTAATGAACGATTAACGTATCTTTATGAACCACTGCATCCAGCTGTTTTAAGATTGATAAAAAAAGTGGTGGACGTGGCTCATGACGCGAAAATACGCGTAGCGATGTGCGGAGAAATGGCCGGTGATCCTCTTTGTTCTTTGATCCTGTTGGGTTTGGAGTTGGATGAATTAAGTATGAATCATTTAGCAATTCCGAGAGTAAAGAAAATAATTCGGGAATCTACACTTCAGGAATCTAAGTTGCTATTGAAGAAAGCAATGTCTTTTAACACTGCGGCGGAAGTTCGTGCTTATGTACAGGAATATATGTTAGAACGTTTTCCTAGTGAATTTCAGAAGGAAGAAGATTGATTTTAGTCATAGAAGTATAAACTTTAACCTGCCTTCTTTTTTAGCAGATTTTTAAAGCTGTATGCGAATGGTGACTTATTATGGAAAAAACTAAGTTTATTAATCAGGATCATGGTGAAGATTACTATTCCGGATGTCTTTATGATAAGCAGAATTTCTGGAGATTTCGTCCGGCGAAAATATTCCTTTCGCGAGTATCAATCGCTGATGAATACATTGACTCCCTTAGAAAACTAGCCAAGGAAGGGTTAATAATTTATGCCATAAAACAAAGAAGCAAGCTCAATAGTCTTATTATTTACGAGCTCACCGGGCGCAAAGAACTGCCACGTCCCGTATATTCCCATGGAACGAACATGTCTTTCTGGCAGCCCTTTCCGGAGATGGTAAAATTTCTTTGGTCGTCTTTCTTACGCCGTTTCAGGAAGAAACAAAAGGCACTGTTGGGCAAGTTAGCCTTCATGGAAAGAACAATTGCTGAGAAAAGCAGCAGTATAATTCATCTGGGTGAATCGGAATTTATCGAAAGCAGGTCAGCAGACCAGGCGATATCCAGTCTGATTAAAGTCCAGAGAGTGGTTGATTTTCCCATTTTTATAGTACCGGTTCTTGTAGCTTATGGACGAAGAAGGGAAAATGAAAATGAAAGCTTGATTAACATTCTTTTCGGACAAGCGGAACAAACGGGCGTTTTGCGCCGTCTAGTCACATTCATACGATATTCAAACCAGGCATACGTTATACCTGCGGAACCAATTAATTTATCCAGCTATTTAAAAGGAAACAAAGACAGACGGCAAGAGACCATTATTCACGATTTACGCGGGGAATTGATTGGTCGCATTGAAGAGGAAAAAACAGCTGTAGTCGGACCTGCCTTGAAATCTAAGGAAGAAATTATAGGCATGGTTTTAAGTGACGAAAACATGAAAAAATTTATTACTGATTTTGCCGTGAAATCTAAAAAGGACAGGGTGGTTGTACAAAGAAATGCCCGGCGTTATCTTTATGAGATCGCCGCTGATTACAAAGAAACATTTATTGAAATATGGATAAAGATACTTACATGGTTGTGGAACACAGTCTATGATGGTTTATCGATTGATCACGAAGGTATGGCGAAAGTAAGAAATGTATCCAAAAAAATGCCTTTTGTCATTATTCCCTGCCACCGCAGTCATATCGATTATTTATTACTTTCTTACGTATTTTTCAAAAGCAATATCCAAATGCCCTTTATTGCCGCGGGAAGTAATCTGTCTTTTTTCCCAATGGGATACATTTTTCGTAAGTCCGGCGCTTTTTTTATGCGGCGCAGCTTTAGAGGAAACGAAGTATACGCCGAAGTATTGTCTAAGTACATTGCCATACTCCTGCAAGAAGGTTTGCCTCTGGAATTTTTTATAGAAGGGGGCAGAAGCCGTACCGGAAAAATGGCAATTCCCAAATATGGGCTTCTTTCCATGATCATTCAGGCTTATCAAGAAAAGTATTGCGATAATTTTGCCGCAATTCCCGTTTATATTGGTTATGATCGGGTGATCGAAGAAAAGTCATATCTTGATGAATTGTCAGGAGCACCCAAAGTCAGAGAAAATGCCGCCCAGATAATTAAAAGCAGCAATATACTGCGCAAACGTTACGGTCTGGTTTACATCAACATTGGTGAACCGATAATTATGAAGTCATATTTGGAATCGCAGGAAAAACAAATTGAGCAGATGACTTTGGAGGAACGGCAGAGTCTTTATCGAAAAATCGGCTATGAAATCGAGCTGGAAATCAACAAGGTTTCGGTAGTGACGCCATTTTCACTGGTTGCTTCGGGTCTCTTGAGTCATGACCGCAGGGGAATATCTCATGATGAGCTAACGGACATTTTAAATGAGTTTTATGAATACCTTTCGACAAGGAAAGTAAAATTCGCGGCAACTTTTGCGCACAGGGAAAGAGCAATAGCTGATGCCCTCAACATCTTTGTCCAGTCAGAGATTATATCCAGGATTGAAACTGAAGAAGAAGAAGAGGAAATGCAGGAAGTGGTTTATTCGCTCGATGATGAAAAGAGGCTCAACCTGGAATACTATAAAAACACCATTTTGCATTTCTTTGTGCCCTTGAGTTTTGTTGCCACATCAATGCTCGAAAACAGTGATGATGTGATGCCGCTGGGCCGGATTATGGGAGATTATAAATTTCTGAAGCGGCTATTGTGGAATGAATTTATATTTGATGAACGTAAAGATGATTTGGAAGAAGTAAACGATGTTCTGGCTTATTTGCATAACAGGAAAATGATTATTCCAACCCAGCGGGATGGTCAGGTTTGGATAGAAGTAAAAGGTAAAGGCAGAACAAAATTGAAACCATTTGCCGGCTTGATTCATAATTATCTTGAAGCTTATTGGGTCGTGATTAAAAGTTTTACATATTTGAAGAAAAAGCCGCAAAATCAAAAAGAGTGGCTGAAAAAAATAAGAGCTCTTGGAGACAGGATGTACAAAAGGGGAGAGGTATTGCGGGCGGAAGCGCTGTCTCAATCCAATTATCTAAACGTTATCAAATTTCTTGAAGATGCGGAGTTAATCGCGTCTATAGTAAAGGAAGAAAAGGGTGGAAAGAAAGAGTTTGTTTACTCATTAACTGAAAATAGGGCGGAAATGGAAGTATTACGCCGCCGTCTCTTTAAACTTCTCTAATATTTTTATGATTGGTCAGCGACAATTATCAGGACAGATTGATTATTGAGGGAGCATACGCAATGAGCAAAAAAAAATCAGTTTTCCTCATAATTTTTATCGCTTATGTTGTTTATTATGCTGTTATTTATTTTGGATTAATGAAGAAAGATTTTATTGTTGAAGATAAAAACGCGGCCATAATTAAAAACGCGGTTGCTTTTATCACGCCGCAGAGTCCTCTTGAAAGGAATAAGGGAGTAAAAGAGCAGATTAGCCGCTTGAATCAGCATCTATGGGTTGAACAGGAGAATCTAAGGCGATATGAAGAATGGCGGGCAAAAGTCATCGCCAATCCCCCTACCGGAGAAATAGCGAGAGAGCAGCTCCGTGCTGAGCTGGAAAAAGATCCCCGCCGGCAGATGGTGGAAAGAGTAGAAATAATCAGAAGTGAAATCAGTAAACTGAAAAATAATTAACGCCAGTTCTAAATCAAAGATGATATCGAGGTGGCAAAGAGGAGGCGACGAAGTCACGCCATGGCGTGATTTTGGAAGCCGATCCCGCTAAAAGCGGGACCAACAAAGATAGCGCTTTGATTTAGAAGTGGTAAGGTGCGATGCGAGTTTAAGATTCAACGTGCTGACCTTTTGCAAAAGGCCAGCACGTTTTAGTTAATAGAAGTTATTGTTGAAACTCCAATTCCGAAAGCGCAGCGCATAACCTAAAGGTCACAAGTCGGAATTGGTAAGTTGAATCCCGCCGGTGGCGGGACGTAGCGGAGGGTATTATACCCGTGTTTTTTTCTTACTTGTTTTCGGTTTCTGTTTGATGCTGTAAAACGCCGCTTTGCCGCGGTAGTTGGCCGCGTCGCCTAATTCTTCTTCAATACGGATCAGTTGATTGTATTTAGCCAGTCTTTCCGTGCGGGAAAGTGAACCGCTTTTAATTTGTCCACAATTGGTGGCAACGGTTATATCAGCCATAAAGGTATCTTCCGTCTCTCCAGAGCGGTGGGATACAACGCAAGTGTAGCTGGCTTCTTTAGCCCGTTCCATTGTATTGAGCGTTTCCGTCAGCGTGCCGATCTGATTGAGTTTAATTAAAACGGAATTGGCGACACCCATTTCAATGCCTCGCTCCAGTCGCTTGATATTCGTCACGAAAATATCATCGCCGACAATTTGGATTTTGCTGCCCAGTTCGTCGGTTAACAGTTTCCAGCCTGTCCAGTCATCTTCCGCCAGTCCGTCTTCAATGGAAATAATCGGATATTTCGCGACGAGATCAGCGTAGAATTTAACCATTTCCTCGGCGGATTTCTGCGGTTTCTTTTCCGCCGCTAGAACGTATTTGCTTTTTTCGTAAAAGGAACTTGCTGCCGAATCCAGAGCAATCATGATGTCCTGTCCCGGGCGGTAATTTGCTTTTTCGATGGCTGTCATAATGAGGGAAAGAGCTTCTTCGTTGGATTTTAAATTTGGTGCAAATCCGCCTTCGTCACCCACGGCTGTGTTATAGCCTTTAGCTTTGAGTACGGATTTTAAAGAATGGAAAACTTCCGCGTTCATGCGAATGGCTTCGGTAAAATTGGGCGCGCCCACCGGCAGGATCATGAACTCCTGAATGTCCACATTATTGTCCGCATGTTGGCCGCCGTTTAAGATGTTTGACTGCGGCACCGGCAGGTCTTTGGCGTTGACGCCGCCCAGGTATCGATATAGGGGCAGGCCTGATACTTCCGCGCCAGCTTTGGCGCAGGCAAGAGACACGGCCAGGATTGCGTTAGCGCCAAGTTTTCCCTTATTTTCGGTTCCGTCCAGTTCGATCATAGCAAAGTCGATATCACGCTGTCTGCGGCAATCCATACCGATGATTTCCGGCCCGATTTTGTAGAGAATATTTTTTACGGCAGATTGTACACCTTTTCCGTTGTATCTTTTCTTATTGCCGTCACGTAATTCCAGCATTTCATGCTCACCAGTGGAAGCACCTGAGGGAACAGCCGCCCTTGCTGTAATACCCGCAATTGTTGTCACTTCGGCTTCAACGGTTGGATTTCCACGGGAATCTAGTATTTCCCTTGCATGAACATTAATAATTTCCGGCATACAAAAACCTCCTTTTTGCTTTGCTTCAACCTATAACAGAGAGACTTCTTGATTTCAAGACGATAATTGAAGTGACTTGATTCCTGTAGCGAAGTCGGATAAATAAACTCTAGTCAGTGGGGCTGTTGAAAAACGCTCATCTTCTGTGTTGCGCTGCAAACCGCACCGCTCAACGTATATCTATATACGCCTCGCGGTTCGGTGTTTTGCGCGCCTTGCAGCTGAACATTTTTGAACAGCCCCAAAGCATGGGGCTTTTAAATGACCCCTCAAACACTAATGAAAATTAAAGCAAATGTTTATGGATATGATTAAAAAAGATAAAAACACAAAACTTTTCCTGCATTTAAAAAAGTGGCTGGAAAAAGCCGTGCTGGATTATAAAATGATCGAAGAGGGAGACCGGGTTTTGGTTGGCGTCTCCGGTGGTGCGGATAGCCTTGCTCTGCTTGATTTGCTGGATTCACCAATGATTTTTATTCCCCGGTTTTCTTTTATAGCGGTGAATATCGATATGGGCTTTGATCCATCTTACAATGCCTACGATGCACTGGAAAAGTATTTTCAGGAAAATAATTATCGCTACATTATGGAAAAGACGGATATTGGCAATCTGGCGCACAGTGATTACAATAAGAAAAATCCCTGTTTTTTGTGTTCACGGCTGCGGCGCAAAAGGATTTTTGAAATAGCTGACGCCGAAGGCTGCAACAAAATTGCTTTTGCCCATCACCGGGACGATATTATTGAAACACTGCTGATTAACATGTTTTATGGACGGGAAATCAGCACAATGATACCCAATCAGAGAATATTCGGCGGTAAGCTGCACATTATTCGTCCGCTGGCTTATTTGCGGGAGGAGCTGGTGAAAAAATACAGCAAGGAGCGCCAAATTCCCGCGGTGAAAAATAATTGTCCGACAAGCCTTACATCGAAGCGGGTTTATATTAAGAATCTTTTGAATGAGCTGGAACGGGACAATAAGCAAATCCACGATAACATTTACAAAGCTATGAGCCATGTAAAAATGGACTATTTACTCCCGCAGAAGTAATGAGACTCGCTAAGAACGAGTGCAGCGAAGTTCGAAGCGTAAGTCGAATTATCCCGCCGATTTAATCGGCAGGAAAAAAATAAATGGCATTAAGCTCATTTTAATGTAAAATTGAATTATGGCAAAAGAAAATACAGCACAAAAACTGATTGCGTCCAACAAATTCGCACGCGTAAATTACGATATTGATGATGTATATGAAGCAGGCATTGTCTTGTCCGGTACGGAAGTAAAAGCCCTGCGCGCCGGTAAGGCCAATATCAAAGACAGTTATGCCGTAGTCAAAGATGATGAAGTCTATCTGCGCGAGATGCATATCAGTCATTATGATCACGGCAACCGATTTAATCACGAGCCACTGCGGCCGCGCAAGCTTCTTCTGCATAAACGGGAAATTAGAAAACTTTATGGCAAATCGAGGGAAAAAGGCCTGGCGCTTGTTCCACTGAAGCTATATTTTAAAAACGGCAAGGTAAAAGTTGAAATCGGTATCGGCAAAGGGAAAAAATTGCATGACCGCCGCGAGGATATCAAACAGCGTGACGAACGCCGCGATATCGCCCGTAGCTTTAAATCCAAACTGATCAAAGTCTAAAAACAACAATAACAAATACACTATCCGGCTGTTACGATGGTTTCCTTTGACAAAAGCACGGTAAACAGCTATATTATAGTCAAGTCAAAATTCAAGGGGGGGGCGTCACGGTTTCGACGGGGACATTTGAAGTTGTAGAAGCGTGCCGAGGTTCCTACAGGCCTCGTTAAACAGGTAGGAAACATATAATCGCAGAAAACTACGATTACGCTTTAGCCGCTTAGTCGGCTAACGTTCTACCCGGTTTGCCTGTTGGCTGGACTAGGACGTCATTAAGACAGGATAGCCAAACTTCTTGCCTGGGGGAGGGCGGCGAATACTTACAGGATAGCGCGGGGCGATCCGGCCTTAGGG
>Ga0209777_10000707_pt1 | contig 52499 bp, 47 predicted proteins | sample FrelakmetHBP12HB_FD_187147 | JGI IMG/M metagenome (GOLD analysis project Ga0209777, IMG submission 187147) | Freshwater lake sediment microbial communities from the University of Notre Dame, USA, for methane emissions studies -HBP12 HB (SPAdes)... | ecosystem: Environmental > Aquatic >... | reverse complement strand
AGTCCGCTTCTCTCACACGGTTTCGTCGTGAGACCGAGGAGATGGCCGTGGATACGAGGCGCGCGAAGGGAGCCGCCCGGAGGCGTACTTGAACAGTACATCGAGGACGGCGACCGAGCGCAACGAAGTAGACATGGGCAGATCGTGCGTCGCAACAGACAGCGTGTGAGAGATGCGGACTAGTCCCGCGGTTCAGCCGGCGCGCAGCGCAACGAGCGTGATGTCGTCCGTCTGCTCCGCACCGCCGGCCTGCCGCGCCGCATCGAGAACATCGTCCACCACGGTCTCGACCCGCTCCGTGCCGCGTTCGCACAGCATCCGAAGCAGGCGGTCCTCACCGAATTCCGCATCGTTCTGCACGCCGGCTTCGGTCACGCCGTCGGAGAACGCGACGAGAAGTGCGCCGGGCCTCAGGTGCATCGTCTTCTCCTCGCAGTCCCAGTCCTGGAACACGCCGAGCACCGTCGCGGTTGGCTCGAGCCGCTCTATCTTCCCTCCGCTGAGGAGCACGGGCGGGAGGTGGCCGCAGTTGACGTACCGCAAACGCTGCGTGCGCTCCTCGTAGACGCCGAAGAAGAGCGTGGCGTACTGCTCCGGCGGCGTGGAGTCGAAGAACAGCCGGTTCACGGCGCACAGCAGCGAGCGAGGGCTGTCCAGCGCAATGGCCGCGTGGCTGCGGAAACAGCCCTGCAGGTTGGCCATCAGCAGTGCCGCGGCGATGCCCTTGCCCGAGACATCAGCGAGCAGGAAACCGAGGACGCCCGGAGCCAGGTCGAAGAAGTCGTAATAGTCGCCGCCGACCTCCCGGGCAGGCACGCACCGCCCACAATACTCGGTGCCGTTCAAGGCGTGCGGTGCGCACGGGAACAGCTTCTGCTGGACGTTCCGGGCAATCTCCAACTCGGATCGCGCGCGCGACTGGGCTTCCCGCCGCACCGCGCCCTCCCGGGCCTGCTTCTCGATGACGCCGAGAAGCCGTTCGTTGTCCCACGGCTTCTGGACAAAGTCAACGGCGCCGCATCGCATCGCCTCGACGGCCAGGTCAATGTTGCCCCACGCTGTCATGACGACCACCGGCACGGGTGCCGGCGCTTCGTGAAGGACGCGCAGCAGGCCGATGCCCTCTTGGCCCGAAGTCGTGTCGCGGGCGTAGTTCAGGTCCATCAGGATGAGGTCATACGCGTTGGCGGCAGCGGCGTTTAAGAGGGCCTGGGGGGAGTCCACTGTGTCCGCTCTGTGCCCCGCGCCCTTGAGCAGGAGGCGCAGCGCCTCGAGCACGTCCAGGCGGTCGTCGGCTACCAGCACCCGGAGTGGCCCGGTGGCGTCGGCGGTCTGCGGCGGCTGTACCAAGGCGGTCATCCTTCCCAGGAAAAAGCAACTCGCCTGCCATCGTATCCCGCCCAATCGCGATGAAACAATGGTCTCGCGCAATCACACGGCCCGCTTGCGTGTCCGATTCCGGGACGGACTTGTTCACATCCGGCCGTTTCCGCAGCCTTGGACTGGAAAACACGCGAGGGGGACTCTGGTGTGCTGTTGCCAGAAACGGGGCTGTGCGAAAGGCGCTCCGCCGCTCCCACGCACGAAGGACCGGCCTCGCGTGGCGATGTCGGGCGCTTGCCGGAGTGATCTTCACCATCGGCCACTCGAATCTTGCGCCGGCGGACGGATCGGGGCATTCACCGCGCGAACAGAAATATCCGCGCCTGCTTTTCAATCACTTCGCGCTCCTGCACCCGCCTGAGGCTTGATTCCCGGGCTTACGCTTGGAAGTGAAATAGCTGCTCGGTCATCGAGAGGCAGCAGGTGTCGGAACCGGCGGGCAGGCGCTTTCTGCTGGAGGGCCTCGGGCGAAGACCCTAAAGTCGCTGGCGCGTCTGGCCGATCTTCAACTCGGACACGTGATGAACGCCCTTCTCGCAAACTTGCCCGACCACCTGGAGTGATCCATCATGCACCGTATTCTCTCTGTGGGGCTCGTCATCTCCGATGTGGATTTCCGGGATTCGCTTGTCTTGCACCTTGGGCGCATGAACGCCCGGGTCGCTTTCGCGGTTTCCGATCCTGACCTGGAAACGGACCGTGTCGAGCACACAAACCCGGATGTACTCATCCTCGATTTCAGTAGACCCAGCGCTCATGCGGTCATGGCGGAACTCAAGCGCGTCAGTAACCCTCCGGTAGTCATCGGAGCACATCCCACCCCTGATGCTGAGATGATTCTGAATGCGCTCCGAGCCGGTTCCCGCGAGTTCATCTGCCAACCACTCGACACGCTGGCCCTTGAGCGCATGCTGGAGGCTGTCTCGAGCGAGCGGATGACCGAGGAAGCCCGCCACCATGTGGGCAAGACGCTCGGCTTCACATCGTCGGGCGGTGGATGTGGGGCGACGCTGCTGGCCTGCCATGTGGGAGCGGAATTGCAGCGCATCACTGAAGGCCAGACGCTGGTGGCTGATTTCGACCTCGCCGCCGGAATGGTCGGCTACTGGCTCAACGGCGCAAGCACGTATTCCGCCCTCGACGCTGCGCAGAATCTCAACCGTTTGGATATCAGCTATTGGAAGGGCATTGTTACAAATACCCTGCCACGCCTCGACGTTCTCAACGCCCCTCGAATCATGCCGTTCTCCGAATTGCCCGGCCCCAGGCGGTTCGCCGAGGTCCTGCGCTTCGCACGTTCCTACTACACCTGGAACGTCATCGATCTGGGTGTCGCGCTCACCCCGCTTTCGGTAGGACTATTGACAGGTCTCGACGCGATCTACGTCGTCTGTACCCCCGACATCAGCTCGGTCTATCAAGCGAGGCGCATCGTGCGGTCGGTCATCGAACAGGGCATCCATCAGCGCGCGGTGAAGCTTGTGCTGTCCAGGGTTTGTCCGGGCCCCTCAACCATCAACATTGACGAATTGCGGACAGTCATCGGCGTCGATATCGCCGTGATCCTTCCCGAGGCGAAGACACCGGTCGAGGAAGCGCAATCCGCGAAACGGCCGGTGGGCGCGACTTGTGAACTTGGAAGGCGCATCGCGGAGTTCGCCGCCAGATGCGCCGGAAAGGCTCCCGCTGCACAGAGTCCTCCGTCGTTACGTTCGCTGAGGCAGTTGCTGCCGGCGGCACTAAACGGTCTAAGACTTCGGACTGCTGCCCAGCGCGCCTCCTATCTTTGAAAACAACCCGAGGGACCGGGTCGGAAGCCCGGCAGCTCTCGATCAGGAGGCTGTTCGCGAGTACCTGCTGTACCTGCTCACCCAGTCCGAGGACGTCACCCAGCAGGCTTCCGCCCTGAAGTTGATTCACCGCGCATACAGGAATATTCGCGCCCGCTTTTCAATCACTTCGCTTCGCAGCACCGGCTCAGAGCTTGCTTGAGCGGGTTACGCTGGAACTGAAAAATAGCTGCTCGCTCGTCAAGATGCAGCACGTTTCGGAAACAGCGTCCGGTGCCAACACCTAGGGGGCTTCTAAACCGGGTTACGTGGTTCAACGTTCGACAGACGCCACAGCGGCTTTGCTCCTCTTCGGAGGAGAAAGGAATCGATTCCTTAAAGCCCCGGAAAACGAGTTCCGGGAGACGACAGCGATCATGAAGACGCAACAGAGCGTCAGAACGCCGGAGCATGAGAACGAAGAGCATCGGAAACTGAACCAACCGCCGCGAATGTGAGTTCCGAAAGGCCACACGGTAGGGCGCCACTGCGCGCTTCGACTGCCTGCCGCACTTGATGCCGTGGTGCGCTCCGCCGGCCGGCCCGCGCGCAAAAGACCGCATGTCCGCAACTCGCCCGCTATAATGCACTCTGTGCTTCGACTTGCGCTTGCCTGTGTCACTCTGCTTTCGCTCTCGGCGTGCTCCCGGCCCCGCACCATCATCGTCGGCTCGAAGAACACCACCGAACAGCTCATCCTCGGCGAGGTCATCGCTCAGCACCTCGAGAACCGCCTCGCCACCCGCGTGCACAGGGTTTTCAATCTCTCCGGCACTCTCATCGCGTACCAGGCGCTTGCAGGCGGCCAACTGGACGTATACCCCGAGTACGCCGGCGCCGCGCTCAGCGCAATCCTGCGGCTGCCGCCCGACTACGACCGGCCAGCCGTCATAGAGCGCGTGCGCATGGAGTATGCGCGCCGCAACCTGACCTGGATGGCGCCGCTGGGATTCGAGGGCGGTTACGCCATCGCCGTGCGGGCCGCTGACGCGAAGGCCCGGAATCTGGACACGCTGAGCGACGCCGCTGCGGCCTCCGGCCGCGGCTGGCAACTCGGCGCCGGCTACGAGTTCCTGGAGCGTCCTGACGGCTGGCGCCCGTTCATGCGCGCCTACGGCATGACGATGAGCGGTCCACCGAAGCCTCTCGAGTCGGCGGTGGTGTTTCGCACCCTGAGCACTGGAGGAATCAGCATGGCCGCCGGCAGTTCCACCGACGGCTTTCTGTCCGCGCCGGATCTGAAGGTGCTGCGCGACGACCGCAGCGCGTTTCCGCCCGGCGATGCGGCGCTCGCCGTGCGTTCCGACAGCCTTGCTTCGATCCCACGCCTGCGCGAGTCGCTCGAGGAGTTGTCCGGCAGGTTCGGCGGCGGCGTGATCCAACGGCTTAACTCGCGGGTGGACCGCAAAGAGTTGACGACTGAGAGCGCCGCCCGCGAATTCCTCAAGTCCTCCGGACTCGCGCGCTAGTGTAGGGTCCAGGAAATAACTGGACAATCCATGCTGTGTCAACTTCTCCGAATCCGGCGCGTCAAGCGGCTCAGAGCGTTGGAGACCTCAAACACGGCGCCGGACACGCGCTCGGTCAGTGGATCGAAAGAATCCGCGTTCATCGGCGTTTATCAGCGGCCAATACTTATGTGCCGCGCCAACGCAAAGCTCCCAGAACAATTGTCAGCCGCAGATCAACGCGGATAAACGCGGATGTTGGGATCAACCGCGCGGGGCAATTTGTCCAGCTATTCCTTGGACACTACACCAGCAGTACAGGCTCGCTTCGCCGCAGTTGATCAATTTCTGTTCCTGCTATACTCGGTGACGGCTGGAAACAGCCCTCACCATTCCGCGTGGAATGAACGGGAAGGCGGTTAAATTCCGCCACTGCCCCGCAACTGTGAGCGACAGCAGACTGGCCGCGACGGTCACTGCGTGAAAACGCGGGAAGGCCGCCGCACCCGGGCAACGGGTCAAGACCAGGTCGCGAGTCAGGAGACCGGTTCCGCGCCTGATGAGATGCAACGTTTTCGCGGGAGAACGTCTCAATGTGCAGATCCGCTTTTCTCTCTTGCCTGTTCGCCGCCGCTGCCTCCTGGGCCGCCGACGGCATCGTCGTTGATCCTTCTAATCGTCCCGTTCCGAATGCCCGCGTCGAGTGCTCGGGCGCCTCAACGCGAACTGGCGACGACGGCCGCTTCTCGCTGCCGGGCGTGACCTCGTGCCGGGCTGTTGTGACCGCGCTGGGGTTCGCGGCGGCTACCGCGGAGCTGTCTGCGGCAACTCCGGCGCGCGTCCGGCTCTCCATCGCGCCACAAAGCGAACTGGTCGTGGTCACTGCCACGCGCCGCGAGACTTCCGTGGAGGAAGCCGCGATGGCGGCCACTGTGGTGACCGCGGCTGAGCTCGAGTCGCGAGCAACGCCTGCGGTGGCGGATGTGCTGCGCTCCGTACCGGGCGTGCAGATCACACGCTACGGCCGCCCGGGCAGCCTCACTCAGGTTTTTGGCCGCGGAGGCGAGCGCACCGGCATGCTCGTGATGGTGGATGGCGTCCCAGCCAATGATCCCGGAGGCGAGGTCAACCTGGCCGGCTTCAGCACAACCGGCGTTGATCGCATCGAGGTGGTGCGGGGGCCGGAGAGTGCGCTGTTCGGCGCCGAGGCCTCCTCCGGCGTCGTCCAGCTTTTTACCCACCGCGGCGACCCCGAGAACCGTTTGCCTCACGGCTCCGTGACCTACGAACGCGGCAGCTTCTCGACCGACCGCTGGGCCGCTTCGCTGGCCGGCGGATCAGGCTCACGGTTCGACTACTCTCTCGCCGCGGAGCAGTTCCACACCGCGGGTGAGTATGCCAACGACTACTTCCGCGACACTACCGGAAGCGCCAACGCCGGCTTCCGAGTCTCCTCCGCAACCCAGTTGCGCGCGGTCGTGCGCATGTTCGACGCCGCCATTGGCGCGCCGAACCAGATCGGCTACGGCCTGTTCGATCGGGATGCTTGGGAAACCACACGCGACTCGACGGTCTCCTTCACCTTGGATGACGTACGCGGGCGGAACTTCGTCCAGCGCGCATCGTTCTACTATCACCGTTCGAACGATCTGTTCACCGACCCCGCCGGTGACGGCCCGTACGATGTTGCCGCACTCGTCCGCGATGTGCCGGGTCGCGTCCCGCACGTTTATTTCGAGGGGCTCACGAATCCCGCGGCCCCGGTGCCCGCCGGGTTGCGGCTCGTGACTCAGTCCGTTTATCTCTGGCCCTCCGACCCGTACCTGAGCCTGAGCTCGCGCGAGGCGTTCGACTACCAGGGCACGCTGACGCATGCAGGCGGCGCGGCCGTGTTCGGTTACACGTACGAGCGTCAGGATGCCGAGGTCACCGGCCGCAATGTGGACCGCGGCGATCACGGCCTGTTCCTCTATGACCAAAAGACCGTCGCCAGGCGCCTCTTCCTCTCCGGCGGCGTGAGGCTCGACCGCAACAGCGCGTTCGGAACCCGCCTGACGCCGCGCGCCGGCGCTGGTTACTTACTCGCCGGAGCTCACGGCCTGCTGTCGTCCACTTACTTGCGCGCCGGCGCCGGCATCGGCATCAACGAGCCGAGCCTGCTCGAGAATTTCGCACGCGACCCTTACTTCACCGGCAACCCCGCGCTCCGTCCCGAGAAGACGCGCAGCGTGGAGGCGGGCCTCGTCCAGGAGTGGTTCGCGCGGCGCGTGCGCACGGAAGTCTCGGCCCTCGACAACTCCTTCCGCGACCTGATCGTCTTCGTTTCCTCTCCCACGGCTTCCACCTGGCAGAACATCGATGCGAGCCGCGCGCGCGGGCTCGAGTTCTCAGGCACGGCGAAGATCACCAGCGTGATTTTCGCCTCGGGCAGCTACACGCGGCTGTGGACGCGCATCACGCGCTCCACCACGCCGGATTCGCTCTTCACCGGCGTAGGGCAGGAACTGCCGCATCGCGCGGGCAACTCCGGCGCCGTCTCGCTTACCTGTGCGCCCCGCCGCTGGACTCTTCAAGCAGGCGCATTGCTCATCGGCGAGCGACAGGACCCGGATCAGTACGTCTTCGGCGTGAACCGGAATCGAGGCTATCAGGATGTGTACGCTTCGGGCTCGTTCCGGCTGAGCAAGAACCTGGTGCCCTTCGCGCGCATCGGAAACGCGCTGGACCTTCGTTATCAGGAAGTGCTGGGCTATCCGGCGCCATCGCGCAATTTCAATGGAGGGATGAGGATCGAGTGGTGACCGGGAAGCGCTTTATGTGGGACAGGCCTCCTGGCCTGTCTCTGGAACGACAGGCCAGCACTGGCTGCGGGACCGCGGCGCGGGCGCCCTCGCCCGCGCCGCACCCCCTGGCCCGGCCAGGCGGCGGCCATGGGATCGCCGCGCGGACCTGGGGGTCCGCCCGGAACGACAGGCCAGGAGGCCTGCCCCACTCAAGGATGCGCTCAGGGCGGCTCTCGCCACACCGCTCCACGCTCCGCTGTGCCGCGGTGTTGTGTTCGTTGTGGGCGGGTGGCCTTGCGGCCGCGCCGCCACAACGAATCGTCTCCACGTCTCCGAGTTCGACGGAGATGATTTACGCCCTCGGCCTTGGCGGCCGTGTCGTGGGCGTCACGACTTTCTGCCACTACCCGCCCGAGGCCGCATCGAAGCCGAAGATCGGTAACTACCTGCAGCCGAACCTCGAGACCATCGTCGCGCTCCGGCCGGATCTCGTCGTGGTGGAAATGAGCGGCGTCCGCCGCCCGGAGCGAATCTCCTCTCTGCACCTCAACGTGATCGAAATCGACGACTCCACACTGGCGGGCATCTTCGATTCCATCGTGCGCATCGGGAACGCGGCGGGCGTGCCGGGCCGTGCTGCCGCTCTCAACCAGAGCATCCGGTCCTCGCTTGATGAGATTCGGCGCCGCACCGCCGCCCTGCCGCGCAGGCGCACAGTGTTCCTGGTAGGTCGCGCGCCGGGACGCCTCGAAGACCTGATCGCCGCCGGAGGCTCGTCCTATCTCAACGAGCTGATCTCCATAGCCGGCGGGCACAACATCTTCGAAGGATCGGCGGCGGCGTATGCCAGGATCTCGCTCGAGGACTTCCTCGCCCGGAACCCCGAGGTGATCATGGACATGGGCGAGATGTCGCAGACCGCCGGCGTGACCGAGGCGGCACGCCGCGCCGTGGTCGCGCTCTGGGATCGATACCCGGCGATCGCTGCGGTGCGCGAGAAGCGCGTGTTCGCGGTCGCCTCCGACTACTTCGTTGTCCCAGGGCCGAGAGTGGTGGAGGCCGCGCGCGCGTTCACCCGCATGATTCATCCGGAGGCGGGCCTGTGAGCGTCCTCTTCTCTCTGCGGGACGTCGGGATCGAGTACGACGGCACTCCCGTTCTCGTTGGAGTCTCGCTCGATTTCCGGTCCGCCGAGTTCGCGGCCATCATCGGCCCGAACGGCGCCGGGAAGTCCACGCTGCTCGGCATCATGGCCGGCCTGCGCGGCGGCTCGTCCGGAACTTGCACGTACCGCGACGCACCAGTGAGCCGCTGGAACCGGCTGGCGTTCGCCCGCCGCGTGGCCTTCCTGCCGCAGAGCGTGCGCATGGAGTTTCCGTTCACGGCCGAGCAGGTGGTGCTCATGGGGCGGACGCCTCACTGCGACGGCCTCTTCGAGTCCCCAGCGGATTGGGATGCCGTGGAACGCGCCATGACCCTCACGGACACGCTGCCGTTCCGGCGGCGCGACTTTCGATCCCTCTCGGGCGGAGAGCGCCAGCGCGTGATTCTTGCCTCCGCCGTCGCGCAACAGCCCGAGGCGCTGCTTCTCGACGAGCCGACCACCTTCCTCGACCTGAAACATCAGGTGGGCATCTACCGCGTGCTGCGCGAGTTGGCCCGCCAGGGGATGCTCGTCATCGCCGTGACGCACGACCTGAATCTTGCGGGCACATTTGCCGGGCGCATCATCGCTTTGCATGCGGGCCGCGTCGCCGCCGATGACGCGCCGCAGAACGTCCTGGCTCCCGAGCTGATTCACGGCGTCTTCGGCGTTGCGGCTGAAGTCCACCGGACCGCGGACGGCCGCACGTGGATGCTCTATGGCGAATAGCGCCGGAACGCCTTCGCTCACGGCGCGCTCCGCGCCGGCGGCGACACGGCGCAGATTCCGCGTGGCCCTGGCCATCTCCGCGGCTGCGGCCCTCGCCGTGCTGTGCCTGGCGCCGCTTGTAGGCTCAACGACCATCGACTACGGACGAGCGTTCGCCGGCGCCTCGCCCGACCACGAGATCCTTTTCGACACCCGGCTGCCTCGCGTGCTGCTCGCGCTCGTAGCCGGCGGCGCGCTCGCCACGGCGGGGGTGCTCTTCCAGGCATTGCTGCGCGACGCGCTCGCAACTCCTTACACGCTGGGCGTCTCGAGCGGAGCGTCTCTCGGCGCCGTGGCAGCCATCTGCCTGGGCTGGCGCGATGTGGGCCACCTACCGGCATTGTGGGTGGCGGCGTTCTGCGGTGCGGGCCTCGTGCTTCTGCTGGTCCTCGGCATCGCATCCGAGGGGCGCAGGATGTCTTCCTTCACGCTCCTTCTCGCCGGCGTCTCCATCAACACCATCTGCCTGGCCGCGATTCTTTTCCTGCAATACATCGCGAACTTCGGCCAGAGCTTTGCGATCGTTCGCTGGCTGATGGGCGGAATCGATGCCGTTGAGTATTCAACGCTCGCGTGGTTCTCGGGGCTCGTGCTTCCGGCGGTGCTCCTCATCTTCCTTCGCGCGCGCGACTGGAACCTGATGGCCGTCGGTGAGGACTGGGCCGCCGCCCGCGGCGTTTCCGTCTCGCGCCTGATGATCACCGGGTATGTCCTCGGTTCCTTCGTGGCCGGGTCGGTGACGGCGCTCACCGGCCCCATAGGGTTCGTGGGCCTCATTGTGCCGCACGCGCTTCGGATGAGGCTCGGCGCCGACCACCGCATCCTGCTGCCCTGCGCGTTCTTCACGGGCGCCGCGTTCCTGGCCGCTTCCGACACCGTTGCCCGCACCGCACTCGCCCCCACGGAGATCCCGGTGGGCGTGGTCACCGCCCTCCTCGGCGGCCCGTTCTTCATCTGGCTGCTCCGCTCCAAGCGGCGTAGCCTCTGGCTGTGACGGGCGCGGCATCCGCAGCGCAGCCTCTGCTGAATTCACCCGCCGGTCTCCTGTATTCTGAGAGTTTGACTAACAAAATCGTTTTCGAGAACCTGCGGTTCCGGATTGTCCGCACGGTGCTCAGCGTCGTGGCGATCGGTCTCGAGGTCACCATGATGCTGACCATCGTCGGGCTGAGCCGGGGCATGCTGGTCGATTCGCAGCGCCGCGCGCGCGGCGTCGGCGCCGACATTATCGTTCGTCCCCGCGGGAGCAACGTCCTGAGTCTCAGCTCCGCGTCCATTCCTCAAGCCTATGTAGCCTGGCTCGAGAAACAACCTCACATCAAGCTCGCCGTCGGCAGCATCGTGCAGCCGCTGCAGGGGCTGGCTTCGGTAACGGGCATCAACCTCGACGAGTTCACACAGATGAGCGGCGGTTTCCGCTACATCAAGGGCTCCGCACCCCGGGCGCCAGGCGATATCATCGTCGATCGCTACTATGCCAAGCAGAACGACGTCAAGGTGGGATCGAAAATCAAGCTGCTCGAACACGAGTGGCGCATCAGCGGCATCTTCGAGGAAGGGAAACTGGCGCGCATCGTTCTCCCGCTCAAGACGTTGCAGGAACTCACCAGCAACACAGGCAAGATCAGCCAGATCTACGTCAAGGTCGATGACCCTTCGGATGTGCACCCCGTCATCGACTATCTCAAGAGCAAACTCCAGGGCTATCCGATCTACTCCATGGAAGAGCTGGTCTCACTTATCTCCGTCAACAGCGCGCCCGGGCTCTCGGCCTTTATCGGCGTGATCATCGCGCTCTCGATTGTCGTCGGATTCCTCGTAGTGTTCCTCTCGATGTACACGTCGGTTCTCGAGCGCACGCGCGAGATCGGCATTCTCAAAGCCCTGGGCGGAACGCCTGTGTTTGTGCTCGGCATCCTGATGCGCGAAACGTTTCTGCTCGCAGTGCTCGGCTCGGCGCTCGGCATCGGCCTCTCGTTCGGTTCGCGCTGGCTGATCATGACATTGGTCCCGGCGTCCCTGTCCCAGTACATCGTGCCGGATTGGTGGCCCATTGCCGGCGGCATCGCGCTCGCGGGCGCCCTCCTGGGCGCCGCGTACCCCGGCTGGCGCGCCGCCCGCCAGGATCCCATCGAGGCCCTTTCCTATGAGTGACCAGCCGATCATCGAGGTGCGGGACCTCCGCAAGATTTACAGGGTCGGCGATGTGGACGTACACGCGCTACGAGGCGTCGATCTGACGGTTGCTCGCGGCGAGTTCCTTGGCGTCGTGGGTCCGTCAGGATCCGGCAAGTCCACACTCTTTCACATCCTGGGCGCCCTGACGCACGCCACCTCGGGTGAAGTCATCATAGATGGCCGCGACCTCTCTCTCATCTCCGACGCCGAGCGCACGGCCATGCGCAGGAGCATGGTGGGATTCGTGTTCCAGAAATACAACCTGCTGCCTACGCTCACCGCCGCCGACAACATCGCGGTCGCCAGATACATCTCCGGAAACACCGCGCCGGAGGACCCGAAGTTCCGCGAGATCCTCGACCTGCTCGGGATCTCGCACCGCCTTCATCACAAGCCGCGCGCTCTCTCGGGCGGCGAACAGCAGCGCGTCGCCATCGCGCGAGCCATCGTCAACCAGCCGGCCATCCTGCTCGCCGACGAGCCCACCGGCAACCTGGACTCGAAGAACTCAGAAGCTGTGCTCGCTGTGCTCTCGAGCCTGAACGAGAGGCTGGGGCAGACGATCCTCATGATTACGCATGACATACACGTCGCCAGCTTCGCCCATCGTACCGTTCATATGCTGGACGGCCGGATTGTGAATGCTTGAGGGTCCATTTCGTACTTTCGGACCGGATCCTTGCCGCAATCGCGCGGTGCGGTGATAGAATCTCTTGTCATGTCCGGCTCCAGTAGCTCGAGAGCAGCTCGGCGGTCCACGACGATCCTCGTAGTCGATGACGAGCAGCCCATGCTGGAGCTCACGCGGACAATGCTTTGGCGAGCCGGGTTCTCGGTGGTCGAAGCATCCAGCGCGGCGCAGGCGATTGAGGTCGCCACACTTTACCCCGGCCAGATACACGTACTGCTGACTGACGTGCTCATGCCGGAAACCAACGGCTACGATCTCGCCGAGCGGCTGAAAGCCGCGAGGCCTCGCCTGAAGGTGCTGTTCATGTCGGGGTACCACGAGAAGGTACTCGCCGAGAGCACCGGGCGCCAGATGGAGGGCCAGGATCTTCTTCGCAAGCCCTTCACATATCACACGCTTATCGAGAGCATCATCTCCGTGCTCGCCGAGCGCCCGGCTGGCGATCAGCCTGAGCAGCCGGACGCCCAGCCGGGCGCGTGAGCGCTCGTACGCGCATCAGCAGACGGATGTGCCCGCGGCGGGCTCCAGGCCCGCATACGTCGCCAGTCTGACATCCCCCTCTGCCAGCGCATCCTTTACGGCCGGCGCAGTGAGTGTCTCCAGTTCTGTCATACGGCTGTCTTTCAGCCGCGTTTTCGCCGCTCGCAGGTCGGGGCCGCAGAACCCCGGGTGGCACATGAATTCCGTTGTGCCGGCAGGCAGCGCGCGGATGACCGCCGCCATTGCAGGCTCCGCCAGCCGCCCGGTGAGCTGGAATCCGGCGAAGTGATCTGTGCACCGGCAGCCGTGCCGCTCGAGCACGCCGGCAAACCACCCGCCCAGCGGGGAGAGCCCGCGGGCGGTCAGGCGTTTCCTCACTGGCACTCGAGCGCCGCCCCGCGCCCCGGTGAAATCAATGGGCCGCCGCACCCAGCGGATGCCGAACTCATTGCCGAGACGAGCCACGGCCTCGAGCACGGCCGGCAGCAAGTGCGTGTGTTTGTGCGTGTCAAGGTGAGTGGGCCGCAGCCCCGCCTGCAGGATGCGCTCAATCTGGGCCTTCAGTTCCTCATACAGCGGGATGCGCCCGGCCGCGAGCGCCCGCACGAGCGCGGCCGGACTCGCGGGCAGCGCCGTACCGGGCCACCGCACCGATTCACCCTGGACCAGCACAAGATGGCACCCGACGTCGAGCCGGGGATTCTCTCGAGCAAGCCGCACCGCATCGTCGAAAGAGCTGCCGTTGGCCATCAGAGTCGTCGCTGTCACGATGCCGCGCCGGTGCGCCTCGACGATGCCGGCGTTCACGTCCGGAGTGAACCCGAAATCGTCGGCGTTGACAATCAGCAGTTTTGCTCGAGAATTCATCGGAACGGCGCAGTTCTGCCCTGCGGCACGTGGTTCAAATCCCGCCAGCCTGCAGAACTCAGAAGAGCGACATCTTCATCCGCAGAAATTTCTTCGGGTTCGCGCGAATGTCCTTCACCAGAGCCTGCAATTCGCTCGACATGCCGCGCATCGATTCGTAGAGCTGGGGATTCACCAGGAGCTGGCCAAGTGTTCCTTGTCCGGAGTTGACGCGGTCAAGCGTCGTATCCATCTTGCCGAGCACTCCCTGGATCTGCTTGTACGCGGTCTCGTCCTTCAGCAGTTTGCCGGCCGTGCCTTTGCCGGCATTGATGTCGTCCAACAGTTGGTGCATCTGCGCCACCGTGGCGCGCGTTTCGTTATATAGCGCGTCGTCCTTCAGTAGCTTGCCGGCCGTGCCCTGCCCAGCCTGCAGGTCGGCAATCAGGCGGTCGAGTTGCGCGATCGACGACCGGGCCTCCTCGTACAGGCTCTCGTCGTAAAGCAGCTTGCCCACCGTGCCCCGCCCGCTGCCGATCGTCTCGGCCACCTTCTGCATCTCCGCAACCGTCAGCGTCAGGCGGTTGTAAAACTCATCATCCACGAGAAACTTGCCGATGCTGCCCTGACCGGACTCCACGAGGCCGATGATCTTGTCCATCCGCTGCAGAATGGCTTGCGCGGAGTCGAACAGATTGAACCCCTTTTTCACGAGATCCTGCAGTTCGGTGCTGGGTTCCGCCTTCAACTCGGCGTTCGGCTGCACAGGAACCGCGCTCCGGCCCTTGCTGATGTTGATGTACTTCGTGGCCAGCACCGTCTCCGCGCTGATGCCCGCAATCGAATCCGCCGGGATGTCCTTCAGATGCGCGCTCTCCACCCTCATGCTGATCCGAACGATACGGTTGGGCTCGTTTGATCCGGACAGCTCGACCTCGTCCACGCTGCCGATGAGGATTCCGTTCAGCCGGACCGGCGCGCCCTTTGTCAGCGCCGCCGAATCGTCCAGATACGTGTACAACATGGCCCAGTGCCGCCACACCGGAGTCTGGCTGGTCAGCAGGAAAATCAGCATCGCCGCGATCAGCATCGCCGCGATCGCCATCACCCCGACTCGCAACTGGGCCCACCTCACCTTTTTCGGTGCAGCCATACCCTATCCTTCCCGCCTCAGTCTCTTCCCGTGTGTGCGCTGCTCCACTTCATTCTCCGCGTCTGACGAACTTGGAAACATAGGGATCCCTCGACGCATTCAGCTCCGGGAGGCTCCCTTCGAAAACCAGCCGCCCCTGCCCGAATACCATGAACGTGGTGCGCAGTTGTTCCTCGGCCTCGGACACCGGCTCGGCCGTTTCGCGCTCCGCATCGTAGCGGTGTGTCGCGAGAAAATGCCCGTCCTGATACCGGTGCGTGGCCATCAGTGTAGTGGTGTTCTTCAGGTCCCGCTCTTTGATGATGAGCGCAACGATCGTGTACGCCGTTATGGGGTCCAGTCCGGCGGTGGGCGAGTCGTAAAGCACCAGCCGCGGCTCCGTCACGACCGCCCGTGCGATTCCCACCCGCCGTCGCATGCCGCCGGAAAGCTCGGACGGAAACCTGTCGAACGTGTGCTCCAGTTCGACGAACCGCAGCGCCTCTTCGGCGCGCTTGCGAACCTCCGCCTCAGGCAGCCCGAATCCTTCCAGGTTGACGAGAGGATAACTGACATTCTCCCCCACGGTGAGCGAATCGAAGAGCCCACCCTCCTGGAACAGAACACCGATCCGGCTTCGGATGCGGAATAGCCGCTGCTCGGGCAGGTTCGTAATATCCTGTCCGAAAACGTACACGCGCCCGGCGTCCGGCTTCTGCAACCCCAGCGCCGTCTTCAGCAGGACGGTTTTGCCGCTGCCCGCGGCGCCGAACAGGATCCGCGTCTCGCCTTCGAACACCTCGAAGGAAACGTCGTCCAACGCCTTCACTTCGTCAAAAACCACCGAGACGCCCTCGAACTTCAGCACGGATTGGTTTTGTTCGTCCGGCATCCGGCGATCAGAGGCTCACATAGATTCGGGTGATGAAAAACGTCAGGAAGAAAATCAGCACGGAGGAAACGACCACCGCCTGAGTGGTCGCCCGCCCCACTCCCTGGGTGCCGCCCGTCGTCCTCAGGCCGTAGTGGCAGCCCACCAGAACGATTGCGAAAGCAAACACGAACGGCTTCAGCAGCCCGAAAAAGACGTCCGTATAAGTCAAAGCCTGCCACGCCGTACTCCAGTACTGGCTGGAAGCAAGCATCAGCACGAAATGTGCGATGATGAACCCGCCGAAGATTCCCAAGAAATCCGCGATGACCGTGAGCAGCGGCAGAACCACGCACGTGGCGATCAGGCGCGGGGTAACCAGTTTCTGAATGGGGTCTGTGCCGAGCGCCCGCATGGCATCGATCTGCTCGGTGACTTTCATCGAGCCCAGCTCGCTCGCAATTCCGCTGGCCGTCCGCCCGGCAACCATCAACGCCGTCAACACCGGGCCGAGTTCGCGGACCAGCGTAATCGCCACCACCTGCCCGGTCTGTCCCACCGCGCCATACTGCGCCAGCGCCTTGGCCATCTGCATCGCCATGACCGCGCCGCTGAAGAAGCCGGTCATGATGACGATGGGCAGACTCCCGACCCCGATGAGGTCCATCTGAATGAAAATATCGTCGGCGTAGTGAGGCTGCCGTACAACGTTACGGATGGCCCTGCCGGCTAAAACGGAGAAGTCCTGAACCGCACTGACCGGCGCTTTGACAAGTTCAAACAAGTGCCTGCAGTCCTCGCATCCCGATGGTAACATACAGCTTGCGGCACAGACGTCGATGAAGGGGCTCACCGATATTCCCGGCATTCGCGTCGGGCACGCTTCCGACTACGACGCCCTGACCGGGTGTACCGTGATCCTTGCTGACGGCGGCGCCGTGGCCGGCGCGGTGATCCTCGGCGCGGCTACGGGCACCGAAGAGTTTCACACGCTCGACCCCGGACATCTCGTTGGCCGCATCAACGCTGTGACGCTTGCAGGTGGGAGTGCGTTCGGACTCGAGGCTGCTTCCGGCGTGCGCAGATACCTCGAACACAAGGGCATCGGCTTCGAGACCGGCGCGGCGCGCGTGCCGATTGTGCCCTGCGCCATTCTCTACGATCTCGGTATCGGCAAGTCCGGCACGCGACCCACGCGCGAGATGGGCGAAGTCGCAGCGGCGGCGGCCACAACCGATGCAGTGAAGGAAGGCGCTGTGGGCGCCGGCACGGGCGCGACGGTCGGGAAGCTCTTCGGCATGGCGCAGGCGATGAAGTCTGGCATCGGGTCCGCCACGGTCTCGCTCGAAGGCGATGCAGCCGGCGGGCGCGTCTCGGCGCTGGCCGCTGTGAACGCCTTCGGGGACGTGATCGACCCCGCGGCCGGAAGGATCATCGCCGGCGCGCGCGCGTCGCCATCCAGCCGCGAGTTCGCCGATACGGCCGCTTCCATGAAGCGAGGTCGCCGGGGAGGCTTTGCCCGCGAGAACACGACGCTCGTCGTGGTGGCGACCAACGCCCGGCTCACCCGCGTGGACGCAACCAGGCTTGCGCAGCTTGCCGGCCTCGGCATGGCGCGGGCCATCAACCCGGTCAATACGATGTACGATGGCGACCTCGTCATCGCGCTCTCGCTCGGAAACGCCACGGCCGACGTCAATGCGCTGGGCGTGGCGGCGGCGGAGGCGGTGGCCCAGGCGATCGTGCGCGCGGTTCGCCTCGCTCCGACTCTCGGCGGCGTGCCGGGTCTGGCCGGCTGAGATCCGGCGCGGGCTGCGTGAGACGGCGCCGCTTCCGGCACCGGCCCTGCTCTGGCTATATGATGTTCCCTTATGCACCCGACGCGACGCGATCTTCTGCGCTCCGCGGCCGCTCTGCCGCTGGCATCTCTCGCCGAATCCGCTGAGGGCAAACAGGAAGGCATTCTTGCACTGGGCCGTTCGCCCCACGCGAAGGTCCGCAACATCCCTGTTGCCGCCGTGCGCATGGGCGACGGTTTCTGGGCGCCCCGCCGCAAGGTCAACGCCGAAATCAGCATCCCCTCCATGCTTGAGCTGCTAGAGCAGAACGGAGTTGTAGACAACTTCCGCCGCCTCTCCGGGAGGAAGCAGACCAAGCGCCGCGGCCCGCTCTACACGGACTCCGATCTCTACAAGTGGATGGAAGCCGCGGCGTTCACTCTGCAGTCGGCCCCCGACGCGCGCCTTCAGGCCACGCTCGACCGCCTCACGGACGAGATCGCCGCTGCCCAGCAGCCCGAAGGGTATTTGAACACCTACTGGGTGGACGAGCGTGCCTCCCGCCGCTTCCAGGAAATGGACCGCGGGCATGAACTCTATTGCCTCGGCCACATGCTCCAGGCCGCCATGGCGCTCCAACGCGCCGGCGCCGGCACGCGCCTGCTCGATGCCGGGGTGAAGTTCGTCGATTATCTTCTGCGCGACTTCGGCGCCGGGAAGCGCCCTCTGCTCACGGGCCATCCCGAGTTCGAGATGGCCGTGATCGAGCTGTATCGCACGACCGGCGACCGCCGCTACGTGCATCTCGCCGCCTATTTGCTTCACGGCGATGGCGAGCGTCTCAAGCTGCGCCGTGACCAGATGGTGTACCTGTTCAGCGGCAAGCCGTTCACGTCGCGCACCGAACTCGAGGGCCACGCGGTGCGCGCGATGTATGCGTGTTGCGGCGCGACCGACTACTTTATGGAGACCGGCGACCCCGCGTTCCGGAAAACGCTTCTCACGCTCTGGAACGACATGACCAGCCGCAAGATGTACATCACCGGCGGCGTGGGCTCGCGCTCCGAGGGAGAGGCCTTCGGCGATGCCTACGAGCTGCCGAACCAGCTTGCCTACACCGAGAGCTGCGCCGCCATCGGAAACATGATGTGGAACTGGCGCATGCTGGCGGCCACGGGCGACTCCAGACACACCGACATCCTCGAGCGCGCGCTGTACAACGGTGTCAACTCCGGCATGTCCCTCTCCGGCAATCTCTATTGCTACCGGAACCCTCTGGCGATGACGGGCGATCCTTCCGACAAGATCCGCAACCCGTGGTACGACACCACGTGCTGCCCGCCCAACCTTGAACGCATCCTCGCCTCGTTGCCCGGCTACATGTACGGCGCCAGCGAGGAGGGCATCTGGGTCCACCTCTTCCACTCGGGCGTCCTCGAATGGCGGCTTCCCGACGGATCGCCACTCAAGCTCACGCAGAAGACCGGCTACCCTTGGGATGGCGACGTCGAGATCCGCATCGATCCGGCGGGGCCGCGCGAGTTCACGCTCTTTATCCGCGTGCCGGGCTGGGCGCGGTCGGGGCGCGTGTCCGTGAACGGAAAGGACGGCGACCCCGCGCTGCCGGGCCGTTACCTTCTGCTGCGGCGCCGCTGGCAGCCCGGCGACCGCGTCGCACTCTCCTTCGACATGAAGCCGCAAGTGATCGCCGCCAATCCTCGCGCCAGTGATGATACCGGCAAGGTGGCCGTCCAGCGCGGTCCGCTGATCTACTGCCTCGAGGGCCTGGACCAGAAGGGCGTGGAGTCCATCTTCGACGTCGTGCTGCCGCTCGGCGCGGATCCGAACGCGGGCTTTGCATCGGAGTTCCGCGCGGACCTGCTCGGGGGTGTCCTCGTGCTGAAGCACAAAGGACTGGTGGGATCGCGACCCGCGTCCGAGCTGCCGCTCTACCAGCCTCTCACTGCCTGGCCGCGGAACTCGCGCGAAGTGGAGTTGACCTTCATCCCGTACTACGCCTTCGCGAACCGCGCACCAACCCCCATGCAGGTGTGGACGCCGTACGTGCGCGTGTAGCGCCGGCTCAAGCCTCTCGAAAAGCCTCTATGGTCCACTCATCGACGAGCGGATCGCGCCGGTGGCGCAGGATGTACAGGTTTCCGTCGTCCGCGAGCACACGAAAGTAGGTGGCCTCCGTTCCGTACCACTGGTCGAGCACTTCGGCCACCTCGTATGCGCGGCCGCTCCACTCGAACCGCAGCGGGCGCTCGTCGGCCTTGAAGCCCGAGTAGCACTCCACCTTGACTTTCACAGCGCTTGCCCCTATCGCAGGAACGCCCGTGCCTTCCGCGCAGCGTTCTTCTCCGCCACGAGCGGCGCGTTCAGGAACTCCATCAGCGGCATCATGGCACGGAACCGCTTCAGGATTTCGCCGAATAGCGCGGGCGTGGTCGCGAGCGCCGGTTCGAGTGGAATGAAGAAGAGCCATTGCTTGTAGCGCACCAGGTCCGCCGCGGGGTGCTCGGCGCAGAAACCTTTCGGGACGCGCGCGAGTTGCTCGCCCTGCAGTTCGCCCATGAGGCGGCGCAACGTCCGGCTCTTCACCAGGCGGCGGAACTCCTCGTGGTGTTCCGAGAGGTGCAGGCGAATGGAGCGCAATTCCTCGACGGTGGGCATGTATACACCGCCGGCCACTTCAATCTCTTCCGGCGAGACGCTGAAGTACAGGCCGGCGCAGACGTGCTTCTGAAGCCCCCGCCGCGGGAAGATCGCGGCAATGTGCGTTTTGTACGGCGTCTTGTCCGGGCTGAACCGCGTGTCCCTGTAGACACGATAGACGGCGCCCGGAAGCTCGGCAATGTAGTCTGGCGCGAAACTCACCATCGCCGCGTTCAGGGCTTCGACCAGCTCCACCATCGGCGCGCGCACCTGCTCTTCGTAGATGTGCTTGCGTGGCTGGAACCACTCGCGCCGGTTGTTGCGCTCGAGGCTGCGCAGGAACTTCATTCCTTCCGCCGGAAAGCCCCGAAAACTGCGGAGCGCCTGTCGTCGCGTGCCTATAATGGGTTGTTCCATGCCGGTCATCGAGGACGTCCTGGGCCTGTTGGGCCGAATTCCCAATGTACAGGTTTCGCGCGATGCACCGCTGGCCCGGTACACGCGATTCGGAATCGGAGGGCCCGCGGACGCTTACGTCGAGACACGTTCGGTGGAGAGCTTCGCCGAAGTGCTGAAAGCGGCGCGCAGCAGCGGCCTGCCCTGCGTCGTGATCGGAGGCGGAACAAACCTTGTGGCGTCCGACGACGGCTTTCGCGGCATCGTCCTGCGCTACACCGGCGAACACATCGATGCGGAGGATGGCACGTTGCGCGCGGAGGCGGGTGCGGAACTGAACGACGTGGTGGACTTCGCCATCGCCCGCGGCCTCGGCGGCATCGAAACCATGGCGGGGATACCGGGGTCTCTCGGCGCCGCGGTCTACGGCAACGCGGGCGCGTACGGGCACTCGATGTCCGAGGTGGTTCGCGCCGTTCGGTTCTTCGATGGCGAGTGCGTGCGCGTGCTCTCCAATGCCGGGTGCGAGTTCCGTTATCGCGAGAGCATCTTCAAGCGCAACCGGGGCTGGATCGTGTTCTCTGCGGAGCTGGCGCTGACGCCCGCGCCGGCAGCCGAACTGCGTGCCCGGGCGGATGCCATCGTGGCCGAGCGCAACCGCAAGTTTCCGCCGGCGATGAAGTGCGCGGGGAGTATCTTCAAGAACCTGATCCTCGCCGAGCTGCCCGCTTCGGCGGCGTCCGTGGTGCCGGAGCGCGTGATCCGGGAGGGCAAGGTTCCCGCCGCATACTTCCTCGAGCAGGCCGGGGCGAAGGGTGCCTCGCGCGGCGAGATCCGCGTGGCCGATTACCACGCGAACCTCATCTACAATGCGGGCGGAGGCACCGCGAGCGACCTGCGCGCTCTCGTCGGTGAATTGAAGGCGCTCGTCCGCGCGCGGTTCGGCCTCGAACTCGAAGAAGAGGTGCAATACGTAGGGTTCGCCGGGACAGTCTGACCTGTCCGTCGCGGACAGATCGGGCCGTCTCGTAGCTCTGTTGGGAGGTGAAACGATGACCTGCTTTTGCCGATGCGCCCTGACGCTGGCCGCTGCCCTCCTCGTCCCGTGCGCGCTCCGCGCCCAGCGCAAGCCCGGCAGCCCCATGGATGCGCTGCCGCCGAATATCGAGGTGCTCACTCATTTCGGCGAACGGGCGGACATCGCCCCCGACAACGGCAGCGTCGCCTTCATGGCCAAAAGTTTCGGCGACGCTTTCAAGATCGACCTGAAGACTCGTGAGATTCGCTGCCTCACCTGCAACGTGCCAGGCGCAGCGTTTCTCCGCGTCATGCACTTCGTCACCGGCGACTACCTGCTCATCGGCCCGGATCACTTCGAAGACGTGCACGTCAGCCGCTCACGCGACAACGAGCTGTGGTTTCTCCCGCGGAAGCCGGGCTCGAAACCCGTTCGCTTGCGCGAAAAGATGAGCGAGGGTGCTGCCGTCTCGAAGAAGACTCTCACCATCGCGTACTCCGAGACCCGCGGACAGAACCCTGAGTTCCCGGAAGGTTACTCGCGGCTAGTCGTCGCACGCCTGGACCTTTCCGGCACACCTGCGCTCACCGGAAAGAAGGTGGTCTACGAGAGCAAGGACCAAGGGTGCGCGATCGAAGCCCAGGACTTCTATGACGACGACCGCAAAATGATCTTCACCTGTTACGAGCCCAACGGCATGGCATCGGTGATGGGCCTCGACCTCGCGACAGGCGCCGTAACGAACTTCTCGAAAGCCGCGGGCACGTACAACGAGCCCGAAGGCATCTTCCCGGATGGCCAGCACACGTGCGTGGAAGCCGACCGCCAGATCCGCGAGCTCGGCGGCGCGGGCGGCTCGGGACAGATCGACATCTGGAAGCTGCGGCTCGATGGAACGGGCAAGGACTTCGTTCGGCTCACGCATTTCAATGACTACCAGGGCTGGAAAGCTTCGAACCCCGTCGTATCCACAGACGGCCGCTTCATGGCGTTCCAGGTAGCCCACAGTGCCGATGAAGCAGGTGTGGGATACGGAATCCTGCTGTATCATTTCGAGCGGTGAGGTCTCGCGCGCTTGTGAGCCGCGCGGCAAGACAGTTCGAAGGAGCGGGACAATGATGCGCGAGCCCGAAAACCCGCACGCCATGCCGGGACGTCCGGCCCAGCGCCGGACGTTGAACGTCTACATCGATGGCTACAACTTCTACGTCGCCATCCACCGCCAGGCGAAGCAGCGGCAGGAGGATTACGAACTCGCCTGGTGCGACTTCTTGCGCTTGGGCGAGCACCTTGCCGGGCGGCTTAGCCAGGAGCATCCCGCGCTCTTCAAGGGCTGCACGCTCGGCGCGGTGAAGTATTTCACGGCGACGATTCCCGGGGAGCTGCCGCACGACGACCGCGGCGTGAAGCTGAAATACATGTGGCTCGATGCCGTGCACTATCAATCAGGCGGCCGCGTCGAAATCTGTCACGGCACGTTCCGATGGCGGCAGAAACACGTTTACGTCGGCCCGGAAGAGATCGACGATCTCGCGCGCGCCGGCGTCCCCATCGATTGGGAGCGGCTCGACGAAACGCACGAGGCGTACCAGCACAATGTCCGCCTGGTGGAGGAGAAGCAGACCGACGTGATGCTTGCCTGCGCCCTGGTTCGTGACGCCGCTCTCGGCGCCGCCGGCCGCACGGCGGAGGTCCACCCGCAGGCCACCGGCGAGCACCGCACGAATCCTCGGCCGTCAGAGACTCCCTGCCATGCGGCCCTCGTCCTGAGCGCGGATACCGACTTCCTGCCGGCCGCCGAGATTGCGGCGCGAACCTTCGGCTGCGCCGTCGCTATCGCATTCACGTACCCGCACGACGGATTCGCACTCGACGATTACCCGACGACATGGGGTTGCCCCATCGTGACCTGCCACGCCTCCCGCGAGGAGCTGAAGGCGCACCGGCTGCCCGAACGCATCGAGCGGCCCGGCATCGTCATCGATTGGCGCCAGTACCAGGCGGCGGGGAAGCAGATGCGCGCCGGGAAGACCTGAGCCGCGTTACTACGCGCCGACGTGCCCCTGCGATGTGCCGGCCAGGCGGCCGGTTTTCACCAGCCACGCCCGCAACATCGCCGTGTAGTCGCGTGCCGCGCCATCTCGTAGCTGCTCGATGGTGAACGACATTTTGCGGCGCCAGTTGGGGTACTCGCTCGTCGTGGCGGGAAGGTTCTGCTGCTCAGTCTCCTTCAGCAGATCCTCCTGATTCACGGCGAGCAGCCGCGAGCCCGCTTCCGCCAGCCACCCGATCATGGCGTTGTGCAGCTCGCCGGTGAACTCCGGGATCTGCTCGGCTCGCCGCGGCGTCCATTCCGGCAGCAGACCCTCCGCAAACAGCGCATCCAGCAGTTTCTGTTTCTCTCGCTGCCGTTCGGCCAGCATCTTCGGGAACGCGCTGTTGTCCCGCAGCAGGCCCGCGTCGCGCCGTGCCTCGATGTCGCGCGCCAGCCAGAACCCGGCGAGCGTGGGCAAGTCGTGCGTGCTCGAGGCCACCACCGCCTGCGCTGCATACTGGTACGGAAGTCTAAGATCCCCGCGGTCGCTCTTCTCGAAGAACAGAACCTTGTAGCCGTGGATTCCGAACCGGTTGAGCGCCTGCCGGATCTCGGTCGTGACGGTGCCCAGATCCTCACCGACAAGCACCACTTTCTCGCGGACGCTCTCGAGCGCGACGATGTGCAGCAGTTCGTCGAACCGGTCGCGCACGTAGGCACCCTGGTCCGGCTGCATGTACTCCGGAATCCAGTACAGCCGGAAGAAGCGCATCACGTGGTCCATTCGCAGCGCGCCGCCGTGCTGGCAGTTTTTGCGGACCGACTCGGCGAACAGGCGGTATCCATCGTGCCTGTGACGCTCCGAGTCGGGCGGCGGAAACGACCAGTCCTGGCCCTTCGGCGAAAAGCCGTCAGGCGGCGCCCCGACTCGACACCCGCGCACGTAGAACCGGCCGTACGCCCACAGATCCGCCCCGTAGCGGTCAACGGCCAGAGCGAGATCGTGAAACAGGCCGATCGAAAGCCCGCGGAACCTGGCGTATTCCTGCGCGCGCTCCAGTTGCAGCGCCGACTGCCACTGCACGTACTTGTAGAACAGCACCAGGCGCCAGCGCTTCCGCGCGAACGTGCGCACCGCTTCGGACTCCGGGTCCCGGTATTGTTCAGGCCAGTCCGGCCAGATCCACGCGTCCGGGATCTGGCGGTGAAGAAAATCGTCGAGCGCCGAAAAGACGGCGTAGCCATCGAGAAGCCCGCCCTCGCGCTTCGCATATTCCTGAAACTCGCGGGCCCGGTCCGTGTCGCAGCGATGCTCGTGGCGAAGGAACCAGGCGAAGGCCAGCTTCAGCGCGAACAACTTCAGCGCCCACACGCGCTCGTATTCCACGAGCCCGGTCGCACGCAGCTCCGCGATCTCGCGCGCCGTCGCGGGCGTCCTCAGGAACCGCCGCGCCCTGCGCGCATTCTGAAAATCCGGTATGCGCTCCACGTCCAAGTAGAGCGGGTTCTTGTAGAACGTCGAGGTCGGCAGGTACGGGCTGGTGTTGAAGGGCTGGCGATTGGGAATCGCGTGCAGAGGGTTCAGCCCGATGAAGCCCGCGCCCACCTCAGAGGACACCCAGTCAACGGCGCCCTCCAGGTCGGTGTAGTCCCCGCAGCCCCAATTCCGGTTCGACCGCAAGGAAAACAGCGCCAGCGTGATGCCGGCGGTCTTGCCGCCGTTCCTCAGCGCCGGGGGCACATAGGCGCGGTCCGGACAAAGAATGAGCCGCGTCGAAGCCTGCCGCGTCTCGCCATGGCTACCATGGAGCGTCACCGTGACATCGTGATAGCCCAGCGTCGCCGACACCGGCAGCGGCACTCGCTTCCTGGTGTATGAAGTGCCCCGGACGTCCGCCCTTCCGTTGTTGACCAGTTCTGAAAGCTGAAACGTCTGCCTCTCGGTCTGGCCGTTCTCCCAACGGAACTCCACAACGGCCGAGCCATCAGCCATCGAGGCGGGCACGTGCAGGGGAAATCCGCTGGCCCACGTGGCCGCACCCGCCACAACTACGGGAGGCACCAGCCGGTCCCAGTCCTGAAAGATGCGGTTTTCCACGGCGCGCTCGAGGCTCTCGCGGCTCGTCGTGTCCACGCCCAGCGCCGTGAGAATCGCCTTCTGCGTCTCCGGAGCGGTGATGTGCAGTTTCCCCCACGTGTCCCCGTAATCGGGCTCGATGCCCCACAGCCGCGCCGCCCGACCCAGTGCCTGCTCGTACGTGTGTGGAATACCGTCGGTGTGAGTCGTCCCCCGCATCTTGTTTCAGTGTAACCGCGCGACGGCTCCGGGACGAAGAACGCCCGCCCACCGCGAGCCCACGATTGTGTTATCGGCCGCTTCATGCCTCTTCGCGACCGCCCGCTTCAGGGTCTTTTGGAAACCAGGTCTCCGAACGGCCCCAGCAGTTTGTACTTGTTCTGCCAGGTCGTGTACATGATCCCCGTTGCGCCCGGCGTTGCGTCGAGCGCTTCGAGCCAGCCCTCCGGGTCTTTGAGGTCGTCCGCATCGTAGTATGCGCCCGCCACCGTCTTGAAGCCATGCTGCGAGAAGAAATCCAGGCTCTTACGCCGCAGGTCAAATGCCCAGCACACAATCCCCGCGTCCTTCGGCAGGTACTTCCAGGTGCCCTCAAGCGACCCGTCCACCATGTAGTACTTGTCTACCGAGTTGTGCGCCGGGTCGAACATGTCGGACCAGTAGAACACCTCAGCTTTCGGATTCACGGCGTGAACCTGATCGTAGAACCACTGAGTCATCTGCCCGAGCATCGCCGCGGGCGTCATCTTCCGCCGCTTGCACGCCTCGCAACGGTTGAACAGCCGCACCTCGTCGATGTTGATGAAGTAACGCTTCGGCGCGAGGTGCTTCTGAATGAGCGGGAACTGCTGCTTCCAGATCTCGTACACCCGGGGCTCGGAAGGGCAGGCGGACACCTGGTCGTTGTAGATGGTGGTGCCGTGGTAGTAGTCCACGCGCAGCCGTGTGCCGGACTTGATCCTGCTCCCCGGCAGCAGGCGGATCACCGGCATATCGTGCGTCCACAGAAAGTCCATCTTGGGATCGACGATCTTCGCAAAGTCGCGCCCTTCCTCGTAAAGCGCGCCCGTTTGTTCGTCGCGAACCCGCAGCGGCGCACCCTCGCGGCGGATCACGTTCATCAGCCCGACTTCCTCGATCCGCACGTCGTCCACCCACACCTTGCCCTTCACGCCTTCGAAGACGCCGGCATTCAGCTCGATTTCATCGGCGTACCAACTATTGAACGCTGTCGTCACCTGTTTCCAGTCCGACGTCGGCGGCTGCGGCGGCTCGAACGGGCTCAGGTCCCGCTTGTCGGCGATGATTGCCTTCAAACTGAAGAGCGAGCCCGGCTCAGCCCCTTCGGTCTTCACCCACGCGCTGATGCGATAGCACCGGTTCGGCGTCACTTTGATCTTTTGCGCCACGCGAGCCACGCCTTCTTTCGTGGTTCCGAAGTTCTCGATCCGCAGCGAGGCCTTGCCGGAGTGCGCCGTGGTCGTGTCGATGAAGGTCTTCACCCCCGGCTCATCCTGAACCGGGAAGCCGGTTGGCCGGTTGCCCTCGAACTGCTCGAAGCCCCCGTTCACCAGGGCCGCCGGCGAGTCGGGGACGAACCGCGCTTCCTCGTTGCCCGCCACGAACAGCGCCTTCTCCACGAGCATCCCTTCGGCCAGGTTAGCGTCGTGGCTCAGCACCGCGCCGCCGTAACCGGTGTTGAACCCGGAGGGAATGATCTCGAGCTTGGCCTCGGCGGCAATCGCCCGCACCTTTTTCAGCCGCTCGTAATAGGCGGCATCGCCGCGGCTGATGTTATCCATGCCCGGCAGCACGATCGCTGTGAGGCCGTGCTCGGAAGCCGTCCTGGCGATCGCACGGACGTCTTCCACGTCCTGGTCCGAATCGAAAGAGCGGCTGACATACACCCACCGCTCGGGGTAAATCTTCTTGGCCATCCAGGCGCACGCCGCACCGCCCGCGACCAGCATCGTAACCACCGCAATCCAACGTCTCAAGAAAACCTCCTCTCAAACATCACGCGTAAGACCTGTCAACAGCGTGCAACGCGGCGTTAAGCCTGGACTCTAAGTGGGGCGGTCCCCAGGACCGCGCCGGGTCCCCTGACCCGGCCAAACCCGACCTGGGGGTCGGGTTGCGGCTCAGGGGAGCCGCCCCACACAAACCGGCAAACCACGCATCATCTGCGCCGCACCACACTAGATTCCTTTCCGCCAGTCTCGATCCCCGTGCGGCTTCACGGTAATCGCGAACGCGCCGTTTTTCTCGAGCGGCTGCTCGCAGGCCCACGCCACCGGGCGCCGCACCCCGCCCTTCGTTTCGAGGAATGCCTTGAACTCGAGCCGCGCGCCTTCCATGCGTCCAGGCAGTAGAAACGATGCCTGACGCGTCTTCCCGCCGTAAGGCTGCCCGGCATCGAGAGTGCCGGAGATGATCGTTCCGCCATCGGGTGTCTGCAGGTTGATCCTCAGAACGCCGGGAACGCCGGCCACGCCGTCGTTCGCAAACGCGACGATGATCTCCGTCGTTCCGTACCGCTGGCGCTGCCAGATCCACGAGGGCCGCAGGCGGTAGCCCATTCGCTGCCGCAGCCGCGCGAAGCCTCTCGGGAAGCGCTGGTTGTAAAGCGCGAGGTCTTCGGCCTCGGTCCACAACGACCAGTAGTTCGCCCCGAGATCGAGCACGTGGAGCATGTAGTGCTCCAGCATGTTCATGCCCGCGGCGTCCTTCTCCAGGTAGCCGGGTTCGCGCGTATCGTAGCGGCGGTAAGTCCCGTCCTCGAGAATCGAGGCGAGCCACGGCGGCCGGTTCGCCAGCGCGTCGATCTGCTCCGGTTCTTCCACGATGATGCTGTCGGACCGCAGCCAGCAGCCCGCGCGCACACACAGGTCAACCACTTCGCGGTTGCCGACGTTGCTGATGTCCGGCTGCGTGTTCACCGCGATCTGCGCTTTCTTGAACGCCTCCACCTGGCGCCGCGCCATGTCCGACATGGTGCGCTCCGCGACCCGGTAGTTCGGGAACGGACTCGGCAGCCCTCCCGTGTGGCTTTCGCCCCAGAACCCGTACTGCATCAGGTCCATCCACTCCATGGCCGGGTTCGCATCGAACTCGGCCGCGAGCAATTCGACGAGTTCGCGGAACGCCCTTTGAAATTCCGGATGGTCGTATCGCGGCTCACGGAAGTGGTGTGAACCGTAATCGCGGCCGAGCGCGCCGATGTCCACCACCGGAACTCGCTCGCTGACGAAATCCGGCATCGCGAGGTACTTCGGCTGGCCCACGGTGTTCGACAGCATTACGCGGAACGCCACGCGCTTCCCGTACCGCGCGGCTGCGTCGAAGGTCAGCTTCCACACCGGGTGCAGGTCCAGCCGTCCCGGGCGCTTCTGCACGTCGCGCCAGTCGCAGCGGATGTAGAGCACATCGACGAACGGCAGCTTCGCCATGTTCTCCACGTGCCGTTCCAGCGGCTCCTCGCCGCGCCGTGCCTTGAGCGATGGCCCGCTTTCCTCCCACGTGTATCCCACCAGCCCCAGTCCATAATTCGGCACGTAGCCTTCGGAAGGCGTCGTCGAGGCGATCGTGAACCAGCCTTCGTCCTGCTCGATGCCGAAAGGGCCCTGGTTCAGCCGGTCCGGCGAGCTCGGACCCGGTCCGAAGTCATACCCCGGCCAGAGGTGCGCCGGCACGTCGGCGCGCGCCGCCACCCCGGCAGCGGCGGCACTTCCCGAAAGTTTCAGCCAAGCCCGTCGATTCATGGCGTTCTCCCTTCTCGCCGAACTTCGAAGTGAAACAGGCCTCCTGGCCTGTCGCGGGCATGCCCGCCTGTCGTTCCGATATGCGTGAACATTGCAGAGACAGGCCAGGAGGCCTGTCCTACGCCAGCCTGAGCAGCCTCTCCGCGTTCCGGAAGTAGACCTTCTCGAGAATCGACTCGGGCAGGCCGAGACCGTAAATCTTCCAGCGGCCCTGCGGAGGCACCGCCGCCGGCGCGTAGTCGAAGTACTCGTCTTCCGTTTCGAGGAAGCGGAAATAAATCTCGTACAACTTGTCGCCGTAAAGCTGTTGCGGGGTTTCGACGCCGTGCGGCGTCGCATCCGTGCCGAACAGAATCCGGTCCTGATACTTGTCGAAGAATTGGCGCGCCATCCGCGGCTGGCGTCCCAACTCGCCGATGCGCGCGCCGAGTTCCACGTTCATGTTCGGCAGCTTGTCCATGCACTCCGACACGTAGGGCAGGTTCTCCGCGTCGTTGCCGACATGGAACACGATGAACTGCGTCTTCGGGTGCCGCGCGAACATGCGGTTCCGCGCCTCCAGAAGCTCCGCGTTGCTCGGGAAGTCCTTTCCGTGGAAAGACCAGTCGGGGTGATTGTGCAGCTCTTCCCAGCGCTCGTTGAAACGGTCAATGGGCAGGAAGAACGCCTCGGGATCGGAGACGTGGATGCCGACCGGCATCTCGAGCGCCCCGGCCGCCTCCCACATCGGGTCTAACCTCGGGTCGTCTACTTTCACCAGCGGGCCCGTCGTGACGTTCTGCCGCAGGTAGAGGCCGAGAGTCTTCAGAATCTTCAGCCCGCGCGCGCCGTCCCGGTGCGATTTCTCCAATTCATCGGCCTGGAATTGGGGAAAGCCGGGTTCCGTGATTCGGCTGTACCAGGGCTCGACAAACGTCGTGAACCGTCCGGGATGCGCCTTGTCGAACCGTGCCACCGAAGCCCGCACGCCTGCGCCCGAGCCGCCGGTCGTGTTGATGAGCATCCGCAGGTTCTTGCGGTCCATCACCTCGAGCAGTTCTTCGGCCGTGGCCAGAAACTTGATCTCCTGGCCGAGATCCACGTCGCCCTTCGACCTGGCCGAGAACGAAAGGTGCGTGTGAATGTCGATCACGGGGAAACGAGCCCGCGGAATCTGTGTCTCCGGAACGTGCAGCATACTCTTCGGCTGGTAGTCCCGCAGGTCGAGGCCGCCGGCGCGCTGTGCGCCCTGCGGCGCGGTTTCGCCGGCCCCTGCACACGTCCCAGCCGCCACCGCACCCGCGGCCATCCCGAAAAGACTGCGTCGTTTCAATGAAGTCATACGAGAAACTCTCCAGGCCCGCCTTCCCGGGCCGCCGTCGGCAAGTATATATCAGCGCGCCGGAGATCGGGCTCGGGTGCACGGCATAGAAGTGGCGAACAGCAACAGTCAGCCGAAACTGGCAGCGTTCTGGGCGTAGCTGGTACGCAAGGCCGTTGGCCCGCGCTGAAGCACTCCCGGCTGAACGCCTTTGCTGAGCCCGTGAGGGCGAAAGAGTTTAGCCCAGGGCGTCAAGCCCTGGGAAGTGGATATTCACCCGGGCAGCCCCTGAAAGGGGCGTAAGAGAGCATGCCCGCGAGTTGCCGACGCTCGTCCTTTCGCCCCCGTCCGGGGGCTCGTCGCGTCTACATCGTTTTCCCACGGCTTGCGCCGTGGGCTATTCTCTCCCGCCCCTACGGGGCTGATTTCCACTGTTGTGTCGCGCACCCATCGGGCTCTCGGGCAGCTTCGACGCCGGCCCGTCCATGGGAGAATGGAGGTAATGGCGATGGATACCGCGCAGGATCTCTGGGTCTTCCAGTCGGCGCGCTCGGATACAGACCAGTACGAGCGGATCGACAACGACGACTACTACTTCCTTAAGGACGTTGTCCTCACCACCAAGCTCGACCAGGCGATCAACTGGGCACGCAAGAACTCCATCTGGCCCATGACTTTCGGCCTGGCCTGCTGCGCCATCGAGATGATGTCGATGAGCGCCTCGCGCTTCGACATCGCGCGATTCGGTGCGGAGGTCTTCCGCGGCTCGCCGCGGCAATCGGACCTGATGATTATCGCGGGCCGCGTCTCGAACAAGATGGCGCCCGTCATCCGGCAGCTCTACCAGCAGATGCCCGAGCCGAAGTGGGTCATCTCCATGGGCGCCTGCGCCACCTCCACAGGCGTCTTCAACAACTACGCGATCATCCCCGTCAACCAGGTGATCCCGGTGGATGTGTACATCCCAGGATGCCCGCCCCGCCCCGAACAGCTCATCTACGGGCTCATGCTGCTGCAGAAGAAGATCGAAAAGCACGCTGGCACGGCCAGAGAAATCCTGAACCTCAAGTAGACCGGCGAGCGCGCCGGACAGACTGCTGAGCCCGCCGACGGGATTTGTCCCCACTCTCGGCTACCATGGTTTCTTGCCCATGTTCGACTGGAATCAGGATCCGCATCGCCGCTTCAACCCGCTCACGCGCGAATGGGTGCTCGTCTCGCCGCACCGCGCGCAACGGCCCTGGCAGGGCCAGGTGGAGGCCCGCGGCCCGGAGACCCGCCCGACGTACGATCCCACGTGCTATCTCTGCCCGGGCAACCCGCGCGCGGGCGGAGCGCGCAACCCGCAATACACCTCCACGTTCGTTTTCGAAAACGACTTCGCAGCGCTCAAGCCCGGCACCCCGGTGGAGCGTTTCGAGCAGGACCATCTGCTCGTGGCCGAATCCGAACCGGGCGTTTGCCGGGTGGTGTGCTTCTCGCCGCGGCACGACCTGACGATCTCCGGCATGGAGGTGCCCGAACTCGAGCGCGTTGTGGAAACGTGGCGCGAGCAGTACGTTGAGCTCGGTGCGCTGCCGTTCATCAACTACGTTGAGATTTTCGAGAACCGTGGCGCCATGATGGGTGCGAGTAATCCCCATCCGCACTGCCAGATCTGGTCGAACCGCCTGCTGCCGAACGAGATCGTGAAGGAGCAGGAGTCGCAGCAGGCCTTCCTGCGCCAGCATGGCGCGTGCCTGCTGTGCCGCTACCTCGACGTGGAGCTTGCGGACGGCCGGCGCGTCGTCGAAGAGAACGGCGCGTTCGCCGTCATCGTGCCGTTCTGGGCCGCGTGGCCGTTCGAGACCATCGTCATCTCAAAACGCCACGCCACCGCGCTCGATGAGTTTTCGGCGGCGGATGGCACGGGCCTCGCGGATATATTGAAGCGCATCACGGCGCGCTATGACCGCCTCTTTCAGGTTTCGTTCCCGTACTCGCTTGGGTTCCACCAGCGGCCTACCGACGGCGCGCCGCACACGGAGTGGCACTTCCACGCCCACTTCTACCCGCCGCTACTGCGCTCGGCAACGGTGCGCAAGTTCATGGTGGGCTATGAGATGCTCGCGATGCCGCAGCGCGACATCACGCCCGAAGCCGCCGCGGAGCGCCTTCGCAGCGTGTGAACCGCACGCGCTGCGCGAGCACACTACATCAGCGCGTAGACGTACCCGTCCGTGCTGCCGAAATATACCGCCTTGCCGTCCACGACCGGCGAGGACAGGATCGATCCCATCGTGAACAGCCTCCACACTCCGGCAGTCATCTCGTCAATGAAGTTCGCGGATATGAGGTGCTCGAAATCGAGGCCCCCTTCTTTGTTCGTGAACTGCGCGGCGTTTTTCTTCGACGCCTCGGTCTGGAAGAGCCACAGCCGCTCCCGCGTTTTCAGATCGATGGCCTCGAGCTTGCCGTCGAACGTGCCGAAGTACAGCACGCCGCGCGCAACCGCCGGAGAAGCGAACACGGGGAACTTGCGCGACCACGTCTGCAGCTTTTCGCCGGTGGCGGCATCGAGCACATGCACGAGCCCGGTATCGCTGGTCCCGAAATACACTTTGCCTTCATCCACTGCTGGCGAGGTGATCACCCACGAGCCGTTGTTCGAGAACGCCCACTTCTGCTTGCCGGTCGCGGCGTCAATTGCGTAGACTTTCGAGTCCCGGCACCCGACGTACACCACGCCGCCGCTCACCGCTGGTGACGCCTGAAACCCTACCTGATTGCCATTCTGCGGGTCGAGCCCGCTCTGGAAGCGCCACTTCTCTTTCCCGGTCTGCGCGTCGAGGGCGTACAGAAAACTGTCCCAGCTCCCGATGAAAACCGTGCCGCCTGAAACGGCTGGAGACGAGTGCACCACATCGCCGGTTCGCGCCTTCCACTTCAGCGTCCCGGACACTGCATCCAGCGCGTAGACGTAGCCGTCGCCCGACCCAAAGTAGACCATGCCGCCCGCCAGCGCTGGCGAGGAGAGGTAGAAGTCCCACGGGTCCGGCATCACCTCGCCGCTCGGCTGCATGCCGTGAACACCTCGAAAGGCGTAGCGGCGCTCGCCCCTGGTCTCGAACTTCCACTTGAGCTGCCCCGTCGCCGCATCCACCGCGTAAAAGAACCCGTCGAAGCTGCCGAAATAAACCAGCCCGAGGGAAACCGCGGGCGAGCATGTCACGGCGCTCTCGGTCCCGAACTTCCACTTCAGCGCGCCGGTTTCCTGGTCAATCGCGAAGAGCTGGTGGTTGAGGCCGCCGATGTACACCGTGCCGTTGGCGATTGCGGGCGACGAAAGCACCCGCGCCCCCGCGTTGAACTTCCACTTGATCTTGGTGAATTGACGGACGCCGTCCGCATCGTACACACCGGTGTGCTCGAGGTTTCCTCGAAACATCGGGAGGTTTTGGGCGAGTAACGGGACAACGGACACAAATATCGCGGTCGCAATCAGGCGCTTCATGAAAGAACAAGACGCCCGTGTCCGTTGTTTTGTTCCTCAAGAATCGCCTCACGTGATATTTCGATAGTTTCGGAGGGCTTCTCGAGTGACCGGGCTTGCAAGCTCCTTGCCAGAGCTAGAAATGGAGCCGGAGGTCCCGGAAGGTCTCTAAAATCAGAAGGCGCCTGCCGTCATGCCGCACTTCCTCTTTCTCGAGCGACCAGGTTCGGGCGTGCGGGATGTAAACAGCTCCCAGTCCGATCTCGAGCGCAGGGTTGATATCGGATCTTGGCGAGTTGCCGACCATCCATGACCGCGGCAGGTCGAGCCCGCGGTCATTCACCAGCGCGAGATAGGAAGCGGGATCCTTTTCCTTCACGATCGCCGTGTGCCGGAAGTACTTTCGGAGACCGGAGGCCTCGATTTTGAAGGTCTGCTCCTCGGGATGCCCCTTCGTGAACAGGATCAGTTCATGGCGCGCGGAGACGTGCTCCAGTGTTTCGGCCACGCCCTCGATCAGCTCCACCGGCTGTTCCAGAATCCGCTCGGCGAAACCCATCACACATTCGAGGTCCTGCTGCGAGATCTCCCTCTCGGCCAGGTGCTCGTAGCACTGCTGCAGGTTGCGCCCGAAGTTGAGCGCGCCGTAGCCGTGCACCTCCCGGTTCACGATCTCGATCTCGTCCAGCACCGCCCGCACTTCGGCCGGCGTCAGGTGCGAGTGCGCAAGGAAGACGGCAAACTCCTCGAACGCCCGCTCGAAGTAGATGTTGTTCTCCCAAAGCGTGTCGTCGGCATCGAAGATCAGGGACTGCGGCTGGTGGGAATCCGGCATCGCGAAAGGCGTGGCGCGGCGAGCGTGCGCCGCCGCGGTGCATGCTACCATTATGCTTCTTCGGGTACGGGGAAACAGCCATGATTCTCAAGCTGGTGCGCACGCCCGGCATCTACCTGGTCGGTTTTATGGGGAGCGGCAAGACCACTGTGGGGCGGCTCCTTGCGGAACGCCTTGGCTGGGAATTCGTGGACCTGGACGAGGAGGTGGAAGCGGAGCAGAAGGCCTCGATTGCCGAGCTCTTCGAGCGGCACGGCGAAGAGCATTTCCGCGCGCTCGAGACCGAGGCCATCCGGCAGCACGTGAAGATGGTCCGCGGCGGCCGCCCGCTGGTCATCGCACTCGGCGGCGGCGCATTCGCCCGTGAGGAAAACTACGATCTGCTCGAGGACCATGGCGTCACGATCTGGCTGGATTGCCCGTTCGAGGTTGCCCGCCGCCGTATCGAGGACTGCTCCACCCGCCCCCTGGCGCACGACCCGGTCAAATTCGCCGAGCTGTACGAGAAGCGGGTGCGCGCTTATTCCCGAGCCGCCTACCGCGTGACCACCGCCGATGAACCTCCCGAGGTCACGGTGGCGGCGATCGCGAAGCTGCCGATCTTCTGAGCCGCGATGCCCGAAGAGACCACCCTGCGCCGGCACGCCCTGACCATCTTCCGCGCCGCGCTCGAGGCGGCCGATCCGGCCACCGCAGTCTCGCGCCATATCGAGAGCGACGGCCTGGTCCTCACCGCAGGAAGACGCAGTTACAACCTGCGCGCCTTCGACCGCGTGATGGTGATCGGCGCCGGCAAAGCGAGTGCTGCGATGGCTCATGCGGTCGAACGTGCTCTCGGTGCGCGCGTCCGCGGCGGTCTCGTCAGCGTGAAGTACGGGCACACAGCGCGCCTCCGCCGCGTCGAGCTCGTCGAGTGCAGCCACCCGGTTCCCGACCAGGCCGGTTTACGCGGGGCGGAGCGCATGCTCGCGCTCGCTTCCGGCGCCGGCGAGCGCGACCTCATCGTGTGCGTCGTCTCCGGCGGCGCTTCCGCGCTGCTGCCCCTGCCCGCGGCGCCGGTCACGCTCGAGCAGAAACAGGAAGTCACTCGTCTCCTGCTGGCCTGTGGCGCGAGCATCGACGAGATCAACACCGTCCGCAAGCACATCTCGGAGATCAAAGGCGGCCAGCTCGCGCGGCAGGCCTTTCCGGCAACCGTGATCTCTCTGCTGCTCTCCGACGTGATCGGGGACGATCTCGACGTGATCGGCTCCGGGCCCACGGTCCCCGATGCCTCAACGTTCGCTTCCGCGCTCTCCGTGCTCGCCAGGTACGATCTTCGCGGCCGCGTTCCGTGTGTAGTGCTCGAACGCCTCGAGCGCGGCGTGCGCGGTGAAGTCGCCGAGACGCCGAAGCCGGGCGACCCGGTGTTCGCCAGAGTCCAGAACCTGGTGGTGGGAAGCAACCGTCTCGCGGTGGATGCCGCGGTGCGGAGAGCCCGCGAACTCGGCTATCGCCCCGTCGTTCTTTCCACGCTGATCGAAGGTGAGACGCGCGACATCGCCCGCATGCACGCCGCCATCGCGCGCGAGGCACTCGCGTCGGGCCGCCCAGCCAAACCGCCCGTGTGTTTCATTTCGGGCGGGGAGACTACGGTCACCCTCCGCGGACCGGGACTCGGCGGGCGCAACCAGGAATTCGTGCTCGCCGCGGCCATCGATCTCGCCGGCGCCGGCCCGATCGTGGTGCTCAGCGCGGGAACGGACGGTACCGACGGCCCGACCGACGCCGCGGGCGCTCTCGCCGACGGCCGGACCGTCGCGCGCGCTTCTGCGTGCGGCCTCGACGCCCGGGCCTTTCTCGCCGCGAACGACTCGTACCACTTCTTTGAGCCGCTGGGGGACCTCCTCAAGACCGGCCCTACGAACACCAACGTTATGGACATTCGGCTGCTGCTCATTGGCCGGCCCGCATAAACCCGTGCCGTGATGCCCCGGCCGGGACGTGAATCGGGCCCGCAGAGGCTCCTGCTAGACTGATGGCAGCAATCCTCCCAGGAGACCCGGATGACCGTCGCCGCCGAGCCCAGTAAGTCCGCCCGTTCACTCACCGCGCTGACCGAAGAGGAGCAGATGTTCCGAAGCGCGGTGCGGCAGTTCGCACGCGAACAGATCGCGCCGCACGTCCGCGAAATGGATGAGGCCGGCGTTTTCCGCAAGGACCTTCTCCACCAGTTCTTCGAGCTCGGCCTCATGGGCATCGAGGCGCCCGAAGAATTCGGCGGCCAGGAAGATACGTTCTTCTCCGCGGTGCTCGCCGTCGAGGAGCTCGCCGCGGTCGATCCCTCCGCCGCCGTCATCGTCGATGTCCAGAACACCCTCGTGATGAACGCGCTGCTGCGCTGGGCTGACACCGACCAGAAGCGCCGTTACGTCCCGGCCCTGGCCACCGGCACCATCGGCGCTTACGCGTTGTCCGAAGCCGGCTCCGGCTCGGATGCTTTCGCGCTCGCCACCCGCGCCACCGACGCGGGCGACCACTACCTGCTCGACGGCCGTAAGCTCTGGATCACGAACGGGGCCGAGGCAGGCATCTACCTCGTTTTCGCCAACCTCAACCCGCAGGCCGGGTATCGCGGCATCACCTGTTTCCTGGTGGAGCGCGGCTTCCCGGGCTTCGCGGTCGGCAAGAAGGAAGACAAACTGGGCATCCGTGCCTCGTCCACCTGCGAACTGATCCTCGACAACTGTCGTGTTCCGAAGGAGAACGTTCTCGGCGAGGCGGGCAAAGGCTACAAAGTCGCGATCGAAACGCTGAACGAAGGCCGCATCGGCATCGGCGCGCAGATGGTGGGGCTCGCCCGCGGCGCACTCGACCATGCCCTCCGGTACGCCAGGGAGCGCAAACAGTTCGGCAAGCCGATCGCCGAATTCCAGGCCGTACAGTTCGATCTGGCGCGCATGGCCACGGAGGTGGAGGCGGCGCGCCTCCTGGTTTACAACGCCGCCCGCCTCCGGGACGCTGGCCTGCCGTTCACCTCCGAGGCCGCCATGGCAAAATACTATAGCTCCCGGGTCGCCGAATCCGTGGCCTCTACGGCCGTCGAAATCTTTGGCGGGGTGGGCTTCACCCGCGACTATCCGGTGGAGAAGTTCTATCGCGACGCGAAGATAGGCAGCATCTACGAAGGCACCAGCAACATGCAACTGGCCACCATCGCCAAGCTGGCGCTGGGAAAGTAGCACCGAGGCGCGAAACGGCCGCGGGGCCGTATGCATCGATATGATTTGAGGGGAATTCATGCGTTCACTGCAGTACGCTTCCACTTTGGCTCTGCTCGCCTCCGGATTGGTGTTCGCCGCGCAGGAGCAATCCGGCTGGCGCAAGAGTGACGAGACCAGCCCGAACCCGACCAACGCCAGCCCGAACCCGACCAACCTGACCGATACCCAGGTTCAGGACATCATCACGAAATTTGCCGCGAAGGAGACGGACTTCGCCCGGGCTCGCGAAAACTACACCTATCGTCAGACAGCCCGCGTTCAGGAACTGGATGCCGGCGGTTCGCCGCAAGGCAGGTGGGAGATGGTTACCGACATCATCTTCTCACCCGACGGCAAGCGGACCGAGCGCGTCGTGCGGGCGCCTGTCGAAACCCTCCGGAACATCTTGTTGACGCCTGAAGACGAGGCGGACCTTCGCAGCGTCCAGCCTTTCGTTCTCACGACCGGGGAAATCCCCAAGTATTACGTTCGTTACGTCGGCAAGCAGAACGCCGACGAGATCCCGTGCTACGTCTTCGCGGTGAAGCCGAAGAAGCTCGAAAAGGGCCAGCGCTATTTCGAAGGCCAGATCTGGGTGGACGACCGCGATCTGCAGATCGTCAAGAGCTACGGCCGCGGCGTCGGCATCGTGGGCAAGAACAACATGTTTGCCAAGTTCGAGACCTACCGCGAGCAGATCGACGGAAAATACTGGTTCCCGACCTACACCCGGGCCGACGACGTCCTTCCTTTCGAAGCCGGCCCGCAGCGGATCCGGATGCTGGTGAAGTACGAGAACTACAAACAGTTCAAGAGCGACGTCAACATCCAGTTCGGCGGCGAAGCGAACGCGCAGCCCCAATCGAAGCCCGCTCAGAAACCCAAACCGTAACGCGCGCGAGCATCGGGTGATTGCAGGGTAGGCCGTCAGTCGTCAGTTTGAGGAATGCGGCGCGTTCTTACGCCCCAGTCTCTACGTGGACTCGCGGCCGGCGGTAAGCCGGAATCACGGAGCCAGCCGGCAGAGTCGCCACGGCAACCGCCGCCACTCGTGAGCCTTGCATGCGCCCGCCGTCCGACCCGTGGTTCTTCCCGTTTAGCCTTGAAATCCCCCCGCCCGGCGCTTTCCGGCCCATGGCGCACGTATCCCATGGTGTAATAAGGTCTTAAAGGTCCTTTTCGGTTCTGTTCGATGCGTAAAGTTCCCCTGGTCGAGTCGCTGCGGATTATCGGGCGCGGGTCCCTGAACTGGGTCGCCCAGAGGCCCATTGTCGTCTCGTTCGAGGTCACCGACGCCTGCACGTGCTACTGCAAGCACTGCGACCACGGCGGCCCGCGCGACGAGTCGGGGAACCTGAATGCCGCCGAGTACCGGCGATACGTCGAGGTGCTGCGGCCATGCGTTGTCCAGGTCTCGGGCGGTGAGCCCCTGATGCGGCCCGATATCGTCGAGATCGTCCGCAGCATCAAGAACGGCAGCGGCATCCCGTATACGATTCTGGTCTCGAACTGGTGTGAGATGACCGAGGAGAAGTACCTGGCTCTGCACGAGGCCGGCATCGACCAATTCTCCGTCAGCCTCGATTTCCCCGACGACCGCCACGATGTGTTCCGCGGCTATCCCGGCCTGTTCGATCACCTTCGTGACCTGGTGCCCCGGCTCGCCAGGCACGGCTACGACGACATCGTGCTGAACTGCTGCCTCACGAGCGAGAACGTCGAGGAGATCAACGCGCTCGCCGACATGGCGCGGGCCTGGGGCGTGAATCTCTGCTACAGCTCCTACTCCGCCCGGCGGACCGGCTGCCGCGATTACTTCCTCAACACGCCGGAGCAGCTCGCCACCCTCAACCGCGAACTCGACCGTGTGGAGAGCCGGCGCGACGGCACGAACTGGGTGGTGAACTCTACCACCACGCTCGAAGCCACCCGCCGCTATTTCGAGAACCGCGGGACGGCGGGCTGCAAAGCGGGTCTGCGATTTCTGGTGGTGACGGCCGATGGCCGGCTCCAGCCCTGCTCCATGCAGTTCAAGCGGTACGCGCTCGGTGATCAGCCTCGCATGGTGAACGAGTTCACCAGCACGAACACGTGCGACGAGTGCTACGTCTCGATCCGCTCCTACCTCGACAAGAGCTTCCCGCAGTTGCTGTGGGAAAACGTGAGCGGATTCTTCTCGTTCAAGCGGGCAGCCGGACCACGACAGCCGAACTCTTGAAGCCGGCCGCTCCGCTGGTTCCGGGTAACCGCTCCCTGCCGGTCGCGGCTCAGTGCGAGAGCGCATCGCGCATCCGTGCATTACGGTACCTCCGCGGCCTAGCCGGCTCCCTTACGGTCGCGGCTCGGAACCGATACGGTTGCGGTGGATTGGCGCTCGTTGGATCTGCCACGTAGCCGCACGCGAAGCAAGCGGTCCCCGGCGATCTTCAGCGGACTCGATAGCGCGCCTCGCGAGTTCTACAGCGGCAGTATCTCTTCCCGCACGGGGTCGAAGTCGATGCGGCGCTTCTCCTCGTAGGCGATGTTGCCGAGGTGCGAGGCCTGCGCCGAACGATGGCCGATGAGCACGTCGCCGTTGGGCAGCTTGCGCGTCCGCATGCACTCCAGGAAGTTCTTGATGTGGTCGAGTGTGAAGTCGTAGTGGTCGGCCTCCACGATCACCGGCTTCCCACCATTGCCCACCGCGTGGAATTCATAGCGCCCGCGGTCGATCCACAGCCTGCCCTCGGCGCCGCAGAATTCCACGGCCTCTCCGGTGATGCCCGGCGCCAGCGTTGCCTCGAAGGTCGCCGTGAATTCGGCGGGATACTCGAGCAGCACGTTGATGGTGTCGGGCGCCGTGCGGCCGTCCTTGTAAGCGTAGACGCCTCCGGCGGCGACGGCCGACTTCGGGATGTCCGATCCCATGAACATGTGCACGACGTCGATCCAGTGCGTGAACAGGTCCGTCACCTGCCCGCCGCCGTAATCCAGGTAGGCGCGCCAGTTGAAGTACTGCTGCGGGTCGTAGTCGCGCCACCTCAGCCGTCCGAGGAAGTGTGCCCAGTCCAGGTTCGCCGGCTTGATCTGCAGCGATGCCGGCGCGCGCCGCAGGTGGTAGCTGTTGCCGTGCCACCACGTTCGCGCCAGCGTAATCTTGCCGAGCTTGCCCGTCTCGAGGTACTCCTGCTTCGCCTGGATGTAGTGCTTGCCGGAGCGCTGCTGCATGCCCACCTGGCAGATGCGTCCGTTCACGCGCGCCGCCTTGACGATTTGGGGTCCTTCGTCGATCTTCAGCGTGAGCGGTTTTTCGACGTAGACGTCTTTGCCCGCGTTCAGCGCGTCGATGGCGCAGGGCGCGTGCCAGTGGTCCGGCGTGGCGATGAGCACCGCATCGATGCCCTTCAGCGCGAGCAGCTCGCGATGATCCGTGAACGCCTTGGCGCCAGGCGCCTTCGCGCGGGCCTGCTCGACGTGATCGCCATAGATATCGGCGAGCGCGACGACCTCGACCTGCCCCGTTTCGAGGAACAGGCCCATGTCGTGCTGGCCGCGGTCGCCGGGGCCGATCACGCCCAGGGCGATGCGGTCGTTCGCCCCCAAAACGCGGGAATAGGAGAGAGCGGGGAGCGCGGCGGCCGCGCCCCGTGCCGCGACGCTCAGAAAATCTCGGCGTAGAAGAGTGCTGGACATATGCGAATTATATCGCCCTCAGCGCACTAGTTCTGGGAGACACCGGTCTCAATGGGAGGTGCGTTGTGTCCTCGCGCAAATTCGCGCTCGCCGCTGCCCTGGTGGCGGTCCTCGCCGCGGCAACCATGCTCCTGGCGCAGCAGAACCGTGCGCCGGCCCACACCCGCAGCCCGGGGGCCGCGCCGGCCGCCCTGAGCGATACCGCGCTCGAGAAGGCCATTCGCGCCCGCTTCGCCGAATCGAAAATCGCCGCGGACAAGTTCGAGGTGCACGTGCAGGGCGGCGTCGCCACACTGGAGGGGAGGACGGACATCCTGCAACACAAAGGCACCGCGACGCGGCTGGCCCGGGCGGCCGGCTCGCCACAGGTCGTCAACCGGATTCAGGTCAGCGAGGCAGCCCGCGCCCGCAGCGCCGCCAATCTTACGCAAGGCCGGCGTCGGGCTCAGATCAAGCGCGGCGAGAGCCGTTCCGCCCCCCGTTCGGGGCAGTGACGCGCGGACCGGCGAAGCGATTGCCGCCGAGACGCCCCCGCCCGCCAATCCAAGGATCATGCCGCGAAGTAGGAGCTTGCCAAGCCATTACCCTTCGAGTACAGTTGAACAATCGCGGAGGATACATGGCTTTCTGTAAAAACTGTGGTGCGCAGGTGGACGGTCAGTTCTGTCCGAAGTGCGGGACTCCGGCAGCGGCTCCGGCAGGCGCAGCGACGCCGCCTCCCCCGCAGCCGCAGTACGCCCAGCCTAGTGCCGGCTATACCGCCGCTCCTCAGCCCGCTGCCGCCGCCGGCGGCATGACGGATAACGTTGCGGGGTTGCTGTGCTACGTTCTCGGACTCATCACCGGTGTTCTCTTTCTGGTGCTCGAGCCGTACAACAAGAACAAATTCGTCCGGTTCCACGCCTTTCAGTCGATCTTTTTCAACCTGGCCTGGATCGCCCTCTGGATCGTGATCACTATCGTGGGAACAATCCTGGTGACGGTGACCCACCTGTTCTGGTTCCTCATCAGCCTGTTGCACCTGGTCGTATGGCTGGCCGGGCTGGTGATCTGGATCCTGCTGCTGATGAAGGCCTACCAGGGGCAGAAGTGGCAGCTCCCGATCATCGGGCCGCTGGCGGAAAAACAGGCCTGATTTCCGCGGTGGGGACGGCCCTCCCCATCGCGCAAGAGCGCAGTGTGCGCGGTCGAGACTCGCCGCCGAAGCGGGGCGGGACGTTCGTGGTTTGCACCGCGGCATAATGAGAATTGCTGCCGAACCGCTGCCTTCGCATACATCCGGAGCCGGCTACGCCCGCGGAGCGCAATCCGGGTAGCTGCTGCCGGCTTGGCCTGCGTCTAATCAGCGTGCGAATCCTCGTGCTCTCGCTCCTCTCGGCTGTGGTGGTGTCCGCGCAGACCCCACGCATCGGCGCCATCGACTACTACGGCCTCCGCAGGGTCTCCGCGGAGCGCGTCCGCCAGGCCGTCGGGGTGAGCGACGGTGATTCGCTGCCCGCCTCCAAGGCGGCCGTCGAGGATCGCCTGGAACAGATTCCCGGCATCGTGCTGGCGCATCTGGAAGCCGTATGCTGCCTGGGCGACCGCGCTATTCTTTACGTCGGCATCGAGGAGCGCGGCGCGCCGCACTTCGACTTCCATGAGGCGCCGCACGGCGAATCCACCCTCCCCAGGACCATCACCGATGAGTACGACGGGTTCCTCCAGGCGCTCGGAGCAGCCGCGCGGGACGGGCACACCGGCCAGGACCTTTCGGAGGGGCATGAACTCTCGTCCGACCCTGGAGTGCGCGCCTACCAGGAGCGCCTTCTGCGCCTGGCCCGCGAGAATCTCACGACGCTTCGGGAAGTGCTCCGCAACTCCATGTACGACGACCAGCGCGCCATCGCAGCCTATGTCGTCGGGTACACGCCGCCGCAACAGGGCGTAATCGACGACCTCCAGAACGCTCTGCAGGATCCCGCGGAGGCCGTCAGAGCGAACGCGATGCGCTCGCTCGCCGCGCTATCCGTGCTCGCCGCCGCGGACCCGAGCCTCGGCCTCCACGTTCCAGCCACGTGGTTCGTCGAACTGTTGCACTCCATCATCTGGAGCGACCGGTACCACGCCGCCCAGGCTCTTGCGGCCATCACGGACCAGGACAACTCCGCCGCGCTCGAACAGATCCGCCAGCGAGGCCTGAACTCCATCATCGACATGGCCCGCTGGAAGACCCTGACGCATGCGCTGCCGGCCTTCATCCTGGCCGGACGCGTCGCCGGGCTTCCCGACAAAGAGATTCACGAGGCCTGGAGCCGGGGCGACCGTGAGTCGGTGCTGGCGCGCCTGGCAAAGAGCGCCGATCACAAATAGGGGAGTCGCAAACTACTCCATGTAGAATTGCGGTCTCGGCGGCGCGAACGGAAAGGGCCGGGACGCGGGTCCCGGCCCAGGAATGGCAGACTCGAATCTCTATCGGGCGGCCAGAAGCGCCCGCAGATGGCGAGCGCGCTCCGGGGAACGGAGCTGGCGCAGAGCCTTCGCTTCAATCTGACGGATCCGCTCGCGCGTGACGTCGAACTCCTGCCCGATTTCCTCGAGCGTGTGTTCACGTTCGCAGCCGATACCGAAGCGGAGGCGGATCACCTTCTCCTCCTTCGGGGAGAGGGTCTTGAGGATGTTCGCGGTCTCGTCACGGACGTTGGACTCGATGACGGCGTCCACCGGGGAGCCCACCCATCGGTCCTCGATCAGGTCGCCGAGGGCGGACTCGCCGTCGCGTCCGACCGGGGTCTCCAAGGACACCGGGTCGCGCGAGATGGTCTTCAGTTTCTGTACCTTCTCGACCGAGATGTCCATCCGCCGGCTGATCTCATCGTTTGTAGGAGCCCTGCCCAGTTCCTTTTCGAGCTCACGGTTGGCCCGCAGGAACTTGTTCATGCTCTCGTTCATGTGGACCGGGATGCGGATGGTCCGCGACTGGTCTGCGATCGCCCGGGTTATCGCCTGACGGATCCACCACGTTGCGTACGTGGAGAACTTGTACCCGCGGCGGTACTCGAACTTGTCGGCGGCGCGCATCAGGCCGATGTTGCCCTCCTGAATGAGGTCCAACAGATGCAGGCCGCGGTTGACGTATTTCTTGGCCACGGAGACCACCAGGCGGAGGTTGGCTTCCACCAGGTCTTTCTTGGCCCGCTCGGCCTCAATCTCACCGTGGCGGATGACGGCGAGCGTGTGGCGCAGATCCGCGAGCGAGGCGCCCGCGACCGCCTCACGCTTCCGGACCTCGCGCTTGATCTCCTTGATTCTGGTCTGGTTCGCCTGCCCGCCGCGCTCCTGCAGTCGCTTCAACTCGCCTTCGAGCTGGCCGACTTCGTCCGCGACCCGCTCGATCTCCTTCGTGAGTTCCTTCCATTTTGATGGAAAGAAGGGAGTTTTTCGTATCGCCTGCGAGGTCTCCACCTTGCAGCGCATCAGCTTGCCCAAAGCGCGCCGGCGGCCCTTACGGTTGGAGAGCGGAACGGCCTCCAGCCTCTCCTGAAGCTGTTGCTGCTTCTTGTGCAGCAGCGCGACGTCGGCAAAGAGCTGCCGGGCTTCGTTGCGCCGCTTCTCGTCGGCAGCACTGCCCTCCTCGATGTCGCCCCCGAGATCGACTACGTTGTCCAACTCTTCGCTGCCCCGCTTGATCGCCTCGGCGAGGTTCACAATCGCGAGCTGGACCAGTGCGGAGCGGCTGATAGCCTTTTGCATCCGCAACTTACCGCGCTCCATCCGCCGTGCCAGGTCAACCTCACCTTCGCGGGTGAGCAAGGGTACCGCGCCCATTTCGCGCAGATACACGCGTACCGGATCGTCGGTGTAGATCGACTCTTCGGCCTGCTGGACCGAGTGAAAGTCCTCTGCTTCCGCATCAAAAAACTTTGCGGCTTCCTCGTCGAAAGGAATCCCCAAAGGCTCTTGATTATCGGTCAGGAACTGATCTTCGAAATGATCCACAGTCAGATTCACCTTCCCGTTGAGTCAAAGTCAGGACACAACCTTGCCTCGGGAGTAGAACGATCTTGAGTCTGGTAACCGGTCACTTCCGGTCTGTGTTGACGGCCGCACCCATTGGAGCCTGGTGTCGTATTCGATCTTATCACTGATCCCGTAAGAAGTTAAGCCCTAATCTTCAAGATGTCTCAGAACTGTTTTGGTTACAGAAAAACGCCCGAGACCCGAACACCACTCCAGGGGAGTGGCAGCATTCGACTCTTCCTCTCAACCAAATCTCCGACGGGCACTTAGGACGAGGGCTCAACCCCGCTTTTGACGCATGAGCTCTTTCAGTTCGTGGAAAAACGCCTCCTCGTCCTGGAAATCGCGGTAAACGGAGGCGAAGCGCACATAGGCGATCTTGTCGAGGGCGCGAAGACGCTGCATGAGCAGTTCTCCGATTATTGTAGTAGTAAGTTCGCGCTCTGGACTATCGATGAGTCTCGCCTCGACCTCGTCCACGATCGCGGCCAGCCTTCCCATGGGGACAGGACGCTTCTCGCAAGCTTTGAGCAGCCCGGCAAGCACCTTCTGGCGGTCGAACTTCTCCCGCCGGCCATCCTTTTTGACCACCATGTAGGGGATTTCGTCGATGCGCTCGTAGGTGGTGAACCGCCGCTGGCAGGCGAGACACTCACGGCGCCGGCGGACGACATCGCCCTCCTTGGTTTCACGGGAATCCACCACCCGGTCCTGCAAATGGCCGCAAAAAGGACAATTCACGACACGCTCTCCCCGCCCGGACGCTCCAGAGCCGAACCGGCGCGAACCGCGCGCAGCTCCAAGTCTCTCAGTTTACGCCAGTTGAGTCCCTCATGGAAGGCAAAGGAGAGTCCAATCGGGACAATGGCTACAAATGTAGTTATCCAGATCGTTATGGCCATCACTGTCGCAACCTCGAGGGGAATCCGGTACATCTCCGTAAGGACCACGATCGAGACGATCTGGACGCCGCCACCGACCCCTGGGATCTGAATAACGCTCCCGAAGGCGACAAAGCCGACAAAGATCAGGATGTCGAGGAGACCCAAGGCGGCGGTCTGCGGGGAGGCCCGAAACAGGCACACGAAGCAGAGCAGGATGATCAGCCACTCGAGGACGGTATACGCGGAGAGCTTCAGGACCGATGCGTAGGTCTGCATGGAGGCGGTGCCGTCCAGGAAGGCATCGACGACCCGCTCGGTGCGGGCCCGGTGGCGCTCGGGCAGGAAAGCGAGCGCGCTCAGCAGGCGGCTCCGCGTGCCGGCCGAGTACCGGCCAAGCATTACGAGAATGACGAGGCAGATGATGCTCAGGACCGCTACGGCGTAGCCCCCGGCCTGCATGGCCCACCGGAACGAGGGGCTGAGGCGCGCATGGGAGCCGTGAATCTGGCTGACTGCGAACCCGAACACCAGCAGGATGGCCAGCAGATCGCAGATGCGCTCGAGAAACCAGGCCGCGAACTGGGAAGACAGGGGGGCGTGCTCGCGGAGGGAGATCAGGTAAGGCCGGACGAACTCGCCCGGCCGGCCCAGAAGGACGACCGCGGTAAACCCGATCGCGGTGGCCTTGAACAGGCGCCAGACACTCGCGTCCGGGCGGATGGGGGCGATCATGACCGCCCAGCGGACGGCTCGCACCCAGTAACTGGCGATGATAACGACCGCCGCTGCGACCACCCAGCCCCAGTTCAAGTGCAGGAAACCGGCGGCGAAAGCTTTCCAGTCGAACGGGGCGGCGTGCCGGCGCTCATGGATGATCCAAAGGCAAAAGGCAACGGTGATGAAGGCGAGCAGGACCCAATGCCACTTTTTTCGGCGGTGCGCGTCCGGGGACTCCCCGGGGCCGGAACCACTTGGGTCGTATAATGGCAGTTCAGACCCCGAAGATCCGGGAGAGTGGATCTCCGAGCCGCCGCCGTCCCAGGCGCCAGGAACTTCCCCTCCAGAATTTCGCAATCGGGCTAGAATGGAACCTTGCATGCCGGGAAGGCCGGAATTCGAGCGAACTTCTCATGATAATGCCTCGTAACTCTAATCGGAAGCCAATAGTGAGGCGGGCCGGACGGATCGAGCCGTCCGGGGCCGTCCCGAGAGGCTCGGAGTGCGAGACAAGATCATGGCAGCCAGCGCCACATACATGCAGGTCCTGCCGCCCGCCCAGTGGGCGGGGCGGGCAGGATACGGCTGGCCTGCCAGTTCGCTGACCTTTATAAGGAAGAGCGTGGATCCGGATCTCACTCTGGTTGAACGCTGCCTGCGCGGCGACGATGCCGCGTGGGAGGACATGGTAAGAACGCACACCCGGCGGGTCTATGCCATGTGCTATCGGTTCACCAGCAAGGATTCGGAAGCACAGGACCTCAGTCAAGAGGTCTTCCTCCGCGTGTTCCGCACTCTGAAGACTTTCCGCGCGGGAGAGGGGACGTTCGTGGTGTGGCTGACGCGGGTGACGCGAAACCTGCTGATCGACCACTACCGGCGGACGCGCGTGGAACGAGTCACCGATTCCATCGAGGATCAATTGCCGATGCTGGAAGAGCAGAACGCCGCCAGCGCCCGGACGGACGGAATGCTGGCCGGGCGGGAGGCGAGCGAACTGCTCCAGAAGGCTTTCGCAAGGCTCTCACCGGAGCTGCGCGAGACGGTCATCCTCCGGGATGTGGAGGAGTTGGAATACAGGGAGATCGCCCAGGTGCTTCACGTGCCGGAAGGCACGGTGAAATCCAGGCTCAACCGCGGGCGGGCCGAACTGGCTCGCATCCTGCGAAAGCAGAGGGTCCTGGTATGAACTGTGCGGATCTGGAAATCCTGCTGTGCGATTACGTTGACGGCACGCTGACCACGGATGCCAGGACCGAGCTGGAACGCCATCTCGGAGAGTGTCCGGGGTGCGCGGAGCTCGCGCGTGACGTAACGGCAGCGGTGGGCTTCATCGGGCGGGCCGCCGAAGTAGACCCGCCGCCGGAGCTGCTCACCCGGATTCTGTTCAATCTGCCCTCGGCGCACCACGCGAGAGCCCGGCAGCCGGGAAGCTTCAGGAAACTCGTCCAGAACTGGATCCAGCCGATCCTGCAGCCCCGGTTTGCGATGGGCTTCGCCATGACCATCCTGTCCTTCTCCTTGCTGGGACGAGTCGCTGGGATTACGCCGCGCCAGCTTACGCTCGACGATCTCAGGCCGGCCAAGGTATGGCAGGCCGTGGACGACAAGGTCTATCGGGGCTGGCAGCGCACGGTGAAGTTTTACGAGAACCTGCGGGTTGTCTACGAAATTCAGACTCAGCTCCGCGAGTGGAAGCAGAAGGAGCAGGAGCTGAAGGGACGAGCGGGCACCGCGGACCAGCAGGCAATTCCGCGGCAGGCCCAGGCGGGCGCGACGAACGCTCCCGCGCAGAGCGGCGAGTCGCGCAACGCAAGATAGGAGAACGGTCATGAATTGCTACAAGCATCCGGAAGCTGCGGCAGTTGCGTTTTGCCGGACGTGTGGCAAGCCTCTGTGCCAGGTGTGCCAGCGGCCGGTCCAGGGCACCATCGTGTGCGATGAGCACGCGCCCCAGCAGATTGTTGCGCCGCCGCCGGCGCCGCCCTCAACGGGCTCATCGCCCGGGCTGGCATTCGTACTCGGGCTGATCCCGGGCGTGGGCGCCATCTACAACGGGCAGTACGCCAAGGGCATTGTCCACGTGGTCATTTTCGGCCTGCTGATCAGCATCGTGAACTCGAACGCGGCCCACGGGCTGGAGCCGCTGTTCGGCCTGCTGATCGCCATCTGGTATTTCTACATGCCGTTCGAAGCCGCGCACACCGCGCGCAAACGGCAGCTCGGGGAACCGGTGGACGAGTTCTCGAGCATCCTCCCACTGAAGGCGTATCGCGGTTCGAGCCGTTTCCCGGCGGGCCCTGTAGTGCTGATCGGCCTCGGCATTCTGTTCCTGCTGAACACGCTGGACGTGCTGCGCATCGAGCAGATCATCCGCTGGTGGCCGGTGGGATTGATCGCGCTCGGCGCCTACATGCTCTACTGCCGGCTCACTGGAGTGAACACTGAACCCGCGGCGACGCAGGAGGCGCGCAATGAGCAACAGTAGCCCCGATCTCATGCGCGCGATCCGCGGCCCCATCCTGCTGATCACGCTGGGGCTGCTGTTCGTCGCCGACTACTTCGGGTCATTTCCTTTCTACAAGAGCTGGCCCGTGCTGCTGATCGTGTTCGGCGCCCTGAAGCTGGCCGAGCGGGTTTTCGCACACGACCCGGATGTGCCGGCAGGAGGCTCGGTATGAGACGGAGATCGCTGGCAGGACCGCTGCTGCTGATCGTCATCGGCGCGTGGTTCCTGGCGAGCACGATGCGGCCCGAACTGCCGCTGCTAGAGGTCGCAGCGCGATACTGGCCCTTCCTGCTCGTCGGCTGGGGCGCGGTGCGCCTGCTCGAGATCTTCTTGTGGAAGATGCGCGGCAAGCCTCTGCCCTGCGCCGGGATTTCCGGCGGCGAATGGGCACTGGTGGTCATCCTGTGCATGGTCGGCTCGGGGCTCTACGCGGCGAACTACTACCGCCCCTGGTCGCACCTGGGCATGATCACGGCGAACCGCGTCGAGATCTTCGGCCGCTCGTACGACTACAACATTCCGGAGATCAAGAAGGATTCGGGCGAAGCGAAGCGCGTGTTGATCGAGAACCTGCGCGGCAACGTGCGGATTACCGGCGGCGACGTGAAAGAGATCACGGCAGGCGGCCGGAAGAGCATTCGGACGCTGAAGGAACCGGATGCAGACGCGGCCAACCGGCAGACGCCCGTCGAGATCACGGTGAACGGCGAACAGGTTGTGATTCGCACGAACCAGGACCGCATCACGGGAGACCGGAAGATCTCGACCGACCTGGAAGTAACCGTCCCGCGGAAGCTGATGGTGGAAGTGCGCGGGCGCAACGGCGACGTGGAGATCAACGATTTGAACGCGCCTGTCGAGGTTTCCTGCGACACGGCGTCGGTGCGGCTCGAAAACGTGGGCGGCAACGTGCGGCTCGACCTGCACGACGCGAAGCTGGTGCGCGCGAGCAACGTGAAGGGCGCCTTCGAGCTGCAGGGCGGGCACGGCGGCGATATCGAGCTGGATACGGTTGAGGGCGAGGTGACCATCAACGGCTCGTACTCCGGCAACCTGGATCTGCGCAACCTGGCCAAGCCGGTTCGCATCCAGGGACCGAACTCGGACGTACGCGTGGAGCAGGTGCCGGGACAGATCCACATGGAACTCGGCCAGTTCACGGCGAGCAACCTGGTGGGGCCGATCCGTCTGACGAGCAGCCGCCGGCGCGATGTGCAGATCGAGCAGTTCACGAACTCGCTCGAAATGCAGCTCGACCACGGCGACATCAACCTGCGCCCCATGCACGTGCCGGTTCCGAAGATCGACGCGAAGACGCGCGAGGGCGAAGTGGAGATCACGCTGCCTGAGAACGCCAAGTTCGAGCTGAAGGCGGTGACGCGGCGCGGCGAGGTCTCGAACAACTTCGGGCCGGCGCTGAAGACCGAAGCGGATGACCGCGAAGAGGACCGTCGCGGCGGTTCAGTGACCGGCGCGGTGGGGCAGGGCCCGGCGGTGGTAGTGGAGACCGACCGCGGCAGCCTGACGGTGCGCAAGGATTCCGGCGCGCCGCTCACGGCGAAGAACGGGAAGCGCCATGAAGACCACGTGAAGATCGACACGGACAAGGGCAGCCTGGAGGTGGAGAAGCACTAGCCCCGGGCCATCCGGCATCAGAAGAAATCAACAGCCCCGGACGGGCCGCCTCAGGCCCCGCTCCGGGGCGTTGGTTTTTGAGGGGCAGCGACTTCGGGCAGGCAGGGCCGACTTGGCGGGCACTCAGCCGCCATGGGCTGATATCATAGAATTGTCTGCTTTAAGCATGCTTGGAGGCGCAGATGATTGACCTCAGAGAAGTCCGTTCCGTGACCGAGTTCCAGCGTAACGTCAAAGACTACGTTGGGCGCCTGAAGAAGAAAAAATCCCCACTCGTCCTGACCGTCAACGGCAAAGCCGAACTCGTGGTGCAGGATGCGGAGAGCTACCAGGAACTCCTGGACCGGCTCGAGCGAGCGGAAGCGGTCGCCGCAATCCGGCAAGGCATGACGCAGTTTGAAGCCGGTCAAGGCATTCCCCTTGAACAAGCGGTGCGGAAGCTAAGAAATAAGCATGGCTTTTCGCGTTGAGGTTTCGCCACGAGCGGTTGAAGACCTCGATGCGATTACTGAGTACATAGAGAATCATGGCAGCTTCGAACGGGCGGAGAAGTGGTTCGACGAGATGATCGCCGCCATAGCGTCTCTCAGCGAGATGCCATGCCGATGCCCCGTTGCCGGCGAATCGAAGGACTTGGGGCAGGAAGTGCGGTTTCTGCTTCACGGAAAGCGCAGACACACGTACAAAGTCCATTTCTCTGTCCGCCCGGAGACACAGGCATCCGGGACCGTTCAGGTTCTGTACGTGAGGCACTGGGCAGAGCGCAGACTCACGGCTGACGAGCTTGCACAGATCGCTCGAGAACCACGGTCCGAACCCAGTTCGTGAGGCTCAACGCGGGGGTGTGCGACAAGAAAGTGGGGATTCTGTAGTGTCCAAATCAAAGCTCGTAAGAGCGCAAGAGAGTAGCCCATGGCGTGAGCCATGGGGAGTCGCCAGATTCACCAAGCCCCGGCAC
>Ga0209777_10000706_pt1 | contig 52499 bp, 43 predicted proteins | sample FrelakmetHBP12HB_FD_187147 | JGI IMG/M metagenome (GOLD analysis project Ga0209777, IMG submission 187147) | Freshwater lake sediment microbial communities from the University of Notre Dame, USA, for methane emissions studies -HBP12 HB (SPAdes)... | ecosystem: Environmental > Aquatic >... | reverse complement strand
TCGCTACCTGCCACACCATTCTCAGGGCAATCGGTTTTATGGCAGGACCAGAAAGTCCTCCGGTGACATTGGCGAGATGGGGTATCCTCCGTTCAACATCCACAGACATACCCGTCAAGGTATTAATCAGCGATATTGCGTCTGCCCCTCCCTCCTCAACACTTTCCGCAATCAAACAGATGTCTGTAACATTAGGCGTAAGCTTGATGATTACGGGAAGATCTGTTAGACGTTTTACCTCTTTCGTCACAGCGTGGGCCATATCAGGATCCGAACCGAATATTATTCCACCCTTTTTCACATTGGGGCAGGAAATATTGATTTCCAGACCTTCCACCTCTTTCGTTTCGGACAGCAGCTCCGTGAGCTTTTTGAATTCCTCAATCGTCTCACCAAAAACATTTGCGATAACCGGCACATCGAACTCACTCAAGAAGGGTAGCTTTTCCTTTATGAATGCATGCACGCCCGGATTTTCTAATCCTATGGCATTGAGCATGCCGCAGGGAGTCTCCATAATCCTTGGAGGTTTATTGCCGGCTCTCGGCTCTAAAGATATGCCTTTCGTAATTATGGCGCCCAAACGCCTGAGATCAAGATATGGGGCATATTCTTTGCCGTAGCCAAAAGTGCCGGAAGCAGTCATCACCGGATTCTTGATGATCAAGCCACCAATATCAACCTGCATTTCCGGCCTGACATTTTTCATAGATTCCTTTCTCTTCTTTTGGTCCTTAGGGACGGTCTCAGATTAAACCCATCTAATATCCCTAATGTTGAACACCGGCCCGTCTATACAGGCACGCGCGTGCGCCTCCATTTTTTCAACATCATTCAACAGAACCGTACAGCCTAGGCAGGCTCCAACACCGCATGCCATACGTTCTTCCATTAATATCTGACAGGATACAGGATTCTCCGCCAGAAGCTCTCTTATTTGTTTAAGCATCGGTCGCGGGCCGCACGCATAGATCTGCGAAGTTCCGGGCTCATATGATGATACATCTTCTGCGAATTTTTCCGTTATCATCCCCTGATAACCTGAGGAGCCGTCATCTGTGCTTATAAAGACTTTGCCGCAAATGTCTTTGAGTTTCCCGATTCCGACAAGGTTCTCCGCCGTACTTGCGCCGTAATAGCATACAAGGTTGACGTTTCTCGCACCCACCTGTCTTCTGTAATGCAAAGCGAGATATGTAATGGGAGCAACTCCTATTCCCCCGCATATGAAGACGACCCTGCCGGCTTCCGGGTAAACATCAAACGCCCGGCCATACGGACCCAACAATTCCACGAAATCGCCTTCCCTGAGCCTTGACAATAACAGGGTGCCTTTTCCTACAACCTTATAAAGTATCTCAACTCCGGCCTCATTTTCCGACCTTTCAAAATTATAAACACCGAAAGGCCTACCCAGGAGAGGATCAATGCGCCCTGTCTCCCGCAGCATGACAAACTGTCCGGGCATGGGCGTCTTAAATGATTCAGGCAGTTTCACTTTTAGTAAGAAATGCCCGGCGCATATTTCTTTGTTTTTAACAACTGTACCATTCATGACGAAGTTTATATTTTATGCTTTACTGATAAATTGCAAACATTTTTTCAGGTCCGCACATAAAATCATCGCATCCTCTCCCGACTCAGCATAATATTGCGGCCTTATGTCTGTAACCTCAAAACCGAATTTTTCGTACAACCGTTTTGCACCTTCATTGGATCTGCCGACTTCGAGGGTACAGAGGCCGACGCCTTCGCGACAGGAAAGCCTGATCATCTCTGCCATGATACTTGAAGCCACCCCTGATTTCCTTAAGTCCTCCCTGACACAAATTTTGTGAACCTGAAGTTCTCCAGCAAGGATCCAGTAGGTCACGTATCCGGCGATCACATCATGCAGATCTTTGCAAACCGTGGCCACGAGGTTGCGCGATATGGGTATTTCAAGTTCCCGCATGAACACATCCCTGGACCATGGCTTGAAAAAAGATGAATTTTCAATGGCTAAAATCTCGTCAAGATCTTCCACTACCATACTTCTGATTTTAATCGAATTTTGATCCATCTGGCTTGGATGTGTACATCCTGGAAAATACTGTTGGGAGGGAAACGCCATGGGATTATTTCATTGTGATATTCATGCCTGTCGGTGCATGATATATGCGCAGTAATTCTCTACTCCACCTTCTTGCTCAACACCTCGCTCGCTAAATAAATATTTTTCCTGCCGTAGTCCTTTATATAAGAGGCAAAATCCTTCAGTTTCATTTCCTGCCTCTTCTCATCAAGTTTCAAAAGCATCGGCAGATTAACGCCGGTGACAACCTCGAGTTTTCCCTCTTTAAGGAAGGAGAGAGAGATGTTTGCAGGCGTTCCGCCGAAAAGGTCCGTCAGAACCAAGACACCCTGGCCCCGGTCCAGCTTCTTGATGCACTGGCTTATTTCTTTTTTTATCTCCTCCATCCCCTTTTTCTGATCCACTGAGACGTGGCTCACCCCCTCGAATTTCCCTTTTATCAGCTCAGCCGCCTTAATCAGTTCACTGCCAAGGTCGCCATGGGTCGTTATGAGAACGCCGATCATCGTCTATCTCCTGAAAGTCTTTAACCGATGGCTAAGCTAATTTATTGCCCTGCAATTGTCAAGACTCATTTATTATTTGCACCGGTAAGGGGAAATGATTCAATCTAAGGAGAAGTTGACTGAAACATGATAGTTTCCCTGCATATGCATGCATTTTTCCTTGACACATAAAGCCCAGTTGTCTATACTTTTGATACCTACAATTTGGCACTTGCGGAAATTACGATCAGCGAGAATGGAGCCATCTTCACATCTTCAGTAAATTCAACTTAAACATGTCTACAGGTTCCTGAAGCGATTTTCGTCGGCGCAATTTAAAAAAATGATTTGACTAAAAATCGTACACGGCGTTAAGAATATAGGTATCCGTAAAAAAGATGCTTTTTTACTGATACGCAAGAGATAATCATTTTTTATAGAAAGAAGGATAGCAATGACATCGAATCATAAACTTATCAAATGGGTAGAGGAAATAGCGCAACTTTGCAAGCCGGATCGCGTGCATTGGTGTGATGGATCAGAAAAGGAATATGATGAAATGTGTGACCGCCTTGTCAAGGCCGGCACCTTCATTAAACTGGACGGGAAGAAGAGGCCAAACTGTTATCTCTCCAGATCTGATCCCGCAGATGTGGCAAGGGTAGAAGAACGAACCTTTATCTGTTCGAAAAAGAAAGAGGACGCAGGGCCGACAAATAACTGGTACGATCCCGAAGATATGAAAAAAATCCTCATCGGATTATTCAGCGGATCCATGAGGGGAAGAACCATGTATGTGATCCCCTTCAGCATGGGGCCGCTCGGGTCCAATATCGCCCATATCGGAATTGAAATAACCGATTCGCCCTATGTAGTCTGCAACATGAAGATCATGACGCGCATGGGTAAGGCTGTTCTTGACATCCTGGGAAAGGACGGAGACTTTGTCCCCTGCCTGCACTCTGTCGGCAAGCCGCTTAAGCCCGGCGAGAAGGATGTGCTTTGGCCGTGCAATAACGAGCACAAATACATCGTCCACTTTCCCGAGACGAGAGAAATCTGGTCATTCGGAAGCGGTTACGGCGGAAATGCCCTCCTGGGCAAGAAATGCTTTTCGCTCCGCATAGCCTCGGTTATGGCGAGAGACGAAGACTGGATGGCCGAACACATGCTGATATTAGGGCTTACATCCCCGAAAGGTGTCAAACGCTATATTACCGGCGCCTTCCCAAGCGCTTGCGGCAAGACGAATCTTGCGATGCTGATACCGACAATTCCCGGATGGAAAGCACAGACCGTGGGAGACGACATTGCCTGGATGAAGTTCGGCACGGACGGAAAACTCTACGCCATTAATCCTGAATACGGTTTCTTCGGCGTTGCTCCGGGAACATCGATGGCGTCCAATTCAAATGCCATGCTCAGCATGACTAAAAATTCCATCTTTACTAATGTTGCATTAACGCCTGACGGTGACGTCTGGTGGGAAGAAATGACAAAGGAAAAACCCGACAAACTCATTGACTGGAAAGGGCAGCCATGGACACCCGCCTCCGGCCGTGACGCAGCGCATGCCAACGCACGCTTCACAGCCCCGGCAGGCCAATGCCCTGTCATTGACCCAGCCTGGGAGGATCCGAAGGGCGTTCCCGTCTCCGCATTTCTTTTTGGCGGCAGGCGGGCCACTGTCATACCTCTCGTATGCGAGGCCTTCAGCTGGCAGCATGGCACCTTTATGGGATCAATCGCCAGTTCGGAAAAAACCGCCGCAGCGGCGGGCACTATCGGTGATGTGCGGAGAGATCCTTTCGCAATGCTGCCTTTCTGCGGTTACCATATGGGCGACTATTTCAAACACTGGCTCGACATAGGAAAAAAGACCGACGGAAAGAATCTCCCCAAGATCTTCTATGTAAACTGGTTCCGCAAAACATCAGACGGCAAGTGGTTGTGGCCAGGCTACGGTGAGAACAGCCGTGTCCTCAAATGGATCTGCGAGAGGATTGACGGAACCGGGGAAGCCTTGGAGACACCCATCGGTTATGTGCCTGCCCCCGGTGCAATTGATCTTTCGGGGCTTGATGTGTCAGACCATGATATGGCTGAACTTCTTAGAGTTGATGTTGACGCCTGGCTCCAGGAAGTGGAAAGCATAAAGAAGCATTACAGTCAATTCGGAGACAGGCTGCCTCAAGGTCTCAGAGATGAATTAAACACTCTTGAGCAGAGACTATTAAAACAGAAGAAGTGATTTCACTCCTCGTCTCAAGTCTCTCACTCTGATGAGAGACGCGCGTCGCCTGTACAGCCGAGTTAATAAGGTCGAGAGCAGCGAATTTACCTGCTGCTTTATGGGTTATTTGACCTCTATAAGTCCATGCCATGGTTTCCAAAATCGCGACAAAATGCGCCAAGTGCGGCGCAGAGATGCAATGTTACCGGGATCCTTTTCTCACAGTGGATATCATCATTGAACTCGATAACCGGGGCATCGTTCTTATTTCACGCAAAAATTATCCCTTCGGATGGGCCTTGCCCGGCGGCTTTGTCGACTATGGGGAATCACTCGAAGACGCCGCCATCAGGGAAGCAAAAGAAGAGACGGGGCTAGACATAAAACTGATCGGGCAGTTTCATACATACTCCCGGCCGGACAGAGACCCCCGCCACCACTCGATATCAACTGTGTATATTGCAAAGGCGGGCGGTACACCGCACGCTGCTGATGACGCCAAGGAGGTGGGCATATTTGCAAAAGATGCCCTCCCCGCGCCTATCGCATTTGACCATAAGGAAATATTGGATGATTACTTCAGCTTCCGGGACGACGACTCGTGAAGCAACCGCAAATGTGATGAGAAAGACATTGCCGCATCATGAGGAATAGAGCGCGTCATATAGTCCCGATGTGCGCATGATGCGCCTTGATACGGCGGTACGAAAAATCCCCTCCGTCCCCCATATCTCCACACTTCTTTTCGCCCTGGTAATTCCCGTGTATATAAGCTCCCGGGTCAGAACAGGAGAATCATTATCAGGGAGGATAAGCAGGACACTCTCAAACTCCGATCCCTGGCTCTTATGAACCGTCATCGCGAAAACAGTTTCATGCTCAGGTAACATTACAGGCGGAAGCTTCCTGATGTTGCCCCCCGCATCCCGGAAGAACGCGCGCAATTCCTTGCCCTGTCCGTAGTCAGGGAGGATGACGCCGACATCTCCGTTGAACAGCCTCAAGTTATAATCGTTCCGCGTAATCATGATCGGCCGCCCGCCATACCATCGTCCCTCGGGTCTTATAAGGTTTGCTTCCCTGAGAACACCCTCAACAATCCGGTTCAGGGTAACTACGCCAAATGGGCCTTGTCTTACGGCGCAGAGAATGCGAAACTCTTCGAAGAACTCGAAAGCACATTCTGAATAGTTATGTAAATCGAGCACTTTCAAATAATTGTTAAACCTATTATTTACAACATTTCTCACCGCCGAAACCATGGCATCAGGCCCCCGCACATCGGACCAGGAGATATCTCCGTACGCGTCGGACCTCAAAATCTCCATGGCGCCCTGGCTATTGCCTGCGTTTACCTCGTTACACACACGGCTTATCCCCTTATCGTCTTCAAAACGGTAGTTTTTCTTAAGCCCTACGATGCAGTCCTGTATGCCGGGAGTGCTGCTGGCAGCCGAATCCTGAAGATCATGCCCCGTGAATGCCTTCAGCGTGCTGGCAAAATCAGATGAATAAGACTTGGGCTCCCCAATGCCACAGATATCACCCAGGACAGCACCTGCCTCCACAGAAGACAGCTGATCTCTGTCTCCCAGAAGAATCAATCTCGCCTCCGCGGGCATTGCCTGGACAAGTTTGGACATAAGAGGCAGATCGACCATGGACGCCTCGTCTATAACAACCACGTTAAATGGAAGAGGGTTGCCCTTGTTGAACCGAAAATATGGCGAATTTTTCAAACTGCCAAGAAGGCGGTGAATAGTCGTTGCATTGTCAGGGATCGCGGCCTTGACGGCATCCGGTGAAGCCAATCCTTCCTTGTTTTTCCTAATCGACTCCTGGAGACGAAATGCTGCCTTTCCCGTTGGGGCAGCCAGGGCGATCCTCAGTTCCTTGCCCTTTGACTGCTCGATGAGAAGGGCCAGCACCTTTGCCACGACAGTTGTCTTACCCGTTCCGGGACTGCCGGATATGACAGAAAATCTATTTAGGAAGGCAGTGACGGCGGCAATCTTTGCCCAGTCCGCATCCCCGTCGTCATCCGGACGCGCGGGAAATAACCTAGACAGACTCTCTCTGAATAGGGGGATATCCGCGTCTCCGGGATCACGCGGATGTTTCATATCTTCTATATTCCGGATCCGGCCTTTGATAAAATCGGCAAGCGTCCTTTCATAGTCCCAATACCGATAGAGATAGAGGCGCGACCGATTATCAAGGATGAGGGGTTTATACTCGCCCGGTCTCCCCACAACTTTAGACCCCTCAAGGGCAGCAGACCATTTGGCCAGTGCCGGCAAAACCATCAGATCCGCACCATCGTTGTCTCCGTCTAACGGCCTGCCTTCGAAAGATCGAAGGTCAAGGCATATATTCCCCTCTCTCGTGAAACGGCTTACCATTGCGGCAGCAAGCAAAATCTCGGACGCAAAGCCCCCCGAAAGGTGCCCCATGAAACGCGCAAAGTGAATATCCAGATCGGAAAAATATTTGTTATCGAGGCAGAGCTGTGTTCCAGTCATGATGAATACCTGCGAGGCTATTAGGCTCCCCCTATCATTGTCTCAGTCAAGCTCTTGATGAGGCCTTCCTCAGGGCGGTCATAATAAATCCCGTATTTGTAGCCCCGGGCAGGGTCCATCCCGCGCAGGAATAGATAATATACCCCCCCGAAATGGGTCTCATACCTGTAATCGGACATCCGTAATTGCAGGAACTTATTCAAGGCAACCGTATAAATATGATATTGGAGAAAGTAAAAGGATTCCGCCATCACGCGGGAAAGAGCGGCGGTATTGTAATCCGCCACCTGGGGCCCCAAGAAGTTTGATTTCCAGTCAACTAAGTAAAACCTGTCTGCATGCCTGAACACCATATCCATGTAGCCCTTCATGTATCCCCTTGCGGGGCTGAACCGGAGCTTTTCCATAATCTCAGGGATTGCTCGCGCACCGCCCGCTTTACACTTCGATCCGGCAATATTATAAATTGACCTGAGTGCATCCGGAGAAATGTGCTTTAGAGGAAAATAGAATTCCAGTTCATTGATGCGGTCGCGGACGTCTACAGCCGCAAGCTTGAACCCGTCATCCTCCCTATCAAGAGGCAAGTTAATGCAATTTTCCAGCATGGAGACAACTGCATCAGCCCACTTATCCTCGAAGCCGTAGTCAGAAAGTTTCTGGGAGACAAGTATTCGTGCCGCTCCCATATCTTTTTGCGTATAGTCCATGTGCTCCATGATGTCATGAAGAAAACTCCCTGCCCTGGCGCCTTTGGGGAAGGCAAAAATCCCCGACGCTTGAGGGCCGGCTGCATCTTCATCGGAGATATCCATGTGTGGACTGATATCCCGATCCGGAAGGTCAGCAACATGTGGTCTGTCGGAAGTAAGGTAAGAGAAACTGGCTATCTTCCACGATCTGTCAATACTTCTGGAAAACCGGCGGCACTCTATGCTTTCGCCTATATCACGGCGCGGCCGGTATTTACACACTGCCTCAACGGGCATTGCATAGGCATTTATCGTCCCTTCGGATTTGTGCACAACATCTCCGATGTCACAGACAAGTTCGCTCTCCGTTAGTTTACAAAATCGCTCATCGGTCTCGTTGACAACGTTGTCAGATGAATCCGCCCCACCCCTGTGGAACAGATATGCAGGGGCAGAAGTGCCTGCCTCGTTAAATTTCCCCCAAACCAGATAACATCGATGCCTCGCCCTGGTAAGTGCAACGTATAGGAGACGTACATTTTCAGCCAGATGCTCTTTTCGCGCACTTTCCTCACTGCATTGCCGGTTGGAAGAACCGACGTCACAGGTTAATCTCCCTTCATTATGTTCATCATGAAAAAATAAGATATCACCCTTGACGTTAGAATCTCCCCATACAAAAGGACAAAAGACGACGGGATACTCGAGGCCCTTGCTTTTATGGACGGTAACGACCTTGACGGCATCTTCATCGCTTTCAAGCCGAATCTGGTCTTCATCTGACCGCATAGTTTCGGAGCTTCGCTGCTTTATAAGCCACCTCAGGAGTGCCATCGGTCCCAGTCTTTTTCCGACAGATTCGCGCTCCAGAAGTTCCGAAAGATGAAGAACGTTGGTCAGCCGGCGCTCGCCGTCAGGATGCCGAAGAAGACGTTCCTTGACGTGTTCCCCGGCCACAAGCTGCCTGAACATCCTGATAAAGCCCTGTGTGTGCCAGATTTCATGATAGCTCCAGAAGAGTTCGATCCATATCCTCCATTCATTTTCATCGTTTATGAATTTATCAAGATCCTTCCCGTCTGCCCCCATCATATCCGTAGTCAAGGCGCCTCTTACAAGTCCTTCGCGATCCGGATAGGCAATGCCCATCAACAACCTCTCCATCTCCACTGCTTCACGGGAATCAAAGATATTTTCCTTCATATGGAGCACACTGGGAATGCCTATTTCAGAGAGAACGTCCTGAACAAGAACAGCCTCTCTGTTCGTTCTTACCAAAACGGCGATATCGCCCTCGTGGATGGGTTCTGCGCCGATCATGGCCTTCCCTTCCCTGCCCAACTCAAGCAATCGTGCTATCTCCGCTGCCACGGCGCGGCAAATCAGAGCTCTCGCACTGCCCTTCGCCAAGCCCCTTCCCGTCGGTGACAGCCCATCTCCCGGAACGATCCACAGATGGAGAGGCGCTTCCTTTTTGCCCTCTACTTTCAAATATCTGTGAACTTTATCGGAGGCCGCCTCAGCCGGCTGAAAAGAAATCCCGTCGTGAACGAAAGCCTTACGCCTGTGTGAGAAGAGCGTATTGACGGCCTTCACCAATCCGGGTTCGGACCGCCAGTTTTCTCTCAGGGCGTATCTCGTGTCAATGACGGACGCCGCCTTCATATAGGCAAACACATCTGCGCCCCGGAAGTCGAATATGGTCTGTTTGGGATCGCCGATGAGAAAAAGGTCCCCACCTTCCTTTCCGAAAATGGCGTGGAAAATTGTGTACTGAATCGTATCCGTATCCTGAAACTCGTCAATTATCGCAGATCTATATTTGCGCCTGATCGCTGTTGCAAGGGCGTCACCCCCCGCTCCTTCCAAAGCTGACCGCATTTTCAACAGGAGGTCATCGTAAAACATGATATTACGCAGGCTCTTCCGGAGGGCTATTTCTCTTCTGGCAGTCAGGATCATCTGCGTCTTGAGAAACAGAAGATGCCTTTCCATGAGATCCGTCACTCGCCTGGCCTTAACAACGACCTCATCGCATAGAGCGAAGAAATCATGGCAGGGCGGTACTGTCCCCTTCTTTATTGATGCGCTGATTCGTGACTGAGTGAATTTATCAAAGTCTCTAAAGAGAGTGAAACGCTGCCCGCCGGAAGCGAGATATCTTTGCATGGCATCTGTCATGGCGGGCACTCTCTTGCCATAAACGTTGGCCTTGAGACCTTCGCTCCCAAGCTTCTCGGAGATCTCTTCCCGCGAGGCTGTCCACATCTCCCGAAGCCTGTCGAGCTTCCCGCCGAAGAGCTTGAGCGAGTCGGCAATTGCGGCGATCCCCGGAGGGTCCGCTTCCGGTACGATCCTGACATCCGGGTTCATGGCGTTATTGTCCAATAACTTCAGAAGATATCCGGGGCTGAAACCCCGATTCATGGCATACTCGGCCAGTTCCGGAAGGGAGTCATAGAAATGAATTCTCCAGAAGTCCTCCACTATCTCTCCTCTCAAGTCTTCCTGATTCGTAACCATTTCCACATCAAAGAGTGATCCGCTCTCGAAGGCATTTTCATAGAGCATTCTCTGGCAGAAGCCATGAATGGTGGAAATTGCGGCCTCATCAAAATCCCTGATTGCCGCAGTGAGCCTTTCCACTGCCGCCTTCCTGTCTCCCTCATCGGGATATTTTTCCAGAAGCCCTCTTAAAAAAGGCTCATCACATTGCCCTTTCGCAAATGCATCCAGAGCGTCCTTGAGTTTTCTCCGAATCCTGTCCTTCAACTCTTCTGTAGCGGCAACGGTAAAGGTGACTACGAGGATCTCTTTAACGGCCAGCCCTTTCTCGATTATGAGACGGACAAAAAGGCACGTTACGGCGTAGGTCTTTCCTGTGCCAGCCGCTGCCTCAATAAGATTTTTCCCGTCAAGCGGACTGTTAATAGGATCAAATTGTTTCATGTGTCCCGTATTATCCTGTTTGCCGTCAAGTCATGGTTGCAGATCTTTTTGATGCGCGAAAAGCGGCGCAAAGATTTCTTCTGCAATCCACTGAAACTCTGCATCAAGGGGGTCCGCATTGCGGAAACAGAGGCTGAGATATGCCTCCTCACACTCGCCCGGCCTGTCACCGAAATCGCTCCCCTCCCAAATCTTCCTTGCCTCCTCTGTTCCTCTTTCTTTCGATTTCCCGTCTATGAACACTGCCTGCGCATACGCCCATGAACTGTCAGGAAAAAATTTGCAGGGTTTGGATAAGCCCGCCCAATATGCCTTCAGAAATCTATCGAGTATCTCTTCCGCTCTATCGACCGGCGTGTATTCATACGATTCGGCGCTGCCAAAGAGATAGATCCGGAGCGGATAGCCGTCCTTTCTAACGGCGTTTAGCACGAGATGCCGCAGCCATGCCTGCAGGAAGTCACCTGCCTTAAGTCGTGCGTACCGGAAATGCGTTACACCGCTCGGGTAAATGGAATCGATGCGGCCCGTAAGTATGAACCCGGAAATCTCCATGTTGATATCCAGTGGAGACATCCTCTCTGTAAGAACATAAGGGCGAATACCCTCCGCAAACACAGATACGTCCTGGACCAGACTGCCATAGCGATAGGCCCCAACCGTGCCATACGGCAGCTCCCCTGATGCCTTGGCCACAGCAAAATAGTCGTCCAGGTTCCATCCCGCCAGCGCTTTCTCTACGAGAGTCTGCGCAAGGGCGTATTTCTCGAGACCCGTAAGATCAAATAATTCCTGCTCCCGAAGTTGATCCGTCTCGTCTTCAAGCATAACACATAGACGTCTCTGCAGGATGAATCTCGCCGGATTCCTGAAGAAGCTGATGAGATCGCTTAAATCAATAGTCTTCCATTCTTCACCCGGTTCAGAAAGGGCGCCTTCTATAAAAACGGAAAGCGGTGCACCGGGGCTTACGAGATTGCGGGCGCCCCTGCAATCTTCCTCCGAATAACTGAACAGCCTCGAATCGCCTCTGAAGTACTGGGGATTGAAGGCCTGCAGGCGATGCTTCGTTTCCACGCGCGAAGATATGCCTTCCCCGCAAATCCTAAAGCCTTGCTTTATGTAATCGAGAAGTTCACTTACAAGCACTGACGGAGGCAGAAGACTGTTGTCCTCGACGCTCTGTCCGATGTAGCTGATATACAGCCTTTCTCTTGCCGAGAGAATCGCTTCCAAAAAGAGATAGCGGTCATCGTTTCGCCGTGACGGATCACCCGCCCGCGGGGATTTTAACATCAGGTCAAAACCCAATAACCTCGACTGGCGCGGGAAACTGTTGTTATTCATGCCCAGAAGGCATATGCCCTTAAAGGGAATGCTCCGCATGGGCAGCATGGCGCAGAACGTTATGCCCCCTGTCAGGAAACCGGAGCCGAGCATTTCTTCCGAAAGGACTTTCTTCAAATAATACTTGATTACATCGATACCGACTGCTCCGTAAAACCCTGCATTGACCTGCATGCCTTCCAGGGCTCTCAGTTTCTGTCTGAAGACGTGGAGCCCTCTTTCCGATTCCATATCATCATCAATTTGAAAGAATTTATCCAGGATGCCGATCAGTGTCCGCGACCAATCATCGATAGTCATCAAGCGGCCGAGGTCGCCTGCATCCCTGAACAGTTCATCGGTGAAAGTCAGAAACCGGCCCAGGACAGCAGCATCACCGCCTTCAATGTTATTGTAGGGCAGAATCGCTTCAAATAGTCGGCCATCCTTTTGAGGCATCGCATAACCCAGGAGCAGGCGCTCCAGTCCCGCCTTCCATGTATTTTCTGCAACGCCGGGAAGTCCCATGTGGCGGCGATTGTTTTCGTCAAGACCCCAGTATATCCGTGCATCCGCAACCCACCATCTGATCACGGCTACATCCTTCTCTGAGAAATCGAACTTCCTGCTGATATAGGCCGACTCGAGTATGGAAATGACCCGGGAGACTTCAAACCGGCTCCCGTAGAGATCCAGGATTGCGAAGAAGGCATCAGTAATCTCAACCTCTGTCTTCATACTGATATCGGCTATGCTGAAGGGAATGCGTTGTCTCTCACCCGATTGCCTCATTTCAGGTATATCGAAGACGGCCTGTATGAAGGGTGCATAGGATTCAATGTCCGGTGTCATTACCACGATATCTTTGGGCATCAGTGCGGGGTCTTCTTCAAACATGGCCAGGATATTGTCATAGAGAATCTCGACCTCCCGCATTTTGTTGTGACAGGAATGGATCTGTATCGACGCGTCATCATCTGAGATGCCCAACGGCGGGTCATCATCTGTCCTGCCCCTGTCCCGTAAATTGAGCATGTCTGACTGCACAGCTGAAAGAAGGCTATTCTCTCCGCTGTCCTCAAAGAAATCGTAAAATTCAGCCTCAAAATCAGACATGCTGGCAAAAAATTCCCTTCCCAGGGAACCAAGTGATGAAAGCAGGCTGTTGCCCCTTTCCAGATACAATGTGTCTTCCGTATGGTTCTTCCACCTGATTTTCTCCCTCACTCTCAGCAGTTCCCGCCTCATCTCCCTGTCAGAGCGGATATCGAGCCAGAATTCTTGCGACGGGCTCATGAGAAAAAAATTAACTTCCATTGAGCCTGCAAGCGCATGAATAATGTCCAAATGAAAGCGCGGGAGCGACGATATGCCGAAGACTGAAATTCGTTCGGGCAGATTATCCACGGCAATAGGCTGATATTGCATTTTTTTGAGAAAGTTGTCCCTGAGCCTCGCTGGGTGATAAGATGAATCCCCCTTCATCAATGCACGCCATATTTCCGCCTGCCACTTCCCATCTTTACCGCCCGTCATTCCCGCCTCCCAGGACATCACCATCTCAGGCCGGAATATCATGTACTGGTCAAATACATGTGCAATGCGTTCCGCAAGCTGGAAGAGCTTAAGGTTAAATTGCAACGCCTTCTCTTCCTCAAGGTCGCCACTGCCACCGAGATAGACATCGATCGCCTCAAAACCGGGGCTCTTGACAAATGACGGAAGCAATCCCAGGATTTTCCACGTCATCGTGTCTGGCTCACTGGCCTGATTCTCATGAAATTCCGGTATTACAGCGGCCATAACTCGCGACACAAATGTTTTGGGAAAGGCAAAGGAGATATTTGCTGAGATGCCAAGATGATCAGCCAGCCGCATCGATATCCAGCGCTCCATCCCTCGGCTCTGCACAACAATTACCTCTTTGTCAAAAGGCGAAGAAAGAGGTGTCTTGAGAACTTCGCTCAGTTTCTCTGCCAGGGTTTCCAATCTGTTGCTGGTAAATATTTTCAGACCCACTTCATGCCTCGCTCGCCCCTATGCATGCTCGAATATAACTCAATCGATATCCGGGAGCTATGAGCGAAATCTTTTTCAATGAAAAATCTCTTTGACTTTGATAAACTTTTCAAGACATTTTTTGACGGTTTTAAGTATAAAAAAAGCAGTCTCGAGTGTCAATCTGTTTTGCTATGCGAAAGAAAAACATCCTCATAACAGGCTCTCCCGGCGTCGGCAAGACAACGCTAATCAAGAGAATCTCTCATGACTTGCAGTATCTTAATCCTGCCGGTTTTTACACAGAGGAGATACGAGTCAAAGGAATTCGCAAGGGCTTTTCTTTAGTGAGCCTTAACGGCAAAAGGGCAACACTTTCCCATACTGACACCGCGAGTCCTGACAGAGTGGGCAAATATGGAGTGGACATTGCCGCATTTAACTATTTTCTCGATCGTATCGCTTTTTTTAGTCCGGCTGTCGGTGCGATTATAATCGACGAAATAGGTAAGATGGAATGCATTTCCGATAAATTTAACAAATTATTAAAGACAATACTGGAGCAGGAACGGCCCGTTATTGCCGCCATTTCTCAGAAGGGCGAAGGCATTATTGAAGAAATAAAGAAACGGCCTGACGTGGAGCTTTTCGTGATGACGCAGAACAATAGAAATTCATTGTTGCCGGAAATCTTAAACCTCGTTCATTCCTAGAAATATCTGCCTGGAAGGCATTCGTTGAGTGCGAAGGAATTGAAGCTCTCCGCAGTAAACTGCGGAGAATCTTCGATCCTTAAGGAATGACAATGTTCCCCATTCGCTCGCTTGCCCCGCAGCAAAGCTACGGGGAATGCGCTCGCTACCGGATTCATTCTTCCATAGTGTTGCCCAGCGGAATGCTGTAAAGCCTTCTCACAACTTCATCAAAATAGTCAGGCAGGTAACGGTTCCATAGCTTGATCGGCAACTCACCCAGTTCACGCTGCAATGAATAAGGAAAGACAAAAAGATACTCCAGGAGGTACTCTACATTTTTTGCGAGATGCCCGTTGTACGGCTGCCGCAAGCGCTGCTCGATGATCCGGTCTTCATGCATGCATCGGCCGATTTCACTCTCCAGCATTTCTTCATAATCATAAACTATTATTTCCAGATATATATGATCCTCCCCGGACCTGACGAATTCTGCAAACTCTCTATTGCAATCAGCCGTCCTTGATCCTCTGACGTGCATGATGTCAATGATCTTCTCGCTCAAAGGCTGACTAAGAATCTCTTCATGGGGCGGACTGTAACATACGATCAGATTGGTGGCATTGTACTTCCCTGTGTGTCGCTCCTCTTCAACAATTTCGCATCCCTCTGTATGTCGGAGCACACTCAGCAACTCACCCTGCCTTGCATCCTCGAGTATCACCTTCATACCCGCCACATCGTTGATCATCATCTCTTCAACATCATGAATCTCACGTTTCTGTTTGAAATCTTCAAGCAAGCGATTCTCAGCCTTAAGAAATTCTTCAATCATCTCTTCCTGTGATGTCGCCAGCTGATCCCTGGGAATGCCAAGGATTCGGGCGCGATCATCTGCAAGCAGATCGGCGCGTTTCTTTATGGCATTGAAGATCCAGTCGATGATCCTCCGGGCAGATTTCTCCGCCAGCCTGTGCACACGCTTTTTCCTGCTTGACCCAAGATATTCGTCTGCAGAGTCGCCTTTCCTGAAAAATAACATCGCATGGAAAGGAGTTTCCCTGTAAAAACGTTCCGGCTCAACGTGGTAGTCAGCAATTAATTGGTCTATCCGCGGGTTGTGATAAGGCGGATTGGCGACAATTATGTCCTTGAGGTCGCTCTTTATGTAAGCAGGCCTGCAGTAAAGTTCACATTTATGCAGCTCCTGAAAAACTTTTTCTGAAAAAATCTTCAGATACCTGGAAAGGTATACATTATTGAAATGAACCAGGCGGGTAATCAAATCTGCATCGGAGGGCTGTACGTCGCAGTACATCCATCTGCGTATTAAATCTTTCAAATCATTTCGATGCAGAAAACTGTTAATAGTGATCACGATTTCTTTGCTCCCTGCAAGCCTCTTCTATATGCTAAAAAGCGTCTCTCGGGGTCAGGCATCTCTATCCTTTCTGCATTTACGTAAGCATCTTTTAATGCTAAAGGCCAAGAAGACATGAGACCATAATTTTGGTTAAACTTAATATATAAAAGGCATAATGACAACGCATTTTCCCCTTTCGTCAATAATTTACGTAGCTTGAAATTGCAGTAATTTACGAGGGAAGTGCCATGAACATGGAAAAGCGTCTCATTATTTTGTCGGGCCCATCGTGTGTCGGGAAATCACCTCTGCTCAAAGCCGTGAGGAAGATGTACCCGGAAATATCCTTCCGAATGCCCATCCTGTATACCAGCCGACCAGCTAGATCTATTGAAACGGAAGGCATCGATTATTATTTTCGTTCCGAGCAGGATATAAGATCCTTTCCGCGTGAGCGTTTTATCGTAGGTCAAATACGAAGAATCTGGCAGGCTATAGACCTAATGGAAATGCAAGGGCTATTTGTTCATAGCAGCCTGATTATCGCCGAAATATATCCCACCCTCGGCAAACTGTTTCGAGATCATCCACTGATACGGCAGTTGACTGCTGATTTTGAGGTTCATACCGTCTTTATCAGTCCTGCATCTGAAGACGAAATTCATGCACTCCAGATTAACACGGGTTTTGCTTCACCCGAGGAAGCCGCAGCCGCGATCATGCTGCCCAAACTTATCGGCCGCACGCAGCAGCAGGGAAAACTCCTTACCCCGGACGTATTGAAGGATCTCGAAATACGCGCATCCATGGCCTACGAAGAGATGAAGATGGGTGAGACTTATACCTATCGTATTGTCAACCATGACGGCGAAGATTCAAATAACTGGCGCTACACTCCCCCTGTGGGTCATGCAGGTGTGACGCTCAAGCGTTTCGTAGATATCATTCGCAAATAAGAATAATTCTCCCCCCCCTCCTCGACGAAAGATTACGCAGACCGGTTGCATCGCTCCGCAGGTTGCCAACGGAGGATCAAGGCTCACAAATAATCCTTGACGCTTACAAGTAAAATCGCTACTTCTACCCTAAAGAAAAAGGCAGTGGGATTGCCTTTAATATCTCATAATGTGCAGGCCATATGACACACCATGCTTACGAACGTTTAGCCATGCATTTGAGTAATCTCACCTGCGGTTTTTCCCGTGCGGAATCGGGTGTGGAGGTGAGCATCCTCAAACACCTCTTTACTGAAGAGGAAGCGGTGCTTATTTGCTGTCTGCGAAAGAGGTTAAGCAAATAACAAATGAACCTATTAGTCCTCAACGGCAGTCCCCGCAAGAAAGGAACCGTCGCCACGCTGCTCAGGGCAGTTGCGGAGGGTGCATCTGACAGACATAAGGTGGAATGGATTGACGTGTATGACCTTAAGATGAAGCCGTGCGTCGCGTGCATGAAGTGCAGGCCTGACAAGGCATGCGTCCTTGAAAAGGATGATGCCCACGCGGTGGGGCAGAAGATAAGGAATGCCGGCGGTCTCATAATAGGCACACCAACGCATTGGGGAAATATGAGCGCTCCTCTTTTGACCCTCTTCGACCGAAACGTGCCGGTGTTCCTGGGAGAGCAAAGCGCTGTACCTTACCCCCGTCAAAAAGGCAGGCCCGCAGTGATTGTCACAGCCTGTACGACACCCTGGCCATTCAACCTTCTTGCCGCAGGGAGCAGGGGCTCTGCGCGGGCAGTATGGGCGATCCTACGCTACGGGGGATACAGACTCTTAGGCCAAGTCGTTAAGCCCGGTACCAGGAGACGCCCGCAGATTTCCAAGAGCCTCCTGGAGAAGGCCAAGAGACTCGGCCATCGCTTCTGAAATTCATCGCACTTTGGCTTGCGCCCTCACTTGTACGGAGCAGCGTCACTATCTTGGATCCTGGATTTCTCGGTTTGGCTATAAGCGCCGCAGGCCAATTTCATATCGATTTTGTGAATACTTCAGGCACCGTTTGATGCATGTAAAGTATGGAAAAGCGGGATTGCAACGAGACAACTACTGTGACCTGCAAGCGATGCGGGAAGTGCTGCATGTCCGCTTGCGTTCCTGCAACTCATGAAGACATGGAAAGATGGAAGCGTGAAGAAAAAGAGGAAATACTGCTCGCCTTGGAACATTCAAAGACTGTGTGGGCGGGAGATATCGTCGTAACGTCTCTAGACGGGAGGATATTATCCAACTGCCAATTCCTCACGCGGGAGGGAGATTACTATTCCTGCACAATCTACGAAGACAGGCCCATGATATGCAGGAAATTCCAACCGGGATCTTCCCAACTATGTTCACTGTTCAAAGGATCAGATTAAGCCATTCGAGGTGAAATTCGTATGAACATATTCATCTGGCGGCACAGCAAGAAATTCTCCAGCTGGTCGATGTTTGATGAACCGCATATTTATCAGGATAACTATATGCAGGCGGAAGTCGTCGTACTTGCCAACTCCAGAGATGAAGCCCTGGATCTCTTGAGGAAGAACGATAAATGGAATATTGAAGAATTAAAAAAAATACAACCAATCAAAGTCCCTTTGGACCAGCCCTGCATAGTAAGCGAACTGATCTACTTTGGCTAACTCGTCTGTTTTTGATTTATAGAAATGCGAGGCCTATTGACGGGGTATTCCTGATCAGTCAGGCTTTTCTCATAACGGCGGCTGAATCTGTATTGGAATATTCCACGGCAAGGCAGTAGTGATGGTCTTGCCCGATTAGTAATCTATTGACAACGATGGTCTTTTAAAATAGAAATAGACAAATTTGCGATGTTCCGCTTAAGATATATGAAGTGCAGGCGAATACACAATGAGTGACAAGAGCGCAGGACGCCGTCAAATTGAAAAGAACGGCATTTTATTGATCGCTATTGTCATGGTGCTGATCTACTGGGTGCTCGATTCACTCATATCGGACCAGATATTTGCGCGCACGCTTATTGTGCTCTTTGTGATTGCATACGGAGTATTTACACAAATATTAATCAATTCCCGCAAACAAGCTCTCGAAGAAAAGGAAAAGACTCAACAGCGGCTGATTCAAACGGAGAGCATAGCCGCCATTGGACAACTCGTTGCCGGAATAGCCCATGAACTCAATAATCCCCTGGCAAGTACATCAAGCCTGATCCAAACAAACATTGAACTGCTAAACGAAAAAAAAGATAAGGCCGCAAGCGATAACGAACTTCTGAACGATCTCGAATTCTCATTAAAGGAGCTCAAACGGGCGGAGAACATTGTAAAAAGTGTTCTGGGATTGTCACGCCAGACGCAGGTCTACGTCGAGGATGTTGACATTAATGTAAATATAGATGATGCCTTGCGGGTATTACACAACCAGTATAAGGATTCCGGGGTGATTATCGAAAAGGATTATGATGAGAACCTGCCGAGAGTAAATGGCAATTTCGCCAATCTCGGTCAAGTTTTTATGAATATAATCAAAAATGCAATTCAGGCATTACCCGACGGTAAGGGAACAATATCACTGAAAACAAGATATAAGAAGGAGACAAACACTGTTTCCATAGAGTGTAGTGACACGGGCACGGGAATTCCGGAGGACGTCCTTAAAGATATATTTAAGCCATTTTTCACCACCAAGGCCGTTGGCAGCGGGTCCGGCCTCGGTCTTTACATTTCCCACGAAATCATCAAAAAACATGGGGGTCTCATCTCGGTAAGCAGCAAACCGGGACGCGGTACAATATTTACCATAGACCTTCCGGTGAAAGAGGGGGCATTATGATAAAAATATTGATCGTGGACGATGAAGAGGGCGTCCGAAGATCCCTGGAAAAGCTTCTTCAAAGGGACGGCTACGACCTTTTCCTGGCAGAAAACGGTACGGAGGCTATCGAGATCGTTCGACAACATGTCAGTGAAATTGAAACAGTGATATGCGATTTCAAGATGCCGGGCCTCGACGGTTTGGAGACACTCATTGAAATCTCCAAGATCAATCCAGAAATCATCAAAATAATCCTCACGGGCTACGCGACCCTCGATCGCGCCATTGACAGTGTCAATTCAGGCATTGATGGTTTTTTAACAAAACCCTTTGACAATAAAGAAATCAGGCTGAAGCTGAAGGAATTTCACGTCAAGAAAAGATTGAAGCAATTCGTGCCGGCTCAGGTTCTCGAAGAATTGCAGAAGTTCGGTGAGAACCTGGAGTCCAGAATCCAGAAAGTGAGCATCCTTTTTACCGACATCCGCGGTTTCACAAAAATATCGGGACAGCTGACGCCTACTGATCTATCCCAGCTTCTTAATCTTAGTTATTTTTATCCTCTCGACAATATTATCCTTAAACACAGTGGCACCCTCGACAAACACATCGGTGACAGTGTTATGGGGATATTCGGCGCACCGATTACGCAGAATGGCGATGCCAAGAGGGCCGTTGACTGTGCAGTTGAGATGCGAAATAAAATAGCCGAAATAAACGCGGAAATTAGTGCGAGGAATATAAAAATTCCTGTCGGCTTCGGGATCGGCACAGGTGACTCCATGGTCGGAATTTTTGGCTCCGCAATTAGAAAAGAATATACAGCCATGGGTAATCCTGTCAATTTAGCAGCGAGGCTGGAGAGGATTGCCAAGGAAGACCAGATCCTGATATGCAACGATACGTACGAAGCGGTGAAAGATTTCTTTAACGTAGAAAAGATAAGACAAGTAAAACTAAAAGGAATGGACGAAGAAACGACTGTCTATAATGTTATTGATGCGCTTTAGAAAAGGCGGCATCAATCAAAGCCGAGAACCCATTATGCGGACTGCTGCCCCTGCTCTATAAATGACACGCCTGAGATAATCATTTCAAGAAAAACATGGCAAACCTATATATGCTTATACTGCTTGTTTTTGGTCCCGGGTTGAACGAAGTCCAGCCAAAATAAAATGTGCTAAATTTCTGATGGAATGTCGGACTCAATGTGAACGTTCTGTTTAAAGCAGCAGCATCAGCAGTATAAGCGATCTTCGTATTAGCGTAGTCCGAGCCGTCGGCATATGCGGGACAGGTAAGATCATCAGCCGGACACTGCTTTATCCAAGTTTTCACGGTATAAGTACCGGTTACCAGGTCAGGAAGTGTACTCCGCGTCACTTCCACACGCAACGCATAGATATTTGTGGGACTGTTAACCAGCAACCATGTCGCTGGCCAGCCATATATACTTCCATTAAGGTAACTCGTGGCATCCATCCCTGCCGGATCAGATTCACTTCTTGCGTTCTGCGGATCATCTTTATCCCCTGCACCATGCCTAATATCATCGAATGTGTTTGCTCCTGCAGTGGAACCACAGTATGAACCTTTATCATTCTTTCCCCAAAATAGGTAAGCCACATGATTTGTTGGACCGTCGCCCTCGTTGCCATCATTAAATTTTCCCTTATCACACTGAATACCAAATTTGCTTTCGGAAAGTGTATCAAACTCGATGGCCCACTTAGGCGGCTGAATACCCCTTCCCCCTTGACAACCTAAAAAGGTCGGACACTTGTTGCTTGTGCGCGTATTTCCGTCAAGGAAGCCTTTCTTATCATCCTGACCTATTCGTGAATCGCCGGCATAGCCCAGCAATTCACCCCATGTGTAACCTCCCCCAACAGAATAAATGTCATTTGTATATGGATCTCCATTGAAGACTGCAAAGGTAAAACCCTCTCCTGAAGAACCGGGAGCAAATTGCAACACAAAAAAAGCCCGAAAGCCGCTGCCAAAAAAACATTGGCCATTCTGGCAATTTCCCTGAGCAACATTTCCTCCATAATAGACTGCGCCAAAGTTATTCCCGCCAACCTGTCCCATACTAACCTTGGCGGCACTGGCGTCGGTTGTGATAAAACCTGCTTGCGTCTGAACAGGCCCGAAAGCATATATATCCTTCGTGAAGCTGATATCAGGTCGCGAGGCGAAACCGGTTTTCGTGATACTTATTGTCCTTCTTGCCTCAAAGGGGGTCCCTTCATTGACGACGCCCGTCGATGTAATATTGTTTCCGCTGATTGCGAGCTGGAATTTGTCACCACTGGCCAAAGTAAAATTTCTACCACCCGTGTTCGCCAAATTATTGATTAAGGCGTAATCTTTCCCCGCCATGGCGAGGAAGTAGGCTCTATTTAAGTTATTTGCGCCAATCTCGCCTAAGGAAGAGGCCGAAGTCATGTAGAGCGCCCCCACAGCCAATGCGGCAACCGTGGTGAGGGCAATAACGACATATGCAATTACATTTCCCCTTTGATTCGCAAAGAACATGGATTACCCTCCAGTTTCCAGGTAAAGATTAACGCGATCAGTAAAATTTATCCGGGAATCTTCTGCAACCACCAACTGAAGCGCTATTTCAATGATTGATGTGGAGGTTGAGTAAGATGATGCTGGCGAATTATATGAATCATAATACGCTATATTAAACGAGGTTACTGGATCAATCACCGTGCCAATCAATGTGTCACCATCTATCGAAAGAGGGCTGTTGCCGCCGGCCCAGGATATACTATGTGTGGACCCGTCTGAGCTTCGTGTGAATGTTATTGATGTTTGCGTGACAGAACTAACCGCCTTGATATTGCTGAACTCTTTTTTCAGCCTCGCCATGGCTATCTGACCTTGCTGTGCGACAATAGTGTTTCTCTTGGAAAATACATAACCTTTGCTTATTTCGACCAGACCGACACCGGATATAACGCCAATAATAGCCATTACAACGATGGAAACCATTATCTCTATCAGTGTAAAGCCCTTTTGATTAATCGAGAGCCTTGAAAATATATGTTTTGTGTCATAGAGAGAAATGGCGAGACGAGGAATCTTTTCTGCGATCATTGGTCGTAAGATCTCTTTTCTTAGTCGAAATGGCAAACTAATCATCTTCACGCCTTCTTCTTGAACAGTAAGAGCATGAAAATCAGTTTGAAACAAATAAGGCCGTCAGAATTCCGCCCTGATTATTCGTAATTATCACTTTCAGGATTTTGTTTCCGCCGGGAGTTTCCGCATCAGACACAAATTGAATAAAATTATTGTAGACGACATCGTACGTCCCGTAGTTTTTATTATTAATATTATTTCGTAAAATACCGAGTGTAAGCAAGGCGCCATTTTCAACAGTTTCCGTCCACGTTGCGGTACCATCACTCTTCGTGCCGCTAAGAGGCCAGTCGGGTTCAATCACACTGCTGCTTATGCCCGCCGTCGTGCACTTATAATAATGCCCGTTTCTGATTGTCGGAACAACATAATTGCCGACTATATATTTTGTTCCGCTTCTCCATTTTGGATAGCGGTTATAATCAGCAGTTATATTTGCCATAACCATATGAAGATTTGATGATGCCCTCAGCGATTTCAAAGGATCGCTGCTCCTTATAAGAGAATCGGAAAGAAAAGTGATGATCACAGCGCCCAAAATTGCCACAATAACGACGGTGACTATGATTTCGATCAGAGTGAACCCTGCCTTATCAATTCTCTTTCTGCCTGTCATGAAACAAATCCAGTATTCTTGGTAATGCTCACAGTGCTCGCTTGGGTACCCTGGGCAAGTGAGATGGATATGCTTGACGAACCCGGGCTGCCCCAATCATCAAATGTTATCACCAAACCGACGCCTGAAGTTAGCATTACCCCTGCTTTTAGACCATGCGCAGGTGCGGGAGGAGCCTCACCGGGAAGGTTGACAGGGACCCTGACACCGTCATCCCCGCGCCTGTAAAGGGTATACGACGTCGCACTCGTTATGGCGAATTCCCAGCGGAGTTTGCCATTTGGTTGTAATGTATCGCTCATGGCCTTGATCTGCGCATAACGGAGGTTTGCCTTTAAACCGTCAGTTTCAGCCATCAGTTCGTTTGAATATGCTTGCGTGTATCGACTTATGACAACCGCAGATAAAATAAAAAGCACAATTAGGACCACCACAATTTCGATCATGGTAAATCCTCTGTCCTTATTGGCCTTTCTCTTGGACTGCCTCATGATTGTTAAATAATCCGAAACGTTGAAAACTTCAAGGGGAAAGTGTTTGACTTAAAAGGGACAGAGTATGCCGCTTACTGATTCTTGGAATACGCGGGGACGAACCATAAAAATTAATGTGTCCAGGCTTTATCGCATAAATGTTTTCTTAACATGTGCAGAAAATAGACTGTAAACAAATAAGGGGAGTTTGCAGACTCCCCTCACTTACATGTATTGCTTCAAGCCGTGCATTGAACATTATTCAAGAAATGCCTAAACCACTCGCCCGCTTAATGGGATTATATCCAACTTATGGATCAACGCACTTCTTGCGCACTTGGATCAATCACCGATGCTCACACTCCAGCCATAAGGCTCATTTGTGGTATCTGTCGGTGCAGTCCTTGTAAATGTAAGTGCCTTTCCACTAAACGTAATCGGTGTGCCGCTTACTATAGGATTATTGGCATTCCAATCGGGTCCAATGGCTGTGCTCGGACCATTGACCGAGGTCCCATCTCCAGCCGTTCCCGCTCCATTAGGAGCAGGATACGGGCCATTGCCGTCTCTAAGTTTCCACTGGGCGAGGACCAGTCTTTCCCGCGAGTTCAATTCCATCACCGCAGCGGCCGCAGCTTTCGTGATTGCCTCCTTTCTCATATCTAGATACTTAGGGATAGCAACTGCCGCGAGTATTCCGAGAATAACCAAAACAGCGATGATTTCAATGAGCGTAAAACCCTTCTGATTACTGATATGCTTTCTTAGTTTCATTTTACAACCTCCCTTTATTTGCGAGTAATTAAAACATACTCTAGTCTTTATAGCGATTAACAGCACCTTTCGTGCCATTTTTCATATGAGTCAAAGCGGATAACTCAAAATGACACACCAGATAGCTAACTGGCCGACATCCACATCTAAATCTAATCTGTAAATTTTCTTCATTCAGCTGATATTACATACTAATGGAAGAAAAACTACGGAGATTGATGCATAATCTACATTTTTTGTAGCTTCTTAAACGACTCAGTGTCTATCCCATATTTCTTTATTCTATGCCAGAGGCTTCGCTGATTAATGCCGAGAAGCTCGGCGGCTTTAACCTGCAGACCGCTGGCTCTGTTCAATGCCTCTATTATCAAACCTTTTTCAATTTCATCCAAGCGCTTATCGATACTCAGAAAAGCAGTCGAGGCCGGATTTTGAAGAATATGGTTTTTCATCACACCCATCAGATTTGCAGGCAGATTCGCCGGTTCAATCAGCCCTGTTTCCGTGAGGACTACGGCTCTTTCGATGGTGTTCATCAGCTCCCTGACATTACCCGGCCATGAGTACGCCGTAATCATCTGTGTTGCCTCGGGGGAGAACCGAATTGGTTTATGTTTTTTCTCAAGAAAAAATTCTATCAGCTGAGGAATGTCTTCTTTCCGCTCTCTCAACGGGGGGAGGTAGATAGAAAAAACATTTATGCGATAATAGAGATCTTCCCTAAATAGACCCTGCTTGACCATCTCGGCCAGGTTCTTATTAGTCGCTATGATAAAACGGACATCAACCTTAATTATCGCTGTGCCACCAACCCGCTCGAACTCTTTCTCCTGGAGCACACGCAATATTTTTGCCTGCGTTGCCAGGGTCATATCGCCAATCTCATCAAGAAAAATTGTGCCGCCGTTTGCCACTTCAAATTTGCCAATCTTCTGAGACGAGGCGCCTGTAAATGCACCTTTCTCATGACCGAAAAGTTCACTTTCCAGGAGACTCTCCGGTATGGCCACACAATTAATCTTCACAAAGGGCTTCCCCCTGCGAGGGCTGTGTTCATAGACACCGGAGGCCACAAGCTCTTTCCCTGTTCCGCTTTCTCCCATTATGAGCACTGTTGAATCAGTCGGCGCGACCTTCATTACCTGCGCGAATATCTCACGCATGATTCTGCTGTGTCCCGCGATGCCGGGAAAAAGTTCTTTGGCTTCAACCTTGCTCAAAACTATGGCAATCTGGTCAAATACCCTTGTGTAGTGTTCTACGTCATCCTTTGCCTTGATGGTACCATTTGCCTGTGTGGGGAATGCCGGCATGCTTTCAGCCTTCTTAACCAACATCATCACCGGTTTGAGCAATTTCCGCGTAATAAGCAAACCTATCAGGTATGTCAATACGAAAACCGTCATGGCCCACATCACGAAGGACCATGTATGATTCCGCACTGTCTTCACATAGTATTGAACGAAGTTGTCCGTCATGACGACCCACAGCAGGGAGATGGCGCTGAATATAAAGGGAATGAGTATATAGAGGCTGACTTGGATATACTTCTTCTTCATTTCATTGTATGAGTTATTTTTGTCAAATCCCACATCGGTAAAAATATGGCAAGCGCGAAAAACAGAACGACGACCGCAAGACCAGCAACCAGAATCGGCCCGATGAGGTCAGATAGTCTCTTCACAACATAGCTGACCTCATCATCGTAATGTGCCGATACTTGGTGGAGCATCTCTTCGATGTTGCCCGTTTCCTCTCCTATAGCTATCATGTCAACAACCATGGGAGGAAAATACTTCGCAGAACTCAGAGGCGCGGAGATGCCACGCCCCTCGTGCATCAACTCCCTGACGCGTTCAAATTCGCGGGCGATGGCTGCATTACCGATGATGCCTGATAAAACCCTCATGGAAGTCATAACCGGAACACCGGCAGAATGTAGCATTCCAAGGATGCTCGCAAAGCGTGACATGGCAGCCTTTATGAATAGAGAACCAATAACAGGCAGGCGGAGGATAATGGTGTCTTTCGTATATTGCCCTCTATCCGTTTTTAGATAGATTCTCAACGCGGCGAAAAGTGCGATGATGCAAACGACCAAGACATACCAATAGTTTACCAAAAAATTATAAAGCATGAGGGCGATCCGCGTCGGCAGGGGAAGAGCAATGCCGGCCCTGGAAAACATCTCCGAAAATTTGGGAATGACAAAAGTCAGGAGAACAAAAAAGGCAACGACAAGGGCAACGGTTACCAGAATAGGGTACTGCAATGCAGATTTGATATCAGCCTTGATTTTCGCTTCGTGTTCGATGATATAGATCAGGCGCTCAAGCGATTCTGTAAGTCTGCCGCCAGTTTCGCCTGCTTTTACCATGCTTACGTATAACGGCGAGAATATGGTCCCATGTTTTTCCATGGCCCCGTAAAGAGAAGACCCCTGCTTGATGCTCTGAGATATGGAAATGATGGCGTCTTTTAAAATACTGTTTCGGGTTTGAGACTCCAGTACCTGAAATGCTCTGATTATGGGCACTCCCGCTTTGAACAATGCATTAAACTGTTTAGTGAATAGTATGATATCCGCAGGCTTGACAGGCTTCCTGAGTCGTTTTCTTGACCACTGGCCAAAAACAAAACGAGCTCCCTTCTCCTTGACTTTCGATGGGATATATCCCCTGTCAGCCAGCATGGTCAAGGCACTGTCGCGAGATTCAGCCTCGATATCACCCTTTATGGCCGCTCCCCGCTCATTTATGGCTTGGTATGTATAACTAGGCATGATTAGGTAATTCGTTACTCCCTGCCCGGCCCTCTCCTACATCATGACTGCAGAACTCGCCTCTTCGAGGGTCGTGATACCCCTGAGTACCTTGTTGCCGGCATCGTATTTCAGGGTTTTCAGATTGCCTGCTTCTATAGCTTTACGTGTAATATCATGGGCCGATTGTTTCTTAATGATCAAATCCTGAATCATCTCGTCATTAACAAGCACCTCAAACAAACCGGTACGCCCCTTATACCCGGTGTTAAAACACTGGCTGCATCCTCTGCCGCGCTGAAAATTTGCAGAATCCCAATTGTCCAGGCCCCATGATGCGAGTATCTTATCCGGCGGATTATAAGGTTCCTTGCAATACGGGCAGACAGTTCGCACTAAGCGTTGAGCAATGGATACCAGTAGCGTTGAAGAAAGGAGAAAAGGTTCAATTCCCATATCAATAAATCTCGTTATAGCGCCCACGGCATCATTGGTGTGCACGGTACTTAAAACCCTGTGACCGGTCTGTGCAGCCTGCACAGCAATAGCCGCCGTCTCCGCGTCACGAATTTCTCCAACCATTATAATATCAGGGTCCTGACGGAGTATGGATCTGAGACCGCCGGCAAATGTCATACCCGCTTTACGGTTCAGCTGAATCTGTCTGATGTTTTCTATGCGGTATTCAACAGGATCTTCGAGGGTCATGATGTTGCTGTCCGGCCTGTTGAGTTCATTTAAAATAGAATAAAGGGTTGTACTTTTGCCGCATCCCGTTGGTCCTGTAGTCAAGATCATGCCGTAAGGTTTCTCTATTATAGATTTCACCCTTTCTATGTCTGAATTGAACATTCCAAGGAGGTCCAGGGCATAGATACCAGAGCTCGTATCCAGAAGTCGCATGACAATATTCTCACCATGAATCGTCGGTATGGAAGATACACGGACATTTATTTCCTTATTTTCCATCCTCAGGGTAAACCGGCCGTCCTGAGGCAGTCTTGTTACTGTGATATCCATATTGCCTAGGATCTTTATCCTGGCAACAATCGGCAAGAAAAGCGTTCTTGGAGGAGAGGGCACCTCGTGCAGCTTGCCATCTATGCGGAACCGAATTTGAATGCTGTTTCTCTGGGGACTTATGTGCACATCACTCGCGCCTTCGCGAACAGCCTGAGCAAAAATGGAGTTGACAAGGACTATAATAGGCGCCTCTCCGGCCATATTCTGAAGTGACGCCAACTGGACATCTGCAGATTCGTCCTCCTCTTTTTCTCTAGCAGGCTGGGCTTCGACATCCATACTCTCCAGAACCCCTCCCAGACCCGAATGAATGCCGTATATGCTGGTTAGCAGTTGGTTCAGTTCACGTTCTGTGCAAACCATGGTCTCCACTTCGCAATTAGTGACTATTTCTAAGACGTCCAGGGCTTTTATGTCCAGAGGATCCATCATTGCAACAGTCAGGAGACGACCCTTTCTCAATAACGGCGCTACCTGATACTTCTGTGCGTCTTCAAAAGACAACAGACTTGCCAGTTCAATATCGAAAGGAAACTTATCAGGATGATATCTCTTCAATCTCAACTGCCTGCATAAAACATCTACTATTTGCTGCTCACTTACTATCCCCTGCCGGAATAGATACTGTCCCAGCTTCAGACCTGCGCTCTCCTGCCCAGAAAGAGCTTTCCTCAGTTGCTCTTCTGTAAGCAACTGCTCCTCAATGAGCATTTCGCCCAATTTCTTTTTGATTTTCACTGTGATCAACCTGTGTCCACTATTGCCTATCGCTTGAAAAAAATCGTGTCATCATCACTCACTTTTGCAAAAACCTCTGCACTTTCCGCGAGTGGCTGCGGCAACCTTCGGGCAGCGCCCAGAGCATCATCCATGCGCGAGAAGCCGTCCTTCAAAACAATGGCAAACGCGAGACCCTCTCTACTATTCCAGTATGGAAGAAACTTCAGAGACGGCAAAGTGGGCTGATAATTCTTGTACAATTCATAAATCTCGTCAATTTTTTCACTTCTAGCTACGCGTACCCAACATTTCCCCGAGGCCAGGGGATTCGACTTCGTGGGAATGGCGGGCAATTCTATTACCTCACCTGCCCTTATCCTGTTTAAGTTCTCGATGTGCGGATTGGCGCGAGCTACTTTTGTCAGTTTTTCCGTGTCGAAATCTCCGTAAAAGTCATTGAGCAGCTGCCAGATGGTTCTTCCGCTTTTCAGTTCAACCCTTCCCAAAAGATCCGGCATGTTCTGAGCGTCATCCCTGTTTAATCCTTTCGCCTCTATAATAGGCGCCTGCGCAGTCTGACCAGAATACCCGGGAGAAGAGTATCCCGGCGACGATACGGCCTCGGTCTTTATTACCCCCAATCTCCCATTGCCAGACCAGATTTCAAATAATACCCCGGGGTAAAGTCCTGCCACTGCTGCGAAGATAATAATGGCGGTGACGGCCGTTGCAGTCACCCATTTAACAAGTCCTTTTCGATCAGCAGGCACCCTGCGACTGCACGAACGAACAAGGAGCCAACCAGCTTTCGATCTGTTCTGAATAATCAGCGCAAGTACAACCTGATGACAGAGGGTCACAATCTTTCTGGGATAGCCGCCCGTTGCCAGATACAACGCCCATAACCCCGGATACGAAAAAAGCGATGGGGCCCTATCTGCATCGCTCGCCTTCGCTATGCGGAATTTTACCATACCCTGGGTTTCCAGAAAATTCAGAGGCCTAAGGAGATAGTAGAAGTTGACGCGATCGGCAAAATTCTTTTGCTTCTTAAGAATATGCTCAAATTCCTTCTGGGCAAATATGACTATTTGGAGCAATTTAAATTCATTTGTCTCGTAGTTGAGAAATTCACGCAGCAGTTCGAGACAAAAGTCGGGAAGTTTTTGTCCTTCATCTACGATGAGAACTACAATCTTCCCCTCATCAACACCTTTGCCAAAAAGATAATTCTTGATGTTTTCTTTAAGTTGCCATTCGCTGGTCCCGCTGCCGGAATCGCCTAAGCCAAATGTCATCGCAACCATTGACAAGAATTCCATGGGATTCGTGAACGATGGATCAAGGATGAGATGCGTTTCGATCTGCTCTGTATCCTCTTCAGATGCGGCAAATTTCAAGATGAGCTGTCGGCATAGGGTGGTTTTCCCTGTTCCCACTTCTCCTACCACCACGCTTAATCCTCGGCGCAGACGCACAGCCAGTTCTAACTTTTGCAGGCAGCCCACATGTTTGACGGACTGGAAGAAAAACTCCGGTTCCGGTGAGTTGGAAAAGGGCTCCTTCTTCAGGTTTAGAATCTTGAAATAATCCATAAGTCCTTCACTGCGCGGGCATCGCTGGAGATGGCTGCATGAGTGATTTCTCAGCTCCTTTTAAGGGATTTCCTGAACTGGCAGCAGCCGCCCGGAGCGGCAGTATCGTCGGAGTAATGAAAATGAGAACTTCCTCCATGGTATCGCTCTTGCTCTGTGACTTGAAAAGCCATCCCAGAACAGGTACATCTTTAAGCCCGGGGAGTCCGCTTTCCGTGTCTTGCACCGTCTGCTTGGTCAACCCTGAGATAACTATTGTTTCCCCGTCTTTGACGATGAGATTGGTGCTCGTCTCTTTCTTGAAGAAACCCGGGTTCCCCAAGACGTTCACCGCTGGATTTAGTTCATTCTTTTTCACAACGACTTTCATCTTGAGATTTTGACCGTCAATGACATGGGGTGTAATCTCCAGACGGAGAACAACATCTTCAAAGGTCACCGTGTTTGTCACAACACCCCCGCTCACCTGCTGTGTAACATATGGCACACGCTGCCCGTTCTCCGTATAGGCCATCTGATTGTCCATGGTCGTAATCGAAGGGGTGGAGAGGATATTCAACTTTCCGTCCTGCTGCAGGGCATTCAATTGCAATTCAAGAATATTGCCGCCAATCGTCCCGAACATGAGTCCCAAAGAACCCGCGCCGCCGGCAGCACTCATCGCTGTTGCAGATACGGGGAAATTCACACCGAAACCATAGCCGCTCAAGCCGGGGGCGCCGAACACGGGTGCGGCAGGCTGACCCGCAGTGGGTATTGTTCCGCCCGGCGTCACATAAAAATTGCCTGTATTATACCAGCCACCCCACTGGATCCCGAGGTTTCTCGCGGTATTTTTCGTGGTCTCCACAATGTTAGCCTTGATCAAGACTTGATGCGTAGGTTTATCGACCTGTTCAATGATGGGAATCATTTTTTCCAGATCATTGCGTATGGCAGTGATAATCAGGCCATGACTGTATTCATCCACTCTTATTGATCCGCGCGGCTTACCGTCCTTATCTTTTGTCAGCATATCATTAAGATTATCTTTTAAGTCTTTCGTTCCCGCATAATCAATCGGCACGAATATTGTTATGAGCGGCTCCAACAGCCTTTCGTCTTTGTCCTGGGTCTTGCGCTTCAGATCCTGTTCCTTGTCCGTTATTGTCATCACCCTGATAATGTCGCCTTCCCACTCATATGCCAGACCCTGGTTTTTGAGAATACTGCTGAATGCCTGGTCCCAGGGAGTATTCTTGAAATCGATACTTACATCTCCCTTTATGTCATCTTTGATCAATACATTCTGATCCACAATTCGCGCCAAGGATCGAAGAACGACTTTTACATCGGCCTGGCGAATCTTCAGGCTGATCGGCGTGTTAGGCAGTCCCCTTCCCCCAACATGTTCCTTTTCCGCCTTCAAGCGTCCTTGCTCCATTTTCACCAATTCTCGAATTGTTTCGCGAGACCTGGGCGCAGGCGAGTGTCCCGCTGATATGTCAGCCATCTTCTCCCATTTCTCGAAGAAAGGATCCTTCTTTGTCATTTTTTCACCCGCACAACCAACAACCATGAACATCCCGAAGAAAAGGGCAATGGTCAAGCAGCTAACTTTCTTCTTATAGTGAAAACAAGTCAAGGCCTATCCCCCCTTCCATCACCTGTGTTATTCCTGCAAAGGAACATCAAATTTTGCTCCAGTCTTTTTGTTAACAATTACGACTTTGCCTGGAAAGATATTTTTCAGGACGTAGCCCTCGATTTCCAGCGGGTCACCGGCTTCGTACTCTACACCATTTATAATTGCCAAATTTTTATTGCTAACCTTCAGATATCCAGAATAACTAAAGCTAACCTTTTGTACAATCCCACTGCCGACCCTCGCGCGTTCTTTGCGCTTCTCCCATTCCCGGAAGGTTTTTCTCTCATAAAATGGATCGTGCACCCATCCTGACTCGGCGCGGCTCAGGATATACGCATCGGCAGCAGTTAGTGACCCTTTTGGCAACCTTGCGGTAATATCAGTTAAAAATCCCTCCAACTCGGATGTTCTTTTTCCAACATCGATTTGCTGCTTTATTGTCCGTGGCGCAATTAAGAAATCATATACGGCAAACAATATGATGAGTGTCATTGCGGAAAGTATGATAATTTGTCTCCTGGTCAGTTTCGACATTTCAATCCTTCATTCCCGAAGGCACTTCCCTAAACCATGGCCAGCCAGATTTTCATTCTGAATTCCATGCTATCCTCGTTTTGCTGCATGAGGATTTCCTCGATGCCCTCTAAACAAGGTACACCACCGAGGCCAACGAGAAACTTACGAAAATTCAAAAAATCCCCCTTGAGGGTAGCATTAACAAGAAGAAATCCCTGCTCACCGCCCAAGTTAGATAGATCCGGAGAGGCAGAAACCATATCGATATGCGCCTTCCGCGCCTCCTCTCTGATAATCGAGGGAACTGTATCTATCTTCGTCCGTGAAAGGGGGCTCCTTGCAGGGAGTGGCAACACTTGCTGCCTTTCGGACTGGAGCCCCGCACGCAGCATTTCATAATAAGGGTGAAGCCTCTTTTGCTCCTCTATCTGAAATTGAATATATGCAATCTTATTATCTAAACGCGTTACAGAGATCATCTGAGGGACGATCCCGGCAAGAACGATGAGAAGCACACCGGATATGCATGCAAATAAAATAACGATGCTCCGCTTCGGAATTATTGCGTATATCTTTTCCATGTCTCTATTTAAACCAATTTCATTTCAATGATAAAATAAAGAACCTCATCCTTGACAAGAGGCTCTATGCTGTTTCTCTGTACGCTGACATGGCTGAACATGGGCGACGATTTCAACTTCATTATGTATCCGGCCAATGAGGACTCAAGCATTTTACGATCGCCAAAGACAACCCCTTCAGCCGTGACGTTCTTTCCTTCTTCTTTTGGAGACGCAGTCTCACTCCTAGACTCTTTTGCCGGTATCTTGCCATACTGAACGGCTCCCATACGTATCTTCAAGTCAATGAGACGGATATTTGCCGGCGTCATAGCCGACAGCTCGCTGATAACCGCCATGCCAAGATATCTGCCGACGTAAGTCCTGGAAAGCTGCTGCTGCGTGCTCGCCCGCGGAAGCATTCCCGCTATCAGGTTCTGATCGACTCTGGGGCTGTACTGCGACAACTGCCGCTCAAGTTGGGTCATTATATTTTCTCTTTCACGGGCTTTTTGCATTTCAAAAAGCAAGAGACCAGAACAAACAACCAAGGCAACAAGAGATGCGGCAAATATGACTCGATTTGCCCGCGTGATATTGGCATCTTTTTCCTTCTCTTTGAATCTGAACATCAAATTCGGCGTATAAGCGTTATCGGAAAGGGCAAGTCCGAAGGCTGGAATGAGGGCCAGTATTTCAGAGACGCTGGCTTGTCCCATGCCCTTGCCTATATTGGGTATCTTAGATTTGAGGGGATTCAGTATATCGCTCTTGATGCCCAGTTGATTACCGACGTACTCTATGACAGGCTGAGAAATATTCATGGCGCTTGATACGTAGATTCTGGTGACCATGTCAGAATTGTGGCTACCCGCATAATGTTCAAAGGTTCTCTCCACCTGTCTTATCACCCTCTCCAAGGCAGGCAGAATGGTCTCGAATTTTTCTTCGTCCGTAAGACCGAAGCCGATATCGTCTTCCGTTAAAGGGGGGGAGTCTGGACTAAGGCTGAAGAGCACCTTCTTCGCCTGTTCGAAGCTCGTGGAGGGAACGTTTCTCTCCGCGTGCGACGAATCCTTGTGCATAGCCGTTAGCCTCTCCATTAATGCCTCAACCATGCTGTTTATGCCCGCCTTTATGCCACGGGTCATAATAAGAATCCCTTTGGCAAAAATATCGATCCGGGAAAAATCATTACCTATGAAAAGGCTTGCGACTGTGCCTTCAACTGCCGGAGGAATCCATTCGGTCTTGAATAAGTTCTGGATAGCAAAGGGTGTGATGGATATGCCGGTCAACGGCAAGCCTATTTGGGAAAAGAGCCCCTTTAATTCCTCGATTTCTTCTCTCGGGGCGGTGTAAACCATAGTCAACCATTTGCCTACACCTTGCTCAGTTACTTCTCTCTGAATTTCAAAATCGAATACTGTATCCTTATCATCAAAAGGCGTTTCTTTTTTTATCGTCCAATACACAGCATTCTCAATCTGTTTTTTGGCCACCTTCGGGATATTGATATGGCGTACATTCACTCTTGCTGCGGACATAATAGCCCACAGATTCGCCTTTGTGATGCTGCTGCAAAACTTGTCCAATTCGGATCTTAAAAAATTGCTAAAATCGGGCGATTTCCTCGCAGTTATATGGGCGAATGGCACGCTCTTGTAATCTAGCAATTCCCATCGCTTATCGTCTAATCTTGTCGTTTTTACCATTCTCAGATATTCATGGCCGATATCGATGCCGATAGTTACCGGCTTTCCGCCGGAAAAAATTTTCGGGGATGTGAATTTGATTAGCTTTCTGGGTGGGTCAATCTTTGATGTATCCAGATGTTCCTTCTTGATTTCGACCTTTCTATGACGAATGATGTCAAGAAGTCGTTCTGTTGAAGTGATCTCTTTCAAGCCGGCCAAGGAAGATCTCCTCTTTAAGTTATTTCTATCCTTTTGCAAAGCGCGTCATGATCAAGCGGCAGCATGTCCCTCACCGCCTTTTCTCACTCTTGCTTCTCTCACTCTTACTGTTTCGGTAATTATCTAATTGAACTTTAGCCAAATCGATGTAATCGATGGGGAAATGTTTCAAGATCCGCACGCCATACTTGATTTCCGGCGGTTCGGGAATTATGCCCTTCTGAATATAATCCCTGATAGTTTTCGCCGAGACACCCAACCGGTCAGCAGCATCAACAATCGTATAATGCGTTTTTCCCTTTACTATAATCATATGCTCCCCCCAACACGCAATCCCTGACAAATTAGAATTGGCAGCCCCATCAATAAAATAAGAAGGATCGAGGTGAACGGCTTCGTAAAAAAAATCTATTTATAAAGCGCGCTCTTTTGGCAGGCAAAAGAGATAAGTAACCAGGATAATGACGCCCAAACAGAGACATGCTCTGCAGCCTGCCCTGCACCTAAAAAGAATATACGCGACGAGAGTTAATATTCTCCTCTGCGTACGAAGCCGTCGGTATGTTACTTAGGTGCGAACATATCACACCTCTCGCACCTATGCAACATTTTTTTGGCAAATTCTTCAAATTTGTCGAACATTCAAGATATCAAATAGTTATGATAGCAGTTCGCAGCAGCATAGCAGGCGTTTAGCTCTCCCATAATCAATTGCACAAGATTTCTGAATCACTGATGATGGCTTGTGGCAAGGACCATGCTGTTTCCCGAAGTTTCTCAAATAGACAAGAGCCTATAGGGTGTGATCTGCAAAATGTGCATGCAAGATAAAGGGCAGTTCTCCATGTTGCAAGGAGGGACTGCACCAGCATGATTAACTGATCACGACCCGCATAGCCTTTCTTAATTCTGTCAGAACAAGATGCCTTGGTTGCGTATACTTTGATACTGGCTAACAGTTAACCATAGTCTAACCTATTCAATGGCAGTAAGTGCCCATCAATATACTAAAAAATTTAATCCCCATTGCTTTTGCTCTTTCTTTATCTTTATATTAATGATACAAATTACACGTTGTGCGATATTTAGAAGAGATGTTTGAATGAAGAGGGCTCTTTCTTAGGGCTGATTTCTCATAAATTCAAAGGCCCTTTCTTCACGAGACCTTGGCTCGTGACTTACATCACGGAAACTTTTTTCATACTTTAGGAAACCTTGTCAAAGATTTGTCTGCCCGTTTCGGAGCCTCGCGCAGACCGCTGCCGGGTTTATATCGTTCCGAAATATCCCTGGCACGCGACAAAGATTAAAGGCCATCTAACGAGATATGGCATTGATGAGACTGTTGATAATCTTCGCAAATCTAGCTCTGAGCCAAATTTCCGCCTCAAATACAAAAATTTTTGCAGAAGAGCAAAGACCATTTTCAAAGACTCTTAATTAATTTAGCTTGCCCTGTGAGATTACTATGACTGAGAAACAAGAAAAAAAATGGACCGACAAAAAGGGCTTTACTTTAGTGGAAATGCTTGTAGTTATGGTGATGATTGCCCTGCTCGCCGCTCTGGTGGCGCCGAGACTTTTCCCCAAGCTGGGCAAAGGCAAGCAATCCGCCGCTCGTGCGCAAATTGAGCTGCTGGGGCAAGCCTTGGATCAATTCAGATTGGACACAGGCAGATATCCAACGACGCAAGAAGGGTTGAATGTTCTGGTCACCAATCAGAATATTGAAAATTGGGAAGGCCCTTATCTGAAAAAAGGGCTACCCAACGATCCATGGGGAAGACCATATAATTATCAATGTCCAGGTCAGCATAGTGATTACGATCTATGGTCATATGGACGCGATGGCACTCCCGGCGGTGAAGGTGAAGATAAGGATGTACTAAGCTGGGAATAGGTCCATTGAGAATGGTGATGACTTTGCGCAATTTTCTCCTGATCGTTTCAATAGTATGTATTTGCTCATTATCGGCATGTGCTCAGACTGTTGAAAAAAAACAAGGCACTTCAACCATTGGTCCCCCCTCTTCCGGGACAATCGATTCGGCGGCATCGCAAGGCTCTGCACCTCAAAACCAACCTGCGAATTTGCCCGCATCGGCGCCAAAAGGCATACCGGAACCGCTGGCGCCCCAGCAAATGACATCACCCGCTAAACAGCCGACCCCGGTGCCTGAATGGATGACAGAGCAGCAGAATATACAACCTGGGCAGGTGGGAAAAATTCCACCTTCAAGTCCGATGAATCAGCCTGCTTTCGGTCTTGCAGTTGGCGTTGCTTCTGCCACTGGCAGAGGCGCCGTCAGCCTGAATTTTGATGACGCCGATATTTATTCAGTTATACAAACTGTTTTCAGCGAGATTCTAAAATTTAGTTACATTATTGATCCGCGTGTCAAAGGAAGGGTCACATTCAGATCTATTGCGCCTGTTCCGCGCGATAGTGTTCTTCCTCTGATGGAAGTTATACTGAGGCTGAACGGAGTTGCAATAATTGAAGACAATGGCCTTTACCGTATTATACCTATAAGTGATCTGGCTCGCGAACCAGCTCCCATCAGCATCGGTCGAAGCGTTGACAAAATCCAGATCAAAGGAAAGGCGCTTCTTCAGGTTATCCCGATACAGCATCTGCAGTCCGCGGAAGTAGTAAAATTGCTTGCCCCTTTTGCCTCAACAAGCGCGGTTATCGTCGATGTTCCCAAATCAAACCACATTATTATTGTGGATACTGACGCCAGCGTTAAACGCCTTCTGGAGTTAGTTAATTTCTTTGACTCCGAGCAGCAAAAGAAGAAGGGGCCTCAAGTATTCGTTTATCACGTCCAAAATGGTAAAGCGAAGGACATCGGCGCCCTGCTCCAGCAGATTTTTTTAGGCGCGACTTCAGGTACAAAACAAACGACAGACAAAGGGGCTCCTAAGGTATATCAAGCGGACAAGGGCGCCCAACCGGCCTCAGCAACCCAACCATCCACGTCGCCTACTACCCAATCTCCGGGAAAGTTGGGCGGGACGGAAGGTTTCCTTTCCGATGTGGCTAAAATATTTTCCGATGAAATTTTAAACGCCATAATCGTTCTTAGCACACCGGAAGATTACAACATCATAAAAGAGACTATTGTAAAACTGGATATCATCCCCAGACAGGTTTTGATTGAAGGTGCAATAGCCCAGGTACAGTTAGTTGATAACATGAGCCTGGGTATAGCATGGGCAATCAAAAATAGCGCTGGTGGGGGCACCTACCTTAATCCTGGTTCATTAATTAGTGACCCTACAAAACTCAATCAAGGTCTCAATTTTGTCGGTGTTGATTCAGCAGGAACAGTGACAGCGCTCATCAATGCCCTGGCTTCAGAATCGAAGGCGAAGCTTCTCGCATCGCCTCATATAATGGTTTCAGACAACCGTGAAGCAAAGATACAGGTCGGGCAGCAGGTTCCTATTCCCACATCGGAAACATTCGGGACTCCTGGCGTCGCTCCACAGCAGACGATTCAATACCAGGATATCGGCATCATTCTTAAAGTAAAGCCGCAGATTAACGACAGCGGTCTGGTTGCGATGGACATTTCACAGGAGGTTTCTACCTTTACGACGCAGCTGATTGGCACTGGTCAACAAGTCGTCATCAGTAAAACCATGGCTGCGACGAATCTTGTTGTGCAGGATGGCCAGACAATAGTTATTGGAGGACTGATCAGAGAAGATGATAGTAAGAGTAGATCGGGAATACCTTTTCTATCTAAAATACCTGTCTTGGGCTTCTTATTTGGCAACACAGACAGGGAGAATACGCGGACGGAATTGGTTATTCTTTTAACTCCCCATGTTGTGAAAAACCAGCAGCAGGCCACGTCTATTACAAATAAATTCATAGATTCCATGAGCGATGAACAAATGGGCAAGCAAGTTAAAGGAGGCGTTCAGCCGAGGGCACTCGAACAGAAGGGAGTCCGATAAAGAATTTTACCGACAAATAAATGCCGCATCCGATTCGCAGATGAACACGTTTTTCGGCTGAACCCAGGCTATCACGAAAACATTGCTGACGGATCATTTGCTATTTATTCCCTTCCTTCATATGACCGCCTAAATGACTGAACATCTGGCCGGGAAGTATCAATACCGGCCTTATTTATTAAGAAAGGAGAGACTATGAAACTGAAAACGACGATGATCTGGATTGCTGCCCTGGCGATCGGCCTTGCCGCATCCCACGCGGGCGCCGCGGAGACGCCGCAGCTTAAGACCCAGAAGGACAAGATAAGCTATGGGATCGGGGTGGACGTGGCAAGAAACTTCAAGAGGCTTGGGGTTGACGTCGACATGGACGTCCTAGTGAAGGGATTGAAAGACGGCATGGCTGGCGAAAAACTGATGATGACGGAAGACGACCTCCGTGCGACCATGACCGCCTACATGGAAGACCTAAGGCAAAAACAGGTGGCGGCCATGAAGGCGCTGGCTGAGGAAAACAAGAAAAAAGGCGACTCATTCCTCGCGGAGAACAAGAAGAAGGAAGGCGTAGTGACCCTGCCGAGCGGCCTGCAGTACAAGATCATAAAGGCAGGCACCGGCAAGATTCCTGCGGACACGGACACTGTGGAATGCCAGTACCGGGGCACGCTCATTGACGGGAAGGAGTTCGACAGTTCCCATCGCACAGGCAAACCGGCGACATTCAAAGTCTCTGGCGTAATCGCCGGCTGGAGGGAAGCCCTCAAACTTATGCCCATAGGCTCCAAGTGGCAGATCTTCATCCCCCCCGAGTTGGCATATGGCCCCATGGGGGCCAGCCGTGACATCGGCCCGAATGCGACCCTCATATTTGAGGTTGAACTGGTCGGCATCAAGTGATCTGCCATATGCATACCAAGAACGTTCCCGCTCCTCGTGGCACGTATACGGAGAGCAATAAAGGGAACATCTATTCTCTTTTACAAAAAACCCCGATGCCAGGGCATCGGGGTTAGATAGACGAAAACAGATTCTCAATCTGAACGGAGAAGTTTAAAAGATCATTGAGGTGCCATCCCTCGCTGCTGCATTTTTGAGTTCCGTATCGTTTCTGCCGTCTGCCCCCGCGGAGGCGCCGCTGTTGGAGAGGTGACCGGCCTCGGAGGCGGCGCTGCTGCCGGAGACGGCGCCGTTACCTGAGGAGCCGCAGGTGCGGTGGATGCCGGCGGGAAGCCGCCGGTTGGCCCTTTGAAAGGCGGTGAAGCCGCCTTTTCGTCACCCATTCTTTTTCCTGTCTCGTCCAGCATTACCACAAGTCTATCCTCTCCCCTTACCAGCACAATGCGGTTCGGCTCGATCTCCCGAAGTACATAGCCGCCTATACTACCGCCTTTTTTCAACGCTGTCTGGCGTTTTGCCCGGCCCGGGGTCGAGTAGGGTGATTTCTTGTCTTCCACATATGCAATACTTACATCATCCGTGATAAGCGTCCCGTAGAGTATCAGCTCCGGCTTAGGCACAGCGGCCTTCTCAGCCTTTGGCATCTCCCTTTCCGGATGAAACAGATTCTTTTCCGCAATTGAAACAAAATCTGCATAAGAAGCGCTATTCTCAGGAGCAATTGTTTCTTCATTCTGAATCGCAACTTCTTTGGCTTCGATCTGTTCCACGGAAACCTGTCTATCTAGCAGCGGATAATCGAATTCAAAAAACAAGAAGATTACAGTTACCAGAAGCAGCATATTGAGGACATTAACATTTCTTAAAATCAGTTTGACAGGTTTCATTCATCATCCTCCCGTCAGCCCGGATACTTTCAGCTTGACTAATAGATCCCTTGGATCTGCATAGTTTCTCACACGAACGTCCAATTCTTTCACCACCAGATAAGGCGTTTGCGTCTCAATCGCAAAGAGTGTGTCAGACAGAGCTCTAATATCAGGAAATACCACATCGACAACCACATTGATCACTTTGAATTTTCCCAGATCGTCAGGCCTTTCCACTCTTTCACTGTTTATGGTTCCACCCCGGCCGGTAATTATTCCCTTCACTAAATTCTGAAGACTTGCCGCTGCGCTGGCAGGTGTTTGTGCCGCGATAATTTTCGTATCCTCGTTTTTTCTCTTTTCCTTAAGTGAAACGAGCTGTCTTTCCAAATTCGCTTTTTGCGCAATAGTATCGACGTACTTTTGCAGGGTTTTCATTTTCGATACCTGCATATCTTCAACATAACTCATTTGCTCCCGAATGTTCAAGATACCGTATTGATAAATTACGGCGCCCAGCAAAATAACATTGAAAGGAATGGCTATGATGAGAAGCTTAGTTTTTCTTTTCATTCTTCTTCCCGATCTCGTCAGTCTTGTTCACTCTGTTCTCACCTTCTAATTCCATCTTAATTACAAAACGATCTGTGTTTCTCTTGGAATCTCTGAAGGTGGGGGAGGCAAATTCCACCTTTTGAAAATATTTCGAGTTTTCTAATCTGGGAATAATCTCGGCAGCCGATGACGCGAAACCATCAATCTCTACAGCAGGAGCCGCAATTCTTAAATGAGTCAGCCAGGTCTTTGCCGGTAAGATCGACGTCATTTCTTTCACGATGTTTAACGATGACACTGTCTGTTTTTTGAAATTATTGATCGCGGCTACTTCCGCAGATAAAGTATCTGCTTCCTTTTTTAACGCTTCAATCTTTTTCATTTCCGGCTTCAAGGCTGTTATCTCGCGATCAATTTCTTCCACGGTTTTCTGACCGATTACGACGGGAGCGATGAAGTAAAACATACCGATCGAGAAAATTAATGCCAATAGAACTATAGACAGAAAAAGAGGCGGCCTCCTTGTCTGTTTGGCTTTTCCCGATAATAAGTTGATTTCATTTTCATCGGCTGTGATTGTTTCAATTAAACCGCTGACAGCAACATAAGAAAGATCCTTATTGCCCTTTGGTAAATCAAATTTAACATCTCTGTCCAGATTAGAAAGAGACATGGAAAGTTTTTGCTCAAATGTACGGTAATGATGTTCCGTTCCGTTTATCACCATCACGCCGCGATTGCCGCCTCTTGTCAGAGTCTCAATTAACGGATAGGTTTCCTTTATAATGTTATCGATATCCGGGGTGTCGGTTGGCTTGAATTCGCCTGAGATAGAACGGACAGTCAAGTTATTTACAATCGCGCCGCCTTCATATCCCGTTTCACTGAGAGATACAAAGATTACATCGGTATCTTTATATGTGCTTTTTAACAGGCTTCTCATCACCAGCGTGCTGACGCTTACCTTGCCGATGTTTACATTTCTCCCGCGGAGAGCCTCCAAATAAGAGTCTATTTCATCTTTCCTGGCGACAGCTAACAGAATGCTCATCTTCTCCTGATCCTCAGCGATAACCTTGAAGTCATAATAGGCATTATCAGGCGTAAGAGGTGTGAGACGATCCAACTCATAGGAAATTACATCAGTCAGGTTTTCTTTCACGGCTATGGGAAATTCGACTGCCTGAACAATCGCCCAGGACTTGGGAATGCAAAGCACAGTCTTTGCCTTGGCAGTCTTCGTCGCATCAATATATTTAGCAACTACAGAAGCAAGATAATCCGGAGATAAAGGCTTATCTTTCTCCAGCGGAAATCTCTTAAAGGATTCTATCCTGGTCCTCCAGGGAGTCTTTGTCCCATATGCCAGAAAGATCCCATCTCCTTCAATAGAGACGCACACTACTTTAGCAAAAGAAAAGAAATTATCCGCCAGGCTTAAACTCAGATATTTCCACAAATATTTGCCGGCTCTTTTTACAATTTGCACAGAATGATTAAATTTGTTCATATATTCTGACATCGCAATTCATCACTGCTTTATATCTGCCGGGCTTTGATAACTCAAAACGGTATAATTACCGCTCGTTTCAATACTCACAATTGCTCTCAACGGATAGTATCTCTTTTCGTTCTCCCTGTAGCCGGAAACCTCTATCGCAAAAATGTTTGAATCTGTGGTCACTATATAAGGTGACATTTTTGTGGAATCACCACCTGCTAACATAGCTTGGAGCTCTGCAGCAGCTTCCGCATTGTCTGCTGACCGAAGAATAATTATTTTTTTAACACCATCCGCAGAGATAAAAGGTATGGCTTTTAATACTTCCGGCGCCGCAGCATTTATGTTTATTCTGCTCGCATCACCGTAAATTGTCAGGAACCTTATCAAGCCGGGCCTTTCTGCATTTCCATAAAGTATATCAGGAGTAACGCCTTTTACCAAGAGAAGTTCTTCTAAAGTATCGAAATTTGCGTTCTTAACCTTGTAAGGATTCGGCAAAGAGGAATAATAAGAGCTGTCTGCTCCGTGCAGTCGATGCAGACCTGTGGGGCTTTTCCAATCCAATATGGAATCAACGATGGTGTCAGCCGTTTCCTTCTCTATCCCCATATTGACCATCAGGTTGTTCAATACTATACCCGAAGAGTCAGTCAAGGTATTTATGTTAATCTTGCCCGATTCGTCAGTCACACTCAGCTTATAAGAGCCATTCTCCAGCTGTCCTACATAAGTCGTTCCGTCCGTACGAAATATCTTTTCCTCAACGAAGAAAGCCTGTCTGTTCTTATTTGCAGCTCTGTAAAAAAGTTCTATTATTCCTCTCTGAAGTCCCGACTCTGCCAGATATTTATTTTCCAGTTGTTCCTTAAAAGTCAAGGTTGAGAATATGTCCGTTCTAGCCATTACTGAAAAAGAAAGGGCAATTGTCAAAAGCAATACCACGACCCACAGGACAATAAGCAAGGCAATGCCTGATTGATCATTTGAGAATCTTGTCCTAATATTATTTTGATTATTTGCTGCCATGCTCTTTCACTATGATGTTGTGATGGGCTTTGTCCCCCCACTTGATGAAGGTACGCGTGGCGCCTTCACATAGACATGCACGACGAGAGACTTATTTCTCGTGCCGGAGATAAGATTAATATTTATTTTTCCAGGTATGCCCTTCTCTTCCTTCGGCCATTCATCAGCCCATTTGCCTTCTCCGGTAATATCCGTCAAGAAATATTCAAAGAAAATTTTATCATAGCCGGTGAAAAGCAACGTCTGCCTTTTTGTGTCCAGCCCTATCGTATTTTCAGTTACCCTGACATATTGTTTTCCTCTATCATCAACTCCGACAGCGTATTCGACTAATGTATTACCCTTTATTCCCCCCCAGATAGAATAGTTGGTTGAGAATAGCAACCTGTCCTTCTGTCCGGAAAAGAGGTTCTTCTTTTCGCCCTCATCAACATATTGAGACACAAAGAGAGACTGAATTTGTGATTCGACGAGGGAAAAAGATGTCTTGATTCTTTCCAAACCATTAATTCTCGCCGCTCCTCTGTTCATTGACTGTGATGCCAGACTCAAAGCGCCGCTTAGAATGCCGATTATTAACATCAGCATCGTAATAGAAATCAACAATTCCAGCAGGGTAAAACCGTGCTTATTCAAATTGAATTGATCCTCTATGGTAAAGGATTCGTAGTTATCTTTGCTTGTTCAGACGCGGAAAACACCTTCTCCGCCCTCAGTGTCACTGTTTTTTCCCTTTGTGTAGTTGGATAATGCAGCGTCAGCGTGATTCCTTCCAGTTTAACTGGCAGATTCTCCGTGCGTTTATCCCGGATTTCGGAAATAGAGATTTCATAGGTATTTCCCTGTTCGTCCGTTTCCTTCCAGGATTTATCATCCATTTTATCCATCTCAAGAATTGTGCGCATTTTAGAATTTGCTATCAGCAATGCATTGACTTGATCACCGGATTTCGTCAGGTTGCGCAAGTTTATGGAAGTGAGTTGGATTATAGAAACGACTGCTATGCTGATTATAATCAGCGATACCATTATTTCCAAAACCGTAAAACCGCCTTGCTGTTTAACAGGGATAAATAATGAACCGTTATTGACAGATGAACCCATTATTTCCTCACTTCTGTAAAACTGCGGTCATGATGGGATCCATTGCAATGGTTATTTTCTTGTCGCCTCTGCTTAAAATAATCGATTGCCAATCGTTGCAGCCAAGGGCATCAAAGACGATGGAAAATCTACCGTTCCTGATGGCATCCAGATTTGTATCGATTACAGTCACGACAATGTCAGACGGCATTTTTTTTGTTTGACGTCCTCGAATAGCGTACGTTCCGGAATCAAGATCAATGTCAAACACCTGTTTTTCATTATTTGCCTTGGCCAGATACTTTGCATATTTAATCGCAGCGGCCATTTCCGTCCCCGTTGCTCTGAACCCCGCCGCAGGCAGCGTATTGGCGAAAAACACCGTTGCCATGCTAAGAATTAAGACGATCAGAAAAACGACCAGTGTTACCTCTATTAGCGTATAGCCTTTGCGGCAGGACAATCGCATTTTTCTCAAACCTGAATTTGTTAACTGGAGGATGTAATCTGCGTTCACAGCAATAGACAAACTAAAATGGAATATCCGTTATGCTGAATATGGCCATCAGCATTGATATGACGATAAAGCCGGTGAGCAACCCCATTCCCAGGATGAGCGCCGGCTCCAGAAAACTGACAAATCGTTTAATTGAAACTTTCAGGCTTTTTTCGTAGGTGTTTGCAACTTTCAAAAGCATAGTATCCAGTTGTCCCGTTTCCTCGCCAACTTTTATCATGGAGAGAGCGAGGTCGGGAAATATATTGGCGTCGGAAAGAGGCCTTGCGATGCCCTGCCCTTCTTTGATACCTCTCGATATTTTGTCTAGGCCCAAAGATATGACATGATTGCCTACGATATCCTTGGAATTCTTGACGGCCTGGAGGAGGGGCACACCACTGCGGAGGAGCGCTCCTAAAGTCCGGCAGAATCTGGCCGTCTCCAGCTTCAAAATTACATCGCCCATTATCTTAAGCTTGAAGCCATCCCAGTTGTATCTGCCCTTATCAGTTTTTATATAGTTTCTGAAAGCGATGACACCGAAAAATATCATTAGTATTATAATCCACCAAACAGATTGCATCACGTTGCTGAATTCCAGCAGCATTTTTGTAGCGAAGGGCAGATTGTCGCCCATATCACTGAATATAGTTGAAAATTTCGGGATCACGTAGGTAACAAGAATAATGATGGAGATTGTGCCTGTAATAACCAGGATGGTCGGGTAAATAAGCGCTGAAAAAATATGGTCCTTCAATTCCTGCGCGGATTCCAGAAATTCGTTGAGTTTGTCTAAGACAACTTCAAGCGCACCGCCGGATTCTCCGGCCCTGACCATGTTTACATACAGGGTGGAAAAGACTTTTGGGTGTTTCTCCAGAGCGTCAGAAAATGTGCTCCCCCCTCTGATGGACTTCAGTACGGAGTAAATGATATCCTGCATTTTTTTATCAGCTGCAAGTTCGGCCAGAATATTCAGGCTCCGATCAAGGGGGAGGCCGGCATTGAGAAGAGAAAATAATTCCGTAGTGAACGTCTGGACTTCACTCTTTGCCGACCTAAATGATATCTTGTCCCTGTAGACGCTCTTCTTCTTTTCGACTTTCAGGGGAATTACACCGCTGTTTTTCAGTTGAAGAAGAGCGCTTTTCTCATCAGTCGCTTCGATCAGACCTTCTGAAATCACGCCGTCCCTCGTTGTCGAGCGATAGGAAAATGTGGGCACTTAAATCTCCTGAGTTACCCGATATACTTCATTGATTGTGGTTCTGCCTGCCTTCACTTTCAGCAAACCATCTTCGAGAAGTGTCCTCATGCCGTTTTGCCTTGCTTTATCTCTGATCTGGTTGACGTCTGCGTTTTTCGTGATTAATCGTTCGATGGCATTATCAATCTGCAAAAGTTCGTATATGCCCGTTCTGCCATAGAAACCTGTGTAGGCACATTTTTCACAGCCTTTTCCTCTGTACAGTGTAACATCATTCTGCCAGTTGAGTTTGCCGGCTTTTTCGGTCTCTGCCGGCATCGTATCAATTTCACGACACTGAGGACAGTTCACACGCACGAGCCTCTGCGCGAGTATTCCTCGGATTGTCGCGGCGAGCAGATAATGCTGAACGCCGATATCAAGAAGCCTTGTAAGGGCGGAAGGTGCGTCATTCGTGTGCAGGGTGGAAAATACCACATGGCCCGTCAGAGAAGATTGAATTGCTATTTCCGACGTTTCGAGATCTCTGATTTCACCGATCATTATCACGTCCGGGTCCTGTCTTACGATGTGGCGCAGAATATTGGGAAAGTCGAGGCCTATTTGCGGTTTCACTTGAATCTGGTTTATTCCCTTAAGTTGATATTCGACAGGATCTTCGACGGTGATTATCTTTCTGTCCGGTGAGTTAATCTTGTCCAAGGCGGCATACAGCGTTGTTGTCTTCCCGCTTCCTGTCGGTCCCGTAACAAGAATGATCCCGTTTGGCTGATCTATAATGTTGTTGAAAAGTTTGAGGGTATCCTCGGGGAAACCTAATTGATTCATGTCAATCAAGATACCCTCCTTATTCAGCAACCTCATGACGACACTTTCACCATAAAGAACGGGGATGCTGGAGATGCGGATATCTATTTCCGACCCCCCTACTTTTAGCATAATGCGCCCGTCCTGAGGCAGACGCCTCTCGGCAATATTCAATTTTGCCATAATCTTAATGCGGGAGAAAATTGCGGCCTGAAGTTTCTTCGGGATAATCTCAATGTCGTGGAGAACCCCGTCGATGCGGTATCTTACCCTGAGCTCATCGGCAAAGGGTTCGATGTGAATGTCGCTTGCTCTACTTTCCACCGCACGAGTGATGATAAGATTGACCAGCCTAATAATCGGCGCTTCGGAAGCCAAGTCCTGCAGGCGGCCGACATCTTCGTCTTCGCCCCGCATGATTTGCAGAGAGTCATCTTCGATGTTCTCAATCAATTTATTAATGTCTTGGGTTTCTTCGGCATAAAATTTTTCTATATAATCATCTATGGATTTAGGATCGCCTGCATATACGAGGATATTATGAGCTACTGCTATTTTGAGTGCATCAATGACCTCACGGTCATCTGGATTTGCCATAACAATTTTCAGGGTATTTTGTGCGAATTCGATAGGTACAACCTTATTTTCTCGAATAAACCGCGTTGACAATGTCTCGAGGACAAAAGGCACCTTGGGGAAATCTTCCGGTTCTAGATAAGGTGTTTTTGATTGCAATATCTATATCCTTTTATGGGGGAATATTACAAAGCTCTCTTGGAGCCCTAAGATGCACAATTTATCGCAACTCGGGCACACTCAATCGGCGGCGACGAAAAGTCTCTTCCAGCCCTACCTTCCACGAACCGTTTTCCTTGTAGATTTTCAGAATGGCGGGTTGATCGGATTTTCTGTAGCGGAAGATAATCTCTCTTTCATTCTTACCAGTTTTACCTATTTCCCACTTGCTCTGCTCAAGCACGATGTCCGGATCAAATACCTTGAGATAGGCATCCCAGTATTCCCTGGCATAACGGCCCCCTGACGCAAAATCGGTTTGCAGGGAATCAATGGACGCATGAGTATCCGTTTGAGCTATGGCCTTCCGAACATCATCGATGATTATATCATGGGATTTCTTGGTAATGACGCTCCATATCTTCGGATAATTTTTCTCCTTCATCGCTTTGAAGAGAGACTCCGTTGCCTCAAGGGCGGGAATAACTTCATTATCCTGGATTACTCCAATGGCCCCTCGGGAGAAAAACACAAAGACTACTATTGCAAGTGCAATGACCAGATTTCTTGTCATGCCCGGATGCAAATTCATGGGCATATTAGAGAAATGTTTTTCACGTCACCCGATTCTAATGGCCCGACGTCGACGTACTTCCACCTCCGCTTAGAGCTATTCCGATTGCCACTACGGCGGCGGCAATTCCAACGCCAATTGCGATAGTTCCCGCACCAACGCCCTCCGCTGCTGCTCCACCTGCTGCAGCGCCTGCACCAGCCGCTCCTGCTTCACCAGTCCCTGCCGCACCGGCTCCTGTGCCTGCACCAGGGGCACCCTCTGTCTGACAAAATACGTGACTGGGAATAGCCAGCGTGATAATACACAACAGTGCAACGAACGTGATAAGCCTTTTGGAGATCTTCACGACTATAGTCCTCCTTAGTGATTAATCAAAGCATAATAGGTTTGCATGTCTTTTGTCAAGATACTATTGTAAGTATCACCCGAAAGCAATGAGAATTGAATGAGAGAGCAGAGGTAGGTAAAACCTACCATGTCTCCCATATCCTGAAGACGTTTTTTAGAATATCGCTGACAAAAATCATAGAATTACTCATAATACATTAATCACTACAGCTGCAACAACAGCCATCTGCATGAGTATCTGGGTAATATCCCGGATTTCTCTAAGCCAGGCAATCCGCTCAATCTTTTCGGGTACTACGATCGTATCTCCCGGTTCAACATCTGCAATCTTTTCACCGAAAGCGGTCATCTCCCACCTCGACTTGCCGGCATTCCAGTCGAAAAATCCCTTCGCCACCTTGCGGGCGCTACCGTCCACTTTCAGGATATAGGTATTGTCGATATCGGCATACCTCGAGTACCCTCCGGCCATGTTGATAAATTCCCTGACATCCAGTTTATCACTATATAGAAAACTTCCCTGTGACATAACGGCGCCTGTCACATTAACCACGCTTGGCCTGGGCGGAATGTATAGACTATCGGCGTCTTCGAGTTCGATATCATATTGGCTCCCTTTCAACAATCGCAGATGTGAGAGGTTAATGCTCATGCGACCCGTCGCCTTCAACTGATGCAGGCTCGCGATAAACTTCTGCTTCTGCTCCAGTTCGATCTTCTTTGCTGTTACTTCCTCCTGCGACACAGAGGTCGAAATGGCAGCCCCGCCCTCGGTCAGCAATTCTCTCTCCAGCCTCTTGATTGTTTCCTCCATGCCCCGCTGCTGGAGCTCACGGACCGTTTCTCTCTTGAATATGGCCCCTCTCAGGTAGGCTTTATCAGTGTATCCCCCGGCCCTCTCAATTACCGAAGACAGCCTCTCCCCCTTCCTGATAATATACCTGCCCTGGAAGATCAGTTCGCCTGTTAAGCTGACGAACTTCTCTGCCCTCCAGTTTGAAATGCGCATGACATACAAACGATCATACGGCTTCAGGGGGATATTATGGGCTGGGTCGCCTTTCAGCGCCTCATTGAGTCTGATTTTTTTGTGATCCAACCTCACCATTTTACCGTTTTCCACTGTCTGCGACGAGAGCTCCGCCTCTTCCAGATATGCCGACTCGAGGACATTGCCCGCCTTGAACACGAGGTCATTCACGCGCATCTGTTCCGTGTACTGATACGTCCCCGGTTTCGTGACTTCACCGTCTATCGAAACGGTCTTGGCAGCAAACTGTTCCCACACCGCATGGATAATTATCCTGTCCCTGTCTTGTATCAGAAAGTTTTCCTTTGGATCGCCGGCCATGGCCTTTGCAACGTCGAAGTAAAGGGTCTGGTAGTCTTTGCCTTCATTGATACGGCGAACAACCTCACCGCGATCAAGAGAGGCGTCCTTTGTGAGGCCACCGACACCGAGCAAGGCATCCTTTATCCTCATGTTCTTCGAGATTTCGATGCGGTAGCTCCTGCGCAGGGCATTCCAGACATTGATCACCTTATCCGCCAGACCGAATCTTCCCATCTTTCTGAACTCATTTTCGAGATATCTGACATTTCCAGATACATCAACGTTCCTTTCTTTTCTTATATTATTCTCGATATCACCTGCCCTGTCTGCGAGATCCGGTTTTTCCATCTTTTTTAATTCATCGCGAATTTCCTTTATTTTATCCGCCTGAGATAGCCTTTCCTCCTTCCTCAGGTCATCCTGATTTGACAACTTCCCTGCAGCCCCCTGTGTCGTCTGGGAAACGTCTATCTGGCCTCTCACCTCTCCTTCGACCATCACATAAGGCCTGTCTCCAAAGAACCACTTTGAGAAGACATATATATGATCCTCAGGTTTAAGAATGACGTTATAAGATTCGTCTTTCTCCAGCACGAACCTGCCGAGATTGAAAGGGACGAGCTCCGGGTGCCGGTCGGGCGGCATCACCCTTTTAATCAAGGCGTATTCAAAATGGGTTTCATCCAGGAGATCTGCCGGGTCGTTAATCAGATCTTTTATTCTCATACCCGTCTTATATTCGTATTTCCCAGGCCTTTTCACATTACCGCTGAGGTACACTGCATTCAAGTCTTTATCAACGATGGTAAAGACATTGACCAAATCAGCGTCCTGAAGATTGATATCCGTTGCCCTGCTGAGATGTTTGTCATCTATATCAATGACGACCTGTCTTTCATTTTTCTGGATGCGTGATACCTGTATCTGCTGCGTATACGCTGTGGGAAGAATGCCGCCTGCAAGTTCAAAAAGGTGTTGGAGGTCAACCTGCTCCTTCAGTTCATATATGGCTGGCCGTCTAACATTCCCCGCAATACCAACCAGCGGTCCTGTGACCGGCACAAATACGACGTCATCGGCCTGAAGGATCACATCTTTCGATTTATCGCCTCTCAGAAAGAGATCGTAGAGATCCAGGGTCGTCAAAAGATTATTCTTGCGCCGCAACTGCACCTTCCTCATGGAGCCTATGTCAGAAGGCCCTCCCGCCAGGAGCAAGGCATCGGTAATTGCCGCAAAGGAACC
>Ga0209777_10000705_pt1 | contig 52574 bp, 51 predicted proteins | sample FrelakmetHBP12HB_FD_187147 | JGI IMG/M metagenome (GOLD analysis project Ga0209777, IMG submission 187147) | Freshwater lake sediment microbial communities from the University of Notre Dame, USA, for methane emissions studies -HBP12 HB (SPAdes)... | ecosystem: Environmental > Aquatic >... | reverse complement strand
GTTTTGCCCAATAATATGGTGCCCGGTTATACCTACGTAGACAGATTCTACTCTTTGCCCACTGGATTGCTCCGTTCTTTTAATTGAGTTTCGAATTGTCTCTTTAACTTCATTGAAATTGACCACGAGCCCCTTGTGCATTCCTTTGGAAGGCTCTATCCCCACGCCAGTGATATGCATTTGGGTGTCAGAACCCACTTCAGCAATAACTGTACAAACTTTAGTTGTACCAACATCGACTGCTGAAATTATTCTTTTTTTACTCATTATATTTTCCTTCCCGACACGTTCTTTGAAAGCAGCTTTTGACATTTCTTTTAGTTGCCTTGCCTTTAGGGACAGCTTCAACGAAGTGTTGATTGCACAAAAGACCCATTATACAGCAGAGTCTCTCTGTATTATATCTGAGCCCACACTTCTATTTCGTTAAATGTAAATTATGTTCAGGGTTTTCCGATTCTGAATATCTTGGTTCCACAAGTGGGACATGCACCTTGAGTCGCCGGTTTGCCATTTTTCATTGTGATGGCCTTAGCATCTTTTATTTCTTTTTTAGAATCACATTTCACACAATATGCTTCTATAAATTTCCTCACATTTTACTATTTTATAGAATATTGCACGGGATGCTACTTTTACCCGTTATTGAATCGTTTCTTAAATGACCCTATATCTTAATTTTACTTCACCTTTGGGCGGTGTCAATAGGGGCTTAGTTTATAATTCATTTGCTGAATTCTACTCCGGCATGAAATATTTAACACGCCTGGGTAACTAATGATCACCATCCTTGGAAACCGTAAAAATGTCATTGTCTGCCTCAGGCATTCAGTAGTATGCTATATTTAGCTAAATTTGATGAGGCTATCTCTTTTTCTGAGCACGAATTATTCTTTGTGCCTAATATTGACAACTACGAGGGATACTTTTGGGTATGGTTTCTACATCTTGGCGAAAAAACCTCTACGTCATATTTGTCGCTGAGTTTATTGTGATAATGGCCTTCAGTTTTGTTAACCCTTTCCTGCCTCTGTTCATTCAAAAATTGGGTGCTTTCAATGACAAGCAAGCTGCTTTCTGGACAGGTATTGCCCTGGGCGGTGGTGGCCTTGCTATGTTTTTAAGTTCCCCCGTTTGGGGTATAATCGCTGACCGTTGGGGTAGAAAGCCAATGGTGCTCAGGGCCATGTTTGGTGCTTCCATTATCTTGGCCACCATGGGGATAATCTCTAATGTATACGTCTTTATTGCCTTGCGCTGTGCCCAGGGTTTACTTGCCGGTACCGTGGCTGCAGCCTCAGCACTGGTGGCAGCCGATACCCCTCGAGATAAGGTACCCTTTGCAATGGGACTAATTATGTTGGCTGTTTTCAGTGGAAGTAGCTTTGGCCCCTTTCTTGGAGGCTTTCTCGCCGACAAAGTTGGCTATAAAGTTACTTTTATTATTACCAGTGCCTTTCTCTTTTCCGGTGGACTCATCGTGCTCTTCTTTGTCAGGGAGAAATTTGAACGCGCTATCCCGGGACAAGGTGCCTCTTTAGGTAGTGTTTGGCATTTGGCCATCTCCAGGGGGATGCTCTTGTTACTAATATGCATATGTGCTTTAAATATTGGCCCCGCTATGATTTCGCCGATCATTCCTCTTTTTGTCAGAGAGCTAGATCCCAGTGCTGCAGCTGCAACTACATCTGGTATAGCTTTTGGGTTAATGGGTATAGTAGCTGGCATCTCTAGCTTGGTTGCTGGCCGCTTGGGTAGGCGTATCTCTTTAAAAAAGATAATCGTCTATTCTTGTCTGGGTACCGGTTTGTTATATTTGCCTCCAATGTGGGCGACAACGGTGACTCAGCTTCTCATTTTCATGGCATTGATGGGGCTGTTTAATGGAGGGTTGATGATGTCGGCGAACTCCCTTGTTAGCTTGTCAGTGTCGCAAAGCCAGCAGGGAATTGCCTATGGCCTATCAACTAGTGCCCAAGCTTTAGGCGGCGGGCTTGGACCATTGATAGGTGGTAGTTTGGCTTCCTTGTTAGGCTTTAAAACAATTTTTGGTATCGCTGGAGGTCTCTTTATGTTGGTGGCTGTGCTTGTTACCAAATTGCTGGTCGAAAAACCTACAGAGATTACCCACTCTATAAGCCAATCCCCCAAGTAAATTTATATCTTAGCGCGATTCATGTTTTCAATACTATTTACGATACAGGTTTTTTCCTTTTCTATCCGGAAATTTCAGATTCTACTGACATTCCACAAATGGTTGACAGTAACCGGGTATTGAAAGTAAAGTGTGGTTAACCAAGCAAAGTAATATTCTATTCTAGTTGAGTGGAGTATAGATTATGGAACAGGAGAAAAGGCATATCAAAATTCCCATGGAAGTCAGCAAAATGCTTCTTACGAATGAACAGGTGCTGCTTACCGTTAAACAATCCCGGTGGAAAGTACTCTTCACGCCTGATACGATAGTTGTGACCGCTCAACGCGTAATCAGATACTCGCCTTCAGGTTTCTTCGGCTTGCATAAAGACATTGAGGACTACCGTTACGAAGACATGGCTAACTTCAAGATTAGTAGGGGAATCTTTTTCGCCACCGTCATTATCAACCATCGACTCATGAATGAGAGTCTTGTACTGAATAATTTACCCAAGGGTTCGATGACCAATTTGTCGAAGGTAATTGCTGAGAACATCAGTACGATAAGAGGGACAAACCTAACAAAACAAACCTCACCTGACTCATCTCAAGACGCCATCGGAACTCTGAAGATGCGCTTCGCTCGGGGCGAGATAACGAAAGAACAATATGAGGAAATGCGGCGTACGTTGGAATAGCTAGTTTCTCACCACCAATACATCTGTAATTATTCCATTCCCGTTCCAGACAGCTTTTAGTACATTTATAATTTGGGGATGAATGTAAATCCATAATAAATTAACCAAGGAATTGTGGAAAACCAGCAAGTCTAGGCAGGAGAACTTGATAAACTCAAAGCTACTTCTGCCTCGATGAGCCTTTTCAAATCTGTAAATGCCTGTTTGTATATTCTCTTCCATTCTGGTCTGATCAGTATAACATCGAGTACATTACCAATCAGAGGTGAAAATGGTTTGTATTCCATCGTAAAAGTTACCCGAGTCGAATTTTCCTCTAAAGCAAAATGCCATCGCTTTATTGCGGTCACTCCCATAAGAGTCGTATTGAATGTCCAACCGACCCCCTCTAAAAGTTCGATGCATTCCCAATTACTTATCATCATCCGACCTAGGAATTTCACTCTTAAACTAAAACGGGCGCCTACCCCAATGGTCTTCTCGGTCATAGGCGTAATATCCTGAACATAAAGGAAGTAACGTTTTAGGTTTCGCCAGTCGTTAGTAAAAGTAAATACTTTCCCCAGGGGGGCTCGGATAACAACTGACTCTTCAATCTTTGTCATTTCATCCCTCTCTCAATAGCTCCCTGTTGCCAAGGTACCGGGATATTATTACACTTTAGAGGAATTGTCAACATGCGCGATCTACGAAAGTCTTTGCTAATAAACCCGCGTAAACATCAGGTGTTTCTCAATCCAAAATACAATAAGAGGGTAGAACCTATTGATGCCTATTTAAAAATATCAAAGCCACATGATTCGATCAAACCACCAATAACGGCTCTTTTTACGGCAATAGCGTTAATCTTATGTTCCAGAGATTTCTCAGGGAATTCAGATTCTTTTGAATTTGAACTACCTGATCATTCACCAAGTTTAAGTAATGTAGAACCGTCATTACATCTTTTGGTGCAATGGGTAATAATCCATAACGACCACTTGTAAATTTGACTTATTGGGTGTAAGCTCACACTGGGTTTAGTACGGTTTTCCATTGGTAGGGCGTCATTATCTTCCCTCAACTATTGGATAACCAAGAATCCAACCGAAAAAGCCAGGAGGTTATCCAATGAGTTTCCAGAATAAAGCCCTTACCTGTATCGATTGTGGCGCTACCTTCGATTTCACCGCTGAAGAGCAGGAATTCCATAAGTCTAAAGGGTTTACCAATGACCCCAAGCGTTGTCCGAGATGCCGTGCAACAAGAAAACAGAATGCATCTGGGAGCAACAGTTTCGGTAGCGGTGGTTCCGGAAGCAGAAACTACGTGTCAGCCCCGCGGCAGATGTTTCCCGTGAAATGCGCCACCTGTGGTAAAGACACCGAAGTGCCTTTTGAACCCCGTAGTGGTAGACCAGTATACTGTTCAGATTGTTACCGCAAAACGAACCCCGCCAAAAAATATTAGTTATTAATCAAATAACGATTCACCGGGTAAGGTTATCAAATTAGATAGCTTTACCCAACCTTTTAGGCTTCTTTGGGATTTGGCAATAAATATCTACAGACTAAATTTTGTTTCAGCTTTCTCTTGCATTTATATTTTCTAGTATCGAGACATTTCTGAGATAGGATTTTAATAATGCCACGTTCAATAGACTATCAAATACAGATGACATAGATTATCCACATAAACCTACCGGGATCGAGTGAAGCCGACATTGGGATGAGTAGAGGAGAGTTACTTCGTAGTTTTCTCACCGATTTTTAGACGCCACCGAGTTCGGAGCTACAAGCTTGTGTTTAGTTCGTAATTAATTGTTTGAATCTTCCGGTCTGCTTCAAAAGTCATATTTTCTGATTGGTTTTAGAAGATACTCTAACCCGTTTAGTTTGATTTCATACAAGGCTGCCAATAGGTCACCGATTTTCCCCGTGGGGAAACCTTTCTGGTGAAACCATACGAGGTAAGGTTGAGGCAGGTCACAAAGGATGCGGTCTTTGTACTTCCCGAAAGGCATGCGTAAAGACACCAAATCAACCAACACTTGAGGATTAATTAAGGGAGTTTCCTTGCTTTGGTCCATTCTTGCTTTAATTCCAATATCCTAAAAACTGCGGATAACCTTACCCGCCAAGGCACAATCTATAAGAATTGACAGTGTTAGTCTACATCCAACCCTTGGCTAGGTCAATATAAAATCCGCATCAAAAACAGACACTATATTTAGATAGTGTTCCATGGATCGTGTCCAGTGTTGCTATTAATTTGAATAAGGACTACTATTAATTAGCAGTCTCTTAGGGAGAGTGCTAATTGTCACTTAAGTGACAGAGGAGAACAATATGGCAGTAAAACTGCAACCCATGGGTGACCGCCTGGTGGTGAAACCAACCCAATCCGAAGAAAAAACCAAAAGCGGTATCTATCTTCCCGACACAGCTAAAGAAAAGCCCCAGGAAGGCAAAGTCATTGCCGTCGGCCCAGGCAAAATGACCGATGAAGGCAAACGTATCCCGATGGATGTCGAGGTCGGAGACATCGTTATCTACGCCAAATATGGCGGTTCAGAAATCAAACTTGATGAAGAAGAACTCATCATCGTGCGTGAAAGCGACATCCTGGCTAAGAAAGTCAAGAAATAAATTCGCATTTTACGGGTAACAGGAGAAATAAATGGCAAAACAAATTATATTCGGCGAAGATGCTAGGCACGCCCTGAAAAAAGGTGTCGATACATTAGCCAACGCAGTAAAAGTTACCTTAGGTCCCAAGGGGCATTGTGTTGCCCTTGACAAGAAATGGGGCGCCCCGTCCGTCATCGATGACGGCGTGACCATTGCTAAAGATATTGATTTACAGGATCCCTTTGAAAATATGGGTGCACAGCTTATTAAAGAAGCTGCCAGTAAAACCAATGATGCCTGCGGCGATGGTACAACGACATCAACCATACTGGCACAGGCAATCATTATCGAGGGCTTCAAGAATATTGCCGCCGGAGCTGAATCGATGGCTCTGAAGCGCGGTATCTCGATTGCTGTCGAAACCGTTATTGCCGAACTCAAAAAATCCTCTACCGAAGTCAAAGGCCGAGAGCAGATTGCCCAGGTTGCCACCATTACCGCCAAAGACAAGAAAATCGGCGATTTAATTGCCGAAGTCATGGAAAAGGTCGGCAAAGACGGTGTTATTACCGTCGAAGAATCAAAAGGTATCACCTATGAAACCGAGTTTGTCGAAGGTATGCAGTTCGACCGCGGTTTCGTGAGCGCCTACTTCATCACCAATACCGACAAGATGGAAACCGTAATTGAAGACCCCTACATTTTGATCACTGATAAGAAAATTTCCGCCGTGGCAGATCTACTGCCCGCACTTGAGAAAATTCTAAAAACTTCTAAGAACCTACTCATCATTGCCGAAGATGTTGACGGTGAGGCATTAGCCACACTAGTCGTTAATAAACTGCGCGGCACCATCAACGTGCTGGCAGTCAAAGCTCCTGGCTATGGTGACAGACGGAAAGAGATGCTTAATGATATCGCCATCCTTACCGGGGGTCAGGTTATCTCCGAGGAAGTCGGCCGAAAGCTGGATTCTGTCACGATTGAAGATTTAGGACGCGCCCGCCGCGTCACATCTGATAAAGACAACACCACGATCGTCGAGGGAAAAGGTAAAGAATCTGCTATTAAAGGCCGAATCAAGCAGATAAAAGCCCAGATTGAAGAGACCACCTCCGATTTCGATAAGGAAAAACTCCAGGAAAGAATGGCGAAACTCTCTGGTGGGGTAGCCGTTATTAAGGTCGGCGCCGCGACCGAAGTGGAACTGAAAGAACGCAAGCACCGCGTTGAAGATGCCCTTTCCGCCACCCGTGCGGCCGTTGAAGCAGGTATCTTACCCGGTGGTGGCGTCGGTTTGCTGAATGCGCTTCCATCACTGGACAAGCTGAAGGTTACTGGTGATGAATTGACCGGTGTTAATATCATCCGCAAAGCGGTGGAAGAACCCATCCGTTGGATTGCCAACAATGCCGGCAAAGATGGTTCCGTGATCGTGGATGCCGTCAAGAAAGCCAAGAAAGGCTTCGGCTACGATGCTGAAAAGGACGAATTCGGCAACATGATTGAGAAGGGTATTATTGACCCGACCAAGGTTGTCCACTCAGCTCTGCAAAATGCAGCCAGTATCGCCAGTATGGTGCTTATCACCGAGTCGCTAGTCGCTGACATTCCTGAGAAAGAAAAGACCCCTGCAATGCCAGGTGGCGGTGGCGGGATGGGTGGTATGGAAGGAATGTACTAAACACAACAGGGTTGGGAAATACCAAGTTCCGAAAACCACATAAAAACACCTCTTTACCGCTCCATAATCATAACGAAGAGAGCCCTGAGTCGAAAGACAAGGGCTCTCTTTTTATATTCTATAAAGTCTAAAGGCCTGCCTTACCAAGAAATATCGTATCCGCGTAGTAGGCGTCCCTCGTGAATAAGAATCCTATTCTTGGTTATCTCTTCGCCTAAATAACTAGTGTATCTTGATAAAACTTTCAAAGCTCGTTGTCAGACATACTATTTCGTATCATGTCTTCAATCTTGTATCTTGTTCTTATGGTTGCTTCTTAACCCTGAGTTTTCGCGTCTCTAAATCCTTTTCATGGGCTTGTTCTCTAGCCAAATTAGCTTTTTTTATTGCTTCGTACCTAGCCGATTGTTCATTTTCCTTGATGGCACTCTTCTGCGCCCGTACGATTTCCTTTGCTTTCGAAGTCTTCTCAATCACCTTTTCGTTGGTTAAAAGTGTTTTCGTGATTGCTTGGTATCTAGCGGATTGTTTAGTCTCCCTATCAGCCTGCTTCTCCTCCTGTTTACGTCCCTTTGTTGCCTGTTTTTCTTTGTCTGTCATTATTGCTCCTCTCAACATCGGTTGTTCACACATAATTAGGGGTGACGGTTCCTGGTAACGTTTGCTCTTTACATGTTTCATCAGGTCGCCAACTGCCATTAAGTGTATCATAGGGGAGGCAGGGGGAAAATAAACTGTATAAGACGTTCCCCAACGCACATGGTTTCTATCGCCGGAAATTCCCCAGAGCACTTATGAAAAAATGAATGAATCTTTGCTCCGAAATAAATAATATTCTATTGAATAATGTATTATGGTAACCGAGCAAAACAATATAAGGTTAGAAGAGGGACATAGATGAATCTAAAAACGTATTAAAAAGGGACAAAAAATCTACGATAAAGACTGAGGAAGCTACGGAAACTCCAAATGTAGAGCCTGTTGCGAAGGCTGAGTGGGAAAGAAATCTTTTAAGAATTGGTTTTATCAGGCCGGAAAATGAAATATCAAAATACTACTGACGTAACCGATATCCCCAACGATTTCAAAAGCGATAAGAGTAGTACCAACGTAAAGTAACAGATTTGCTATATTGTGATAAGTACATTAAATCCCACCCAAACTTTCTAGTAAAATAAGGTGGAATAGTGAAACCAATCTAGATTGACATCGTTTATCCTAAAGTTTATCGTATATCTCATTAGTTGCCACAATGAACAAAGGAGGGATGAAATGACAACCGAAACACCAGAAAAGAAGGAAGAGAAGATACCATCCGCCCAGGGTTTTATAAGAAGGGCACTCTTAGATTTAGGGGGTCTGGCTTCAGCAATCTTGCTAATAGTATCTGGCGTTAAAATGATTGATATTAGATCAGCATCCAGTATTTTCGGGGCAGAAACAATCACCCAGGCCTTTTACCATGCTATCGGATGGGGTGTCATTGGTTTGGGGATATTCGCGGGAGTGTTTTTAGTAAGTCTAGCTCTAAAAGATAAGTCCATGTGGCCGTGAAATATAACCAAAGGCCTTTATTGGGAGCCACAGAAAGACAGATTTTTGCTATTCCGTTCGCTATTCTTTGTTTGTAACCATTAGTCACCCTTAAGTGTAAAATGATGTTCTTGTGCAGCGATGTTTTATACTGAACCATGAACGCCAATCCTAAGCGGAGCAGGACAACCATCAGCATCATTGTTCTCTGTAGGTATCGCGATATCGAGTGTCAGGGGTATACTTTCCTTACTCGTATTGACTTCGCTTATAGCAACTCCAGCACAGAAGCTCGCAGTTGGAAAGTTCATCACCATGCGACCGGCTGATGCGGTGCGCTTCCCACCCACCTTCTCCTTCTTTACCTCTAATATATTTAATTAAGTTATTATTACACCCAGTGTAGTTGTGGTTGTGTGTCCACCGCTTACATTCACATGTTCGTTGCGCTCGGTTCCAAGCTTGTTCTATAACATCTTCAGAAAAAGCCATAATATATCTCCCTTTGTGCCATTAGTTCCAGTCTATTGTAACAATAATGAGAAAGATGTCAATAGTAACCCGAAAAACTCGATTCTAATCGGTAAGTAGAGACGACTTAGGGGTTAATGCCCACCAATGCGTATAATTATTTGATACCATTTGAGTTCTCGATTCAGTGAAGGTTACCAAGCCACGAACATGGGCATCGCCATTCCGGTGCAGGGATAGCTATCCTGAGGGGGAAGGATACTCTTTTTCAAAGGCAATTCCTCTTTATCCAAGGTCATGCCTTCAGGATCAACTTAAGGGTCCGCTCTTCTTTCAGTGACGGTTGCACCATCATTTCGCCGAAGTAGTCGATGATACTTTTTTTGCCTTCCACGAAGTACTGCGTCCCCCACTGCCGAAGATAATTATGGCACCAAGGATGAAGCCAAAGTTATACCAGTTACCGTTGTTATAAACCTCATAAATATTTACGTTTTTTGTAAACAGCGAAATCATAAAAGTAATCGGTGAAATGACACCATGCCACAAACCCATCCAGAAACCGGCGATTTTCCCATCAGGGTTGAGGGCGTGTATTGAAGGATTACTGCTAGCAGCGCAACCGACTAGTAAAAAGATGGTCATGATGGCGACTGATATAAATAACAGTCGTGTCTTCAATGTCTGCCTCCTTTCGGGTCTTTTTTCCCAATGTATTTAATTGGGACGAAATATGGTTGTGCGTTTATTTCGTTCTCGGGAAAAGATATTTTAGCCATAACTTCCTCGGTAGTAGCTATTGGCGCGTCCGCCCTGACAGCCATCGCAATAGCGTCACTGGGCATACAGTCTATGGTATAAGATTTGTCATTCATTTCTATCATGGCTTGAGCAAAAAATACTCCATTTCTCCAATCGGAAATCAGGACGCCTTTCAAATGACAACCCACAGTACCCAGGATTTTCTTAATTAAATCGTGGGTCTGGGGACCGGGTAACCCCGTCTTTTCTATTACAATACCGGCAATTCCCATTGCATCAAAAGTTGCGTCGGCAAGCCAAATCGCCAAAAAACGCGGGCTTTTACTTGTCCCATCATTCTCATGCAACACTTCCGAAAGTACAACCGCCTTTTGATTGGCGACGGTTGATGCTCTAAAACTGTGAACACGTAATTCAATATATTTCATATGCCGTCCTTCAATCTGGTTGGTAAGAAATCATCAGTAGTATAAGGTAATCAATTATTAGTTACAAGGCAGGTGTAAGGAAGTATTCATCGGTTCATGAACAACCTACCTAGAAGTCTTTTGGCTTCAAGATTTACAGGAATGTACTTATATGGTCATCGGCATTACCGTTAAGACCTGCGTAGATTTGATTAATAACGCCAGCCAAGGATGCATCTTACTCATGCTTAAAAACCAATGGTAATAGGAGCTGGTATGCCCAATTAGTCATCAAGACCAATGTGCGCAAAACATATTGGCTGTCGGTTCCACAAGTTACCTTACAGCTATTGGTAAATATCGATTTCTATGCTGCCTACTACCTTATTATCCGAAATTACTTCTAATCTAAGTGTACCTGGAGAACTTGAATTCAGATAGCCACTTGTCAGATAGCCGCAGTATGTCTGCATGCCAGCTGATGCATGTTTCGTTCCACCGCATTGAATTCGACTTCCATTGGGATAAATTGCCCATATGGTACAGTCTCCCTCCATGCCGGCTGCTGCTTCCACCCAGATATGTAGGTTGTCCGTGCTTCCTATCTTGAAATTGTTAACATGCGGCGTTGAGCTGAAATTGACCGTTGCTACCGATAGAGGCTTCACCAAAGCTATTGACGACCTTGTAACCATTTGTCGAAAGGCCCTCGGGCAGCTCAACAGAGCCGGTCATCACCGTAGTTTTATCGGTGTAATAGGGATTGTCGTTGCGGTTGGGTTGGCTTTGCGAGTGCAGCCTGTTGGCAAAGTCAGTGCCACCATTATTAAACTCAAAGAAACTAATAGTAATTGGGCTGAAAGAGACTTGGTATTATTCATTATTCCCCCTAAAATGCCTAACCAACTTTTGCCATCATGTCCTCAGGTTTTATAGAGAAATAGGGATAATGTATACCCGCCAGTAACTTTATTTTTTTCCTTTTTTCCTGTCAATAACGTGGAGCGAAATGGAATCTGAGTATAGGTCTCGTTAGTAATACTGCCACTCTTACCTTAAAATAGGCATTCAATTCCGCTAGAATCGGCATTAACCACCCGACCAATTGCCTGGCGGTTAATATTTACAAATCATTGACCTCTCGATATTTAATGCTTCTACTTTCGCGTTGTAATATTTGCCATTTGAATATCGCCCCAATAGAATCGATTGAGGCTCCCCAGTAACAGCACTGGTACTATAGAAAGGCTCTATATTAAACTCGATTCTTTATCTAGCTATTTGGTTTTGAAAAAAATAGTTGTAACAAAATTCGCCCTCAGCCCGTTTATTATATAAATGACCTAAAGATCACTAAACCTGAAGGAGGCATTAGAATGAAGAAAAAAATCATCGCGGTTATCGTTGCGGTAACCCTACTGGTAGTGGGGTTCGCCACGGTTCCTGTCATGGCTGATTCGGCTACCCCGCAACTTAGTCGGGTCCAAATCACACCGAGCAACACAACTCTACTCCTGGGGGCGACCCAGCAGTTCACGGCTCAGGCCTACGATGTCCACGATCAGCCGGTCACCAACGTAACCTATTTCTGGCTGGTGGCAGCCGGTGGTGGCTCCATTAACGCAACCGGTCTCTTTACAGCACTCAGCCCAGCCGGTAGTGTCGGTACTTATAATGATACCGTCGAAGTCGTCGCCGTCCAGGGGAAAATCATGAAACTCGATAACGCGACCGTGACGTTAGTAGCATCCATCGGCGCTTTGGCCAGCATCAAGGTTACACCGGCGACGGTTACCGTAGCTCCCTTAGGCACGCAGCAGTTCAACGCCCAGGGCTATGATGCGGCGAACACGCCAATTCCGGGATTAACCTACAGCTGGGCAGGGGCAGGTAGTGCCAGCGTGGGAGCACTCAGCGCCAGTGGCTTATTCACGGCCGGCAGTACCACCGGGACCTATAACATCCAGGCAACTGTTCCCGCCAGTCCAGCTATCGCGGCCGGTACGGCAACCGTGACCGTAGCTACGACGCCGACTCCAAATCCAGAGAAGCTCGGTAGAAGCAGCCTTTTTGGCGTACTTAAGGACTTTTTAAAGAACATCGGTTCGGATAATTTCCTGGGCGGACAGTGGCAGGTGAAAAACGGTACTAATGCCGACACCATAAAAATGATTCCCGGTGTCGTGAAAACTGTTTCCGCCACGACGCTGGTAATTACCCCCAATGGTCAGACAGCTGACAGCACTTTTGCGCTACCAACCGGCACCGTTATTTTGCCGAATGGCACAACCCTGGCCGCGGGTGATAAAGTGATGGTCATCACGGTCAACGACCAGGTGACGACCGTGGTCAAAATGACCCCCATCAGCACTTCAGGAAATCCTCCGGGACTCAATAAACATGACGACGACAAGCGAGATGGTAAAAATACCCCTCCCGGCTGGTCTAAGGGTAAAAAGACCGGTTGGAGTAAGGACCACAGCAACAATAATGATCAAAATTCACAGGACAACGAAGACTAGTACTCCCTCTATATCTGGCTAGAGTAAGGAGATAGGGATATAATGTCCCTATCTCCTTACTTGTATAATAGACCGTAGGAAACGGTTTTGTTGAGGTTACATACCCGATGAGAGTAAATGTGTAGCGTACCTTTGACACTTAAATTCGCGATGCTATATTACCAAGAGGAGGACCCATGACGGAGATTATATTGGCCGAAGAGTGGCTCAGGAAAGGCACAGTTCTAGCGCAAGCCCAAGAATACGAAAAAGCTTTGATGGCTTATGAGCAGGCAATCAAAATCAATCCTCAATTCGCTGAAGTATGGGTAAAAAAAGGAGATGCATTTGGCGCCTTAAATAGGCATATTGACGCTGTTAATGCCTATGATACCGCGCTCAAGATAGTTCCGGCTTTGAGCCAAGCCTGGTTGCATAAAGGTATTTCACTGATTGCACTCAACCGAGCCGAGGAAGCGCTCAAGTCGATTGGTACACTCGTCACTCTCAGTCCCGATGATGCCAGTGCCTGGTATTATCAAGGAGTCGCTCTTTACCTGACCGGCAGGTTTGAAGAAAGCTTGAATGCCTATGACCAGGCTTTAGCCATTAATCCAGATACTCCCAAGGCCTGGAACAAAAAGGGGAGGTCGCTACAAAAACTCAGGCAGTACAACCCGGCGCTCAAGGCCTTTGACGAAGCAATTCATCTCGACCCCTCCGATGCAGAGGCTTGGAATAGTAAGGGCGATATCTACCGCGAACTGGACAAACATGAAGAGGCTGTCAAAGCCTATGATGCCGCTGTGAAAATTGACTCCAGATATACATTGGCCTGGTGTAATAAAGGCCATGCTCTCATGGAATTAGCGCTTTTCGACGAAAGTATCGAGGCATTTGACCAGGCCATAAACATCGATCCCAACTACCCGAAAGCCTGGCAGGGCAAGGGGTTAGCCCTACGCATGTCGGGCAAACACCGGGAAGCTTTGAGAGCCTTCGTGAAAGTCACCGAAATCAAGCCTGATGATGCTGTAGCCTGGTTTGACCGGGGTCTTTCCCTAGTTAAACTCGACCGGAAGGAAGATGCCATCATATCTTTTGAGCGGGCCGTGCATGCCGACCCTAAACATCAAAAAGCCTGGAAAAACCTGGGCATGGCGCTTGATGATCTGGGCCGACATGAAGAAGCTGTCAGGGCCTATCAACAGGCGCTGAAGACCAATCCTGGGACACCGTAAAACTCGCCTTGAACTTTCGGCTCAATGATTAATGGCCTTCTGCGAGCAAAGTCTGACCATGAGGGACAGAGACGACAGTTTAGAGCCTATTATGAGTCGATAGAAAAAATGGCTTGGGGAAACTTACAGTGCTCCTAAGGGGCAAATACCGAATTAGACGAGCGTCATACTGCCTTAATATCCTAATACGGGTCGTATTAATTGTTGCTGCTAAAAGGTTAAGTTACCATTACCAGTACGACCAGTTGTTAACCATGCCCTTGATTACACAACTAATTGCTCTTCGTCACTTTCGGAAATTAAGGTCACAATTGTGCTTCGGTGCGGGACCAGAGGTAGGCATACCGCTGTCTCTCCGACATCAGCATCCATTTCACGCGGAAAATGATTTTTCGTTTTTTGTTTTGCATCGCTTAATATTTCCTTGATTTCAACTAGCCATGAGCTAGGATTTTTCACACAGACTTAATCCTGATCTTCGATAATGAGATTTCGACAATAGATGAGGTCACCCTTCTTGGTGAGGCTGGTAAGTTTCACGTCCCTGCCCAGCAGGTGGTTGAGCTCGGACATTTTCAGCGTCTGGCCGTGATCATTGGTTAATTGGGCGTCGCTGACGTTGACCTTAACCAGGTTACCCGTTACTTTTATGGTGATGGTTCCTTTCTTAATATCAACCGCAGTGAGCACGCCGTTAAGATTGGCGCTATCATTTTTATTGGTTTTCTTATCGGTTACGGTTAATTTTTCATCGTCGGCCCGACCCTGGAGCTGCACGTTATCTCCTGGTTGGAGAGAGACATTACTATCATTGTTTATTTTGACTTGAATGCCGCTGATATCGGAAGTACCGCTCTGGTTGGTGCCCGAGAACTGCCCTTCTAGTTTTGTCGGTTCAGAGGAAACGTCGCTGATTTCTAGCTTGGTAATGAAGGTATTCTTGTCTTTGACCAGCCCTTCTAGTTTCACGCGGCTACCGATAGCCGGTGCCTTTCCTGAAAAGTGCACGTTCTCGATCGGGGTACCGCCCACGTTCCAGGTTTTATCCTGGATGCTCAGCAAGGTGCCCTCGACGCTAAACCGCCCCGAATCCAGCTTGTTATCAGATACCGAAGGCTGATGCGAGAGGAAGTCGTGATTCGAGTAGGCGACCTGAGCAATCGTGTTGCCACTGTGGGTTTCATCGATAATTTGTTGCACTACTCTCTGGTTATCTGAAGAAGCATGAGCTACGACGTTTTCGAGTTCTAATTGCTTGTTAAGTGATACGGCTGATATCCGACTGAGAGTTTGACTCGTCTTTTCCGCGTCGGGTGATTTGCTCAGTTCTTTTAGGGCACTATCGAATTGCTGCTGGACCGCTTCGATTGCCTGGGGGTTAATGTCACGGTTCAAGTTAACCTCTCGGGTCACTTCATCGATACGCTTTTGAGCCAGTTCAAGATGCAGGTTCGCCTTAGCGACCGTGCCAAATGTTAAAGATAGTTGCAGATTTTCCACCCCGGTTTTCACCGGATATAACGCATCGCCGGGTAAACTTCCTTGAGCGGCGTAGACCGTCCCTCCACCAGCTGCAATTAGAACCCACACGGCGACCAAAACCACGACCAATATTCTGACCGGGGCCAATACAGGCCATCCCCAGGATCGATCAGGTACTTTAGTCGGGGCAGGCCGCATTTCTCTTTCAAGATGTAACCTGGCGCGTTGCTTGAATTCTGACGAGACAGTCACTGCCTCCGGCTTTATTGAAGACGCGATTTCCAGGAGCGAACGGAGTTCTACCCCGATTTCGGGATAGCGGGTAATACAGTCCTCAAGGGTGCTTTTCCCACTCTCGATTTCCTCTATGCAATTCGCGAGCATTTTTTCTTTTTTCACGTTATTCACGCTTCAACCATCTTCTCAGGTCACTGAGCGCCCGGTATTGAATTACCCTGATGGCACCTTCACTCTTATTTAGAGCTTTGGCCACCTCTTTGTAACTCAAACCGTCGATAAAATGCATCAGTATCACCCTTTGTTTATCGCCTTTTAATTTCAAAACCGCTTTTTTAATGATTGCCTTGGTAAAATCTACTTCGGCCTGTTTTTCCGGCTCCAGGATTTGCTGGTCCGGTTGGTTCTCGGGTATTTCATTTGTCATCACGACCTTTTGCTGACGCCGGTAATGGTCAATTATGAGATTACCGGCAATGATGGTCAGCCAGGCAACGAAAGGAGTCCCGGTGCTTTTATATTTGTGGATTGCCTTCCAGGCTCTGACGAAAACCTCCTGAGTAATATCCTCAGCATCAGTATGACTGGAAACCCGGTAGTACACGTGACGGTAGACCTGGTCAACGCACCGTTCGTACAGAGCGGTAAAAGCTGTCCGGTCACGTTGGATAGCTCGGGCAACCAGTTCGGGTTCTGACATTGGCAAACGGAGGTTTGAATCCATGATCTGTTTTTATTCCCTAGCTTCAGTATCATATACGTGTACCCCTTTTGACAAATCGCTGCACCCAAACCCGTATATTGGACCGTGTTTCAGGTTGTTTATTTAGGCTCTCTCCGGTTAGGTCTTTCAATAATGTACAACGTTAGGGTATTCATATTTGTTACAGGTTTCTTTTTAGGCCTGAGCAAGTTACCTTACTTTAGTCATGGGTAATACATATACTAAGAGGCTATTTACTTGTCAACAGCGTCAAGTAAAATCAATATAAGTAAAGTAAAGTAATTTGTGGATAAGCTAATTCGCTCAAGGAGTAGCTACGATGAACAAAACAACCTATGAGACCTGGTATGAGTTTAAGGAAGACCTTCAGAAAGAAGTCGGACGCAGTATTCTAACCCACGAATGGCTGGGCATTAAACCCAGGGAACCACTGCCGTGGAGTGCATCCCAGATGTATGCGATCTTATCAGCCATAAACCGGGCAGAATCTAATAGAGCAGAACCAGTCCAGGGGATTTTTCATCCTTTCAATAACAAAATGAACACTGCCTTGAGAGTGTGAGGAATCGGACGCTCTAGCAAATTATTTAGCTTCGATTTTTTGGGATAAACAATATTTTTATTAATGATATAAAAATTAGAAAGAGAGTCGGCATGATGCGATACTCAAATGAGGGTCATACTTTAATTAGAGGATTAGAACAATCTAATGATTGGGGGGCATCGAGCGCAGGCAAGAAAGTCGATGTTAGCGTGAAAAATAAGCCGGTTTGGTCATCTTGCCCGAGGTGCATCGGTGGCAACATGTACCGGGAGACTACCGGGGAATTTAGCTGCATACAATGCGGTTACCAAGTGAGTGAGGCTGGGGCTACCCTAATTCGAAAATAGTTGGTCGCGGATATACCCGAATGATGATGGCCTGATATGAAAATGTCTACTTATCAATAGTAAAAAATTAGTACCCGGAATAGAGCCGGCTCCCGTTAAATATTGAAAACGGAGTGGCATTTCTGCCAAGAAGTGCCTCGGATAAAAATGCCGCCGCTAGTTGGAAACGGGAATCAACCCGTATTCTTTTTATCGCGGTATTTTTTATGCTCCCGTAGATGTGCTTGAACGTCGATAAATGTCTTGAGTAAGATCAGTATTAGCAAGGCATACACGGGCGAGCCTAATGACATCACCAGGAATCCGCCTGCGAGTATCGTCAAGTGTAAGAGAACGACCCGGCCGTAGGGTTGCTCCATGAGATCTTTGAGATTGGCTTGTTTATATTCGCCCTTACCGATGTAGTTAATCGCGAAGGACAGGCTATGGCTGAGGAGCAGCGCTAAAAACGCCCAGCCCAGCTGGTAAAAACTGATGGCTTGGAAGAGGGAATTCTCGTCTGGAAAATGTGCCCCGGCCGTAAAATAACCACCGAAAAACCCAAAAACGAAAATGCCATGAACCAGTGTAAACATCCCGTAGTGAAAGCAAAAGAACGGGATCATGAAAACTTTGACTAACCAGCTACCGGGTACGGTCGGCGAGGCCACCAGCATTCTAAAAACATTGAAAACACCAACCAGAACGTTCTCCATCCAGAACAACAGCAAGATCGGGAAGACTTCCCAGTGGAGATAAAACACGCCGTATAGAGGCACGAGGTTACTGAGTATCAGCAGAATAACTGATGGCGTCAGAAGCTCGGTGGGTTTAGGTTTTAACCAGAAAAAGCGACTGATATTGTTATCGCGCATATGTCTTCCTCAAATTATTTCGAAATGGTAATGGTGATATTATACATGTATGTGGGAGATAATTGCCGCCATCCTCTGTTTTATACTGATGTTAGTGGCATTATTGGGAGCGATACTTCCTTTCCTTCCGGGCATTCCCTTGGCTTGGGTTGGTCTGTTTGTATATGCTGCAAGCACCGGTTTCCATAAGATATCCGTGGTCACTACCATCATTTTCCTGGTTGTGACATTAATTACTATGGCCGTTGGTTATTTCGCGCCGTTAATCGGGGCGAAGAAGTATAAAGCCAGTAAATTAGGGATACTGGGATCATTTATCGGTCTAACCTGCGGCATAATTATATTCGGATTTTGGGGCATTATTCTGGGGCCTTTTTTAGGGGCTTTGTTAGGCGAGTTAATTACCAGAAAAGAACCCGGTCAAGCTTTTAAATCAGCCTTGGGGACACTCATCGGTTTTATTGCCGGGACCTTGCTGCAGGTAATCGTTATCTTGATTATGGCTGGTTTTTTCTTAGTGGCGCTCTTCTGAAACAGCGAGTTCCGGGTATTTTCATAAGGACGGGCAAACAACCCTCGGGTTTTGATAGTACCAGGTAACATATTAACGGTGATTTATGGCCACAGTACTTGCCTTGGGCAGCCTGAGCATTGGGGATGACTCAAAGCTCAGTTGTGTACGCCCTGGAGTTCGTACTTAGTCTGATATTTTACTAGCTCAGGCCACGGATGCTATCATCCCAATTAGGGGGCAAATATGTTACTGTTCGCTCATACCGGAATTACGCTGGGTGCAGGATTGCTCCTGCGTGGTCTGATGGATAGACGCATCACTGGAGAAGAAACTCAACAGCGACAATCTCGTTTGGCGACTCTGGAACCAGACGACCAAAATAGCACCGGGGTACCAAGTGTGGGGTTGATGTTGCGTTGCGTAGATTTGAGGATTCTTCTCATCGGCTCGCTGCTGCCTGATATCGTTGATAAACCTATCGGCCAATTCTTCTTCCTTGACACCTTCAATAACGGTCGCATCTTTGGACATACTATCCTATTTCTAGTTGCCATCAGTTTGATCGGTTATTACTTGTACATGCGGCGTCAAAAATTTTGGTTACTGGTTGTTTCATTCGGCTCTGGCATGCATCTTGTTCTGGATCAAATGTGGCGCAATACTCATACGCTATTATGGCCAGCTTATGGTTTTACCTTTGAAAAAGCTGATCTCAGCGACTGGCTACCGGGGCTGATTAAAGCTTTACATACCAATCCTGCCGTCTACGTACCGGAACTCTTCGGGTTAATAATCATGGAGTGGTTTACCTGGTCACTGGTGAGCAAAGGAAGGTGCATTCATTTCTTGAAGTTCGGGCGAGTTTAGTATTTTTAGTGCAGATAGGCGCTAGTGGCCTGGGCTAGGTGGTAGGGCATGAAACCCTCCGGTCACGGTGCTGGCAAAGACAAACCTGGTGTTTTTTCCTACGTCTGTAGTTTTATCTCAATGCAGAGTGGTAGTATATCAATATGCGGTTGGTCTCTAGGGGACATTCCTGCTGTGTCCAGTGACCGCACCCGTGGATGATCGTCTTTGTCAGTCGTGTAACGTGCTCTTCCATCCCCTCGGCACTGTGGGGGGAGAATGGGGGGTTACTTCAACATTGCCGTATATAATAATATAGGAATATATAATATAATGATAAATAATTATAGAGTAATAGTGATGAATTGTATGGCATTGGCATTACCCGGCGACCAAATGTTTGATGACATTTACTTCGTTTGGTTGGCATCGCGGTGAAGATGATTCGGGTCAATAGGTTACGTTGCCTCAAATAAACTGACAAGGTTCGCTGACTAAAAATTACCAATTGGTTACCGACTAGATTAAAAATTAAAAATTACGAAACAAACCCAATTTTGACTCCGGCAAACACGCGGGACGGGTAAGTCCCATTACTAAAGAAATAGCGTTGTCAATACTTTTGGGTAGTTCCTTTTACCCAATAAAGCCTCTAATATGTAGGTGAATATATTAATTGAGCGGGGGAACAAACAGCATTTGATCTTGCTAGGTAAAAGTGGGGAAGCATTATGGTATTTATAACAATGGAACTGGACGAACTGGCCGTCAACCTGAGGAAATTATCGGATGCCTCGGCAATCCTGTTTATTATTGTAAATTCAGATGAACAAGGCCAGACGATTTACCAATCCCTGAGAAAAGTGGAGGGTTTGGTGAATAACTTAGATGACGAGCTCCTAGTAAATCTTTATAACAAGATATTTTCGGTATTTCTTGCCGGTGTTCCACATCAACAGATTGTGGTCAGCGATTATTTTGCTTTCCTTCAGCGACTGGGGACCATACTTGATATATCAACAGATCAAGCTAATAAAGCCCACGCCGTCGTTCGGGAAGCTATTAGTGCTGATTCGGTTTTAGGCAAGTGGCGCGGCAGAGATTAGGATATCTTGAACGACACCTTTCCCGGCTGCAGTGTTCCACTAGTACTATATAAACTAATTTACCATAGCTATTCACGCTTTACGGCATCATAATTGATAATTGCCCTATAGAGGTATCAATCGTGCTATGGTGGTGATTATAATATGGCAAACCACAACAACAACTTTTTACCGTGCATCTCCTTTTTAGTAATGACAGCTGTTTTACTCTCCATTTTTGTAAACACCGCTGCGTTAGCCACCGACATCCCGGTAGCTCAAAATGATATTTACACCACGCTTCAAGACACAATCCTTAGTGTCGCGGAACCCGGTGTCCTGGCTAACGATTCTGATGCCGATGGAGTCCTCCTGATTGCGGTCAAAGTTACCGAGCCTGCCCATGGTACCATCAAATTAATTGCGGATGGTTCCTTTACCTATACACCGGCGATCGGGTACTCCGGACCTGATAGTTTTACCTATCATGCCTTCGTCGACGGGACTGGCTACTCCAATATCGCGACCGTGACGATTCGAATATCTGCTCCACCGGTGGCGATAGATGATAGTTACAACGTACCTCAAGATACCACCCTTACTGTGACTAAGCCCGGAGTCCTCGTCAACGATTTTGATGTCGATGGAGATCCCTTAACCACGATTAAAGTTACTGATCCCGCTCACGGTAACATCACCCTAAGTGAGGATGGGGTCTTTACTTACAAGCCGGCGACCGGGTATACCGGTGGTGATAGTTTTACTTATCAAGTTTACGACGGTACAACTTACTCCAATATTGCGACCGTGACGATTCGAATATCTGCTCCACCGGTGGCGATAGATGATAGTTACAACGTACCTCAAGATACCACCCTTACTGTGCCTGTGCCCGGAGTCCTTGCCAATGATACTGATGCCGATGGGGATTCCCTAACTGCGGTTAAGGTCACCGAACCTACCCACGGCGCCATCACTCTAAAAGCCGACGGTTCCTTTACTTATACACCCGCGACTGGGTATACCGGCTTTGATAGTTTTACCTATCAGGCTTATGACGGTCTGGTTGTATCTCAGACCACCAAAGTCAGCCTCAAAACCACGATCGCGGGCGCTGGCGTGACTGATGTCAGTGCCTCAGTTAATGAGAATGGTTCTTTTACACAAAAAGTAGAAGCTGTCTCAGGCGATAAACAAGCCACCATAATAGTAGAGCCCGGTACAATCGGTAGATACACCTCCGGATTACCACTGAATCAAATCACCATTAACCAAATCGAGGCAATCCAGAACCCGGTAACCGCGGTAAGTATTGTTAGTTTCACCTATGAAAGTGGCCCTGCCGACGCCACTTTCATCCCATCCGTAACAATCAAAATTAGTTATGATCCGGCCAAAATTCCTGCCGGGGTAAAGGAGACTGATCTTGCAGTCGCCTTTTTTGATGATGGGACCAAAGTCTGGCATAAACTAGTTTCCATCGTAGATCCGGTCGCCCACAGTATCACTGCTCCAACAGAACATTTGAGCCTCTTCGCCGTTATCTGTGAACTTTGCTCACCATTAATACCAACATCACCGTCGATGGCAATGCCAACCAGTGTTCTGTTAAGTGGATTGAAGATCGTCCCGAACGAGATTTTAGTGGGCCAAGACATTAATATTAGTTTAGAAGCCACCAATCCGGGAGAAACAGGTGGGTTATATATAGTTACTCTCAGTATTGACGGGGTTGCAATTGACAGTAAAAACATTTATCTTGAAGCCGGTCAGAAACAGGGTTTGACTTTTCTTGCCAGTCAAGTTTCGGCGGGTAAGCACGTCCTTAAAATAAATGATTTAGCATCCAGCATTGATGTCAAACCGGAGTCATCGGCAAAATTCTCTTGGCTGATTCTTGTCATTGCGGCCTTATTAATTGGATCAGTCGGCGTATTTATCGCTATCAAAAATATAAGGTCGCGCTCTTTAAAAGTCGAGGCCGAAAATAGATTGGACGTCGAAGGCGCCGATGCGAATATGAATGGTCACAAAGAGGTAAGTACGATGACGAGATTGAGTCGGAGTGACCATGAGGATAATGTTGGAACGCTAGCTCCTGAGCAAAATAAAACCATCGGTTCAGGAATTGTTCGAGAGTCTCCAGACGCTGAGGGGACCGAAGTAGCGGGTCAAAAAGCCAAATCAGTCGTACCGGACCGGAGCCAGCCGGGTCTTACAATTGAGTATCAGTTAGTAAGATCCAACATTGTTAACGAATTGGAACATAATCTCATTATTGCCAACGCGCCGTTGCGAGAGAAATTGATACCTTTCAACACAACCTCGTGGGACAACAATCATTTGGGAAATAGCCCGGTTCTGGCCAACATCCAAAAAGAGTTTGCCCGGATCTATTATGATATAAATCTGGCCAACACCGTGGTTGCCTTGGCTAATCGCTTTGAACGTAGGAACGAAGCAGTTGATCAAAGTTATCTCAAATTATGTTCGAAGATCAGCGACCAAATTAAAAGTTTGGTCCATTTATAGAGACTTAAGCATACAGATTATCTATTTGACACATACGGGCTGAAAATATTTTTACATTGTTAAATCACGTTCGGACATTAAATTCACTACTAAATGTCATTGTTCTGTAATATTTTAAAGGCCAGTGTTATGACAATGACAGTACTTATATGTTAAATTATTGGCAAGTTATTATTTTGGTGTAAGGTGGTGCTAACTTACTCACACGGAATCAAAAATTGGAGGTCGTCATGTACAGGCTTTTGGGAATTGCTCTCGTAGTCATGGCACTGACTATTGGTATCACCCCTCAGTTCATAGTCTGCAAAGACACCGTCACGTTGATGAACGGGAAAACTCAACCCATGAAGTGTCACTGGTCGGCGCGGGGAGAAATTGCCATAGCTATTCCCTTGGCCATAATGGGAGCGATGACCGTTTTCAGCAAGAAAAAAGAAAGTCAGCGCAATTTATCCGTTTTAGGTATCGTTCTGGGGGCTTTGGCTATCCTGATCCCCACCAAACTTATCGGGGTATGCGCTATGCCTACTCATATTTGCGTCACAACGATGAAACCAATGATGCTTAGTCTGGGGGGGTTAGTTGCCGCCACTAGTATATTCGGTTTGGTTCTCACCTTTAGAAAAAAGACTCCCGAAATTTAGGCAGAGAGTATAGTGAAAAAACCGTATTTAGTATCTGTCAGTTTATTATTAGTAGCGATGATGGTATTGCCAGTGTTACTGAGCGGCTGCTCCAAGCCAACTCAAAGAACCACGTCCACCCAGCCCACATCTACGGTAAACCCGACTACGAGCTTTGTCATGCATAATTTTCTGTCTGAATTACAGCAAAAAAGTTTCCTCAAAGCGCGGTTTTTTGGGGTAATGACTTTTAGTTTTTCCGGGACGGCTTTTACTTATCCCACCGAATTCACCGTAGCTTCGGTACCTATCGTTTGGATGGCATTGATTTTTGATGGCAAGTTGGAGGAGACCGGGGCCGGAGAAGATGTCACTGACCAGATTCACGGCAGTATTTCTCAGGACGGACAATGGATTACCGATATGTATTTCTCGCGGCGGATAACCTACATCAACAACAATACCGGTATTTTTTATCAGGTGACACTCCATAATGTACCTCTCGGCGGACTGGACACTACGCAAACCCCTGGCTCAGCGATTGCGGACAGAGAAGGCGATGTACAAAAATATATCACTCAGATTGATTATCAAAACGGACCCTTGGTAAATGGTCAAATTAATGCGACCACAACCTATATGTCGACCGATTGGAAAAATATGAAAACGGGGATGATTCCCGTTTTAAAGTTGACTTTTGAGACGCAACCGAGCGAGATTCTTGGGCCGACTATTCCACAGGCGGGTATGGGTATGGGTAGATAAACAGAGATATTTATGAAAATGTTCTGGTTATCTCTAAAAAATATCAGAGGAAGCGGTTTCAAGAGTGTCGCCATTTTTCTCGGGGTTATGGGTGTGGCTGGATTTTTACTGGCCTCGACCATTATCATTGCCGGGGCACGCTATAGCCTTGACTCAGGTTTGAAACGGCTTGGAGCTGATATTCTGGTAGTGCCTGCCGGAGCCGAAACCAAAGTCGAGACCGCCCTTCTCATGGGAAAACCCACTAACGTCTGGATGCCGAGAGAGAACTTACAAACCGTGGCAGGCATAACCGGGGTTGAATCGGTGTCCCCTCAAGTTTATTTGAGTTCTCTTTACGGTGCCGCCTGTTGCTCCGTCTCGGAAATGTTTATTGTCGTATATGACCCAGCCACGGATTTCACAGTAACGCCCTGGCTGGAAAAGAATCTGGGCAGAAGTTTAACCAAAGGCGAAGTAATCGGCGGAAGCTACATTTTTGTGCCCGATGACGAACAATACATCCAACTCTTCGGGTATCGACTGACACTAAAAGGTAATCTGGATCCCACTGGCACCGGTATCGACCAAACTCTCTTTATGACTATGGAAACTGCACAAGCTATGGCTCAATCATCCATCACAACAGCAGTCCAACCTTTGAACATCAACCCGGATGAAATTTCCACCATTATGGTAAAAGTCTATCCCGGTGAAGATGTACACCGGGTTGCGTTGAGAATTTATCAGGATACTAAGGACATGGTCGCCGTTGAAAGTCCTAACCTCTTCGGAGCCTTCCGAAACCAGATGAACGGCTTACTCTGGGGATTTTTTGCCATAACTTTAATTGTCTGGGCAATCGCCATGGTGTTAATTGGCTTAATTATCTCCATGGCCATGAATGAAAGACGCCGTGGAATGGCGGTGCTCCGGGCGATCGGGGCTACCAGAATGTTTATTTTCCGTTCGGTACTGTGGGAAGCGGGCTTACTCGGCCTGAGTGGGGCGATTACCGGTATTGCGGTAACGTCTTTCGGAATTTATATTTTCAGAAACATGATTGCCGGCTCATTGAAAATGCCGTTTTTATTCCCGTCCTTGCCTTCATTTATTGGTCTGTTCAGCGCTGGCGTGGCGTTAGCCATCGTTACTGTGATCATCGCAGCTTTAGTACCGGCATTTCGTATCAGTCGACAGGAACTAGCTATTGCGATGAGGGAATAATCAGGTGCTTTCTTTCCATAATGTCACCAAAACTTATAAGCTAGATGAACGCACATCTATCACTCCCGTCAATAACCTGACACTGGAGGTCAATAGGGGTGAATTTATTGTCATTACCGGACGCTCGGGTACCGGCAAAACTACGTTACTTAATCTCGCTTCCGGTTTGGTCAAACCGACTTCTGGTTCAGTTTCGATAAACGATAATGACATGGCAAATTTGCCGGATAAGGGTATTTCTTCGTTACGCAGTGGGACGATTGGTTTTATTTTTCAATTTCCCAGCCTACTTCCGTCTTTAACTGTCATGGAAAACGTGAGTTTACCTTCTATTTTTTTAGATAATAAATCCAAACTAGATGTGAATGAGCGCGCCTTGACACTGCTGGATAAACTAAAACTTCTTGGTAAGCATATGGTTTATCCACGCCAACTCTCCGCTGGAGAGCAAAAACGGGCGGTCATCGCTCGTGCTCTGATGAATGAACCTCAATTAGTGCTGGCTGACGAACCGACCAGCGACCTTGACAATGACACTGAAAACGAAGTGATGGATATTTTACTCGATATTAATACCGAAGGAGTAACATTCGTAATCGTTACCCATAGCCTGCCGTTAGTACACTTCGCTACCAGAGCTTTTGAAATGCAAAATGGCACACTGCAGGCGCTCAGATACTGATAAAAAATAATGAATAATATTCGTCCTTCTCATGTATGTTGAGATCCCGTGACCGTTTACTCACTTTCTACTGCATCGGAGAAATTTCCTTGCAATCCCCAATTCGGCATGTTAATATAACATCCAGAGACCTTTAAGCTGGTCCCGTGAGGCTGGCAAGGGAAGAGAATTATCGAGAGACTACATGACCTCTTGCCGCCTGCGGTAAGGGGTTTTTTTATGACCGAAAAAGTCATTATGACACAAGAGGATATCAAACGTACTCTTGCCCGAATCGCCCACGAAGTCATTGAGCGCCATAAATTCCTGGATAATATCGTCGTTATCGGCATGCACACCCGGGGTGTGCCATTGGCAAAACGCCTGGCTGCCAACATCGAAACATTTGCCGGTATCAAACTACCTGTCGGAGCGCTGGATATTTCACCCTACCGGGATGACATACCGAATCATGATCACCATACACCTATAAACCGGACCGAGATACCCTTCAGCGTTGTCGGTAAGTCGGTGTTGGTGGTAGATGACGTGCTCTACACCGGACGCAGCATTCGCGCCGCGATGGATGCGGTTATCGATCTAGGTAGGCCGAATTCGATCCAACTGGTAGTTCTCATCGACCGCGGTCATCGCGAATTACCCATTCGAGCTGATTACGTAGGGAAAAATGTACCCAGCGGTCATGATGAAGAAATTGCCGTACGCCTGAAAGAAACGGACGGTATGGATGAAGTTGCTATTATCAACCAGCCGGCAAATAACTTGCCTGGAGTCAAGCTTACAGGAGGGCGGTAAAATGTCGCTGAAAAACACAGATCTGGTGACCATCGATGACCTTTCCAATGGTGAAATCGGTAACATTTTTTCAATCGCGGATGAATTTGTGGCGGATATGCCGGCAGCTTACGGATCTTGCCGCGGCAAAGTGATGGCCAGCCTTTTCTTCGAGCCATCGACCCGCACGCGACTCTCGTTTGAAGCAGCGATGCAAAGGCTAGGCGGAAGCGTCATCAGCGTGTCAGACACCAAGTCTACTTCGATGGCTAAAGGTGAGAGTATTGCGGATATGGCCCGTATTGTCAGCGGCTACGCCGATATCATTGTCATCCGTCATCCCTGGGAAGGCGCCGCCCGGTTGGTTGCGGACTACGCCGATGTGCCGGTAATTAACGCCGGCGATGGCGGGCACCAGCATCCCACGCAAACTTTAGCTGACCTTTTTACGCTGCAAAAAGAGCGCGGTACGATCCGTGGTTTGAATATAGCTTTGTGGGGCGATTTGAAATATGGACGTACTACACACTCGCTTATCTTTGCGCTGGCTAAGTTCGGGGCTAATATCATCTTCTGCCCCAGTCCCGGATTGGAAGTACCGGAAAATATTCTCCACAAACTGGTTACAGAGTATGGCGGTCAACTTGAAAGATTTAACAGTTCAAACCGCAAGGTAAAAGCGGGAACAATCCCGGTCAGTGCTGCTTATCTCACCGCCGGTAAACCTCATCAGTTGGCCATGATGCCGGAGATAGATTTCGAGGTGGAATTAAAGGACGGTCTAGATGCTCTTTACGTCACCCGTCCCCAAAAAGAGCGCTTCACTGCAGAAGAGCAACAATCTGGACAAGCTTTCCCGGTAGTCGATAAGAAAATGCTGGAAGGGAAAGCCTTTGAAAAAACACTGGTGATGCATCCTTTACCCCGGGTGGATGAACTAGCTTACGATATGGACGGCGATCCTCGCAGCATGTACTTTAAACAGGCGGCCAGGGGTGTTCCCGTACGCATGGCCTTACTCGCGCTTCTATTGGGCGCCAAGGAGTGTACACCTGACGAGAGCGCGGTTATCAAAACCGTCGATTACCCTCTCTACCGCCGTGATTACGGGGTGAAATGCAATAATCCCAAATGCGTCACCGGTTTAGAGAGCGAACAAAAATATCTAAAACCAGGTTTCAAGATTGTAAACCGGCAACCGTTAACCTTGCGGTGTGTTTACTGTGAACATGGCACCGAACCGAAGTTTGTCGCCAGCACGGAATGGCACCAGGGAACGGCAGAAAGTAAAAAATACCATCGTGCCAATAGTCATCTGGCGCGCACGATCAGAGAAGAAAATTTGATTGCCTTCGATTCAGAAAAAGAAGCTGAAGCTCACGGTTTTAAGCCCGGATATTATTCCGGATCGGTAGCCCGAAAATCAACAAAAGGAATTAAACGTGAATAAAACACTACTAATCCAGGGCGGCCGGATTATCGATCCGGTAAAGAAAATCGATCGGGTGGGGAGTCTTCTTTTACAATCCGGGAAAATTATCTGGTTGGGAGTGGGAGATGCGCAACCCGATGTCCCCATTAATGATGTGTTCAAGGCAAATGGCTTGATAGTTTGCCCAGGTTTCATTGATTGGCATTGCCACTTAAGAGAACCGGGCTTTGAAGCGAAAGAAACCATCGCAACAGGTGTCAGGGCGGCCTCGAAGGGCGGTTTTACTACTGTCTGCTGCATGCCCAATACTAACCCGCCGCTGGATAATTTGAAAACGATTGATTTCGTGAAAACGAAGGCCGAAAAGGAAGCGATAACACGCGTATTGCCGGTTGCCTGCATCACTCAGGGGAGGAAGGGTGCGACTCTGGTGGATATGAAAGCATTAGCTCAAACGGGTATCGCTGGTTTTAGCGATGATGGTGAACCCGTTATAGATGACAACATAATGCGCGAGGCTTTGATAAAGAGCCGCGAACTGGCTTTACCCATAATCGATCACTGTGAAGACCCGGTTGGCGGTCCGCCCGCAGGTGAAGTGAAAATGGTAGCGCGTGACCTGACATTAGCAGCGGAAACCGGTGGCTGGATCCACATTGCGCATGTCAGTACGGCTGAAGCGGTAGATTTAATCAAGAGAGCCAAACAACAAAGGGTCAAAGTCACCGCGGAGGTCTCCCCGCATCACTTGGAAATGACCGAGGAAATCGTACAGCGGTGCGGAACTATGGCCAAAGTGAATCCGCCCTTACGTACCACCGCCGACCGTCGTGCCTTAATAGCAGCGTTAAAAGAAGGCGTAATCGATTTTATTGCCACCGACCATGCACCGCATACCTCCGCGGAAAAACAGAAAGAATTTGCGTTAGCACCTTCGGGCATCAGTGGTTTTGAAACGGCTTTCGGCTCGCTAATGTTTTTAGTGCACGACGGTAAATTTACGATTAATGAATTGATTGCCTGCTTAACCAGCAAACCGGCCGCTTTTCTGGGAAAGCGCTTTGAGGTATATGGTAGTCTGGCAGTCGGTAATACCGCCGATATTACGATTATCGACCCAAATAAAAAATGGCTCGTAAACGCGAATAAATTCGTTTCCAAGGGGAAAAATACACCTCTTTCCGGACAGGCGTTAAAAGGCAAAGTAATGGCCACGTTATACAGCGGCAAATTAGTATATCAAGCTGATGAAATCAGTGCCTCAGGAATGAAAAAATAATGAAGAAAACAGCTCGTTTAGTACTGGCAGACGGTTCGGTCTATGAAGGATTATCCTTCGGTGCGGAAAGGGATACTTTTGGTGAAGTGGTATTTAACACGAGTATGACCGGCTACCAGGAAATGCTTACCGACCCTTCTTATGCCGGACAGATAGTAATACCTACATTTCCATTGATCGGCAATTATGGAATCAACGAAAATGATGATGAGTCCGACAGGATTCAGGTGAAAGGATTTGTAGTACGGGAGGAATGTCTGGAACCAAGTCACTACCAGAGCTTTGAAACGATACACCATTACCTGCACAATGGTGGTACACCCGGTATCAGCGGCCTGGACACGCGGGCTATTACCCGTAAGTTACGTTCAGTCGGGGTCATGATGGGGGTCATAACTACGAAATTATCCCCAGCAGAAGCACTAACTCAGTTAAAACAACAACCGGATTACGGCAGCATCGATTTCATTAAACAGGTAAGCACCGATAAAACCTACGAATGGGAAAAAGACAAATCGCCTGTAAATAAATATCATATCGTAGTTTTCGATTGCGGTACCAAGCGTAATATATTGCGACTGCTCAAAACCCGCGGGTGTAAGGTTACAGTGGTACCGTGCACCGCGACAGCCAGCTCAATTCTGAAATTAAAGCCGGATGGAATTTTACTTTCACCGGGTCCAGGTGATCCCGAGTTATTGGATTATGCGGTGAAAACAGTTCGCGACCTCATTGGGAAAAGACCTATCATGGGTATCTGTCTGGGGAACCAGTTGATCGCACGGGCTTTTGGCGCCAGGACATTCAAACTAAAGTTCGGGCATCGGGGAGGGAACCATCCGGTTAAGGAATATGCCACCGGGCGCGTCCACATCACGGCACAGAATCACGGCTACGCCGTTGACCCTGATACTTTAAAAGACGGACTGGAAGTAACTCACATCAATCTTAACGACGGTACGGTTGAAGGTTTGAGACATAAGGAATTGCCCATATTTAGTATCCAGTATCACTCGGAGGATTCTCCCGGTCCGATGGATAATAGGTATCTATTCGATAGATTCGTGAAGATGTTGGAGGGGACGAAGCACTAAATCCGAATATCGAAATTCTAAACAAATTCCAATGAGAGAAAGCCTAAATCGTCTTTGCGAGGAGCGAAAGCAACGAAGCAATCTAGAGCGGCGCTTACAAAAATGAAGTTGTGAAAATAAAAAAGCATAGTGAGAGAGTAATTGCATTACCTTAGAGGTAAAAAGACGAGTTAGATTGCCGCGTCCCGATTTTATCGGGACATGCGAAGACGTTGAAGGAGAATTGAATACTTCGTTTCGCTCGATATGACAAAAAGAACAATAACACAACAATAATAAAAGGAAAAATATGACCATTAAACCTAAAAAAGTACTTATCATCGGCTCGGGACCGATTGTCATCGGGCAGGCGGCAGAGTTTGACTATGCCGGCACCCAGGCATGCAAAGCCATGCGTGAAGAAGGTGTTATCTCTGTACTCGTGAATTCAAATCCTGCCACTATTATGACTGATGAAGATATCGCCGATGTCGTATATATTGAACCTTTAACAGTGGAAGTTATCAGCCGCATCATCGAAAAAGAACGACCGGACGGCCTACTCCCGACACTTGGCGGGCAAACAGGTCTCAACTTGGCAGTGGAACTTGCCGATGCCGGTGTGTTGGGAAAATACAACGTTCGGGTTCTCGGTACTCCCATACAAACAATCCGCAATGCCGAAGATCGGGAATTGTTTAAGAAGTTATTGATTAAAATCGGTGAACCTGTGCCCCGCAGCGAGACGGTTAATGCGATTGAAGACGGCAGACGAGTGGCACGGGAAATCGGTTTACCGGTTGTTATCCGTCCTGCCTATACACTTGGAGGCACAGGCGGCGGTTTTGCACACGACTGGAATGAACTGGAGATCGTGCTCAATTCCGGATTGGCCGCCAGCCCCATACATCAGGTGCTTGTAGAGGAATCTGTTGCCGGTTGGAAGGAACTGGAATATGAGGTAATGCGTGACAGTGCGGACAACTGCATCACCATCTGCAACATGGAGAATATCGACCCCATGGGTATACACACCGGCGATAGCATAGTCGTAGCACCCAGCCAAACTTTGACCAATAAAGAATACCAGATGCTGCGCACGGCCAGTCTAAAAATAATCCGTGAACTAGGGATTGAAGGCGGCTGTAACGTGCAGTACGCCCTCGATCCCAAGAGTGAAAAGTATTACGTGATTGAAGTTAACCCTCGCGTCAGCCGATCTTCCGCTCTGGCGAGTAAAGCTACCGGATATCCGATTGCCCGAGTGGCTTCTAAAATTGCTGTGGGAAAGCGCCTCGACGAAATACCGAATGCCGTCACGGGGAAAACCTTGGCTGCCTTCGAACCGTCATTAGACTATGTGGTAGTAAAGATCCCCCGCTGGCCTTTCGATAAATTCGCTACCGGCGACCGTCTGTTGGGTACGCAGATGAAAGCCACGGGCGAAGTCATGGCCATCGACCGCACTTTCGAAGCTGCTTTACAAAAAGCCGTGCGTTCGCTGGAATTCGGCAAAAAAACCTTGCTCTGGGAAGATAGTAAATGGGTACTGGGGAAGAATATAGATACCTTTCCGCTGGAACCAACCGATATCCGTTTGTGGGTAGTGATGGCCGCATTAAGACGGGGTTTTCTGCCGGGAGAGATTAATGAAATCACGCATATCGATATCTGGTTCCTGGAAAAAATGCAACATATTATCGATATGGAAAAGAAGTTGGCGGCACAGCCGTTGACACCGGGCTTGATACGCGCTGCCAAACGCATGGGGTTTTCCGATGAGACGATCGGCACACTGGCAGACCGTCTGCCGGAGCAGATAAGGCAACTTCGCCACGATTTAAATATAAAACCAGTATTTAAAATGGTGGATACATGCGCGGCCGAATTCGATGCGGCCACACCATATTTTTACGCCACTTATGAAAATGAAAATGAAGCTATACCCTTGCCCGTGAAAAAGGCCGTCGTCATCGGCAGCGGCCCTATCCGCATCGGCCAGGGAATAGAATTCGATTATTGCAGTGTGCACGCCTCCAGGGCGTTAAGAGAAAGTGGTTATCAGAGCATTATGGTGAACTCCAATCCTGAGACGGTTTCAACTGATTTCGATACCAGTGACCGGCTCTATTTTGAAGCTTTGGATGAAGAGAGTCTACGCGACATTCTGGAAAATGAAAACGGTAATGTACTAAATGAGAATGGGCAGACCCCCTCCATCGTGCAGTTCGGCGGACAGACTGCCATCAACCTGGCAGAACCATTGACCCGCGCCGGGATGCCGTTACTCGGTTCTAATTCGGAGACCATCGACTTGGCAGAAAACCGGCGCCGTTTCGAGAAGTTTTTAGGTGAATTGGGAATTCCTCAACCTCCCGGTGCCGGCGTGACCAGCGTCGAGGAAGGATTGAATGTTGCTAAAGCTATCGGCTATCCCGTGTTGGTCAGGCCTAGTTACGTTCTCGGCGGGCGGGCAATGGAGATCGTCCACAATGCCACGGAACTGGTGCATTTTATGAACCTGGCTTCGGAAGTGAACAACGGTAAGCCGGTATTAATCGATAAGTACCTCGAAGGCAAAGAAGCGGATGTCGATGCGATATGTGACGGCGAGACCGTGCTAATACCGGGTATCATGGAACATATCGAACGGGCGGGTGTTCATAGCGGTGACTCGATGGCTGTGTATCCCGGCCTTAATTTCACCACGGCCGAAATCGATACTATGATCGATTATACGGTGCGAGTCGGGTTGGCCCTTAAAGTAAAAGGCTTGATGAATGTGCAGTTTGTTATTATGCCGGACCATCCGGTTGGAGGCGCGGCGGTTTATATTCTGGAAGTCAATCCTCGCGGTAGTCGCACCGTGCCGTTTATCTCCAAAGTCACCGGGGTGCCTATGGTCAAGGTGGCGGTGAAAGTGATGTTGGGACAAAGCCTGGAATCTCAGGGTTATGAAACTGGAATGCAAAAGAGGCGTAAACTCGTAGCCATTAAAGCCCCGGTGTTTTCGATGTCCAAGCTGGTTGGTGTGGATACGCATCTTGGACCGGAAATGAAATCAACCGGTGAAGTTATGGGTATCGATTACAATTTTGAAGCAGCTTTAACCAAAACCCTGATGGCATCCGGGTTGATGTTAACACCCGAAGGAGGTATTCTGCTCAGCATCTGCGATAAAGATAAACCGGAAGCCGTGCCTATTATTAAAAAGCTGGCCTCGGTGGGCTATAAACTGTTCGCAACTGAAGGCACTGCCACCATGATCTCAGCGCTCGGATTGCCCGTAACCATGATTACCAAGAAACTCGGTGAAGGCCATCCCAATGTCGTGGATGCCATAAATAGCGGCATGGTTAATGGAGTTATCAATACCGTGACCAGCGCGGGTACTGTTCTAAGAGATGGTTTTTATATCCGCCGGGCAGCGGCAGAGAAAAGGATCCCTTGTTATACTTCGTTGGATACGGCGCGGGTAGCCGTGGATGTACTGGCAGGCAACAAACGTGGCTACCAGGTGCAGCCGATTAACAAATACCGCGAAGGGAAGGCGCTGGCATGAAGCAGAGCTTATTGAATATTACCTCGAACCGGGAAGTATCTCCGGGTGTTTTTCTCATGTGGCTGGATGCCGGCAGCCTGGTGCAGCAGAGCAAGACCGGGCAGTTCTTTATGGTTAAATGCGGAGACGATACTACTTTACGTCGTCCCATCAGTGTCCACCGCATCGATGCAGAAAAAGGCGGCTTGGCATTTTTGTACGCCGTCGTCGGTAAAGGTACCCAATGGCTGGCAAATAGTCAGCCGGGTGAAAACCTTGATATTTTCGGTCCGCTGGGTAATGGTTTCACGCTGGAAGCCAAAAGTAAGAATGTGTTAATTGTTGCCGGTGGCATTGGCATTGCGCCGCTGATATATCTGGCAGAAACGGCACTACGTGCCGAAAAGAAGGTCACTTTACTGTTAGGTGCGGCGACGGCACGCAAATTGTACCCTGCCAAACTTGTGCCCGAAGGCGTTAGAGTTGAGTTCTCGACCGATGATGGGACCAAGGGTTATAAGGGTTTAGTCACGGATCTATTACCGGAATATGCCGGCCGGGCGGAACAGATATTTGTTTGCGGACCGATGCCGATGTTACAAAATATTGCCGGGCATAAAAAAGAGCTGGGTTTAGCCGGCAAGCCGGTCGATATCTCCATGGAGATGCGTATGGCCTGCGGTATCGGAGTGTGCCTGGGTTGCACGGTACGTACTAACAACGGTCTCAAAGAAGTGTGCAAAGACGGCCCGATTTTTCGGTTAGATGAAGTTATTTGGGACGATTTAACGCAGATCTAAGGGCGAACATGCCCGTCTTTACTTTGTAATTGTAGTGAATACTCAAGGCGACGGGGGGACATACAGGATCTCACTGCGCGAGTGACCCTGCATGAATCGAAACTGGAGGACGCATTGACACGGTTTTCGTCAGTGGTTCGACGGCGGGCATCACTGCCACGGATTCGACCCCGGTTTAAAAGTAGATTTTCACAACCTTTGGGAAAGATTGGCTCCAACTGGTTGCTTTTCGTCCATATTACATTCGGTTTCTACCCCAAATCATACTCATTTATCTTTTATATCATTTTATCCTGTCCCGGTGATAAAGCTGTATCGCATGTATGGGGCTTATGTAGTATAATTTTGCCAACGTAAGGAGGTCTTAAAATGCCTGGATTTGTAGCATTGAGTATTGACTCTAATAAGTATCAAGGCGATTTTTTAGACGACCTGTTCGGGCTGACATTCTACCAACAGCATTTAGGGGAAGATTATGCCGGATTTGCAACTTACAACGGAGGGAAAATCAATATTCGTACCCATCGCGGGTTAATTAGACCGAACTTTAGTAATGACATGGCCGGTCTCGAAGGAACCATGGGGGTTAATTATTGCGGCGATAATCGAGAGCCGATTTTAATAGATTCAAAATTAGGTAATTATGTCGCTTGCTTTTCCGGCAATGTCATTAATCGTAATGAGTTAATAGAAAGATTTAAGAATTCTGGCCACTCTTTTGCCTGGGGAGGAGTAGATGTCGAAATAATTGCAAAATTGATTGCCCAGGGAAATGAATACCTTGATGGTTTCAACCAGATGAACAATGCAATTCAGGGAGCTTACTCTGTATTAATACTTACTCCTGAAGGAATTTATATAATATCTGATCCCAGCGGCCGCTGGCCGGTAGTTTTTGGTGAAAAATCGGGAGCAATTCTTGCTACCACCGGTCCGTGCGGTTTCGCCAATTGGGGATACAGTTATAAACGAGATTTGGAACCGGGTGAAATCGTTTTACTAAAGGGTGACAACATAGATATCAAGGGTAAATTACCCAGTACTAAAACTCAAATATGTACATTTGTTTGGGTCTATACTAATTTCCCCAACGCAGTATTTAAAAACGTGGCAGTTTCAGCGGTAAGAAAAAAACTGGGAGCGGCGTTAGCAAAACGGGACATAGACCGAGGATTTATTCCAGATATTGTCGCGCCTGTTCCCGATTCCGGCAGATTCTGTGCAATCGGATATCACCAGGAGTTCTGTCGCCAGATAAACGAGAATAAAATCGATAGGATTCCGGTATACGACGAGGTTTTGATGAAATATCCTTATTCCGGCAGGAGTTATCCAAAATCGAATCAGGCAAAACGAGATTTTGAAGCCAATATCTAACAATTGAGAATCGGCGAAAGCTATCTGGGTAAAAGACTGGTGGTTTGCGACGATTTCGTCAGAAGGGGCACTCAGATTGAAAGAAATTTAGTTCCTAAACTGAGAACACTTGCCGTAAGTGAGATTCACTTCAGGATTTCTAATCCCGATTCTTTTTCTTATTGTCGTTGGGGGAAATCGATTCAAAAAGGGGAGCTCTTAGCAGCCCGTATTCCTTCTATAAAAAAGAGAAGCAAATTCCTCGCGATAGATAGCCTGGAGTACACAACTGTCCATGAGCTGGCGGAGGCGATCGGACTGCCTCTCGACACATTATGTATCGATTGTGATCTGCCGGCTCAATCAGTATTTTGAATCCATCTCTAAGATTCTTATAAATAAAACAGGGTAAGATATGGGGTCGGTTATCATGAAATTCACTGATGCTATCCGCGCGGTTAAAAGATAAATATTGTTGCATCAATATACCGACCGGTGCCCAGAATAAAGTTTTTAAGCCTGGCTTAATTCAGATCCGGGCGAAGCAATACAGTATATCGTACAATTGGCGGGATATTATTTTTGATGGAGACAGGCGAAATCGATATATACCTGTAGCTCGACACACCTGGATTTTTTATGAAAGAATTTTTTTAGATGCGGATAACATAATTGTATTTATTAATACTCTGTTGTTTATCCAACGTACTCGATTGCAGCCACGTAGTTAAATTTACATTCTTATTAGTTATTTCAGTTTCCGGCGGATTTTTTCACGATGATGGTTTAGGGTAGCGACCGAGACTCCCCTCATTTCTGAGATTTTTTTGTTCCTCAGGCCGTTTCGTATCATATTGCAAATGGCAATTTCTGTCGGCGCCATAGCTCGATACGAATCAGATAAAATGCTGATCAAAGGGGAAGTGATTTCATTAATACTATGGTGAAGCAGTTCGATGTAATTTTTCTGAGCCATCGGCACTTGTGAAGTTAAAGCTTGTAGGATTGAAGTTGAAATCTTATCTACATTAAGTCAATTGCTGTACCCTGATTAAGCGTTCTCACTTATGTCAACGGGTTGACGCACCTCACGTGTAAATCCTATAATGGTATTGAAAGAATCATCACGGAAGGTGAATTTTATGGCAAATCAGATTGGCAAAAGATATCATTGCACTAAATGCGGTTGCGAATACATTGTGACCAAAGCCGGTAACGGCACCCTCGTGTGTTGTGGTCAACCCATGGAACTCAAGAAATAATCTCTGGCCAAGGAGGCTTTTGCTGTGGCAAGTCAATTAGGTAAAAGATATAAGTGTGAAGTTTGCGGTACGGAAATTTTGTGTATCAAAGCCGGCGCCGGTCAGACAGAATGCTGCGGTAAACCGATGAAACTTCAGGAACCTAAACCCATTCCTTCTTCAGATTAAAATAATACTACCCCTCACCTGTATCCTCTAGGGACGAGGTAATCGGAGCACCTTTACTCTCTTGCGAAGAGTTTTCAAAGAATTGAGGAGGAATAACTCCTCTAATTTCCGTATGGTCAGGAAATATTATAACTTTGATATTCAAGAAACGTAGCAGTTCCCTCCAATTGGCCATGACACGTTGTCCTTTCTCAGCAGCCGGAACATCTGGAGAAAATGGCCAAATTCCTCGCTGATGTTCCTGACGCATGGGTGAAAGCGACTCCTGAGCAACGAAGTAAGTTAGCTCAATGCCTCTTTGAACAGGTCTGGCTAAAAGACAAAGAAGTCGTCGCTGTCAAACCTATAGGAGAACTAGAACCTTTTTTTCGCCTAAACTATCAAGAATTCAGCTCAAAAAATATTGAACATATAAGTTCAAGTAGAGTCAATCTATACCTGAAACGCAGCTTAACTGGATTTAAAATGGTATTGGTTGTCAGGGTTAAACAATAAGTAGAATAATTTGGAAGGGGCAGAATCCATTGCCACAAATAAGGGATTCTGCCCCTTCCAATAGGAAGAAAGAGAAAAAAGGTATCGCAATAACTAATTATCGCCCCAGTTGTTTCTTGAGAACGGGGTCGATCCAGATACGGTCGGCTATACCCGCGTACTCACCAGCGTAGCCGTGCATATAAGGCTGCCAGAAAACATAGGTGATGGGTTGCGGTAACGCAATTTCCCACGACTGCTGCATGCCGTACACGTAGATAGGTTTGAAAATGGCATTACGTTTGGTAACATCAGTTTCATTCAAAGCGTCGATATAAGCCTTGTCGATCTTCGGGTCGTTGACATTACCGTAGTTGTAAATGATGGTGGATCTCCAGCACCAACCTAATACCGACCACTGGCTTGAGTTGCCCCAGGCCACAATAGCGGTATTGGGGTAGGTCTTGCCGTACATAGCGTTATAGAACGTACCGGATTCGATGATATTAAGGGTGGTGGTGCAGCCGATGGCATCCCAGTTTGCCTTCACCAGGGTGGCGCGGTTGATATAGTCTTCAACCTGGGGGGAATCTAACTCGATGGGGAAGCCGGTGGGATACCCGGCGTCAGCCAACATTTTTTTGGCTTTAGCCGGGTCGTAATTATAGAGTTCCTGGACATCAGCCGGTAATTGGTCCATGGGAGTGAAGATATCATTACCCACAGAATCCCACAGCGGCCAGGCTAAGAGGTTACCTTTGCCACCCATGAGACCAGCCAGCATACCTTTGCGGTCGATGGCAATAGCTAATGCGCGGCGGACTTGGAGATTATTGTAGGGTGCTTTATCGACCCGCATGAAAAGGACCACATTGAAGTTTTCGGGTCGGGTGGTGTATTTCAACTCGGGGTTATTTTTGATAAGGTATTCGCCCCTATCTTTCGAGAAGCCATACATAATAACTTTACCGGTCTGTAAGGCAGCCATCTGGGTCGCCGGGTCAACGATAAATAGTAAATGATAACTATCAAGATAAGGTCTTTTGAAACCGGGGTGTAACGGGTCGGTTTCCCAATAATTGGGGTTCGCGATATAGCTGGCAGAACTATCTTGCACGTAATCTGTTATGACGAACGGACCGGTGCCGATAGCGTTGCGCCAATCAGCTGGGTCAACACCAGCAGTGGTGGCTGATTCCGCAGGATATAGAGGGGCAATCGCACCGCTGGAAATGTTGACAATAGGCTGCTGATTGCGGATCTGAACGGCGTATTTATCGCCGGCAACTGCGGTGGCGAACACGTAACTGACGTCTTTTTCACCCGTGGCTCTGTAGACAGTGCTGCGCGGCATCGCCTGCGTACGGATGGAAGCAGCGATGTAATCGGTAGCTACCATTTCACGGCCGTACCCAGGCACCTTGGGGTTATTGCCCCAGTAGGTAATGCCGTGACGAAGGTGATGGATCAAAGTGTATTTGTCCACCACTTCAATTGATTCTGAAAGAAGCCCGATGATATAAGCATCCGGGATGGTCTGCTGGTTGAAGGGGAAGGCGTTGGTACCCTGGGGACCTTTGGTCCAGTCCGCACCGTATAAGTATTCCAATACACCGCCTGGATTAGCTCCAAAGCTAAGTTCACCGGGATCAAAACGTAGATAACTGTTAGGTACTCCGATAAACGAAGCAGTTCCACCATAAACAGGTGTCGTATTGACATCGAAAGCGGTGGTAGTAACCGTTGTCGACTGGGTTGCGGTAGTGCTGGTCGGTACGATTGATGTCGTACCAGTTGGCTGGGATACGCTTCCCGTGACGATAGTGGTGGTTTTCGTGGTAGTGCCACCATTACAAGCAGCAAGTATCATGGTGAGTGCAAGTAATGCGCTTACTAGTATCCAAATTTTCCCTTTTCTCATGTTTACTCCTTTTTTTAATAGTCGTATCAGATATTTATGTCAATGCTACCATTGGAGAAAAATTATGTCAATACTTGAATAAACATACAATCTCAGATACTACTTGTAGAGCGGGTGACTCGGAAGCACCGGCTCCGTTAACTCCGGAGCCGACATCATTAACCACTACTCTGGCTCCTTCTGAAGCTAGGGCGATTGCTTCAGCCCGCCCGATGCCACGACCGGCGCCAGTAACAATGGCTACTTTTCCTTCGAGCCTATGTTTCAATTTCATTCCTCTGAGTGGGTCCTGGGAAGTGGATGTTGAAAGTAAGGGTAATAAAATATAAAACGGACATCCGTTATATTACAAACACAGCGAAAGTAAATTTACACGAATTGAAAACTATCCTTGGTAAATAAAAAGGAAAGAACAATATGATATCTCCAAATATCTCCCATTATTATGATAACGCGATGAATTAATACATTCATCATGAATAAATCAAAGAAAAAGTCCTAAATTCAGAGAACCATTAGTTACTGGTAGCGACAAATTAATAACGGTAGATAGCTGAAAATAACAATAATCTTTCGTAAAAATAACCTAATAAACAGGACATTAACTCTGTGCAAAGGGTGCACCAAAACAGTTGTATATTTTACGAGTATCGGACGAATCTAAAAATCAGCTTATGTCGTTGATTAGCGATTTGGTCAGTAGCCAATTATTCAGGGAAAATGTCAGTGATGAAAGGACTGACATTAACCATGAAAGAGCAGACCAGACTACAAATCTTGAATGCAGTATTAAGTCAACAATGTAATGCTTTGGAGGCAGCCCAGGTTATCGGGGTTAGCGAACGCCAGGTATGGCGACTCTTAGCGGCTTATCGTAAGGAGGGAGCCGCGGCCCTAGCCCATGGTAACCGTGATCATCCCCCTGCCAATGCTACTCCCTCTACCCTTAGAGCCCAAGTTATAGCTCTTGCCAGGGAGCGTTATCAGGGAGTAAACCATTCACACTTCACCGAGCTTCTAGCCGAACGTGAGGAGATAGTCTTATCCCGCTCAACAGTGCGCCGCTTCTTGATTAGTGCTGGCGTCCCCAGTTCCCGACGACGCCAGTCTCCTAGCCATCGGTGTCGACGGGAGAGAATGCCGCAGGAAGGGATGCTAATCCAAATTGACGGGAGCCATCATGAATGGCTAGAGAAGCGAGGGCCTCATTTGACCCTGCTACTCTCCGTGGATGATGCCACCGGTTTGGTTCCCTTTGCTTTGTTTCAAGCACAGGAAGATACTGAGGGTTATTTCCACTTAATGAAAGGCATCATCCAAAGGAAGGGGATTCCCTTAGCCCTTTATAGCGATAGATATCTGGTATTTCGTTACCATGATAAGAAAGAAGATACCCCGGAATCCCTAACCAGGAAACGCAATCTCACTCAATTTGGTCGTGCCATGCGAGAACTGGGTGTGACTCAAATCTTTGCCCGTAGTCCCGAAGCCAAAGGGCGTATAGAACGAGCTAACGGCACGTTTCAGGATCGGTTAGTGTCTGAGATGCGTCTGGCTGGCATCAGCACGATGGAAGGAGCCAATCTATTCCTTCGGGAATTTCTGCTAAGGTTTAATGAGCATTTTGCTGTCCAGGCAGCCAAAACAGAATTAGCCTATCGTACTGTCTCTCAAGGCTTAGATCTGGATGGGATACTTTGCTTTAAGGAATGGCGAAAAGTAGCCAGGGATAATACTGTCGAGTACTGTGGTAAGACTCTGCAGATCTTTCCCAGCGTAGAGAGGACCACTTACGCTGGAGCCCGGGTTGAAGTACAAAAGAGGTTAGACGGACGGCTCCTGGTATGCCATAAGGGTAAGATTTTAACTCCTGGGGATGCTCCGCTGTCTCCCTCTTTCCTGCGCCATATGGTAAAAAATAATACTACGCAGGAAATAGTCGAAACTGAAGATCAGGAATATCCCAAGGTAATACCGCTGCCTCAACCCAGGGTTATCTGGTATGTAGACCCTGAAATGAAGCATGCCCATCGTGATATGGTGAAGGCCGGTATGGAAAGAGCCCGCCAGAAGGGTAAACATATTGGTCGGCCACGGGTAACTGAGCGGCCGGATTTTAACCAGCGATTCTCGTTCATGAGAGAGCGTTTGGATCGGGGTGAAATCTCCAGAAGGAGAGCGGCAAAAGAACTGGATATTGGTTACGCAACGCTTGATAGGCTCCTGGATAGGCAGTCTTTGTTACCAGTTGTAATCTCTGATGTTAACTCTGTAAAAACGTTAGCCGAGGTGCTATACTGACATAATCGCTGAACAATTAACCCTGACATTTTCCCTGACCAACGACATCAGCTTAATTTATACCTTATCTAAATGATCTCTTTTTGGAGCAGATATTTAGCCCTAGTTACATCTAAAGTTCTTATATCTAAACGCGAGAGGCCCTATCTATACCTGAAACGCAGCTACATAGAATTATAAATCGCATCAATTAATGTTCTTAGTTGAGTTAGTTTATTGGTTCACTTGTTTAAAAATATTTGAGATATATCTGCTGCATGGTATCGAGGTGTGCTTTCACCGCTTTCACGGCCTCTTCTTGGTCACGTTGACTAATGCTCTGAACAATTCTATTGTGCTGTTCATGAAATGCAGTATAGTCTGACTCTGTAAAATACCTACTTACCTTTGAGAGTCGTTCTATATCCCATAATTCTTCAATATAATTGATCAACTTTGGATTTTCACAAGCTAAATATAATTCAGAGTGAAAAAGGATACTCCATTGTGGATCGATAGCCGAGCTTACACCTTGATAACTATTATTTACAATTTTTTGATGATTCTCAAGATACTTTTTTAGTTTCTCTACAGCCTTTTTTGTTATTCTATCGCACACTAGTTTTATTGCAGTCGTTTCTAAAGCCTCACGAACTATAAATGTATCCCGAATATCTTCACCAGTTATTGCCGTGACAATAAGCCCCCTTGTAGGCAATCTTGTCACCAGACCTTCAGCTTCCAGTTGTTTTAGCGCCTCTCTGACCGGTGTTCTGCTCATACCTAACTGTGTTGCAATCTCATGTTCGATTAAGCGTTGATGCGGATACAAGATACCATCGAGTATATTGTTTTCTATGCTTTTCTTCGCTTTTTCAATTGAATTTATTTTACTTTTTGTATTATTAGGTCTTTGTTTCATTATTTGTCCTGCACGTTGCATAAATATACCTACCTTAAATAAATTTATTATAACATCAAAGCCAGTTAATATTCTCGTTATAAACAGTAACCTATTCCTATTTAAATATTAACATTAAATATTAACCTATTGACAAGATGACATTCCTGTTATACAATACCTGAACATTAAATAGTATACGATATCGTATACCATTTAAACTAATCTATGATTAATTAATACCGATACTGGGGATCTAGTCCAATGGTTTTTAAGTCACCAGCAATTATTAGAGTGTTTAAAGGAGTAAAGAGAGTCCAATGGGTACCACAAAAGATGTTGCTGATTTTGCGATCAAAACTACCTTTGATAATTTTGATCCGGATACCATCAAATGGGCTAAGCGAATTCTCCTGTGTGATATTGGGATGACGCTAGCCGGCGTTGAAACGGCCACTGGAAAGCGTGTATTAAGTTATGTGAAAAATTGTAATGCGCCGGAAGAGTCAGGAATTATTGGTGCTGGGTTTCGTACTTCAGCGGAGTTAGCCGCGTTAGCAATGGCAGTGACTTCGCACTCAACCGAACTCGAGGATGATGCCCCCCCCGAATTGTCAACGGATGTAGGATATTTCCCCGCTGCCTTTGCTCTCGGGGAAAAGCTTCATGTTTCAGGAAAACAGATCATCGAAGCTTTAGTTATTTCCTTTGAAATCGGTAGTAAATTGACTGTGTCTTCCTTGGAAGATGCAGCACTTCGTGGCAGCATGGGACCTTACTTTTGTACAGTAGGCGTGGCAGCATCTTCGGCTAAAATGTTGAAACTCGGCGTAAAACAAACGACTATGGCCGTAAGTCTCGCTGTTTCCCACTCCAATTGGTTCCTTTGGTTTCAGGGCGGGTCAGACGCGCACTTCTATGAACAAGGCATTGCTATGAGAAATGGTATCGATTCGGCGATGTTAGCCAAGCATGGTTTTACGGGTGAGGCAAATGCACTTGAAGTGTACTTAAGCAACTTAAGACATTCAGGTGCAGGGGCTGGTCCTACGCTGAGATTAGGAGAACCGTACCGCATAAAAGATATAGGAATTAAAAAATACCCTTGTTGTTATCTGGAAATGAACTACATAGACAGTTTTGTTGACCTCATCAGCACTCACCGCATTAGCGCTGATAAAGTGGATAGTATCCAAATAGATGTTGCTCCAGTGACCATGCAGGTACTCCGGTTCCATCAACCGAAAGATGAGATGGAAGCCAGGTTTAGTTTAACTCACAGTATCGCCAGCTGCTTCCTGGATGGAAAACCGTTTCTCGAGAGCTACACTACGGAACGAGTCAATCAACCGGAGGTTATAAACTTCCGGGACAAGATAAAAATGGTAGTTCATCCGGAATGGGCTGGGCCTGATTCACTGTTGGGAGCTGAAATGCCTATACTCGTCAAAATGAAAAACGGTACGGAATACAGAAAAATAGCCCCCAAACCTACTGATCCAATTATCGTTAATGACAAAGAAGTCATGGATAAGTATATGAAATGTGCTTCGCGGGTTATTTCCAAAAGCAAGGCGAAGAAAATTGCTAAGATTGTCATGTCTCTTGAGGAGGTGCTTGATATATCGGAATTAATGACGCTTCTCACTTATCCGAATAAGTGAGATCCTCTAATCCATCACAAATCATTACACAGGTGTGTACCGGTGATGTGATTCAAATATTCACCTCTTAGAACAATGGCCAGCCTTACCCAAGCGCCTGAGAAGCAAGTCTCTGCAAGTAGGAAAGGGAAACAATAGTACAAATTTATTAGCGTACTAAAAATACCTTTATAAGGGGGGTAAGAGATATGTGAATGTCCGAATCTTACCAACATTTAGATTCGACTATTGTCGTTAAAGACGAACTAAGGAGATAGGATGAAAAAAGGAAAAATTTGGATTCTCTTAAGCGCACTTCTCGCACTCACCATGCTGCTTGCCGCTTGTAACGGTGGAACAACCACGAAAACCACCACGATTGTTACAGGCAGCGTCTCCCAACCAACCGGTACGACGTCAACTGTACCGACCAGCACTACAGTCACAACTACGGAGGTACAAACGACCACACCGGTCACAAACGGGTTGACCTACGGTGGAACTATTACCTACCTGATGACAACCGACCCTGGTTCCTTCGATAATTATCGTTTTATGGGACCGGGTGAACAAACCCAAAGCTTCTATTTAGAAAAATTACTCATGGGCGATTGGGCAACACCCCGAGATCAACAGGCATTTATGGGTGCCTATGTTTCGACACAATTTGCCACGGGTGACCTGGCAGAAAGCTGGGAAAACCCTGACCCATTGACCTATATCATTCATCTACGGCACGGCATTCACTGGCAGGATAAGCCGCCCGTTAACGGCAGAGAGTTTGTAGCTGCCGACGTTATCTACACCTATGGAAGAATGCTCGGTAAAGGTATTGCGGGATTTGATAAAGGAACTCCCTATCAAACATATCCGGTGTTCGCCAATTTGACAGCTATCACCTCGCCGGATAAGTACACAGTGATATTCAAGTTATCCGCGCCAACTCCGACGCTCCTGGAAAATCTGGGCCTGGTAGACTTCATCAGGATGGTACCTCATGAAGTAATAGACACCTACAAAGATATGAATGATTGGCATAACGCGGTTGGCACCGGCCCGTTTATCTTGGCCGACTACGTGAGCGGCAGTCAGGTACTTTTCCGTAAGAATCCCAATTACTGGGGATATGACGAACTACATCCTGAAAATAAATTACCTTATGTCGACAATGTCAGACAATCAATTATTCCTGATGCTTCGACGTCTTTGGCAGCCTTTAGAACCGGCAAAATTGACGTGAGAAGTACTCTCTGGATGGAAGCCAAGTCATTAAAACAGACAAATCCTGAGCTGATTTGGAAGCAGAACCCCGGCGTCGGCATCGTTCTGTCAATGAGAAACGATAAAGCACCTTTCACCGATATCAGGGTGCGTAAAGCTATGCAGATGGCAATGAATTTACCTGAAATCGCCCAAAATTACTACGGCGGCAATACGATGGGTTGGTTCGCGGAAATGACCGGCCCGAGCTTGACGGCATATTGGACACCGTTTGCGGACTTTCCCAAAGATGTCCAGGATGGGTTTACCTATAATGTCGCTGGGGCTAAACAACTCCTGGCAGACGCCGGTCTCGCTAGTGGATTTACCACCGAAGTCGTCACATCACCCTATATGCCAAATGACCTGGTTGAATTGACTCAGGCATATCTTAAAGACATCGGCATCACGATGAATATAAAAATGATGGACCTAAGTAGTTGGTCGGCACTTGTCTACGGCAAACAACATCAAGCAATGGCAGTTTATATGGCCGGCTGGCAGTCAGCACCACTTGACACGCTTAACCTCTATTATCCGAATCACATTTACAATAATGCCATTATAAATGACCCGGTCTATACAAAGCTGGCAGATCAAGCTAGAAACGAGGCGGATACGGTAAAACGAGACGCCCTGATCAAACAAGCGGTTTATTATGCTGAAACTCAATTCTGGGTTGTCAGACTGCCTGTCTATGTAGACTACATAGCCTGGCAGCCCTGGTTAACGAACTATCAGGGTGAAACCGGTTTGGGAGCGTACAACAACGGCGCGGTATGGGCCAGGATATCGGTTGATCAAGGGCTCAAGAAGCATTATACAGGCCAATAAAACTATTTATACTGATTAAGGGCACATATAGGTAAATGGTGAAAGAGGCTGCGGTGCAGTACACCCAGCCTCTTTCACCTACAAACATTTATTAAGTATTATTCTGTACAGTTAACCTGAGGAGAGCTAATGTCCCGGTACTTGACACGACGACTTTTACTGGTCATTCCCACATTATTTTTTGTGTCGTTGATGGTGTTTTTTTCCATCCGTCTTCTCCCGGGCAATATCATTGATACGATGGTTGCAGATATGGGCTCCGGGGGTTCAGCTGTTATAAATCGAGCTGAAATAATGCACGAGTTGGGGTTGGATGCTCCAATCCATGTCCAGTACGGACGATGGATTTGGGGATTATTGCACGGTAACATCGGAAATTCTCTCATTACACACCGTCCGGCGCTGGAGTTGATCTGGGAGAGACTTCCGGTGAGCTTAGAACTAGGGGTTCTGGCCATATTCTTCACAGCGATTCTATCGTTCCCTCTAGGAGTATGGTCAGCCATACGACAAGATACGATAAGTGATTATATTGGCCGAAGTGTCGCCGTGGCCTTTATCGCGATTCCTGGCTTTTGGATAGGCACGATGATATGGGTGTACCCATCAATCTGGTGGAACTGGTCCCCTTCGGTCATATATGTTCCTTTGGTACAGAATCCCATAGAAAACCTGAAGATGTTTCTCCTTCCGGCGTTCATTATCGGTATGATGTCTACCGGCGGAATGATGAGATGGATTCGCACCATGATGCTAGAGACACTGCGACAGGACTATATACGGACGGCCTGGTCTAAAGGTTTAACAGAAAGAGTAGTCATTATCCGCCATGCTTTAAAGAATTCCCTTATTCCCGTTATCACGGTTTTTGGTTATCAGGTGCCGATGCTGGTTGGTGGTTCCGTGATCATCGAGCAAATTTTTTCCCTGCCCGGTATAGGACGTCTCATGCTCGAATCTTTACTTAAGAGGGATTATACCGTTGTGACCGCTATCAACCTGTTTGTTGCCATCGTAGTTCTCGTTACGAATATTTTAGTTGATATGACATACGGCTGGCTTGACCCGCGTATTCGCTATAAATAAAAGGACCATTGATAAGACCTATGAGTGTTAATACCGGCAAACCTGATGCACCTATAAAATATAACACCACCATGGGCTTTTTTTTAAGACTCATTAAAGAAAAACCACTGGGCACCATCGGTGCAGTGATTGTTTTAATATTCGTACTGGTCGCGATTCTGGCAAACGTCCTCGCGCCTTACGGGTATGCCCAGATTCATATCGCTGACAAGTTGAGCGCCCCCTCAGCCCAGTATTTGCTTGGTACGGATAATCTCGGCAGAGATATTCTCAGCCGTATTATCTACGGGGCGCGGATCTCATTGATTGTCGGTATATTGGGAACCTTATTGAGTACACTGGTATCCGTGGTTCTTGGAATTACCACCGGATTTTTAGGCGGTAAATTCGATTTTGTGGTGCAGCGCCTGGTAGACGCATGGATGTGCTTTCCCGCATTGATTATCCTGCTAACGGTCATGTCCATACTCGGACCGGGTCTCCTCCAGATTATCATCGTGCTGGGAGTCGCGATGGGCATCGGGGGATCCAGGATTATCAGAAGCGCGGTAATAGGCATCCGGGAGAATATGTATGTCTCTGCCGCGGAGGTGGTCGGCTGCTCCACCTGGGAAACATTGACCCGCCACATTTTCCGAAACATATCGGCGGCAATTATCGTCCTATTTTCAACGAATATCGGCAGCGTCATTTTATCGGAAGCCAGCCTGAGTTTTCTGGGATATGGTATTCCGCCACCAACGCCGAGCTGGGGAAGTATGATCAGCGGTCCGGGGAGAACATATATGCTGGTTGCACCCTGGATGGGTTTGTGGCCGGGGATCGCTTTGGGACTGGTAATCTGGGGAACGAATATGTTTGGAGATGCCGTCAGAGATTTACTTGACCCGCGATTGAAGGGAGGGGTTGGCAGATACGGGAACTTTAAAATTAAGCATGTTGTTAAACAAAAAAAATCTGGATTGCTCGATACCTCAAAATGAATATACGTTGTACCATGGCGTATCGCCATTAAGTTTCAATAAAATAATTGCTGTGAGTAGATGAATAAAGGAGCAAAACATGACAATGCCGGATTTTTCATTAAACGGGAAGGTAGCGCTAATAACCGGGGCGGGACATGGAATAGGAAAAGGTATCGCTATTACCTTTGCGAAAGCTGGCGCGGATGTTACGATATGTAGCCGTACAGTTTCTGAGTTGGAAGAGGTGGCTGCAGAGATTAGAGCCCTGGGTAGACGAGTCATCACCGTCAAGACAGACGTTTCGGTAAAGACCGAGGTACAAGAACTCGTGGCGAAAACCGTAAAGGAATTCAGCACCATTGATGTACTCGTGAACAATGCTGTAGTTTATGCCAAAGGCTGGCCTACTCTGATCGAACTGCCGGAAGATGAGTGGGATCGAACGATCGACGTCGGACTTAAGGGTTATTATCTGTGTTGTCAGGCTGTATCGGAAGTCATGATGAGGCAACGAAAAGGAAGCATCATTAACATGGGCTCAACCGCCGGCATTAGGCCGACGGGAAATCAAGGTGCTTACAGTGTGATTAAAGCCGGCTGTATGAAGATGACCGAGTTGCTCGCTTCGGAGCTTGGTCCCTATAACATACGCGTAAATTCGCTTGCCCCTACGAATGTCAAAACACCTGCTTTTGAGGAAGCAGTTAGCCGTCAACCGGATTTCCTCAAGAAGTTCATCGCTCAAGTACCCCTGGGTCGGATAACCGAACTCTGGGAATTGACAGCCGCGGCTTTATTTCTTGCTTCCGATGCATCAAGCTCCATTAGCGGCCATACGTTAACAGTTGACGGGGGTAGAGTCAATACATTTCCTAAAATGATTTAATATTTTAAACTAATTTGAACTAAATATGGAGGAGTAAAATGAAAACTGAGCAACTATCTAAGAATGTCTTTGTAAAAACCGAAACACGGGGATGTAATTTTGGATATGTAGTCACTTCAAAAGGTATAGTTATGATAGACGCTCCGGGTGACATTACTTATGTTGAAGAATATCGCAAAGAATTAGCTAAACTCGGTAAGATACGATTTATTATTAATACGGAATACCATTTTGACCATAATATGACAAACGGATACTTCAATGTTCCAGTCATTGCGAGTGAAATCACCAAGTCGTTAATATCAAGCACCAATACAGATGTAAGTTTAAAACAATCCACTCAGGCTTTATATTCCGAACCATTTACAGTACCTAGCCCCGCTAAATATCAGAAAGGGCATCCGTCTATCACATTTTCAGACAAGATGAGCCTCTATTTCGGAGATCAGACGTTTCAGCTTATTCTGCTTCCAGGACATACTGCCGGACAAACTGCAGTATTCATTCCTGAAGAGAGGGTCGTATTTGCCTCTGATAACGTTATGGCGTCAGGTGTGATTGGCCCGCTTCATGATGCTGTCCCGTATAAATGGTTGGAATCCCTGAAATACCTGAAGACGCTCAATGTAAAAGCCATACAGACAGGGCATGGTGAATTGCTGACTAAAAATATTAAATCCTGCCTGGATAATTTATGTGCCACTCTTAAGGAGCGCGTGCAGGCAGTGGAAAAATTTAAATCAAAAGGTATGAGCGTTGCTGAAGCAGCTGATATTTGGGATAAAATGTTTCCTTTTAAACCGTTCCCGGCCGCCGAAGGTTACCGGCCATATTCTAATGCCTTTAGCCGGATTCAGATCGCTCACTTATACAAAGTGATTAATTAAAAATAATTATATCGAATTGTTCCTATTTTTAATGCCCTACCTTTTCATTATTTCCTCCGGGGAAAGGGGTATGAAATCCTGAGTGGTTGCAGGAAATCCTACCCCTTTCCGATTATGTTAACGTTTGATTAGACCAGTACACCAACAGTATTTTGAATCCAACTAAGCCGCGTTTCAGAGGGAGAAAGGGCCTCCCTCGTCTCCACCATAAAACACTGTGCTTGTAGCGTCCAACTAAACCACAGTCAGGAGCACTTTGTACTAGCTTCTTAATGCAATATAATTTAAAATGGATTATTGCAGATCAACCGAGAAAGGAATGCTGGCTCTCGGATTACCTGTTCCGTCTCCCCTCGAGGGAGAGGAGGTTAATTGTTGAAAGGGGACTTGAATGAGCTTGCAGGATAAAATTTCATTAAAGAATCGAGTTGCTATCGTCACCGGGGCACGCAAGGGTATCGGCGCCGCCTCTGCCATCATGTTGGCAGAGGCTGGCGCTGACGTGGCGCTGGTAAATATCCACATCGACAACGTCGAAATCAATAGCGTCGCCGCGAGAATCCGCCAATTGGGAAGAAAAGTCATAATTATCCAGGCCGATGTTTCCAAGAAACCGGATGTCGACGCCATGACAAAGCAGGTGATGGCAGAATTCGGTAAGGTAGATATCCTGGTAAACAATGCCGGTACTTTTTCCAGCAGTAAACTTTTGGAAAGTTCTGAAGATGAATGGCAGCAGGTGCTGGATATCAACCTGAAAAGTGTGTATTTGTGTTCACAAGCTGTCAGCTCTGGAATGATGGAACAGCATTCGGGGGCTATTGTGAATGTGTCTTCCATCGAGGGGATGCGGCTTTTCCGTGATAAAGCCGAAACATACCCGGTCACAAAGGCTGGAATGCACTTGATCACTCGCGGTATGGCACGCGAACTGGCAGGTTTTAATATCAGGGTTAATGAGGTAGCGCCTGGTTCTATCCGGACTGAGACGATGAAGGATGTCTGGAAAGACCCTGCCGTGATGAACCAGATGCGTGTTTCTCCCCCGATGCTGCGGCTAGCCGAGCCAGAGGAAGTGGCTAGCGTAATTGTGTTTCTGGCCTCCGATGCGGCCAGTTGGATTACCGGCGAAATAATTGCCGTCGATGGCGGGACATTGTGCTAATTGGGTTTTCTGTTATTCTGGAGGAATTAGGTAAGCCTTCAAAATCATAGGATGACGAAGAATCTCAGGGTGGCATGGATAACCCCTTCCCGTTATCCTATGAT
>Ga0209777_10000704_pt1 | contig 52608 bp, 63 predicted proteins | sample FrelakmetHBP12HB_FD_187147 | JGI IMG/M metagenome (GOLD analysis project Ga0209777, IMG submission 187147) | Freshwater lake sediment microbial communities from the University of Notre Dame, USA, for methane emissions studies -HBP12 HB (SPAdes)... | ecosystem: Environmental > Aquatic >... | reverse complement strand
AGCCTCAGCAAGCCACCCCAGATCCTCTACCTGCCCCTGGAACTGCCCAGCCTACCTCGGACAAGGATCTGAACTTTGCGAAGCTCAGAACGAAGCTGGAGGCCACCAGTGCAGAGCTGGTAGAGATGAAGGCAAGGTACTTCGCGGAAGATGGTAAGACACTCAAGCCTGAGTTCTCGCAGTCGAAGGAAGAGATCCAGACGCTCAAGCAGGAGCTTCAGCAGACACAGGACAAGCTTGCCCGCTATAACCTCATGGATGATCCTCGGTTTGCGAAGAAGTATCAGGCAAAGCTTGGCAAGGTGGAGAACGAAGCGAAGCGGATCCTCAAGGACTTCGGTGCAGATGATGCGCTTCTCGGTGAGCTGACAAGGCTTTCCCCGAAGCAAAGACATGATCTGCTTATGTCCAAGGCTCCTGAGACACAGTACATGCTTGAGCCTTTGCTCATACAGCATGACCAGATCCGGCAGGAACAGGGCGCAGAGTTGGATGACTGGAAGAATACCATGTCCAGACTTCAGACCGAACAGGTAACAGAGACAGAGGTAAAGGTTCGTGCTATCAAAGAAGCCCTGCATTCAAGCGTGGTAAGAGATCTTGAGGATGAAGGCCATCCGATCTTGAAGCAGGTTCCTGGCAATGAAGCATGGAACAGGGCAGTATCCTCACTCAAACAGCAGATGAGGGAAACGCTTGAGGTCAATGATCCCAAACAGCAGACCAAGCTTCTGCATCAGGGAATCATTGCTCCTGTCTATTATTCGATGATGCTCAAGGCAACGGCAAGGGCCAATGACCTTCAGCGCCAGCTTGAGATCCTTGGCGGGGTAAGGCCCGGCGTGGACTCAAGAGGATCAGGATCTCCTGATCCAGTAGGGCAGAAGGCTATCGAAAAGGCTACTCCGATGGACGCGGCGAAGGCAAACAAGGAAAGATTCTTCGGCAGGTCATAAGGCTTTTTATTGATGATCGTGAATGCAAGGCCGTGAGGGTATTGACATCCTCACGGCTTTTGCTTGATAATATCCAGCAATCGAAGGCCGTCGTTACCGGCAAATGCAAGTTCGCATGAAGTTGCGTTAAGCTTCAAAGCAGAGCGTAAACGGAATCGCACACCGGGGTAAGAGTTTACAAAACGCTTTTGGAGGAATACGCAAATGGAATCCACACCTTGTAATGTCGAACAAATCAACAACGCATTTATCGCCGCAGTCCCTGACATCAACCCGATCATCGCCAACAAGTCCAAGATGTACAAAGCCGTATATCGCGACCTGATTGAGCGTGGCAATTTCGAGTACGGCAAAGGCTACACCAAGTACAATGAAACCTTCTACGGTGGTATCGCCGTCCAGGACGCAGGCGCCTCATGGTCGCAGATGCAGCAGAGCCGCGCGCCCAAGACCAACGGATCTGACGATGCCGGTTATGATGCTTGCGCTTATCAGAGCGAAGTCATCAACTACGGTTTCGAGCAGAAGTCCTACACGATCTATCAGGCAACCCGTCGTACCAACGACATCTGCCTGACCGACATCATGTTCGACTGGCAGTACGAAAAGCAGTTGGCCCTGATCTATCAGGCTCTTGCCAATGTGACCTTGGGTGAGTGGGAACAGATCACGCGCGAACTGTATCTCAACTTCTGCAAGAAGTTCTATGCACAGGCAGATCCCAGCAACACCACGAACCTCGGACTCAAGACCTTCACGATGGGCATGTTCTCGTCCACCGTGGCGATCCCGGCCGCGGGCATTGGTGACATCGGTCGCCTGACCCAGAGCGTCCTTGACCGCGTGTACTCGTATCTCTCCCGTCAGGCCGCTGACGCTGCCCTCGGGATGAAGTCCGGTTCACCTATCTTCGGTCTGATCACCTCGATGGAAACGTCGAATGAAGTCATCACCAAGGACACGGAAATCCGCAAGGACTACCGATACCTGCAGGAAGAGTATCTCATTCAGGGATACGGATCAGCGCTGACGTACCGTGGCTTCTCGCACATCCATGACCCTGCGGCTCCCCGCCTTGTCGTGAATGCGCTCGGCACAGCACTTACCCGCGTGTGGCCGTTCCTGGAAAGCCCGACGACTATCGGCAATGCGATCGACATCAATCCGGCTTACATCGCGGCTCCCTTCGAAATCAGCGCGGTATTCCTGAAGGATGTGTACAAGGCGTTGACACCCACCCCGAACCCCAGCTCGCTGGCGTCCGGTTACAAGTTCGACCCTGCGGACAACTTCGGTGAATTCCACTGGCTGAACATACAGGAGCGTTGCGACAATCTGTTGAGGGAGAAAGGCTTCTTCTTCAGTCGCTTCAGGATCGCGCCTGAACCTTGGATCCATTCCAACGACGCAATCTGCATCCTGCATCGCCGGTGCAACGAGCTTGAGATCACGGAATGCCCGACCTGTTGGACAGCTGGATCCAGCCCGATAGCAGTCAGCGCATGCGCCCAGGTTAATGCCTCGGACGTTGCGGCAGACGCGACAGAGTACTATCTCACACTGGCAAGTTGCTTGCCTTGTGACGTGGGCCAGATGGTCACAGTGACCGGAACGAGCCCGTCCACGGCAGTTGTGGGCGTGATCGCTGAGGACTTCGCAGCACCGATCTACAAGATCGTGTTCCCTGTCGGAGTGGCAACTGGTCGTTGCGCTGCATACGGTGGCCCTGCCACAGTAACTTGCGGTGGTACAAGAGTCTGAACAAACAGTTCCCTGCTGGGTGATCCCTGGCAGGGAACCTTATCGTAAGCAATCAAACGTCAGAAAGAAATTCAGCAGAGGTAAATACGAATGAAAAAAATCATGGTTGGTCTTCTCGCGGTTGTTCTCGCAGTAAGCTACGCGCTCGCAGGTGAAGGTACTCTCGGCACGAATCCCTCGATGCCGTCAGCGCCGACGTGGAAAGGTACGCTTGTTGGTGATGGGTTCATCGCCAATGGGACTACTGGTGCAATCGTAATCGGTAACGGTCTGAGCAACGGTCTCTCGCAGGCAACTGCGAACGGCGCGATCCAGATCGGTCCGGGCTCCAATGGAGTCGCTAACACTGTTCAGTTCAACAGTGATCCGGTCTATGCGATTGAACGTGGTACTGTTGCGGCCATTGCCGGCGCGACTGTCACTGGCACGTTTGCCCGCGTTCATACAAGCTCCCCGATCTCGGTAAGCTGGCGCTACACAGGCACAGCAACGAATGTTGCCACCACTGTTGCGCTGATACTTCCGACGATCAGCTCGAACAATATCATCTGGGCAGCGGTCCAGACGAATCTGTCCTACATCGCGATCTGGTAAATTGCCGTTCCCTGACCCTGGGCCGGTGGTGTTATTCTTGGCACTGCCGGCCCGAAGGGGAAGGAAGAGGGGGAGAACACATGAGTCAGAACTGCTGCGAGCCACCGACAACCACGACGACGGTCAACAACTACTCCATCCCCTCCACTCAGTATGTTCAGGAATCTCTCCTGCTCGTAGGGGGAAACGTCTGCACCTTAAGCAGTCTTCCGATTGCAGTCGCAACTGTAGTGATCTTCATCAATGGAGTCATGCAGAGACAGGGGATTGATTACACGATCCTCAACCAGACAATCACTTTTACTTCGGCTCCGAATGCACAGGCCCAGATCTGCGCGTTCTACGTCAAGGCAGTATAGGGGGAACCATGAAGAAACTTGCGCTGATCCTTGCCTCGATAATCCTTGCAATGAACCTGCACGCGGAACAGAAGGTTCCTGATTATCAGATCTCAATCACGACAAACGGGCTCTACAACATCACGCTCTCAACATCGAACCGGCTGTCGGATCTGGTGACTTGGATGGATAACAACATCGTCCTTGCCACGAACCTTGCATCAAGGGCCAGCACGAACTATGTTGCGTATGCGATCACGAACATGTTTGCTCCGTACTTCACAACGAACTCTACCGGAGTTCCCACGAATCAGACGCCCAGGTTCATCGGAGATTCTTATGTTCTGTCTTCACCGGCTCCTAATTCGGTAACGACGAACATGATTTACAGTTCAATGGGAACGTCAACATCAACGTGGGTTATTATCTATCGCGCACCGTAAGGAGATCAAATGAAGAAAATGTTTCTTGCAGTAATGATGATCGCAGTATCGGCTTTCGCAGATGCACCAAGACAGTTCTCCGTGACTCCTACGAGCCAGAAGATCGTGTCCCCGAGGTTCAACTATCTTCAGTCTGCTCCGTTGTGGACCACGAACGTTGCATACGCTCAGGGCGCAATGGTGAATGCCAGCAACAAGATCTACATGGTGACAGTGGCCGGCGGGACATCAACCAATATGCCGACTCACTTGAACGGCACTTACTCCACGAACGGGTTGTCATATCTGTTCGTTCCTCATGCGTCACGCGGGATGTGCCGGATCTACAACGGCGGCGCGGCAGAGATCTGGCTTTCCTTCGGTGATGACATTGCGGTGTACTCGAATGGAGTTCATCTTGCGGCCGCAACTGAGATTGATGTTCCTGCGTTCCTGCTCCAGCAGCCGATCAACGCTGTCTCCAACCCGACGAAGACAAACGTGGTGGCAATACAGGAGTTGTAATGTTCCGATGGATGGTACGGCTCATCATTTTCTTGGCATTGTTTTCTGAAACGAAAGCACAGGGAAATGATTGGCCGTACTACAAGCCCTACGTTCTCAGCAACATCTCTTCGAATAGTTCCTCGTCTACCGGCTCGATCTACCAGCTCACGCTCTTGGCTCCTTCGTCTACTGGATACGTTCAGAAGATTACTCCGCACAATTGGGGGATCTCGATTCCCACGAATGATTACTCTGGATCGAATGCCTGGGCTTGGCTTGTAGCGAACACGAACAAGATCGGATCCACGAACACGGTTCTCAAGCTCACGAACTTCTGGGGCTTTGTCTACAGCAACGGCGCATTCGTGATGAGCGTGAACACAGGCTTTCCTGCTTTCGTTGTGGATACGAACTTCTTCCGCAACTGGAACAACATCACCAACACACCTACAAGCCTCTTAGGATACGGTATAACGAACAATCTCCTTTACCCCATATCAACACAAGGGTTGGTTAATTCAAGCGTCACCAATGGCCTTGCAAGCCTCCTATACGTCGATGGCGCAACGAATACTCTCTGGTCTACGGTAACGAACTGGATCCTCGGAAAGAACTATGTCACGTCTGCGATAACGAATGGACTCGCTTCCCTGGCATATGTTGATTCATCCACGAACACACTCTGGTCTTCTGTTACGAATTGGGTAACTCTCAAGAACTATGTGACAGCCGCGATCACGAACGGTCTTGCTTCCATCGGGTACGTGGACTCAGCAACGAACACTTTGAAGGGTTGGACACTTACCTATTTCTATCCAACCAACAATCCAAACTCATTCACAAATCAGACAGTCACGAATGGACTTGCATCAGTTACCTATGTAGACAACGCAACGAATGGAACAGTGAAAGATTCCGGAAAACTTGGCGGACTTGCTCCATCATCTTATTTCACCAACAACGGCGGTCTCTACACCATGACCATTCCGGATGCCACAATCAGCAACCAGCCCGTGACACTGGCTCAGTTGCGCTCCGTAATCAACGCGAATAAGACTCTGTATTTTACCTCCAATAAAACTCTTTCGTACACTAATGATATTACGCCCACCAACGCAACGTATGTGATCAGTGACGGCATCCCTCCAGTGCAGGCTATTAGAACAAATGGCGCACCCATAGGCGGCTACTTTGCTTGTTCAATTTGGACGAATCAGTTGTTTACCGTGTATGGTGGCGGCAGTGCTAAAGTTAATTACTATGTCTGCGACAATACGGGCGGAAACAACACCAAGTACGCAAAGATAGAAGTTTACAGGTACGAGCCTTCCACACATTTATTCATTGAGTGGGGCGATGCGGCGGCAAGCAATCTTGTGGATAAAGGCGCGGTTCCTGTCATCTCATCTTGGGTAATTCCATTGCCTAATATTTCCACCAATGTACCTTGGTATTTTGCGGTACGGTCAAAACTTGCATCATCTTCCGGCGGTGGAGCTACAACCAATATCATTGTAGGAGTGGGTACAAACTATCCCTCGCAGATGGACATTACGTTGTCCACCGCTGACCTTGGATATTTACGTGTTGATGGCACGTTGCCAATGCTGTCTGATTTGAGCCTTGGAGGATTCAGTGTTACAAATGTGTCCTCTCTTATTTGGTCTAATGGACTTACGATGTCTGCATCAACTCAGGCATTGTTTGCCAGCTCAATAAATAATATTTCAAACTGGATGGTCAGCGTGAGTGGTGGGGTTGCAACCGCGCTTCAGCCAGTGAGCACGAACAATATTATTACCAATCTTGTTGTATCTGGGGGAACTTCTGCATTCACCAGAACCAATGCTGTCGGCTATATCAGCATTCAAGTTACGACCAATGGAGCTTGGGATATTAACTTAACTGGAGGACTGGAACCTGTAAGTGTTTTTCAGTCTGATGCTTTATGGGAGACAAACACAACTGGAGGATTGCAACCGTTATGAAAAAGCTAATCGTGTATTTTATGTTGTTGGTTTCGCTGTGTTCAGGTGCAACGAGAGATGTTGTCCCAAGAGCAAGTAACGAAGGTAATTTAGGTACGTCATCTCTGAAGTGGTCTAGTATCAATTCCGTATCTGGTGTTGTTGCCCAAGTGATTGCATCCAACATTACCGCAACAACCCTCCAAGTCAGCGGCGGGATTACGAATAGCTCTGCCGCCTCGACTAATGTATTCAAGGGCGTGTCCGTGTTCAGTAATATTGTGAACATTGCTAGCACCAAAACAGCGGTAGTAAATGCCAGTTACGATATGCAATTAGGGACAACGGTGTCTCCTGCCGCGCCTACCGGAGCGGGTGTATATAATAATTTTCAGATACAACCGATTTTAAGTAGTATGGCTTTTGATTGCACCGGGGGATTCGCTTTTCAAGGTTTTACGACAGCCATGGATATACGCAGTCAGTTTACAGGTACTCCGTATATACGGGGCGCATTTGCATATCCCTTGTTCGGATCATCATCTTCGGGCACAGTGGCCCATATTAGGGGATTCGATAGTGGAGCCGAAACTGTTGCAGGGTCCAAGATAGCCATAACAGACGTGGAGCATTTTGCCGCAAGAGATATCTATATGGGAGGTGGAACATGCCTAAATCAATACGGCCTGCGCGTGGCGAATCTTATTGGCGCGTCAAATAATTACGGGGTGTATATTGACGGGACGACGAAGAGTTACTTCGGGGGATTGGTCGGCATCGGCACAACCTCTCCCGCCGCCAAGCTCCACGTTGCCGGTGACATTTTGGCCACTAACATCTCGTGCGCGTCCATCACGCAGACGGTGGCGGGGGCTGTGAATACGTTTCTTGGACGAGTTGGGATAGGAACGAACAATGTGACCAACGCAGTGATGGTTATTTATGGAGGAACAAACACACCATTAAGAGTAATATCTACTGCTGGCATTGCAGATAGAACAGCGATATTCAGTCAGTTCTCTGCGGACGCATCTCCTCCGGTGATTACCCTGAAAAAAGCTAGAGGAAATCCCGATGCTCCTGTATCTGTTAGCTCCGGTGATCGTGCAGGAAATGTAGAATTTCATGGATATGATGGCTATTCGTATATTAATAGTGCATCAATTAAAGTGTATTCAGAGGGCACTGTTGCCAGCAATAGTGTTCCTATGTACATGGCATTTTTTGCTGGTACAAACAATAACGACAATGCAGAGGCAATGCGTATATCTTCTGGGCGCAACGTGGGAATCGGGACCACCACCGGCACAAACATCCTCTCCATCGTCCAAACATCCGCGACCGATCCCATTGCCGACTCATGGACAACCTACACCTGCAACCGTGACGCGAAGGATATTGTTGAAGTCGATGTGGTCAAGAACTACGCCGACGAATTGTCACTGATTCCCGTGTACCGCTGGAAACGTAAACCGATTGTGCGTGACGAGGAAGTGTTGCAGAGAATGGATAAGGCCGATGCTATCATCACGACCGATGAAGCCTTAATGGAACTCGCAACAATGGATGAAAAGGGTGTATCGGAACCCGTGGCAGAAAAGGCGTTGATCGTTGATAGTTTTGAACCTGCGATGGTCGAAGCCAAACGCGATGAACTCTCAACGGCTAAAGCGGCATTGCCTAAGTTCCAAGCGACTCATGTTGGCATCATGCTGGATGACCCGCAGATACCCCGTGAGATTTGCGCCAATGGCGACCCTAACGCTGGCATTGACCTCGTCGGCTGGTGCGGCTACCTGCAAGCGGCATTGCGTGATGAGATTATTGCGCGTAAGGCACTGAAAGCGCGATTGCTCAAGTTGGAGGGGAGATGAACCACCTCCTCACCTACCGCGCATTTGGCCTAATCTGGGTTGCAATCCTCTGTGTCGTTGTAGCCGTACAGCTAGGCTGCGGGTGCGTGATGCATAAGGGCGTGGCTGAGTATGGGGTGGATACATTCACGATTAAGGTTGCAGATCGTGGCACGATTCAAAAGGAATGGGATAAGCACGAGGCTCACAAACGCGAACAGGTGCGTGGCTTTTACGATGAGATGACGAGAACAATTTGGGTGCAACCTGACGGGCCGCGACACCCTGACCTATACACATTGGGACATGAGGTGTGGCATCTTTCGGAACTTGGAGGGAACTGGCATGAATAGTAAAACAAGAAAGGTATGTGATATGAACAAGATAATGGCAGTGATCGTATTGGCGGCAACCAGTGTGGTAGCAGGGGAAGATATGTCGTTTCGAGATCCTACACAGATGGCTCTCAGAGCCGACAAAGCAGTCGGAGCCATACAAACACCCGTACCTGCAAAGATCGTCGATCCTACGGGCATCCAGGTGGCTCCATCGCTGTCTGGCGGGGTAGTTACGGCAGATGTCTGGACATTCAAGGATAGCGTGGCAAAGGTAGGGTTCTTCAAGACAATGGCTCAGGTTCCCGTACAGTTCCCGAAGACTGTTACCGCAGCCGCGATCCTTGTCGTTGTGACGCCGATCATTGCCAACAATCCGAAGCTTCTTGGCCTGAGCGATAAGGACGAGTCTTCGGCCAGTGCTTCTACTGCTACGGCTTCCCCGACAGTCAACAACGGGATCGTGGTAAACGCGAATGGTAATTATGGCAGTCAGATCACAATCGTAGTGAAGCCGAGCCAAAAGGTGAAAGGATGAAAAAGATCAAACGATCATACGGCTGGCATAAGGATCACATCGACTTCCGTGACTTCAAGTTCCTGCCGGTTCACATACCTGAGAACCTTCCTTCGATGATCGACCTGGCGAACCCAATCGTCCCGATCTTGAATCAAGGTCAGCTCGGATCCTGTACGGCAAATGCCATTGCTTCCTGCCATTACTTTGAACAGATCAAGCAAGACGCGAAAGAGAAGTTTACGCCTTCCCGCCTGTTCATCTATTACAACGAGCGTGAAATGGAAGGCACTGTCAAGCAGGACTCAGGCGCCCAGATCCGTGACGGGATGAAGTCTGTCGCAACTCTTGGAGTCTGTCCGGAAACTGAGTGGAAGTACGACGTGACCAAGTTCACGAAGAAGCCGCTCAAGTCTTGCTACACGCATGCGGCCAAACATCAGGTCATGCTATACGCTTCAGTGATCCAGAGTCTTGACGACATGAGATCATGCCTTGCTTCTGGATTTCCCTTTGTCTTTGGATTCTCTGTCTATGACAGTTTTGAATCCGACATCGTTGCCCGTACCGGGATCGTGCCAATGCCTGCCAGGAACGAGTCGCTTCTGGGCGGACACGCGGTTCTCGCAGTCGGATACAACGACCAGAGAAAGATGTTCAAGGTTCAAAACTCATGGGGATCCGGATGGGGCGATAAGGGATTCTTCTATCTCCCTTACTCGTTCATCTCGAATCCAAGTCTTGCCTCGGACATGTGGAAAATTACACTTATCGAATCCTGAAAGGTATCTAGCAATGACTGGATCTATTGACCCGACATCTGAGGCGCTGGGGAGAATCGAGGCCAATATAGGTAATCTCGAAAAACAGAATGATGTTCTGTTCAAGAAGATTGACGCATTGAACACGAAGGTTGAAGACCTTCAGAAGAATGGATGCGTATCAGGAAGAGAGGTCTGCACATCGAGTAAGGGACAGTCCATCCTTCACGGAAGTCTCGGAGCATCTCTTGTAGTATCCGTGATAGAAGTTCTGAAGTATTACATGGGAGGAAGCAAATGATTGCACTGTATCAAGGTACTGGTCTTCTGAGTTGGTGGATCAAGACGAGAACATGGTCGAAGTATTCACATGCGTCATGGATCCTTAGCGATGGAACAGAGATCGAAGCCTGGGGAAGTCACGGGATCTGCCATAACAAGATCTTCGGATGCTTTCATGCTCAGGGTACAAAGGTAGATCTGTTTGATTTCAAGACAGTCTTGACTCGGGAAGAGAACATGAAAGCAGAAGCTTTCCTTCTCGCTCAGGTTGGCAAGAAGTATGATTACATCGGCTTGTTCAGGTTCCTTCCTATTGTCAGATGGTTCGTAGACTCAAACGATAACTCTGACAAATGGTTCTGTTCCGAGCTTTGTTCTGAGACTTGTAATGTTGCTGGAAGGCCGGTAATCAATAAGCCTTCGTTCATGGTCGAACCAGCCGAACTTGCCACAAGCGAGGAATTGAAGTATATTGCAACGAGAATTGTTTAACACGAAAGAGAGGACACTATGATTCAGCCGCCGACACTTACAGTATTCAACATCGAACAGTCTGCAGTCCAGGTTAACCACGTTCATCCGTTCACTGAACAGCTTCTTGAAACCTTCGTGATTCCAAACATCGGATCACAGACTACGGTTGAAGTCCTTCAGTCAAGTCAGTACCGGATCAGCATGTGGATCTGGATCTCCGGCGCAGGCTTCTTCCGAGTGACAGGAACACCTGACGCAACTCACATCTACGTCATCAATGACGGGGTATCCGCCAATGGTGCAGCCGGATCTGCTATCCCTATCGGGACAGTCATGATGCCTTGTGCTCAGCCGGATCTGTCGTATAGCGCGACAGTCTCTCCGTTTGCCCTGTACGACCTGACAACCGAGATCTTCGTTGCTCCGGCCGGAACATCTTCGTCCGTCTTCTACCTCCAGCGCGCTGACATGTGGTGCGAGACTGGCATGACGATCTTCGTAGAGGGTGCAGGGTTCTACAAGGTTCTGGCAGTGGACACAATCGCTCTCAGCATTACCGTGATGAACGTGGACTCAAACAACATGGCCGCGGGATTGAGCCTGACAGCCGGCGCCAAGGTATGGCCAGCAGTCCAACCAAGCCACCTGGTTGCCTCTGGGATCGTCGCAGGATGTAACCCTACGCTTAGTACTGCCGATGAAACGATAGGCACTGTAACCTTCACCAAGGCCTTTACAACGGTCCCTAACGTGGTCTTGTCGTACAATCCTGTGTCTGCGCTTGGCGCGATCCTTGTCGTGTATCCTACCGCGATAACGGTGAATGGGTTCACGATCAAGCAGTCATGCGGCGCTATCAACGATGTGAACATTAATGTTCAGTGGATAGCTTCAAATAACGGGAATCTGTAATCATGGGCGATGTCTCAAACTGCAACGATAAATTCACCTCTCTCGTCGAGGGGATGGACTCCGGATCGTCGTCGAGAGACATCACGGACAAGCAGTACGTCAAGGGCATCAACGTCGTCTGCCGCAATGCCGTCATCAAGACAAGGCCCGGGTTCAAGGCTCGCAACCTTGTCTTCGACAATCTCTTCACATACAACCTTTTCACCTATGGTCGGTTCCAGGGTGCGAAGGAATACAACACGGCAGAGACCTGTTACATCGCCTGCGCGGTGAATGGTCATGTGTTCGTGATTGACGGAGAGACTGGAAGAGTCGGTCATGTGTCGGACAAGATCGGTAGAATGAGCCAGTGGATTGACAGGATCTTCTTCTGTCAGGCCGAACAGTTCATGATCGTGCAGGATGGAATCAACACGCCAATGATCATCAACGGGCTCAACGCTCGTCGTGCAGATCCATCCAAGAGCGAGCTTCCTATCGGTACGGTCATGGCTTATGGACACGGCAGATTGTTCATCAAGAACGGAAGGAACCAGTTCCTGGCAGGTGACATCTATCAGGCGACAAGCCCGACGACAGTTCTCCAGTTCACTGAGACAGCCTACTTGAATGGTGGAGGAGCCTTTGCTCTCCCGACAGACATGGGCAACATCACCGGCATGGCGTTCATTGCAGACTTTGAAACAGGCACAGGACAAGGACCGTTGGTTGTATTCGGAGAGAATGGCATAGCGAACTATGACGTGTTCGTGGATCGCTTGCTCTGGCAGGAACAGAACATCGGCCACATCTCGATCAAAGGATATGGATCCGCTTCACCTTACTTCAATCTCACAGTGCTTGAAGACATGTTCTACATGAGCTGGCAGGGTCTTGCTTCGTACAGGCTCATGAAGTCTGAGGTCAAGGCGCGCCGGCGATTCGCTCGTCTATGGCAGGAGATGAAGGACGTCAACGACAATGACACGCAGTGGCTTCTCCCGTATGCTTCAGCGGTCTTGTTCAATGACAGGATCCTGATGACCGTGAACGGAGAGATCTGCAGTGCTAAGGCAATCGACAATTCAGACACACGCGACTACAGGTTCAAGGGTATCGCTTCTCTCGATCTGGCTCCCAAGTCAGGCATGAGTGATCTCAAGAACGAACTCGGTCCCGCCTGGGATGGTATATGGACCGGAATCAAGCCAACTCACTTGGTCGTTGGATTGTTCCATGACAAGCAGAGATGCTTTGCGTTCACGAAGGATGAGAACAACAGGAATCTTCTCTACGAGATCGACGAGACAAGGAAGTATGATTGCGAAGACAAGCCGATCAACTGTCGCCTGTACACCAAGTCCTATCCGTTCCAGTCGTTCTCAACAAGCGGATCCTTGATGGATGTGCCTCATGTGTTCAAGCGCGTGAGAGAGTGCAAGATCTGGATCGACAAGTTTATAAACGATGTTGCGTTCACTCTCTATGTCAAGCCCGACAACAGAGCTGACTACGGCAAAGTATCCTCGATGGAAGTCCTTGCCCAACAGATCTACTCTCCGGCCCCTAACCTGAACATCATCGTCGGTCAGCCTCAGTCAAGATCCATGCTTTCATTCCCGTCACTTGACGAATCTATTTCTGACAACTCAGCTCACCTTGCGTACCTGTCAGGATTCGAGTTCCAGTTCTGCCTTGAGTGGGATGGATATGCAGAGATCAAGCGGGTGGACTTCCTTGGCAAGACAATCGCCCAGCCGGTCAATGATTCGTTCGTTCCGGTAAACATGCGGATCGACAATCCTCGTGATGACTTTGACTACACCTCAACCTGCAACTTCAAGAACTGGTTTGAGTCTGCGAATGAGAACGCTCTTATCATCGGCCTCGATGTCGGCAACTGGCTTGTGATTACCGAAGGCACGTTCGATCCCGGAGTTGCGTACATAATAGATGCAGGAATTCCCGATGCTGGATTTCCTACTGACTGGTGGTTGACCGATCCTATAACTGGAGGGATCATTCCTGTATGTACAAATGGCGGAGGATGCACTCCTACTGTTCCGATTGTTCCTGCTGGACCAATGTATCCAGGGACCAGTACTCCGCCATGGCCTCCGTTCCCTGTCGATCCCGGGATGCCCAATCCTGAAAGACAGCCACCTCCTCCTGTACCTCTGGATCCAAAGCCATTGACACCCGTCAATCCTTTGAAGCCAACCCCTCAAACTCCGATTGAACCGAAAGATCCAGACAAGCCTCTGATGGTATACCCTTGGTGGCCTGAGTATGTTTCTGGAGGACTCAACGGATACAACTGGTTCGTCGAGCCCGACACTACTTCAACGAAGTCTCTCACTGTTCACAAGCTTCAGGGTGGACCTCTGGCCGCTCTTGCTGATATGAACTACATTGTGACCTGCGAGAAGTATGGTGACTGGCCGGCAGGAGCAACTATTCTCATGGACAAGGCCGACGGCGCTACGCATGGTCCTGTATCAATGCAAAAGGCTGATGGCGCTACGATGACCCTCACGTCAACCAACATGCTCAGCGGATACTCTGGTCCTCAGTACGTTGCTCTATGCACGATCAAAGGAATCGTGAACGGAAGAGAGATAACTGGAGATACTATTTCGATCAACATATACGTCAAGCCGTCCATCGGTCTTGAAGTTACTGTCAAGAAACAGGTATACAGAACCAAGACGTTTGACATCTCCGTTCGTGCGTTTGATAACAAGACGAAGCAGACTCTCAAAGAGTTCAAGAACGATCTCATCCTTACCGGAGTATGTTCAGACAAGGCTGATTCGTTCACTGCAGCTCATACGTCCTTCCACAATGGAATAGCCAACACAACCGGTGTTGTCACAGGTGGAAAGTTAAACGCTACTCTTACGATCAATGCGACAACTCCTGATCCAAAGATCAACGGTAATGCGACTACGGAAGTCATCAGAGGAACTCCGGTTCTTCAGGTGACTCCTCTAACGGCTCAGGTGAGTTTCATTGAAGGCAACACGAACACTGAAGCGTTGACCTTTACGGTGAAGAATATCTCTACCGAACCTTCAACTCTTAATTACTCTCTTGTTCCAAGCAGTCAGGTTTCGATCACAAACGTTCCTACGAATGATCTTGAGATGCAACAGCAAGCAGATGTGGTTACTTCTGTATCTGCAGTTGGTCTGACTCATGGAACTTACTTGGCAACGATAGAGGTAGATCCAGGTCTTAAGGCAAGTGACAAGCAGTTGATAACGATAACCATAAAAGTTCTGCCTGTATATTGGCCCGGGCCGATGGTAGCAAACGGAGTCTTGTGGGTGAACTACGGTGGAGGATGGCAGGTGTGGAGAAACATCGTCGGTGAATACTTCACTCAGATGTTGGATACTCCAACCGCGAAGTGGGGTTGGTCGTATTACGACCCAACCAGCACGTTGATAACTTATGTAATCACGTACAAGGTTGACACTGCCCCGTACAAGGCAGGCGACACGGTAATGATCGTTGGTGCTGGTGGACTGACATGGTTTATTGGAAAGATGAACTATGAAGATAATGGAGCCCCGTCGCTCACTGTAGGAATGATACTGCAGCCAGGCGCCCCGTACAATGTGAAGTATGAACCATGGGCCGTCGGGCCTCAGTAACGAAAGGAAATATGAGCAACACAACTATACGATTCAAACTTCGGACTCTCACAGTCCCGTCAACGCTTCAGCATGCTTCCGCCAAGGAAGAGATCGAACGGATACCTGATTACGTCGAGGTTCTGGCAGAGAGTCTTAATGGACTCTCGCTTGTAAACTTCGGACCTGACGAACCCAACTCGGACAACCGCGCTTATCCTTGGCTCAAGACCTACATTGACGGAGCGCCTATCGGGTGGTATGTCTATTACAACAGCGCGTGGACAAAGGTTCCACTGGCCCCGTAAGGAGAATTATGGAACAGATCACATTAAAGAAGCTTCGCAGAGCAGTTGCTCCATACGTTTCCGGTGGTATGTCTTCTTCAGATCCTCGTGTAATCTCCCGCCTCAACGAGTGCGAGGAACGCTTGCTGGACAAAGGACGGTGGAAGAACACTGTCGGAACAATTACAATGTGTGTGGTGAATGGCTATGTCACGCTACCGCGCAACGTCGAGAAAGTTCTTAAGAGCCGGATCAATGGTCGCTTCAGTCATATCTGGAGTCAGTGGTATGAGTTCCTGTCGAATGGCCCGGGTATGCTTGACGATAACTCTTTCAAGCACATGGATCTCATTGACCGCGGATTCGCTCCGACTCAATACGACATACCAACCGGTGACAATCGTTACCTCATGTGCTTATCGGAGGACGAAGGGGATGACGGAGCTAAGATCTGCATTCGCGGATTTGACGAGTATGACAAGGAAGTTATCACGAATGGTCAACCGGGCGAAATCCTTGTCTTGAACAAGAACTCTCCGGTCTATTCCATCAATAAGTTCCGGAAGATCACATCTGTTCACAAGGACGAGACACAGGGCTACACCTACCTTTGCACATGGGATCCGGCAACTTGCGTCAGGTATCATCTTTCATCTTACCATCCCGACGAAGAGGTTCCTTCGTACCGGCGCTTTGCCATCGGTGAACTCACCTGCAAGGCAGAGAACAGACCCAGCACGCAGGAGGAACTTGCTCACAGGCTGGACGCGGTTGTTAAGTTCCAGCACGTTGACATGAAGCATGACACTGACATACCTGTCATCCAGTCTATCGGTGCATTCAAGTGCATGAGCCTCGGGATCAACTTTGAGAACGATTCGGAAGTAGAGAAGTCGATGCAGTTAGAAGCAAAGGCGGCCGCGATCCTTGACTCTCAACTTGCGAACACTCAGACAGAAGAACCTGAGTTGGACTTTGAAATGAACGAGGGCGTTGCCATTGGCACGATAAATCCAGTATGAGAATGATGGACTTCAAAAGCTCGGCAGTCGCAAGGATGGTCAAACAGCATCCTGAGCTTCAGTTCATTTCAACTCCCAAGCCAAGCATGTCGATGTTCGGCGATACATCTCCGTCAATGATGTCTGCCGGCCTGGGCAATAAGATCGGGCAAGCAAAGCCTTCGATCATGAACGCGAACACAGTGAAGAACTCAAGCACAATGAAGGCTATGAAATTTATGAACGAAAGGCTCGGAGGTTAATATGGCTACACCAAGCGCAGTATCCGGATCTGCATCAACCGGCTCGTCTGATCCCATGTCGGTATTCAATGAGGGTCTTAGCCAAGCTCTCAAAGCAGTTGGCACAACTACTTCTATTTCATCCAGTGGAGCATCTGGTTCGATAACCCCTGCCGTTGTCCCTACGATGCCGGCAATGCCGAGCACTGCCGATCTCATGGCTCGCACGACTGCAGTTGCAGGAGCATTGCAGAAGCAGACCACTGACGCATTCACTGCCAACGTAAAGGCCGCGATCCCTGGATATGACCAGATCATTGCAGGACTCACTGCCAACGCGCAGGAGATGCTGACAGGCGCCTTGCCAAAGGACGTACAGGAACAGATCAACATGTCTGCCGCCCAGAAGAACATTCAAGGTGGACTGTTCGGTGGCATAGCGGCGAACCGTGGGGCTCGTGACATTGGCAAGACCTCGCTTGATATGATGATTCAAGGCAGGACAGGTCTTGAGAATGTGCTGAATATCGCTTCAAAGTACGTTGCTCCGACAGTTGACGCGGCATCCTTGTACAATGCTTCTCAGCAGGCAGATCTCCAGCGTGCCAGCCTCATGCAGAAGTACGATGAGATGGGGGTCCAGAACTCTCAGTTCTATGCGGATCTCGGGATCAAGCAGTCTCAACTCGCTATCCAGTCTTCAGAACTTGGACTTCGTGCGGCTCAGACTGCACTGGACAAGTACAAGTATGATTCATCGTTGTCGTGGGATAAAGAGCTGTCTAACCTGAACCGCCAGTTTGAAGTATGGAGCTTGAATCAACAGAAATCCTTGATGAAGCAACAGCAGGCAAGTGCGCTTGCCCTGCAGAGCGAGAAGGACTCGTCGAATGAACGGATGATCGCTGCATTCACAAATGCTTCAGGATCTGGATCTGCTTCCTCGTTTGGATATGGCGGAGGAGGCAATGACTCGGCTTCAGGATCGGCCGCGGCAATGGCTAACGCGCAGAGATTAAACCCCGGGATGTCTTACTAAAGAGGTGTGCTATGGCAGTATATGAATCACATGTTGGTGGACCTGATTACGCTGGCGTTGGCCGGACGGCAATGCAAGCGGCAGAGAATTACAAGCCGGTGGATCTGATCGCGGCAATGGCGCAAGGACAGCAGGTCAAAGCTTCCAACGAGAACATTGCGATGAACCGATCCAAGCTTGAGATCGAGAAGCATGATGCTGCCATTAAGGAACAGCAGTTCCATGAAAATCTTCAGATCAGTCAAGAAAGACTTGGTCTTGATAGAATGAATGCTCAGACTCAAGCGCAGGAATCTGCAGCTCGCATTGAAGAGATCCAGCACAAGAGTCAACTCGAAGATATGATTGCTCCTCTTAACGTTGCTAAAGCTAAAGCAGAGACTGACGCATTGGTTAAGACCAACGAGATGAACAAACTTATCAACGCTCCAGAGCAAGTGAAGATGAGGATGGAACTTGATAAACAGAAGGAACTGGCAGGTATAGATCATCAGAAAGCTTCGACAGAAGAACTCAAAACAAAGACTGAAGACTACAAGCAACTTGTCGGACTGAGAAAACAGTATGCAGATCTGATGACTCAAGCAGATGGAGTCACTGTAGATACTGCCGACATTCATGTATCAGGAACTGCAAATGATCCTGATCCGACTCTCGGCGGAATGTCATTGAAGGAAATTGCAAAGACAAAGACCAGTCCTCAAGAAGTTAATTCTTGGTTTGATAGTCTTGCGATATACAGACCGGACGAAGTAAGCAAAGTTCTTTTGGGAAAAGAGATCTCAAAGATTCCTGATAGTGTCGGATACTCTTTGGCTGCTGATGCAACTCCTCTTGAAAAGTCTCAGTACTATGGCGACATAATGATGAACGCAATAGATACTGGAGTTGAAGTTCTTGGGAGAAGCTCAGTGGCTCCGATTAACGCCACGGTATGGGCAGTATCAAAGATTCCTAGAGCTATGAAAGCAGTATCTAATATTGCTGGAGCCGTATCGGAAGGGCTAGGCAAAGTTTCTAGTGCTGTTTCTGAAAAGATTCAAGACAAGTTTCCTCCTCAAGAGTTCAAGATCATGAGCAAAGAGATCGAAACTCGTCTTGATGATTTTGCTCAGAAAGTAAAAGGAGACGAAGGCAAGGTTAAGTCAGCTCTCAAAGCTGTGAATGATCCTAAGTTCGTTTCCAAATTAAAGAAGTTTTCGACTGAGCTTCACACTGCTCCGCAAGATGCTGAACGAATATCCAAAGCAGTGAAGGACGAGATAGATCAAGCCATCTACGGAGAGTCAAACATAACAAGACTTCCAAGAGAGACAAAGCTTCAGGCCGCTGAAAATAAAAAGCAAAGGTTTGAGGCCGCAGCTCGTGTAATTCAGAATCAGATAATGATGCGTACTGGAAAGATGGGTCCGCAAGATTATCAGACAACTGAAGAAACGACAGATCCTTTGACTGGCGGAATAAAGAAGAAGACAACAAGCAGGACTTATCCTGCGAATAAGCGCATACAACTTGCTGATGGATCCATAATCAATACAGATGCAAACGGTCAACCAAGGTAGGTGATACATGGCTTTTGGGCTTTCTGATTCGGAAGATTCCGGGTTCAAGGTTCTAGGTGATTCAACTCCTCAGCAAGATGACTTTAAGGTTCTTGGAGATTCAGAGGCTGGATTTGGTACTACTGTAGTAAAGACTGCAATACATGCGGCTCCTTCAAGTGCCGGATTTCTCATAGGTTCATCTTTAGGATCTATGGTCGGAACTGCTTTCGGAGCAGGAATATCTGGAATAGCAGATGTTGCTACAGCAGGAGCCGCCGCTCCGTTCAATCCTTTGATAGTTGCCGGCAGTGAGTTTGTCGGCGGGCTTGTTGGTGGGTTCATCGGTGGATGGGGAGCTGACAAGTTAAGAGACACTGCAATATCCGGCATCCTGGGAGAAGACACACTCTCCAAGTACGAAGAAGAACAAAAGCAACTTGTTCAAGGACATCGGCAAGGAGCAATGCTCGGAGACTTTCTCGGTAGTGCATTATCATTCGGAGTGGGAGTTAAAGCTCCTCTTGAAGCATACAAGTTTGCAGGAACTCTTAAAGACACAATCATCAAAGATGGAACTAAAGGAGTTCTAGAACTTGCCGCAACTGCAGAGGGAAAGGCACAACTTCATAATCTTGTCGGAATCTCTTTCGGTGTAGGGACTCAAGCCAAGTCTGAAATAGATAACCAGATCGAACAGGGTGATGGATTCAAGCCAGTGCTTCTGATGGAGTCAATGCTTTCTGGATTGCTTCTCAATAACCCTGAGTACATGAAGCAACTTCGCGGTGCTCCGGACATGTTCACTGGCTCCCAGAACTTCGACAAGGTTGCAGATGCAGAGACACGATTCAAGACAGACGAACAACTCAACAAGACGGTTCGTGATCTTCAAGAGTCTTTGCAGAAAGAGAAGGAAGCATCGAAAGGAAATCCTCTTCAGTCTGCAATAGAGAAGATACTTGGATCTGACAACAGCATGACCGTTGACGATCTCCTCAAGAGAACAGCGCTCAAAGGTATTCGCCAAAGATTCTCGGAAACTGAAGATCCTCAGAAGCAGTTCGATGACATCAAGAAACATATCAGAGATGAATACGGTGTCGGCATAACTCCAGACGAAGCAACGGCAAAAACCCTCAACGACGAATACGCGAAGGATCCAAAGTCCTTCCACTTCGAAGGTCCAGAAGTTTACGTTTCTGATAAACGATTCTTTACCGATGAAGATATTAAGCAGGCATCTGCCAAGGGTGGACTCAATCTCTTCACTGACATCAAGAACATGGAGACAATATCCTCTGGTGATATTCAGCCTCAGCACATCGAGAAGCTTGATGACTTCAGGAAATTGTTCACAGCTGCAGGAGATGATGAAGCAGTAAAGATGATGGCAAAGCTCAAAGGACTCATGGCTCAACCTGAGTTCAGCGTTCCTGGAGCCGGAGTCAAGTACGGGCCGAAGACTCTGTACACTGGAACTCCAGAAGACTTTGCTGCTAAGGGTTACAAGTTTCCTGCAAGTGCAATTCTGAAGAACGGAAAGATCATCGCCAATCTTGGCGCAGTGAATGACAAAGGAACCTTGATTCTCAACAAGGAAACCAGATTACAGGATCTAGTTGAGGACGGCCTTGAACTTCCTTACAAGGCGAACATGGGACAGGAGTTCACTGGCGCCGGCAGGGACTATCTTGACCGTACTCGCAAGATGATGGAAGACCGGATCAACGGGAAAGATATAAAGACTGGCGTCACCAAAGATGCGATTGATTTGCTGGACTCTCTTGGAGATGGAGTACCTGCATTCGTTTCAAAGAACATGGAACGTATTGCAAAGGAAAATGGAATCGACTCCTCCAACCTGACTCCGAATGAGGTTATCGAACAGCTCAAGGCAAAGGTAAAGACGTCCAAAGGTACAGCAGAAACGGATCCTGCAGTCATAGAGAAGCTCAAAACTATCCTCGGTCATAGCGACTTCGAGCGCATGATGAAGTCTCTCGTCTTCAACAACCTTGGACAACATCCCCAGAGTTCAAACAATGATGCGTTCGCGAACCTTGACGCATTGGGCCTCAAGCCAGGTCGTGACGTTGTTGAATATATGCACAGTGTCATTGGTGAAGACATCTGGAAGATCCTTGATGATTCTCCAAACCAGCGCAAAGTTGAGTATGGTCCCGGAGAGACTGAGATCATCACTCTCATCAACAATCCTATGGAGGGTGGAACTGAAAGAATTCGTTCAATCGTAATGGACAATGTTTATAAGCATACCGCAAAAGAGAAGATGCTGGAGTTGTACAAACTCTCCCAGCAGGATCTCAGGTATCAAGTGAACAAGGACGCATTCACGAACAAGATGCGAGAGCTTCGCGACATGGAGCCTTCGGTTACATTTTCCATGAATGCCGCAAAGCATATGGCGGATCTAAATGCGGCAGTGGAGCGTGGAGACATTACAAAGTCAGAATATAATCGAGCATACTTCGCCAAGCTTCGAGAAGAAGGTGAACAACCTGGCCACGTAGAAGAAGTTCTCAAAGGAGTCTACAAGACTCACGTTAATGCTATCGCTCCTGTGTCTGAAGAAGCGGTTGATACACAAACTCCTGAAGCATTCAAAGAGACTCATTCGACAGAAGATGTAATCAACACATTCTCGAAAGAGGATCAGAGTCTTGCAGGAAACACTATTGCGCGATTTGCTGAACGTCTTGACCGTCTGGTGGGAATGATCTCTCCGATGCACAAGAAGGCAGCGCGACCCGAAGATCTTGCTCCTGATAAGCCTGATACAAAGGAAGAGTTGATCGAGCGTCTTGCGAAGCAGGCGTATTGGGAATCAAAGCGCAAGGTCGATAAGGTTCCTTCGATGGCAAAAGTAGCGGCCAATGTGGAACTCGATTACATTCCGAAGGCAGATGAACCTTCTCCTCAGGTTTGGATTCGAGATCCTGAGTTCGTTCCAAAAGCTCCGGACGAGAATGCTTCAGTCAAAGAATGGCAAGCATACGAAGAGGAAATGATCAAAGCCAAGGATGCAATCGTCATGCCTTGGAAGCAGACGGCTCCTATACCTTCGGTTGCGGATTGGGTTGAGAAGTTCTCTGCCATCGAGTCAAGATTCCATTCTGCTTATGATCGGTTCCTTGAAGAGTCGAAAGAGAAGATGGTTACGATTGGAAGGAACAAGACCGAGGTTCCTTCAGTCAAGTCTGTGCTCAAGTCTGAAGAAGTTCGAGCTGCTGATGTGGAGAAAGTTCCTGGCATAGTTCCAGCCGAAGAGATAGCTGCAGAAGAATTGATTCCTGGAGCGATCACTGATGACGTTACCGAGATGGAAAAGAAACTTGCCTCTGAAGGTAGCGAAGAAATATCAGCACGACAGTTGCAGGACTATGAGCATGGTATCCCGAAAAGGAATTGGGAAGACCAGAAGAGACTGGATCCGACTGTTCCGCTGGAAGGTGACAAGACTCACAAGTCTCAGATCAAGCAGGTTGTTGTGTCTGGAGATTCTGCAGTTCAAGACGCAGTGTTCTACGGATTGAGAGATCATCTCAAAGGCGCTACGATCATAGACGCTACTTCTCAGAGTGAAAGCATTGGCAAGAAGATGAAGCTTGGCAAGCCTCCTTCAGTTCCTCCTGCTCTTGAATCGTTCGTCGAAGAACTCATTCGCAATCCAGATCTCAGGAAACCTGGACCTGCAAGGGTTGATTTCATCCAGAGATGGAAGGATGCTGAAGCAGCTCTGTCTCCAGAAGACAAGCGCAAGGTTGTTGCCATGTCAGAAGGAAAACCTTTCCAGATCGCAGAAGATATGATGAAGACAGTGTTGTCTGCAGAAGGTGGTCCTTCTCACATGATCATTCTCATGAACTATGACTCCGACTATTTGCATGGACTCATGGCTCAGCGTCTTCTCCATGCTTCAAAGACAGGAACCTTCGTCCCCCTGGAGATGAAGATCCAGAATCCATTCGATACAAGGATCGTGAGGAAAGTGGATCCGGAAACCGGCATGGTTGAATACAAGCAGGTCATTGCTCCTGAAGACAAGAACTTCGACAAGACTCTGACCCAGCTCGACACCTCGATAGAAGACACGAAGATCTCCGACGCTCACGGACACACGGCAACGGTTCTCTTTGCGGAGGAGCTGGCCTACATGAGCAAGAACGAGCTGGACGCTCTGGCTCTCAAGGTTCGGGATCAGATGATCGATGCAGGAGCTTCAAAGATTATCATTCATGCGAATGATGTGATGGGAAAGAGCAAGACAGGTGAGACTGTAGGGGTGGGAGGCAAAGGCTTTCCTGAGTTCATGCAGGTCATCAAGGCCGCTATAGGGCCCAAGGGCTTGTCAATGCACGAAAACCGTATGAAGACACTGGTCGAGGAGGAATCGCCAGTCCTAGAGGCAACTGGAGGCCTTCCTGAAGGCGAGAAGGGCATGCCAACTCGTGAGGAACCGGAGCTGAAAGCAAGGTTTGGAGAGGGTACTCCTGCCTCTGGGAGCCCTGAGATCGTCAAGTTCAAGACTGCGGTGGAGTCTGCGGCCGGACCTTTGACCGTGGTTCAGTCTGAAGCGATGAGAGACTATGTTGGAAAAAACGACATGCGTAATTCCTTCCAGTCGATCAAAGAGATCCTGCCGAAGATGTCCAGCGAAAGACTTCTGGACACAATGGATGCAGCATATAAGGCAGCACAGGATACATCCTCGGAAGCAACCATGTCTCTCAAAGCAGAAGCAGGTCTTTCCGAATCACGTCGCAACACTTACCGCGAGATCCTCGGAAAAGACTTTGAGAAGCTCGACTCCTCCAAGCTAGACGAACTTCACGACATGGTTGTTCGTACCGGCGGCAAGCTTGTCAACGTGCAGGAGCTTAGAGACAAGTTCCCTGGATATACTTCAAAGCAACTCTCTGAGCTCGCAGTCAGATCTAAGGAAGCATTTGAATCCTCCATTGATCGACAGGACTCAAACATCGACCAGCGCGCAAACATGCTCAGGACTGCTGACGGAGTGAAGCAGGTTCAAGACGAGCTCAACTTCACTGCCAACGCTTCCTTGAATGCGGCCGACGATCTGAAAGAGATTGCTCCGTGGATGTTCAATGGAGCCGAAGGACTTCACGAACGGTTCCTCGATCTCCACCGTGACTACAAGGCAAGCCTCAACTCCGCTATCATGCAGTTCAACAAGTGGATGCGCGAGGCAGGCATATCTCCTGACTCCAAGTTCTTCAAGGATATGACTCCAGCCCAAAGAGATCTTGCAAACAAGATGCTCGAAGCAGTAGGCGCCCAGCTCGAAGGATCAAACATGATCGTTCGCAAGCGTGGCAAGTATGCCGGAGTAAGTCCAACCGGAAGACGTGTATTCGAGGATCCGATTGGAGATGATGCCAAGCAAGCAATGGCAGACTGGAATGCCGGCAAACTCAAAGGTCAGCAGACAGCAGAAGAGTTCATGGCTAACATTCGCAGTGCATACGATGAATCAAGAACAACTGTGAACGAAGATGTACAGAAGCTTACACAGAAAGAGTACATCAAGTATCTGAATGAGTACGTTAATCACGAGTACCGACGTTCTGCCGATCAGACTCCGGAAGAGTTCGCCACGTTCTCAAAGCGATTCGTAGAAGAGACCGCACGTTCAAAGACTCGTAAGATCCCGACATACGAAGAGGCCGCGAAGTACGGGCTAATGCCGATCACTCAGAACGCTGCACAACTTTACAAGATGTGGGGAGAGAAGGTTTACAAGAACAAGTTCCGCAAACTGTTCCTAAACTCTGCAGTTGGAGTAAGGAACCTCGACGGGACTCCGAGCGTTGTTGCAATCGAGAATCCCCGTAACAAGGGTGACAAGATCATCGAAGACAGTTCGCTCAAGCAGATGAAGCTCAACCTTGCTGAGTATGTGAAGAACAATAACGATGCAGTTAAAGCATCTAGAGAAGGTGAACTCATCGAGCTGGACAAAGACGGTCTTCTTCCTGCATCCGAGATGAAGAAGCTTGGCTACACAGAGATGGCTTCTCCGTTCGATTCAATTGAGAAGTTCTATGTCATGCCAGGTCGAGAAGGCGAGAACACAATGAAGATGCTTCTCGACTCGAAGATGGAGTGGCGTCCGTTCGGTGGGCGTGACTGGATGAAAGGCATTGAGAACTATAACTCTTTCGCCAAGCAGTCCATACTCTTCGGTTCTGCATTTCATCCGTTCTCCCTGATGGAGAATTATCTTTCATATCACGGACTCTCTTTTAAGAATCCTCTCTTCCATCCGGTCAAGTTCCTTGAAGATTACAGAGCCGCGAACAAGCGTTACAATGAAGATCCTGAGATCATGTCTCGGGCAATCGAGTCTGGACTTCAGATTCATCACTCAGATCCGAATATCAATGCTGGTGCAACCGACAAGCTTGTTCAGTCTGCAATCGACAGACTCAAGGAAAGCGACAGCTCGTTCAAGTCTACGTTCGGGGATGTAGGTCAACGTGTATTTGACTTCAAGAAGAGATGGGATAATTTCCTTTGGAACAATATGCACCCGACTCTTAAGCTCATGATGTATGAAGATGCTTATGGTAAGGCAAAGGATGCAATGACTCGGAAGCAACTTCATTTCGACGACAAAGTTATTCGGGAGAATGTTGCCGCGCTCACCAACAAAGCACTCGGCGGACTTGAGATGGAGAAGTATATGTGGGCTACTCCTCATTCAAAGCAGATGCTTCATGCTCTCATGTTTGCTCCTGACTGGACTCTATCTGTTGCTGAAGCGGCAGGTATTACTCAGCTTCCTGGAGTTAAGCAGTTCCTTGGATCTGAAATGTCTGGCACTGAGGCGCAGGTTCTTGGAAAGAAGTACTGGCCGGCAATGGCCGGGATCTTCCTGCTTGGACTTCCGAATGCAATACAAGCTTCCATCTATGCCGCGTTCGGCAAGAAGGAAGAAGGTGATCAACTGTTCAACTTCCAGAATGAAGTAGGCAAGAAGATGAGCATCGACGTCACCCCGCTTCTTCGTCATCTGCCTGGCTATGAGGGTGGAGACACCGGCAAGCGTCGCGTGTACATGAGATGGGGTAAACAGGCTTACGAAGTTGGTGGATGGTTCACAGAGCCGATCACAACTGCAATGAACAAATCCAGCATGGCAATTCACACTGTCTACGAACAGGTGACAGGTACATCGACCAGTGGATTTGCTCTTCCATTTGCAAAAGACGGATTGCTTGGATTGTTTGAACATGACGGTAAGTTCCTTGAGTCAAGACTTGGCTATGTAGCGCAGAAAGGAATACCTATGTGGGTTCTCAATGCGTTAACCGACAAGCCTATTGGATGGTTTGCAACCGCCTCCCGAGGTGCATCGTTAGGTACTACACTCAATCAAATGGAGGATGTACTCTCAACATACGCTAATCGGGGGACGGCTGCTCAACTTAAAGGCATGCCCAACTATACCGGCCGGCTCGATCAACTCATGGGTGATGTGATTCAGGCCGCCTATGCAAACGGTATTGATGTCAAAGAGGCAATGGACCGGGCAACCAACGGCGCTCTCACAAAGTCATACCTTAAGTTTTACAAAGCCATGAACAGTGGCGATCAGAAAGAGATGCAACATGAAGCCGAAGCAATCATCCGGTTGAATAAGGGAGTTGCTCAGGCAATCAAGTCGATGCAGACACGCATGGAAACATCTGGTCAGAAGTTCACGCCAGAGAAAGCAAAGCAGGTTATTGACATCTTCAAGAAAGCATCCGAGAGTGTGCAACCGAATCAGGAAGAGGTACAGGCTCTCAACAAGTTCAAGGCCCAGATCAAGAGAAAGCAACGGGGGATTTTGAGTAATGAATGAATACATCGCGGTTGATTTCGACGGGACACTGGCAACTTTAAACGACAAGTGGAACGCCGATAGAACCGCGACAGGTGACCCCATCCCTGCCATGGTTCAGCGTGTCAAGGGATGGCTCCAGGCGGGCCTACAAGTGAAGATCTTTACCGCAAGGGTATCTCCTATCAACCCCGACTTTATGGTCCAGCACAGGGTCATTCAGGCATGGCTACAGCAGCATCTAGGGATACAACTTGAGATCACGTCCGACAAGAGCCCTCATGCAATCGAGTATTGGGATGATCGCGCGATCACCGTAATCCCTGATACTGGCCTCATCAACGTCAGTCCAAAGAGCAAGGTTCCGGTCCCAATCAACATGGATCCGGACACCAAGGCAATGACCGTCTGCATCGTGGACAATGGCCTGTTCGTGTCATGGGCCATCGAGCTGACCAAGTACTTCGGCCGCGTTCTATATCATTTCAAACCTTGGAAGACTGCATACCCGAAGTCAGTGTGTCGCAATGTCGGTCACGGCCTGCCAGGAGTTGAGCGTGTGGAAGATCTGTTCTCCATCATCCCAGAAGTAGATCTCTTCATCTTCACCGACATCTACCACGGAGATCTACAGGTTCATCTTGAATCCCTCGGCAAACTCGTCTGGGGTAATCGAATGGGAGAACACCTTGAGATGTACCGCAAGGAAAACAAGGAGCTTAAGAAGTCAATCGGCATGGCCGTTGCCCCGTATCAAATAGTGGTTGGCATGGATGCTCTTGAAGTATACTGCAAGGATCCCAAGAACGAGAACAAGTTCATCAAGATATCGGTCACACGCGGAGACTGCGAAACCTTTCATCACTGCAACTGGATTATTACAAAGCCGATTCTACAGCGCATTGCCGTAGACCTCGGGCCGGCACAGATGGAACAGGAGTTCATTATCGAGGATCCAATCGAGTCAGACATGGAGATAGGTTATGATGGATATTCAGTCGATGGCATGTTTCCTCAGATTGCGATTCAAGGGTATGAGATTAAAGATGCCGGTCTTATATCGGCAGTTGTTCCCTACCAAGCGTTACCCGACATCATTACAAAAACGAATGCGGCTATTTCGCCTGTCCTATCTGCCTTTGGTTGTCGTGGATTCTGTTCTTTTGAACTCAGGAGAGGAAAGCAGGATCAGAAGTTCTACTCCATCGACGACTGCATGCGATGTGGATCTCCGCCCAGCGAACTCTATCAAGCTCAGTACACAAACTGGGGAAAGATCCTTACCCTTGGCGCCCAGGGAATAATGGCCTTGCCTGATGCTCCGTTCAAGTACGGTGTAGAGGTGATGATAAACACCAAGTGGGGAGACAAGAACGACCAACCAGTGTGCTTCCCTCCGGAGATCCTCGACTTCGTGAAGCTCAAGTTCTCCTGCCGGTATGATGGAGTGTATCACTGTCTTCCTCAGGACGAGGAGATCGGGCAGATCGGCGCAGTCATTGGACTTGGCAACTCGATTATTGAAGCTATTGCTCACTGCAAGAAGAATGCGGATCAGATAGAAGCTCACGACATTGACATTCGATTTGACTCGATACCTGCCGCGGTTAAGGAGATCGCGCTGGTCGAGAAGAAATACGGGTATAAGTTCGGGGACGGAAAAATACCCACACCGGAAGAGGTAAGTGAAGTTATATGAAGATCATCATTGAAACGATCCCGCATAAGGATCACAGGTATCCGACAGTTGGAGATTGGTACTACAAGAACAAGACCCTTCACATCAAAGTGTCCGAGATGGAAGATCCTCGATACGCAAAGCTCGTTGCGGTTCATGAACTCATCGAGGTTCTGATATGCGAACATACTGGAGTCACTCAGAAGATGGTTGATGACTTCGACTTTGACTTCGAGAAGCGTAGGAAGAAGAAGCTTGTTGGAGCAACTGCCGAACCGGGCGACGATCCCAATGCTCCATACGTCAACGAGCATTGCGTTGCAACCAGTGTCGAAAGACTTCTATGCGCCCTGCTTGGAGTCAACTGGAAGCAGTATGAAGATTACCTGAACAACCTTCCTTGATCTGGGCCAAAAAAAAGGGGCCGAACAGAGGGACTGCAATCCCAATGTCCGACCCCAATTACAGGCTCAGTCTATTACCGATGTTGCCCTGATTCCACCGTCGGAGTTGCCGCGCCCTGCATAGACTGAATGACATTTCTTTAGGCGCGAACCGTCATGCCACATGACTATGACATTATTTCAAACTTCTTTTCAAGCTCGCATACTATGTCTTGCATCTCCAAGAACGTGAACCTCACGCTAGGAGGATTGCCATGCTTCGCATCTATGAACAGAAGCATGTCTTCTATCTGACGTCTGACTGACTCAGTGTGAAATGTGAACTTGTACTCAAGCATCTTCTGCATCGCGACTGTTGCGCGTTCTGCTTCCTCGTGATGTCCATGACATAGCAGGACACCGTTGTTAAGATCCCAGCGCGTTGCCAGGAACCGACGCTTGATCATGTGGTGAGCTGAGTGGGGCGGGAATGCGTTTGTAGCGCTTGTCCCGCATATGAAGCATTTCCCCCCGAACTTCTTCCATATGATCTGACTCCACAATATATCTGCTTGCCGCTGGAGATCTTTTATTTCCTGCATGTATTCCTGCCCTCATTATTGCACTGTGAAACAACTCTTCGATGTCATTCGGTATTGCTGCCGCGATGTGAGCGAGAAGGTTCTCGATCTTCTCGCAGTCCCAATCGCCACGGTCATTGCGGATTAACGTCGGACGAAAGACTTCTTTCATGCCAGTGACATTGATCCGAAGATACTTGCCTTTACCTTTCTTCATTTCTTTTTATCCTTCAACTTTTCAAGACGACTTAGGATCTCGGCCATTCCTTCGAGAATAAGCATGTACCAGTCATAGTCTTCTATGTTGGACGAATCATATAACTCACGTCGTTTTCTCTTGAGTGTTTTAGATGTCATTTTGCCCTCACCTTCGTTACTTCTTCCAACCTGCATCCTGCAATCTTCATTCCCTCCATCAATGCCTTCCTGATCGCTACCTCATTCGGAACGAGGAACTCACGCGGTATCAGAAGCTCGTTGTCAATTCGCAACTCTCTGTTCGTGACCGTTGTAGAGGAATGTGACTTAACAACAGGAGCCACTGGAGTATGCACCACTGGCGACACTGGAGATAGAACAGCGATCTCCGGAAAGTCATCCTTTGCGAGAGATGCCTGTACTTCGATCTGTCTCTTGCGTTCTGCTTCTTCCGCTTGTCTTCGTTCTTCATCCTGCTTCCTCCTGAGTTCCGTTGCCTTGCGTTCCTCTTCCTGCTGGTATGCGAGAACCTTGTTCCCGACATGTAACCTTGCCCTTGCCAGATCCTTCACGACCACATCTGCGGCCGCAATGATCTGCTTCTTGAATGCTTCAATCGGCTTGGTGAGGGATTCCCTGTGTTCCTGGATCTCCTTCTCCTGCCGACGAAGTACTGCGCAAAGATCATCTGCCGCTTTGAACTGTTCAATGCTGGTGATGTCCTTAACTGCTTCTGCCGCGCAGATCGTTTTCGTTACGAGATCTGCGGTTTCCTGATTGAGAACTATGACCTGCTGATTCTGACCTTTGATTATAATCTCTGCACGCATGACTACCTCCTTGTTATTTTCCATGTACCATCTTTACGTTTTTCTGCCCACACGAACTTGAACATCGGATACTCCACTGCTGCCTGATCGAACGCCAGCTTTGCTCTGTGATACGAGCCGAGCTTGTACGAGCCCTTGACTTCGTGAAGCTCGATCCATGACTCCATGTTATTGTTGATGGTTGGTTTCTGGTACACGAAGTAATCTGGCGTGTACCTATGCCCGTTCTCCATCTTGAGAGTCATGCCCTCGAACTTGTGATCGAAGTTCTTGAGATAGATCTTCTCGTACTCGATCTCAGTCTTCGTGAGCTTGCACTTCGGTTTGACTGCAGGCTGTTGTGGTGGAGTATCTACAATGACGTATCCTGACTTGCCCATGATGTTCACTGATCTGCCTGTACGTTTCTTGTACTCATCCACCTGTTCTTGCGTCCATTCAACTGTTGCCATTAGAACCACCTCCACCAGTATTGCTTCTCTGGTTCCTTAATTTCTTTTCTATCGAATCCAAGTTTCTCGTCAAGAGACTTGCGAGCTTTCTCTTCACCGAGTTCTTTCTCAAGAACGTTGATATTTCTTTCAGACTCTTTGATGCTTTCATTAAGGTGAAGAACATCACACTCTGCAATATCCCTTTCTCTTCCGATGAGTCCTGGAACTACTTCTTCGTATCTTCTTCTTCTCTCGAAAAGAACTTGAAGATGCTTTCTTACAAATTCCAACTTCTTCTCAGTGGTGTAATGTATTCGTCCACGTCGTGCCATTAGAATGCCTCCTGTTTTGCTACTGGCTTCTTTCTGAACTCGTCCGCGTTTGGACACGTTGTGAAGTGAGACTCATGGCAATCAGCCAGTGAGTAGGCCATGGAGTCTTCGTCCTTCACCCAGAGTTTTGAAGCCTTTGCGTTTATTGGATGGTTTCTTCCTGCCGCTGTTTTGATCCAGATTATTTCCTGACCGCACTTGCATTTCGTTATCATCACTCCACCTGCCTTTCTTCGCATTTAGCAATCGAGAACTTCTTCCCTGCATACTTCTTTGCATCTTTCTCGTTTGAGAATACAGGAAGGACACCAATCATTCCGTCGGCCCATTGCAGTTTAATCTTTGAAGGAATGAATACAGGCATCATCGGCCCGTAAGATTCAACATCTTTTTCCTTCACCAACGCTTGAACGACATACATTCTTTTCATACTACCTCCTTTACGAACTGATTTTTCATCCACCGCATAACGTAATCCTCAATCGACGTACAGTTGCGAATGTACGGATCCTCCGTGAACCCTGCAGGTTGATGACGGATGAATGCGAACTTGCTGAACAGATCCTCGACAGTGTATCCAGCTCTAAAAAGCATCGACACCGCAAGGGCCCAAGACTTTAACATGCCCCCCAGGCTCGCGCCTTCCTTGTCCTCCTTGATGAACAACTCTGCCGGCTGTCCGTTCTCCTGTAGTCCCACCGTGAAATAGATCGTCACCGGACCATCCTCCGCGTGGATCTTTACTTTGTGGGTTAGAGATCTTCTTGTCATCGGCAGTTGCAACTTTTGCATGAACTCTTACTCCTTTGTTTTGTTGTTCGTTGTGATGTGCGAATGCACGTTCAAGTGCTTTGTCTGCGCAGATAAGGCAACGGTTGAACGTCCCTTCGTATGTTGTTTGAGTTGTCATCTGAAGCTTACTGAATGTCTGACCGCATTCGTGGCAGGTCATAGCCCCCCCTTTCACCAGCCGCGCAACCCTCTCTTCTGTTTTCATTGATCTCTCCATGCAGGATTTGTGAACACGAACATCAGTGCGGCAATAACAAAGAACGTAATACCGGGATCATTCCTGCCAAGTACTCCGCAAATAACGCTAGCAAGTGTCAGTATGATTATTACGATCCACCAACAAATTACGTTTATCGTTTCTGTTTTCATTAAATCTCCTTCGCTTTTGCTTCTTCGCCAACCACTGCAATTATAAGAGCGTGACCTTCTGGGCATAAGTCCATAGGGTTGTTTCTGCATTTCTCGCACTTATCCAAGTGTGCGTGGAATGCGTCTATGCGTGGATCTCCAACACTCATTTCCCCTCCGCATCTTTACGGGCAGCAAGGCAAGCGGGGCAAGGTTTCTTGTTATTTGTGACGGTATCAAATAAAATACACCTAGTAGCCGTACCCACAATTGAGTTCATCGGATCTAACTCATAGCAGAATCGGCATTTAAATATACGCCCCATGCATACGTTTGGCACATTAAGTTTAACCGTGATTTTCATTGGAGACCTCCTCAAGTGTTGCGTCAAAATCGCAGTAACTTATCTCTTCGCTCAGTGTATCTTCTGGCGTGTAACCATCTGCAAAATAACTGGACTCGTATTCTTCTTTGTCGGCCAGAATACCCTCTAAGTTTTGGGCCTTTGCCAGTTCAATAAGTTTTGCGTACCAAGTGTCTATATTCACTTCTCCACCTCCTCCACGGCTGATGGGATTGATTCCAATCCCTCAACATGATCAATCGTGCCTTGCAGTACCGTGACCGGGACGACTTGCTCTTCGCAGTCTCTGGCCATCGCTATCAATGTTTTGATCCGTGCTTTTAGGTCAATGTATCTTTCTTCTGTTTTCATTTAATCTTCTCCTGAGCAGATTCACTGGAATCATTTATGATCTTCCCGCAGTAGTGGCAAAAATACTGCTTGTTTTCTAATCTCGTGCCATCGGGATATTCCCATGCTTGTCCGCATGCTGTGTGATAGATACCGTCATTGTCACGAGTCCATCTACATTCTGTCTTCATTTAAAACCCTCCTTCACTTTCTTGAAACAACGCTTGCGGCATCAGTTTTTGACGAGACTTCGCAAACACGAAGTCGAGGCCCGAAGACAAGCCTCCGTTCCTATTCTTGCTAACCTTGATAACCATCGGCTGATTGTCGGACATCTCTTGATCACCCTGCAGCGTGATCGCCCTGCCGATAAGAACGATCTGGTGAGCATCTTGCTCGAAGTCACCTGACCCCTTAAGATGCTCCATACGAGGCAAGATCCTCTTATCATGTAGATCGAACTCAGCTTCCCTGCGCAACTGGCAGAGCGCCATAACGTGCATCCCTGTTTCGTTTGCGAGATTGCACAACTCGTTTGAGTAGTTTGCATATCGTTCACGTTCTCCTTTTGATTCACGCTCACGCGCTTTGATCCGCTGGATGTAGTCGATGACTACGAACTTGCATCCATCTGAAGCCATATCTCGCAGCGTGATGCCAACCTGGTCGATTGTCTTGTTGCCTTCCGAGATGAAGATCGGTTCCTTTGAATGATCCTCGATCTTGTTTGCCAGCTCAATGATCTGAGCGTTTGAAGCACGACCTTGACGGAAGTACTTGAGATCAATGTCGAGAGCATCCGCAGCGAGCTTCTCCCTGATCTCTTCCTCCGTCATCTCCATGCTTACAATCCCGCAAGGTACAGGCGTAGGACGATTGATGCATCCGTACATTTCGTTGCATCCGTGTGTCGTCTTACCTTGTCCCGGACGACTTGCGACGATTGACATCTTACCTTCGATATATCCGCACAAAACTGCTTGTAAGGATAACCATCTGGAAGAGATGCCAACTGATTTTGAAGTTTGGGCATTTGTGTATTTGTCCTCTACTGATCTGATTATGTCTTTGACCGAGTTCTTCTTCGACAGGACTTTGTCTACCGTCGAAAGATTGAACCGGATCTGGCTCAAGCAATCGAGTCCAGATGTTTCACTGTTCACCATGTCCGACGCTTTCTCTATCTGCTGAAGGATCTCTCGCTTGAGATACCTGTCACGAAGCATCTGGATATATGCCGAAGCATTATGTGATGACCGGCAGGAAGTCTGTGCATTGTGCAAGCACTCAGTTCCTACGAGAGTCCAGAGCTTTCTCTGCTTCAAGCTGTCGATGATCGTATCTATCTCGATTGGCTGTCCTGCTGTGCGAAGAAGCATTGCTGCTTCAAACACTCGGATGAATGCTGGTTTCTGAAACCATTCCTGTGTGCAACCGAGAGTCTCGATTGCTGTGATTGTTTTGAACGGATCCTTGAGCAGCGCGCCAATGACGTACGACTCCGCTTCCGGAGCGTATGTAAAGTCAGTTAATATGACATCCATTGTTTTTCCCCTATTCTATTTCGATGCAGTTGCAGGTTTGTTCTTTCTTCATGAGCTTGCACCAGTGACCATCAGCACAAGTTCCGAAGTCGTCTTTGTTCTCGCACTTCACATGATCTTCCGAGTGGAAGCACGCGACACAAAGCCTGTGAATTCCTGAGTCCGAACAGATGTGAAATTTCGTTTTCATGAAAAGAAAAGGGCGAGAGGAACGCCCTCCCGCCCCTATTTGCTACGACCCGAAGATGTCGATCGGCTTCATGCCACCTTCAAGCGCCTTGTAATCTGCCAGGGCGTACACCTTCATGTCCTCTGTCCACTGATCGACAGGGAACCCTGAGTAGGTCATCAACCACTGTTCTGCGATGTTGTGCTTCGCGAATGCGGCTATGATCTTCGCCTTCGTGCCGGCGCTGATGATCGGTGAACCTGTGTTCGGCAGGCCGTAGGGAGGCTTGACCTCTGTCGCCTTGCCATTGACCACGTTCACGATCTTCTCACCCTTGTCCGCTGCCTTGGGCGGGCTCATGTTCGGCCTGTCAACCGGCTTTCCCATGTCCAGGTCGTCCTTTGGCGTTTCTATGGCCCTAGGAGCCTCTACAACCGGTTTTGTTGCAGGGGGGGCGGTCTTTGTACCTCCCTGAGCTTTTGGAGCCGTTTTAGGGGCTGCTGGAGCTGTTTTAGCAGGTTCCTGAGCCTTCTGAGGCTGCTTTACCTGACCCTTGGGCGCCACATCATGGCTTTCCGAGTCCGGATCCACCTCATCATAGGGCAACAGGAGCATCTGGGTGAGGGCGTACTTGAGTCCCACTGCCAGCGCCTTGTTGACTGCCTTGTCTCCCGAGTCCATGCCTTCCGACAGGATCACCGAGGAGATCTCCGAGCCATCAGCTGCAACGAAATGAAACCGAGTCTTGAGGATCCGGTATATCAGGTTGCCACCGTTGCGCGCCTGCCGTTCTTCTGTCCGGTCTTCCACGACTTCGGGAAGGATCACCACGCCATGCTTGGCGAAGATCGGATGCAGTTCGTTCATCACTGCGTCGATCCCTCGGAACTTGAATCCCTGTGTCACGTTCTGACTGTCTTTGCCGATTGCCTGAACGTCCCTTGTGATCTCGATCATTGCTTCATGTATCTGTGCCATAGCCGCTATACCTTTCTTGTTACTGCTTTTTCTCAAACCACGCTACCACGCTTACGCTGATCTTGCTTCCGTCATCGAACTCATGAACTCCGACTTCATTTGCATTGAACCCTGTCTTCAAGTTGTCGGCCTGAGCCTTGATCTTGAAGTTGTTCAACGCTTGCAACATGTCGTGTCCATTCAGAACTGATCTCTTCTTTGTCATGCCATCCTCCTAGAACGGTTCATCTTCGCTCACTACTGCTTCCGAGTCCGCTGGATCTTCTGTTGTCCGAGGGGGCAACTTGTCCTTGAACTTGTCAGCGTACTTCATCGCAAGCATCATGTACTCGACACTGCGATGCAACCAGTCGCCAACAACTTTGGCGTGAATCAACGTCAACGGGAATCCTGCCTGGATGTCGTTGATGTAGATGACCCATCCTTCATCTGTTGGTTTTGCAGAGACTCCGTTGAGCCAATTCAAAACCTCAGTATCGGAAGGAATCGGATCGTCTGGTATCGGATCGTCCTCGACAGATGGCACTGTGTTCGGATTGCCAGTGATGTACTGAGCAACCAGTTGGTCTATCACTGCCTTCTGCTTGTCAGACATGTCACGGTCGTTTGGCTTCTCGATGTTCCAGAAGTACTGCTTCTGGATGAAACCTGCTTCCGTTCCCTTGCCCGCGTATTCCCTCGATGCCCACCTGTCACCAGACTCTTCAATTTCCTTTCGGATCTTGTATAGAGCGATGATCTTCTTCTTGTATGCTTCTGAACATGCCATTAGAACGCCTCCTCTTCTGTCTTTTCTTCCTTGATACCTGCGTATCGTTTCCACTGATTGCAGAACTTCTTTGCGTTGCAGTACTCTTCACACCGAGGACAAGACCCCGGCCGGAACACAACTTCATGTGTCCCACTCTTTCCTGCAAGCATCGCATCTGCTTCTTCCTTCGTGCTCAACACACGACTTGCGCGTGCTGCTCCTCTCTTCTGAAACGCCCAGCTGTCGGGACGTTGCCATGTCTCTTCTGGATTGCACTCAGGCAGATCATCATCTGCCAGATCCTCGCATTCCATGAACAACTTGACTCGATCTTTCAGATACCTTGCTGTCATCGGCAGATCCCACAACGGAACCTGCACTGACATGACTTCTGCATCTGGATATTGTTCTCCACCTTTCTTTGCTTCGAGAGGACTCCAATCTCTCAGAAGCATTTCGAGATACCATGCGCGTATGTCCAACTTCATTTCGCGCGAATACCCGAACCTGTAACAGTTCGCCTGTGCGATCTGGGCAGGCTTGGCTCCGTAGCGCCACGCCCAGACCTTTGTGATCTTGTAATCTTTCCCGATGTACTGACGAGGAAGCGTGCCTGGAACCGGCTCGATCCGGTCTGCCTTCATGCTTACTTCCTTTCTGAGTACTGGAAAGATTATCCGTTGCTCGGTGATGACGTTCGGCTCTGCCGACAACTCCAAAATCTTGTGAACTGCTGAACCCAAGATCTGGAATATCGAATCGCTTATGTCCACTGAGATCTCACTGTCATGACGCTCAGCGAGCAACTTTGCCCGAGGAGAATCAATCAATGTCGTGACCGAATGCCAGCCTACTTTGTTGTATTCTTCGTTGCTGGTCTTTGCCGCTTTGAGCCAGCTCGCACTGAGCTGTTTCTTGTTTGTGTACTGAGGCATTTATACTCCTTCCTTGAAAAGTTTCATTACTAATTTTGCAGTGATTTCTGCTGCATCTTTTCTAATTACATCAGGAGGAATTCCAACCTCTTCTGCTGTATCCAAAGCAGATGCAGCTGCCACTGTCATCAAAAAGATACAGTCTTTTTTTGTGAATGTTATTTGCTTGGTTTTCTTGCGCATTTCAACGACTCCTTTACTTTCTCGTGTTCGATTCTATCATGCAAGACGCAGACGAAATACTGTTCTGCTGTTAATCCTGCCTGATACTTGTCGTATGTTCCCTTTCCGACTTGAACTGCATTACCAAGACACTTTATTTCTTGGTTGATTTCAAGATCCGCTCCGATGTTGAACATCCGAACGATCTCTTCTTTCGATAGCAGTTCAACAATATGTCCGCATCTATCTGAATGGCATCGCTTGATGTGTTCGGCTTCATGAATAAGTACATGATATATGTCTTTTCCAGAAAGCTTCTGAACAAAGTTGCGATTGTAGCGAATGAAAAGCGTGTCGTTTTCATCGTGTATCGAAACCGTCTTCGTGGATGCTTCCTCGTTGATCCAGACGCGCCTCTTTGCGAGGACGCAATCTGGATCTGAGACTCGTATCCATGAAAGTTGATCTCTTATCCTTGTTCTTTGTGTTTCAATTAATCTCTTCACTGACCCTCCTTTGCTGTATCGAATTTGTTACTGACCGTCAACCCCCTTCGGGAACCAAACGCAGGATTTCTTTCCACCGACATTGCATACTCGTAGAAGAAAACTTCCGTCCGGATTCCTTGCGCGTTCTACCATGCCGTTTCGTTCAAGCTCAGGCAATCTGCGAGAGAACATGTAACGATCTGCACCTTTTTTCTCAGCAAGTTCTCTGGACGTTAATCCTGGGAACTCTCTGACCAAGTACAAGCACTCGATCTGTTGCATCATCTGTCTTCCAGAATCTTTGATGTCCTTCGCCGCGATGTGCGAGGACTCAGGATCCGTGTTGCGTGCAATCGGAGGTTCTTCGCGAACCTTATCGAGCACGTTGATTGCTTGAAAGACAGAACAGAACTTTTCACATTGCGCGTATGCGCCCGGGCATTTGCTTGTATTGTGTCGTGAACATATACTCATGGCACTCTCCTTGTTTACTGCATGCGCAAGACTCATCAGTTTCAGATAGCGCATTACTGAAAGACCCTTCGACCATGGCCGAAGAGGTTTCGTCAATGGGATATTATCCCATTAGTTTATGACATTCAGAACGGAGCTGCGTCTGTCACTGTTCCTTTCTTGATCTTGTCCACTTTCTTTGCAGGCTTCTTCGACTTCTTCTCAGCTTTGATCTTTTCCTTTCCAAGCTTCGGATCCACTTCAGCAACTTCCTTCACTTTCGGATCAGGCTTCTCGATCTTTGCTTCCCTGAAAGCATCATCGAACTTGAAGCCTGTGTACGTTGCCAGCCATTGCGCATAGTCCTCGCGATTCGCCGCTGTTGAACTGTTGCTGAATCCCAGGTTGTCAGCCAAAGAATTCTTTGTCTGATGCCAAAGAACCGCTTCGATGCTACCCTTGATCTCTTCTCCACCGTATCCGACAGAGAACAGAACATCTTTACCGTCGGTAAGATCCTCATGCGCCTTATCAGGCTCGTTGAATTGAACCTGCTGTTGCCTGTTCATCACGGACAACGCGGTAAGCGATGAAGTCGTTGCAGTGTCCATGACATATGAAGCTGCTGCCGGAGTGATCAGATACTCCTGCATTTTCTTGAGCACGATTCCGATGCGAAGACCATGCAACTGCTTGGTCTTGTCTATTGTTTCTGACTTCTTCTTGCCAGCATCGAGCTTCTCACCTTTCTCAAGTTTCGCTTTGTACGTCTTCACCTGGCCATCACGTCCGACTTCGATCACGCTGATCTTACCCTTTTCGTCCTTCGTGAACTTTGCCGGAAGGTAGCTCGCATCTTTTTTGATCTTGCCTGTGTAGTCAACGATCACTGAATCTGCATTTGCAGTCATGTGAGAATCGACCATCAACTTCGCGAACGCGATTGTCTTCTTCTTCCAGCACTCAGGATCCATGCACACGCCTTTCTTTGACTTCGCATCTTCATCGAAGAGAACAGCCTGCTTTGCATTGCCAGTCTGCTTCTTGCATGTTGTGCATGCTTCAATACCACCAAGCGCATCATCTTCAAGAGCCCACTTCGCACCGGACAGATCGAACCTGTACCTATTGTTGAGATACTCTTTCAACGACTTGACCGTGATGTTCTCCGGAGCATCGTACGTCCAAGACTCAAACAGATCCTGCTGTTGATCCTCGGGCAATGCCGCGATGACTGCCAGGCAGTTCAACGACAACGTAGCGAATACTCCGTCATTCTCGATGATCAACTGTTTGATTCCTTTCGAGATCTTGTTCACAAGCAACAAGCGACGAAGCTCCGGAACTGTCATGGACAATCTCTCTGCAACGAGATCCATGTCTCCGATGATCTTCATCAGCGTGTTCACTGCATCCACCTGTTCAAACACGGTGAGACTCTTGCGATTTGCATTCTCGCAAAGCGTGAACTCAAAGATCTCTTCTGGAGTACCGTCCACAACCATGACCGTGATCGTCTGAAGTCCAGTTGCAATCGCCGCATTAAGGCGACGAGCACCTGCTACGAGCTGGTACTCTTTTCCTTTTGCTCCGCCATTTGTAACGATGGGCGGAATTCGTACACCGAACTGACGAACTGACTCAATCAGTTCTGCATCTGCCTTTGTGTTCTTGCGAGGATTGTTGAACTTGGTTTCGATCTGATCGACTTCGACTGTGCTGAGTGTCTGATTCATAACTGATTTTCTCCTGCCGGATTACGCGCCGGCACGCGCTTACTGCGTTTATTTACTTAATATCGTAATCGAACGGGAACTCGCAAAGAACTGTCTCCAACTCCTTTCTTATTTCTGGATCAACCGGATGTCTCCAGCCGAATCCGAATCTTCCTGTGTGATCGTAGAAAATCACGTTGTCTATATTTACACCATGATCGAGAAGCCAAGTCCATCCATTGAACTCTGCTTCTGCATTCTTGATCGCTGCATCTCTTTTCTCAAGACATTCGACTCGCTCTCTATCAATTCTTGCTCTTGCTCTTTCTGAATTTCCTTTGAGCTGTGCTTCTTTGTACATAGTAAGCAATAGTTTCTTTTCGTAATCAGACAATTCTTTGAACGGAGACTTGTCTGACACAGCTCTCAGTCTCAAAAGATTCAGATCTCCTGAAGACAGAGACTGCGAATCAATACACTTTGTACAGAACACCTGGGACGAATCATGATTTGGATAATGAGCACCGCAGTACCGACACTTGTACGTGGACTGTCTTATCGAAATCATTTCAGGAGTGATCTCTAGCCAGTGTCCTCTTTTGATGGTATTTCCATTAACAATGTATTCTTCAAACCAATCGAACACTCTTTCGTTTCCACTTGCCTCTGTCGTATTCCATTGGTTGTCGAACAAGAAGTCTGTTTCGAGATCTACCTCTTTTGTTCCAGCTTCGTGATTGTAATTGTTCCCTGCAATTACATTGAAGCACTTCCGAGGATGCTGCTTCTGAATAGCATCTATCTCTCTTTCATACATGATCTTTTGATTTGGATCAGATGTATGAAAATAATAACTGTGCATTATCGTTTTCACTTAACCAACCTCCTATATTCTCGTTTCACCGCTTTTACATAACTGCACTTCTTGCTCTGGTGTCGCCTGCCTTCAGGCCCGTATCGCCAGAGCATTGCCACATCTTCAATCGTCCAATGTTTAGGAAGGTAATACCGCATATACTTCTGAGCCATCTCAAAGCTTTTATGCTTATCGAATCGGTCTTCTAAAGTGTACTTGGTATCCTGGATCCGGTTCATGTCTTTGATGAATATCGGCTTCATCATTAAGTGACCGGATATGCTTTCCGAGAACTGAGACTGAAGATGCTGTCCACCTGTTGATTCTACAACCCAGATGGACAACACAATCAATGCAAGATTTGTCAGGACTCCCTCGTGTCTGTATCTATCATGTAGTTCATGCTGATTGTACGTTCATCCAGCATCTCCTGCATGTGCTGGGCCGGGATCTCGCAGGATCCGTCGTACACGCAATCGTTACACCGCATCTTGCACTCGTCTATTACTGCATTGTCTCGTAGCATGGCACTGTCTCCTTGTTGTGTTGTTTATTACCGCGTTTGAAAGAAAGAAAAGAACAAAAGATTTGGGATATGAAGTGAATGCAGGAAGAGAACGAATGAAGAAAGAAGAGATTGGAAAGAGAGAGGGTTAATACCCTCTCGATGCACATACACAAGATACAGATCTTCTCTTCTCTCGCTATCCTGCGAGAAGCAAGAGTAATACTGACTTTCGGAAAAGCAGAGCATTACTCTTCTTTCGACCGTTCTATTCAGCGTACTGACTTTCGGGATGAGTATCACCTCTCATCAAGGCCATCGCTTTATCAGTCTTCCTTCCGGCTCCAGGTGGGTGTGAACCCGAGCCCATGCGGAAACTGTTACCGAGACTTACCTCGCACCACGCTCACTTGAGCTTATCCAGGTCGTGACTCTGCAACACGTTGCCTGCTTGTCCGAATAGAATTGAGTCTGTAGTTCTGAGGTTGAAAAGTGAACCTCGCAGGTGAAAACGTTTATTCAAGTATTTGTGCGGGCCTTGCGGCTTACCGCTCCTGCGAAGTTCAAGATCGAAATTATCATGCTTCGTAGTTCAAGTCCTTGAACGGGTGTTTTCAATTCCCGCTGAACTGCATGAGTCGGTACTGTACATCCGTGACATCGTTTCCGTCAACATTCTTTTTTCGAGTTGCTGGAAGGAAGCTCGTTTTGATACTCTGTCGGACATGAGCAAGACACAAAACCGTCACATCAACCCAGCAGTCAAAGTCAAAGCATACGATCTCTACATGACCACTGACAAGAAGTGCAGTGAGATCGCTAAGGAAGCAGGCACACCACTCAACACGCTCAAGAACTGGATGCGCGTTGAACGGTGGAACGATAAGCGCATAGCCATGATCAATCGAGGCATGTCTCGCATTGATCAGAAGCTATCAGCCAACCAGGAAGTCAGTATCGACAATCACCGGAGGGAACTCGATGCACTCGCAGAAGCAGTCGGCAAGCTCAGAGGCAAACTCAAGGACACCGAGAGCATCAAAGAACTCACTGCCCTCGTCAATGCCATCAAGTCCAGCCATGCCGTGTCCAAGACGCTCATCGTCCAGCGCCGTCAGGACTCGAATCGTCAACAGCACCACGATGACATACCCAAGAACCCAATGTTCTTCCAGCTCAACGTCCAGCCAATCCCGGACCGGACGCACAATTCAGGCAATAAGCCCATCGAATGCCATGACTTCAGTGATGTGCCAACACCTGCCTCACCAGCCGACGAAGAAGCCTTCTGATTGCCCCTAGAATTGACAATCTCCCCCTGACCTGTACGAAGACATGGTTCGAGAGAGATAATCGATCCTAGAGCCATTTAGAGGTTCTGTAGCATGATCACAAAAAAAGGGAGACAGGCACTTGCCCATCTCCCTCTGTTTCAACCTGCGTTGAACGACTTCAGCACGAACCCTTTCTTGAGCCCTATATCTGCTTCGCCCAAATAAAGAACGGTCACATGCTTAGGACTTGATGCCCAGCAGTGAGGCCACGACTTCCACGGATCTCTTGTCGGATCATCGTAGTCAACTACATCAGGGTGCATGTTGCACGCTTCCTCCATCGACTCAGCTATCACAACAGCAGAATCGTATGTGTCGTGACCATTGTTCTCATGCTGCATAATCTTGTACAACTTCATACCCTCACCTCCAGTGCATTGCCCAGATCCTCAACTCGATACCCTTGAGCTTTGAGCACTACCACCGCACACTCAAGCTCACCTCTACTCTCGTACTCAAGCATTGCCAGCCTGCCTTGCTCCACACTCATGCGCGGAGTCAAACTCATCACTCGCAATGTCCTGAACATGATGTCTGTCCACATACTATCCTCCCTTCCCGCATCAAGCGGGAGTATACCATCATCCCAAACAATAGGGCGTCAGCCCATACGCTTCATCATCCACTCCAATACACTGTCACATGTAAGCATACCTAGTACGTACGCACACAAGACACTCAGTATCCCTACACACAACGCCGTTATGTAACAAACCACATCCTCCACACTCGCATCCGCCTTCTCAGCCAGCCACTTAATCGTTCTCATCGCACATCCTCCGAGTTAATCGCAACGCCAATACGCTCGCAATGCCACTGCGTCAGTTAGCAGGGGTATCACATTTCCTTCACAAAAAAAGGGAGAGAGCACGTGCTCCCTCCCCTGATTTCTCACGCTACAGACGTGAACTTACTTGCTGTCCGCTGACGTGTTGGCTGAGCGTTGATTCTCAACTTACCGTCCGCGCAAACCTGAGCGATTACGCTCATGCCTGACCCTTTGAGCTTGATCAGCTCATCGATGTTGAACGACATCGGGAAGATGACTCCCGGCTTGCCAGCCTTGGTCTTGTACTCGACAGGTGCGCCTGTCATCAAGAGCACGCGTTCGTCCTGGGTGTTGGTTGTATCGTTGTTCATGTGTTGGACTCCTAGTTACTGCGTTAGCTCTTGCTCCCATCTCCGAAAGAAGATGTAAGAGAAAGAACATAAGACTTGGGATATGAAGTGAGTGCATATGTGCGTGTGTGCTAGTGTAGAGTGTGTGTGAGTGGACACGATGCAGAGAACGTAGCACGAGCGTAGTGAGTGCGGGTACACACGCACAAGGCAGGAATTAAAAGGATGCTTATCCCCACACGATCCACCCACCCCACCCTACCGGGAGGGTCAGTAGCCACACAGGGAAGACCCACCACATAGATCAATATATCCACGAGCTTCATATTATAAATCTCTAAAAAACTAAAGGTGCTAAAACCGGCTTCGCTGAAAGCGAAAAGTGGTTTCGCAGTGACTTCGCTTCCCTCTGGTAATTTTCCAAAAACCCCAATGAAATTATAGGTTTGTCACGCGGTGGACAAAATGAATTATTCCGTGTTGAATTTGTCCGTCCGTGTCGGGGATTTGACATCCCTCGTGGAATGGTGTAGTGTGTCGGCATTGGTAAGAGGTACTGTATCTCAACAACATTGAGGAATGGATGGTGTACATGTCCGCAGTACGAAGGAAGTGAGTCCGGCGAACGGGTGTTCGTGTCTGGGCTCACTTTCGTTTTGCGGGTGTACGGAAAGGACAATATGGGAAAAGGCAAGGTAGATGTGGATGTGGACTTCCCTGAGGTGGATCAGGAGAAGCCGGTGGTTAAGGTTGGGGTGAAGTATGATCCTATGGCGATGGAGAGGTTGAAGGGGATGCAGAAGCTTGGGGTGAAGGTAGGCAGGCAGAGGGACATGGTAGCGGAAGCGGTTAAGGCTCGGTTTGGAAGCAAGAAGTAAAGGGAGGGGAACGGCAATGAAGTTTGAAGCAGGCAAGTGTTACGGGTTCAAGGGATCTCAGGCAATGGTGATGTTCGTTGCCGGTCGGCTTACGACGAAGGTGTTCGGGGACACGTTGATTGGAGAGGTGAATATCCGAGGAAGCTTACCTGCTCTCCGCGCAGTTGGCAGTGAGGAGAAGCACGCTGAAGGATGGGAAGAGATTGATGACCAGATGTTCCTGGACGTGTCGGCTCATTGGGTAGATGAGTTTGCAGAGCATCACGAGAAGCAGGCAAGTGCTCAGGCTCGCAACGAGGAGCTCGGTATCCAGACGGCATTCAGGAAGCTTGTGCATATTATCAAGCATCCCCAGCGGAAGAGTATGACCCTGCAGTTGATGTGTGGTCACACGATCCAGTTGACTGAACAGGAGTGGTTGAAGATCCCTGAGGACAAGCAACCCAAGGTTGGGAGTATGCAGCACTGCGGGATGTGCGATATACAGAACAGGGCAATGGCTCAGAATATACAGATCGAGGGGATGAGCAAGCCTGAGCAGGTCGGTGATGTGAGTGGTGAGAACACGGTCAAGTTTCCTGGGTGATCTATGTTTATACTTTCATTGCCTCCTATCGAGATATTCATCTGGGGGTTTGTGATGGGGATGGCATTCTCGCTTGTGCTTGGGATGATCTGCATAGACAGGTAGGGGGAGTCATGGATGTTTTGATATGTTCGCTTGCTTGCTACAGGCTGACTATCTTGCTGTGTACCGACGAGGGGCCTTTCTCAGCAATGAGTAGGGTGCGCGCGCTCTCTCTGAGGTACACAGCGCTCCTCTCTTGTCCGCACTGTACAGGGGTCTGGATGGCTCTAGGAACGATTATTATGCTCAAGGCAGGCCTTGATATCCCTTTGCTCATTCTGGCCGTTGCAGGGGCTCAGAGCTTCATGGAGAGTTGTCTTGAGAGGAAGTTCGGATTATGATCAAGGCCCATGGAACCAACTTCCCTGACGACACTCACCCGCATACGATAAGCCTTTGGTGCTACCGCAACTATAACCTCACCGACAAGGAGACTCCCAAATGGAAGCACATGATGAACGTGATCGAGGCACTCTGGCCGGAGAAGATGCCGAACGGGGGCAAGGGTCACATCATAAGCAAGTGGACGGTGAGGCGGGTAAAGGCTTGGTGTGCCTACGATTTCCAGACATGGTGGGGGCCGTCGAGCGTGGGCAAGTCCGCAGATGCGGCTGTCATTGCTCTGGTACATTGGCTCAGTGCGCCATCAGAGACTTCTATCACGATCTGCTCAACTACGGGAAAGATGCTGGAACGCCGCATCTGGAATGACATCTTGAAGTATCATCGTATGGTTCCTGGCTTTCCCGGGATCCATTACGCAACCAAGTTTGCCATCATCCTTGGCGATGAGAACAGTCGTAACGGAATCTTCGGTATTGCTGTTCAGAAAGGAACCGTTGAAGAAGCAGTCGGAAACATCGTCGGTGTGCATAACACTTACAACTGTCTTATCATTGACGAGATGCAAGCCACACGGCAAGCCGCGGTCGAAGCGTTTGATAACTTGTCAACAGGTAAGGAAGCAAAATTCCTTGGCATGGGAAACCCAGTCTCTCGAATGGACCCGCTTGGGCGTGCGAGTAAACCCAAGCATGGATGGGATTCTATTTCCACAGAGGATGAAGAATGGGAAACTGAAAAGGGCAAGACCCTGTTCTTTGACGGTAGAAAAAGTCCTGGAGTCGATGACCCCGAACGTTTCTTCTTCATGCTTAACACTTCGCAAATTGATGCGATGCGAAAAGATCCAGGAGAAGATAGCCCGAGATTCTGGAGTCAGCGTATAGGATTCGTTTGCCCTGACGGTGTATCCCAATCAATCTTCTCCGAAAGCTTCGCAGTCCAACACAAGATGCAGGAGAAACCAGTCTGGTCAGGAGCGCAGGTAGACATAGCGGCAGTCGATCCGGCCTTCACAACCGGTGGAGATGCGGCAATCATGCAGCACGCGAAGGTCGGGATCCTCCGGTCTGGACTCGTTGGGATCTACTTCTCCCCTGCGATAAACATCCGGCTCAAGGTATCGGCTGGCACTACCCTTGAGTACGATCTCGCAAGGCAGATCATTGACCTTTGCGGCAAGTACCATGTCACGCCTCAGAACCTGGGCCTCGATTGCTCAGGCACGCAGACAGCCTTTGCCTCTATCCTTGAGCACGAATGGAACTCGCAGATCCTTCGAATCCAGTGCGGCGGCGCGGCTTCAGACTTCAAGGTTGAGGACAATGATGAGCGCAGGGGATGTGACATCTATCAGAACAAGATCACTGAGCTTTGGTATTCGATGAGGAAGTTTGCTATCCATGGCCAGATCTTCGGGATAGATGATGATACCATTGTCGAGTTCGTGTCGAGGATGATGGACAATTCAAAGCAGAAGATCTGCGTTGAAACGAAGCATGAGATGAGGATGAGGACGGGCGCCAGTCCGAACAAGGCTGACGCGGCAACGATGGTTCTTGAGGTTGCAAGAAGGAGGTTTGGAACTATCCCGGGTTCAAGGTTCACGACCCGAGACATGAGGGAATCCGGTACATCTGATGAAGAGTTGCAGATGTATGACGTTGACTCGTCGGACAAAAGCTACTTGACCGACTCAATATTTTAATGGGAACATATAGGCCATGTTGAAGCTAATCAAACCAAATACCGCACCGCCTGGATATAAAATCTGCAAGAGATGCAAAGCCACTCTTCATGTTTCTTTTTTCTCTGTCGATAATAGTAAGAAAGATAAACTAAACAGATGGTGCAGATCATGTGGGTATGATTACTCAAAGGCTCATAGACCAAAAGATTTTCATAGAAGGCCTGATATAGTTGCATACAAGAAAAAAAGGCATGCTGAACATCCAGAATTTAAGATGCTTCATCATGCAAAAGTAAGAGCAAAGGCTAATTGGCTTGATATAGACATAGAGCTTTCCGACATAATCATTCCTCTTTTTTGCCCTGTTCTGGGAATACCTATATCTGTTGGCACAGGAAAGCCACATGATGGATCTCCTACAATAGACAGAATAGATAACAAAAAGGGATACACCAAGGACAACATTTGGGTCATATCATACAAGGCGAATACTATAAAAAATAATGCCAGTCTTGCAGAATTGAAACTTGTTGTTTCGGCTTTGGAGAAATTGAAATGCTCAAGTTAATAAAGACGAACACGGCTCCTCCAGGATCGTTCCACTACACAGACAAAGACACAGGCTTTCACTTCAATGCGATGAACATGGGCGATCTTGTGAAGGCTGTCATTGCTCACAGATCCGCGAACAAGCTCGACGTCAAGGACATGGCCGTCATCGTAGAGGACTGGCTTTGCACCAAGATGCCTTACGGGATCTGCGAGGACGAGAATGCAAGGCTCTCCGGCGGGCCTCATATGTTCGCAGCGAACACGGTCAACCGGACCATTGCAGTCTACAAGGCCGGCAAGGATCGAGCCAAGGTATCGAAGACAGAGGCTATCCGGCGCGCAAAGATCTGCGTGTCATGCGCCAACAACGTTTCTTTTACTGGCTGTTCATCCTGCCGTGGTGTCAGGGCAATCAAGGCGGAGATGATGGCCGGCTGTTCTGTTCCGCAGAGTGCTGACCTGCAGGCGTGTTCAAGCACAGGGATCATGAACGAGTTCGCGGTGTTCACAGAGATAGAAGTTCTATCGAAGGTGTTGGGGGCCGCCTTGTCAAAGTGTCCCGATAAGTGCTGGTTGAAAGGGCAATAACAATGGCAAAGAACGGCAACAAAGTATCGAACCTCAAGATTCCTCTCATGGTCACAATCATGGAGAGCGACGCAGAAACGATAGTACTCGTGCAGTCAGAGACAGCAGACAGGGATGGTCGCATCTGGGCGACATCTGCTTCAGGTAAGGGCAAGACGTTTGAATCAGCAATCGACGATCTCCAGGCAGACATGGCGCGCAAGCCCATGCAGATAGCCGGTATCGTCAGGCGCATGATCGAAGGATCCTCGGCAGAGAAGTCGGAGCCAAACGCAGAGGCGAAGATAGGCACGAAGGCTCAGCAGGCAGACATCAGTGAGGCGAAAGAGTTGAAGGAATTAATGAGAGTCCATGACATCAAGATCAAGTTCCCCTTCGGCGCAACACGCGAGTTGAGGAAGAAGTTGGTAATGGATGCCATCGACGCCCAAGGCGGGAAAAAGAAAGAAGCATTCTAAATGACGATCACAGCAGACAAGGTTAACGCCGAGCATAATATAAATATCGTTGGACTGCAGACAACGGATGTTGACGGCAATGCACCAAAGTCCCGTATAAAGGACATGGTTGCAGCGCGTTCCGTAATCGACAAGATGCGTGAGATGGACGACGTTCGTGCAAAGAAACGAGCGATGGTTCAGGGCTTGATCGACGGGAACCCTCCGTATGATCCCGATGAGTTGAAGAGACTCGGGCAGGGTCATCGGAGTAACGTCAACTTCCGCGATGCCGAAGGTCATATCGATGCGAGGAAAACCTCCTATTATACCCTGCTCACCAACGTTCCTTGTCTTGCTGAGGTCGCATCTGAGGTCACTGATCCTCAGAACACGAACATGGATTATGGCCGTTTATTCTCTACGCGACTCGATGAGATGCTTAGGGGATGGAACGGCTTCATGTTCAACATGCAGTTGCACCAGTCGGAGATGGTCAAGTTCGGAGTCGGACCTGTCTACTTCCCTGACGAGATAACCTGGAAGTTCAGAGGACTGAAGCATGGATCTATCCTTGTCCCTAACGATGCTGACGCTTCCATCGACACACTCGAAATGGTTTGCATCAAGCACAAGTACAGGGCGCATGAACTGTATGCACGTATAGCCACACCTGAGAAGGAAGCGGCATCGAAGAAGGATGGATGGGATACTGATCTCATCAAGCTTTCCCTGCTTCGTGCGAACAGAACGATCCAGCCGAAGGATGGACAGTACTCCACCTCGCAGTACGAAGAAGTCCAGCAGATGATTAAGAACAACGATTACTATTACTCCTACGGGGTATGTGATCCGATCTATGTTCATCACCTGATGGTCAAAGAATATGACGGCAAGATCTCCCATTACATTGCCACCTCGGAAGAAGCAGACAACGAGTTCCTGTACAAGAAGCTGAACCGTTATCAGAACATGCAGAGGTTCATCAACTTCTTCATGTCTGACGTTGGTGATGGTGAGTTCCATTCAGTCAAGGGGCTTGGACAGAAGATCTATGCGTCCGGTGTCGTGACGAATAGGATGAAGAACTCTGCTGTTGATGGCGCTATGCTTGGCGCTTCGATGGTCTTTCAAGGCGACTCGGACTCTTCCTCGATCAACAAGATGAAGATGATGAGGGTTGGAGCGTTCACCGTAATCGAGAAAGGATTCACTGCTGTTCCGAACGGCATGTCCCCGAACGTAAAGCCCCTTATTGAAGTGGCCCAGATCATTGATGGAGGCATGTCTCACAACGTAGGAACTGACAGGCCGGAAGTGATCGACGCTCCAGGCGCCAAGGAGTCACAGACTCTCGGTGAATCAAAGATGAAGTTCATGCGGGAATACCGGCTTGAACATTCAGAGATCGACCTCTATTACATCCATCTTGATCAGCTCTACAAAGAGATCGTTCGCAGGATCCTTAGCCCGAACTGGACAACGGTAAGCGATGGATACGAAGAGCGAGAGAAGTTCATAAGCCGGTGCAAGGAAGACGGAATTCCGATGGAGCTTCTCAGGAACGTAGACAACTGGAACGTGACAGCAACACGCGCCATTGGATACGGATCTCCTGCCTATGCTCACATGGTAACGAACGAGACTCTTAGCCTTGCTCCGTACATGGACGAGAAAGGCAAGAAGGCCGCTATGTTTGACTGGCTCATGGTTCGCGTTGGAGTCAAGAAGGCAGAGGAGTATCTGTCCTTCACCAACAGGAACATGATCCCCACGAACGAGCATGTCATTGCCACCATGGAGAATAACTTCTTCAAGATGGGCGTGGACTCTATCGTCGGCGTGGATCAGATGCACGTTATCCATTGCCTTACGCATAGCGAGCTTATCAAGCCGATGATCGAAGCATACATGCAGGGACAGGGCGAACCAGTAGAGAAGATCTTCCCTGTATTGCAGGTTGCTATGCCTCACTTCTCGCAACATATTGACGCGATGAAGGAAGATCCGGCCCGGGCCAATGAGTACAAAGAGTACATCAAAGAGCTTCACCAGTTCGCAAAGGTGTACATGCGTATCGCTCGGGACTTCCAGCAGATCCAGCAACAACGCCAGAAGGATCAGCAGGATCAACAGCAAGCCATCCAGCAGGCTCAGCAAGGCACTGAAGATCCGGATCTCAAGGTGAAGCTGGCGAAGATTGATTCAGACATGAAGGTGTCGATCATGAAGGAACAGAATCAACAGCAGATCAGGGAAGCTAAGACACAGCATATGATGGGTTTAAAAGATGCCATCACAAGCCAGAAGCTTCGCGACATGCAGTCCAAGAACAGGAAACAATAAGGAGAATCAAGAATGATGACGGTCAAGGAATTCATCAGCAACAGGGCGCTGATGGATGAGTACGGCAAGATGATTCGGTCGGGCGTATGGGCGGCGTTGATGGACGTTGCAAAGACAAGTTGCATGCGCCCGCCGGATCCTCGTATCGAGAAGGTCAGTTTCGGAAACGTAGATCCCAACCACGCGGCTCCTATACTCTACGGCATTGCGCTCGGCAAGTGGGAGGTCATCGACATCCTCACGAACCTGCAAGATGCTGGAGACCTGGCAGTGTTTGAAGAACCTGTCGAGGACTTCGGAGCGATGGCGATCATGGCAAAGGAACAGGCAGAATTGAACGGCAAGAAGGAAGAAACGAAAGACAAGAAAGGCAAGGTAAAGAATGGCAAATCAGTTAAGTGATCTCAACAAGGGCGTGATGGCAAAGATAATGAACCATCCGCTCAGCACTCCTCCTCCTGTAACTCCTGCGGCTCCAGTGGCTCCGGCCCCTGTTGCCCCTGCGCCGGTTCCCTTGGAGACCCCGCCACCTTCGGATAGGGTTGCACCTGTTCCGCAGACGATTGACTTCCCTGACCTGCCGGCCGAC
>Ga0209777_10000703_pt1 | contig 52689 bp, 45 predicted proteins | sample FrelakmetHBP12HB_FD_187147 | JGI IMG/M metagenome (GOLD analysis project Ga0209777, IMG submission 187147) | Freshwater lake sediment microbial communities from the University of Notre Dame, USA, for methane emissions studies -HBP12 HB (SPAdes)... | ecosystem: Environmental > Aquatic >... | reverse complement strand
TGTGAGTGGGTGAAAGTTTCTTAATGCAAGGGATTTTGTTTGATAGCTTCATCAAAGAGAAGCCGTTTTCTGAAAAAATCCCCACTCCACTTTTTCAAAAATAGTTATTACACAGTCTCGATCCCTTCGGGACCTCTCCCGCAAGCGAGAGAGGGGACAAGTGTGAGGGCCGCTGAGGGGCCGCAGATTCGCTGGCGGGAAGCAGTTGACTTTGTCCCTATTTTTCCCAATCTTTAGACCGTCACATTTCCTGATAGTTCCGGATCGCGGATATCCGGGTTTCACACCCAGCCTAGATTCGAACCCTGTTCTTTGTCCCATTGTTCCTGAGTCAGCCCCCATGTTCCGCACGCTTCTGCTTTCCTGATGAACAACACCGCGGGGTCCGCAAAGCAGTTCTGCCGAAGAGCGGCAAAAAAGTATCCACGTACATTCATAGAAAGGTCGCTTTGATATGAAGCACAGGTCAAAACTTGTCGCAATAATTCTTCTTGTCCTCCTTCTGCCATCGTGGCGCACGGTGTATGCGCAATCGCGCCCGGGCTCATTTACCTGGCAGAATCCCGTGCCGCAGGGAAATACTCTCAACAATATCTGCCTTGTGACGGACAGTTTTTTCGTTGCGGTCGGCGAGATGGGGACAGTTGTCCGGTCGACGGACCAGGGTGCAACCTGGAGCGTGACGCCAAAAGTGCTCGGCAGTTCGGCAACGCTGAGGAGCGTTGATTTCGTCTCGCGCACGGAGGGGTGGATTGCCGGCGACAGCTCGACAGTTCTTCACACGACGGACGGAGGCGATACGTGGACGCGCAGTGTTCCCGCCGACGGTGGATTCATGGTCCAGGATATTCGATTTCTCAATCCGATGGTTGGGTGGGCCTGCGGTACGTCCGAGTCGGGGTTTCTCTGGAAGACAACGGATGGGGGAGCGAACTGGACGACGATCGAAGATTTCGACATGCCGTTTCAGCAAATCATGTACCTGAAGGACTCTGTTGTCATGCTGTTCGAATCGGATGGCGAGATTCAGATGTCCGTCGATTCCGGCAAGACATGGCTTATGGACGGCCGGGGTGTGACGTATAAGGTCCCTGGGGAGGTGAGTGTCGTCAATCCGAACGGCACGATCTGGGGACTGGCGGAGGGCATTCTCGAGCGCTCGACCGACGGCGGCTTCACCTGGCAGGAGGGCGCCCCAGAGGACATATCAGCGACCTCAGTTTCATTCATTGACGCGGCGCATGGCTGGGCCGCCTCCGAAGATGTCGGTGAGGTCTACATGACGGCAGATAGCGGTGCAACATGGAAGCGGGACACGATTTTCAGTTCGTCGCTGAGTTTCACGACGATGAATCGCATCCGGATGCACCCGAGCGGTGTCGGAATGCTCGTGGGCATCTACGGGCTGATGGCAACGACGAACGATTCCGGCCGCACGTGGCATCTGCAGGCGACTGAGAACGGATTCGGCATCGGCGAGATACAATTCCTTTCTCCACTCGAGGGCTGGGCGGCCGGCGGCCGGCTCCATCACACGACTGACGGAGGCGCCACCTGGATAACTTCTCAAACGAATTACAGGGCCAATACCCTGTCGTTCAGCTCTCCACTCTACGGATGGATTGGATGCGACGTAGGGGTTTGGCGAACGAGGAACGGGGGCGCCGATTGGAGCCAATGCGCTTCCGGGTACTCGATTTCCGTTGCCGCTCTCGACTCACAGAATGTGTGGTGCGGGACGCATAGCAACCTGACGCACACAACAGATGGGGGGAATCACTGGACAACCATCATGAATCATTCTATTTCTTCAATACAGTTTCTCAATGCGGATACCGGCTGGGTCGTAAATTATGATTGGTCAAACGACAGTTCGGTGTTCCGAACGAGCAATGGCGGCCAGACATGGCAGTGCGCCAATCTGGACCATCCGATTTCGCTCAGATTCGTTTCCCCGACGACGGGGTGTGCGGGCGGCACGTCGGGGCGCATCTGGAAAACGACGGACGGCGGCGCGACCTGGTCGCTGAAGCATGGTCCGACGACCGAAAGTTGGTACATGCACCGGCTTGCCTTCTCTTCCCCCATGGTGGGCTGGGCGGTCGGGTATATCGGAAACGGACTGGGTGACTATATCCTCCATACAACGGACGGAGGGGAGACGTGGACGGAGGTCCCGTCGATCGGCAACAACGGCCTGTTCTCCGTGTGTTTCGTGAACGACTCGACAGGCTGGGTGGGTGGATTGGACGGGGAGATGATGAAAATCTACTATCCTCCAGAAGGGGCGGAGGGAGTTGTTGGCAGGCGGCAGGTGTTGCCAAGAGTGTTCTGGCTGGGGCAAAATTATCCGAACCCGTTCAACCCGACGACGGAATTCGAATTTCGAATTGTCAATTTCGGATTGGTCACATTGAGGATCTATGATATTCTTGGGAGGGAGGTGGCAACGCTGGTGAACGGGGTGAAAGAGCCCGGGGAGTTCACGGTGAACTGGGACGGAAGTGGCATGCCGAGCGGAGTGTACTTCTATCGCCTGCGTGAAGAGCCGGCCGGGGCGAAGGGCACAGCGTACGAGGCCGTCCGAAAGATGATGCTGTTGAAGTAACCTTGACAGCAGTGCGCCCGATCTATTTCTTCTTCGACAGGCTCAGCTTGGGCCCCGACTTGAGGCATCCTCCGCCTCGTCCCCCTCTGCACTTCACGGAACAGTTGTTTCGTGCAGTGAAGCGGGCCAGCCTGGCATGCACGCGGTTCGTTACCGGACGGCACGAATTCAGGAGGATTTTCGGTGATGTCCGATTTCCGCCAGAGGCGGATAGAGCGAATCGGACTCTACTTCATCGGGAGCGAAGCTCCTTCCGAGAAGGGACCGAGGGAAATGTGTTTGGCATTGTGGAAAATGACAGGACAGCGAGTTGGCACTTCCCTTCAACCTTCGGAAGGTTGACCTGAAAAGACCACGACTTCACTCCGCTTTCTTGGCGCTAGAATCAGACTTCGAATCAGGTTTAGGTTCCGGCTTTGGCTCGGTCTTCTTTTCCTTCTTCGGCTCAGACTGCTCAGTTCCGCTTTTCCCGGACCTCTTGTAATCGGTTTGATAGAATCCGCTTCCTTTGAACATCAATCCGGCTCCCCCGCCGATGTTGCGCACGAGCGTTTCCTTGTGACACGAAGGACATCGCTTTAACGGAGCGTCCGTATTTCTTTGAAGCTCTTCAAATTCGTGCGAGCATGACTTACAGCGATAAGCGTACGTTGGCATCAAAATTCACATTTCATTATGATTTTCACATCAATTCCTCTTAAATATAACCAGTCATCTCTTGATATACAAACCTTCGGCCTGCGGGGCAGTATCCCGATTTGCATGACCTTCACCTTCCCCGGTGTGACAGAGATCTCTCAACGCCTATGTTTGTTTTCCATCGGAAATTTTCGTAAAATCAGTCGGTTTATCACGCGTGTCTACCACGCTCCCGCCTCCGTATCTCTTCCGCCCGCATTGAGTTTCGGCAGACGGGTCGGCGGATGCGGATGTCGCTCCGTTCTTTGATCAAAACTCAAAAAAACAAGAAATGTTTCTAGAAAGAAGAGTCTCCGGGTAAGCTTCGGAAAAATAAATCCTATTCTGCCCGCCGACTCGCCGGTCCGCCTGAGGCGGACGAGTACGAGGCGAGTAACCGGCGAGTCCCTAACGTCAAATGATAAGAAAGTGAGGTTCATTGTTTCATGAATGTAAGCCAGCTTGCACGCTCGATCGCTGAGTCGCCGACGCTGAAACTGAACGAGGAAGCTCGTCTGCTGAAAGAAAAAGGCGAAGCAGTAATCCATTTGGGAGCAGGTGAGCCAAAAAACAAAGCTCCAATCAACGCAATCTTAAGCTCGGCCGCCAAACTCACAACCGGTGATGTGAAATATACTCCCACCGATGGAATTCCTTCGCTCAAAAAGGCGATCCTGCGATACACGGAGGAGAACTACGACAGAATGGCGGCACCCGAGAACATCATCGTATCCGCCGGCGCAAAGCAGTCCGTTTTCAACCTGCTCTACACGATCCTCAATCCGCAGGAGGAAGTGATCATTCTTGCCCCCTACTGGGTAAGCTATCCGGAGATGGTAAGGATGTGCTATGGTGTCCCTGTCATCGTCACTCCGGAAGACGGATCGTTCCACCCCCGCATGCAGGATATCGAACAGCGCGTGAGCTCGTACACGAAGGCGATCATCATCAACAGCCCCAACAATCCTTCCGGGATCATGTATCGAGAGGAGTTTCTCGCAGAGATTGTCGACTTCTGCGAACGCAAAGGCATTTACTGCATCATGGATGACATCTACCACAAGTTGCTCTTCGACGGCAAGAAACAGGTATCTGCGTACAAATACACGAAGAAGGATATCGAGAATTCGCGTGTCATCGTGGTCAATGGAATATCGAAACTCTACGGGATGACCGGCTTCCGCATCGGCTGGACGGTAGCCCCGAAAGAACTTGTCCAGATCATGATAAACGTTCAGGGACAAATCACGACGACCACGTCGGTTATTCTCCAGGCAGCGGCCGAGGGAGCGCTCATGGGACTGCAAAGCATAGTTGACGGCTTGCGCCTCACCATCGAGAACAACCGAAACGTCATGATTCAGGAACTGCAATCGTTCAACGGCATAAAGGTCACGAAACCCGACGGAACGTTCTATTGCCTGCCTGACTTCCGGGCGTACTACAAGAGTTCGGTCGAGCTTTCAAACTTCTTGCTGAAGAAAGCGCTCGTTGTGACGGTTCCCGGAAAGGAGTTCGGCATGGAAGGCCACCTCCGGTTGAGCTACTGCGGCTCGATCAAAGAAATCAAGGAGGGAATCGAGCGGATCAAGTGGGCTGTCGACCCCGAATCACCGAATGAAATATACATTGGCGAACGGAAATTACTGAGGGACTGGGCATGAACAATTTACTGAACATCAAAACACCGGCACAGGACCAGGCCAAAGCCCGTAAGAGCGATTACGGACTCGCGAATCACGGCTTGTCGAATCTGAGCAACGTCTACTGGAATTTGCCGACCGAATCGCTCTATGAAGAAATTACCTTCAGGGGAGAGGCCCGCATCTCTCACCTAGGACCGGTCATTGCGAACACGGGGAAACACACCGGCCGCTCGGCAAGCGATAAGTTTATCGTGAAAGAAGGAACGACACAGGACAAAGTGTGGTGGGGAGAATATAATAGACCGTTCAGCCAGGATAAGTTCAACGAGCTCTTCAGCCGATTATCCGGCTTTTTGCAGGGCAGAGACGTTTTTGTTCAAGACTGCTATGCGGGTGCGGACCCCACATACCAATTGCCCATCCGCATTATCTCGGAGAAAGCATGGCACAGCATGTTTGCGAGGAACATGTTCCTGCTCCCGAAGACGACGGAAGACTATCGGCGCCACGTGCCGGACTTCACGATCCTTGCTGTCCCGTCGTTCAAAGGGCTTCCTCAAACCGACGGAACCGCGAGCGAAACATTCATCGTCCTGAATTTCGAACAAAAGCTGGGAATCATCGGAAATACCGCGTACGCCGGCGAAATCAAGAAATCGGTTTTCACCATCATGAATTTCCTGCTCCCGCTGGAGGGTGTGATGACCATGCACTGCTCTGCGAATATGGGAAAAGACGGCGATACGGCGTTGTTCTTCGGCCTGTCGGGTACAGGCAAAACGACACTCTCGGCCGACCCGAACCGCGGACTCATCGGCGACGACGAGCATGGATGGAGTGACGACGGCACCTTTAATTTCGAAGGCGGATGTTACGCAAAGGTCATCGCGCTCTCGCCGACCGCGGAGCCGCAAATCTACGCGTGCACGCAAAGATTCGGGACAATTCTCGAGAATGTTGCATTCGACCCCGTCACCCGCTTGATCGACCTGGATGACGCAACGCTGACAGAGAACACGCGCGCATCATATCCTCTTGAGTACATCGAGAACGCGGTGCCGGAGAAAGTGGGCGGCCATCCAAAGAACATCATTCTTCTCACATGCGACGGCTCGGGCGTCCTGCCCCCGATCGCGAAGCTCACTCCTGAGCAGGCGCTTTATCAATTCATTTCCGGATACACGACAAAGGTCGCCGGGACAGAAATGGGTCTTGGAAAAGAGCCGGAACTGACGTTCAGCACTTGTTTCGGTGCGCCGTTCATGGTGCATCATCCGTATTTTTATGCCGATTTGTTGAGACGAAAAATCGAAAAGTACAAGGTGAATTGCTGGCTGGTGAACACAGGATGGGTTGGCGGACCGTACGGAATCGGAAAGCGGATCAGCATTAAACACACACGGGCGCTCCTCAATGCCGCGTTAAGCGGAAAGCTATTGAAGGTGAAGTACGCGACAGACCCCGTCTTCGGATTCCAGGTGCCTACGACGTGTGAGGATGTCCCGGCGAGTGTGTTGGATCCTTCTTCTTCGTGGAGCGATAAGAATGTCTACATGCAAAAGTACCGGCAGCTCGCTTCCCGCTTCATCGAGAACTTCAAAAAATTCGAGGCTGGCTGTGCGCCGGAAGTGATCAAGGCCGGACCGAAGTTGTAGCGCATAGAACTCCAACTTCTTGCATTGTTCATTCGCAGATAGAAGTTGGAGTTCTTGCTCCTATCACGCGATGTACCAAACGCCAATAGATTTGCATTTGGTAGCACTAAATGCTATCCGGAATGACCGTCCATTTTGTCGGGTTTAGAGAGACTATTGGAATGCGTGTAGATTAAGGAGGGTTGAACCGTTAGCGCCCACCCCGCGCTGTAGTGCATTCAAGACGAACTCACCCTATGGTCCCTCTCTAAAATTAAAGAGGGACGTTGGCCAAGAAAACACTTCCCCTTCTCTACTTGTAGAGAAGGGGATCAGAGGGGATGAGTTCGGATTCCGCGAAGATGGGCACCGCAGCCCGAGGAGACATGTGTGCTCCCGACCTTTATGCCTATCTACGGCCGTGAGTAAGAACTCCCTCCCAGAACTATACCAGACACTCCTCCATCCAGACCATGACATTTCCAAAGAGTTATTACAGGAATAAAACAAGAAGAATCACATTTGCGATTCATCGAAGGGTTTTTTACATTCCGTTGTCAATTCCCAGCGCCATCCGATACTTGTGTCACCGGCATCTTATACGGCACGTGAAGGAATATTCGGATGTTATGCAGACCAATATAAACAATGTTAGGTTGCATAAAAATAACTCCAATATCTCAAGCAAATGAAAAATAAAAAGGATGAAAATATAGAGATGGAAGTTGATGTTGAAAAAATAAAACTCGTTCAATCACTTCGAGAATATCACCACAAAGCTTTATGGGAAGAAGAAAAACATTTTACTTGGCTTCTTTCAATAATATTCTCAGCAATTGTTATCATATTATCAACAGACAAAATATCCTTATCCGACAAAGCAATAATAATAATTGGTGTTTCCTTTGTTGGAGTTATTTTGTCATTAATAGCATTAAAGGTGTTGCGGAATGAAAGTGATAATTTTCAAAACGCACTGCATAATTACATAATAGAATACAATAAATATTTCCCTTCGAATAAGCAGCTTGAATTTGCGAGCAGCTCTCAAAACAAATCATATTTCAATTTATTTTTATCTGGCATCAGAGGAAAGCTAACAACTAGAGATGCTTTTCAAATTGTTGTTCTCCTGTTTGGCACTATATTTATGTTGTGCACAATAGGTTCAATATTTATTGGATTCAAGTACGCCTGGTAATCACTGGCTTGTATTTGTAAAAAATACTAAATATTCAAATGCAACCCAACCAGTCGCTCAAGCAGACGTTGCAACCGCTCGCGCTCCAAATTTGTAAATGTTGAGTTCTTAAATTACAACTTACGATACGAAAGCACATTTTTAATTTAAACTTTTAATCTCACGCGCTGGAACGTTGCAACGCAGTTTAGCTCCAGTCCGTTAGCAGGCACGCACCAAATCATGACTGAACTGAAACATACACGCATAATCTTGGATCGCAGTGCTTTTCACGGCACGAATTTCGATACCCTTAAACAAGGTCCGCTCGCTTCTCTCGTTGCCAAAGGTGTTCTCACGGTCTTTTATACCTCGGCATTCATCGAGGAAACGCTGCAGTTCGCCATCAAGAATCCAACCAACTTCCTCGAACATTGGCATTACATCGCGAGCTTGAACACCCGATTCTGGTTCCGTAATTCCGATCGCATTCTCCCGATTGAACTTGGGAACAAAGCCCGACGACCCGAATACAATTTCCTTGGTCAAGACCAAATCGTCAAGATAGTCCGCAACGCCGCACGATTCGCAAAAGGCGCCATTCCAGAACGCGAGAAGAACGAGACTTTGAATGAAGTGCGAAACAACTACGATATTCGTATTGATTTCCGCTCCCGTCGACTTTCTCTGCGCGATTCCATTCCACACGCGAAATACGATTTCGACCAATACTTCGAAGAAAACGTTGAGTGGCTTATCAAAGACGGCCTCATGAAATATCACTACCCGTCTCGCGGGTTCCTAAAGGTATGGCGCGAACATCGAGCAGAAACGCCGTTTACTGAAAAATATCTTCGCGCTTGGTTTACCACTATGTTTGTTCCGGTCATAGACCGGCAAGTTAAAGTAGACAAAAACGATAGAGTCGATGCGGAACAACTCGCATTCCTCCAATGGGCAGATATCTTTGTTTCCAACGATTTGGCATTCGTGCCGCGGGCTTTCAAATTGCTTTTTCCAGCAGGTGACAAGCGCCTGATGACTTCAGACGATTTTACTAAGCATCTCGCAAGTTACGCGTAAGATTTTTGCGTGCCTGCTAACCAGTCGCTCAAGTCACGCCTTTGGCGTGATGGCGCCTTCGGCGCTCACTGATCCCGACTAAAAGCGTGTCGGGACAGGCTCCAAATACGGCGTGCTTTTTCGCCGCGCGAAGTGGTGCAAATTTTGAAAGTCATACATGAACGTCCGCGCAACGAGCTACATGGCGGCGGCTGTTCGCCACCGCAGCTTCCTGTCCGCCGAAGGCATCTTTTTCGCCGTAGGCGGATTTATCCGCCGAAGTCATTCTTTTGACGAAGGCGGGAGCTCCGGTCCGTTAGCCCGCACCCCTTATGGCAAATTTAGATACTACATATAACCCCGACGATCGAACGCAGGCGTTCGAAAAACATTCTGGGGGCTACCTTATTTCTCTTGCAGGCCCTGGCACCGGGAAAACATATTCTCTCCTCAAGAGAACAGAAGCTTTGACTGCTCAAGGCGTTGCTCAAGATACTATTTGTTATCTCACCTTCATCAAAGAAATTAGTAAAGCATTCATACAAGATTACATTGAGAAATTTGGCCAAGAATCTTACGACACACATAAGCCGCGCATTTCAACTCTTCACAGTTTAGCCTGTCGTCTATTGCGCCACCAAGGATTTCAAATTGGGTTCGATGGTGTACTCTATTTTGCCAACACGGAGGAGTCTGACTCCGATGCGGCTGAAACAATCCTCTCTGATCTCTTACCTTACGTTAATGCTCAGAATTGCCGAACGGTCTCTCAATTACGTAAACATATACACTCCATCAAGTGCGCCTGGCGAGACATAGTAGATCCATTGACTCTACCATCTCCGGTTCCGGCAATTGTCCCAGTTGTTCAAAACCTATTCAAAGCATTTCGCCTTATCGATTGGGATCAGACAATACCACTTTCTCACACCCTCGCGACCACGCTCGAACCATTGCCAGACTGGATCACAGATATTAAGCACTATTTTGTAGACGAATACCAAGACTTTAACAAAGCCGAGCAAGCCTTAATATCTTTTCTCTCAACCCATGCAACTTCGACAGTTATTGTCGGCGACGATGATCAGAGCCTTTACAGTGGACGAGGCGGCTCTCCAGATGGTCTTCGAACCCTTTATGCCAATCCAACACACGATCAAGTCTCCCTTGTTAAGTGTTTCCGATGCCGCGAAACAATTGTAAATGCGGCCAACACATTTCAGCGCACCATGCATCCGGTACCACGGTTGATGTTACCGACTAAAGATGACGGCCAAATCATTGCCTATCGTTTCAAAAGTTCAAAGGCAGAACTGGCATATCTGTCCGCGTACTTGCAGGATTGCATTGTGAATCTGCCAGCCTCGCCTGCTCCAAAAGATGGAACTGTATGTCTATTTCCTAGTTGGAAAGTTCTAGACTCTTACTTTGAAAGACTCTCACCCATTATTCCGTGCATAAAGAAAAAAGGAAACTTAAGCCCTGACAGAATATGGCTCGAACGCGTTCTTCATCTCCTGATTGAACCTGACCAACGGTTTGTTCAACGACTCATACTTAACAGTTACCTGCAAATTAAACCTCGACATAAACGACCAATCGTTCAAAGAATTGTTCAGCGAGATATTTCTACCGTATCTTCAGTCCAATCTCTAATAAGTGATGGTAGTTTAGTTGGTCTCGCAGCAACTCAAGCTCAAGAATTCTGCAATCTGATAGATCATCTCAGTACCAAAGATCCTGAAGCTATTGCGCCACACATCAGTGAGAAGCTCGGCATCGATGTTCACGACGTATCTGGCCATTTGTCAACGTTCCTAATGAAAGCAGACACAATGGAACAAGATGAACTTCTCGAAGAGTATTGCGACTTACTTTTACCAGACACAAAAACGCCGACAGATGACCCGCGTTCAATTCTTTTTTTAACTATGCATGGCTCAAAGGGCCTTACAAAAAGGAATGTGGTCATTCCTGGCATGGAGGCCGCTTGGTTGCCCGGCACTGCGGCAGGCACCGACCTTGAAGAGAGACGTCGCCTATTCTATGTTGCATTGACTCGCGCCACCGATCGTGTACTTATCACATTACCGTGGGCTCGTGCTCCTAAAGACCCTCTCAATTTCCCAACTCCGGGCCGGGGCATCAAAAGCCCTTTCATCGCAGATGCTGGGCTGCCTGCCATCTATCATTCATGAAGAGCCAACGATCACACATTTTTCTGGGGGTGCGGGCTAACCAGTCGCTCAAGTCACGCCTTTGGCGTGATGGCACCGACTTGTCCGCCGAAGCGGAGCGTAGGCGGAAGGCGCTCACTGATCCTAACTAAAAGCGTGTCGGGACAGGCTGGAAAATACGGCGTGCTTTTACGCCGCGCGACATGAGTTCACCAAAAGACAAAACAGAAATCAGTAGATGAGAACTAAACGCATCACCACTCGAGCGAGCGAGCTACGACAATCCGGTTGCACGCCGCCGCAGCTTCCTGTCCGCCGAAGGCATCTTTTTCGCCGTAGGCGGATTTATCCGCCGAAGTCATTCTTTTGACGAAGGCGGGAGCTCCGGTCCGTTAGGGCGCCGAAATCAAATCTGAGGTCAACAATGGCAAAAGCAAATTCATGTTACATGTGCGGAGAAGAAGCAACATCCTCTGAGCACGTCCCCGCTCGTTGTTTTTTCCCTAAAGAATCCGAATACCGGAAACAACTAATAACTGTCCCATCTTGCCGAAGGCACAATGAGGACACGTCGAGCCACGATGAGTACGTCCGCAACTTTATCACCACTCACGAGGCTAATAATCATTTGGCCTTCCGCCAATTCAAGGAAAAAGTCACGGAGTCGCTCAAGCGCAGCAGATGGATGATAGGCCCCGCTATTAAGATCCATACTCCAAAAGGAATCGTTTATGGAATCCAAATTCAACGCCCGATATTTGATAAAATACTTCGGAAGATAGCTTATGCATTATACTTTTATACGTATGGCACACCTTGGAACCGCGATTTGATTATTCTGACCAAACACCTTGTATATAGCGATCTGAGTACAGATGATTACGGTAAATTGATTACCGCAGCTGAAGTTGTTCTTCCACCACTCCCTGCTAATGGCAAAAATCCACAAGTATTTAAGTATTCGTTCCTGAACGGTGGCGAGAATCCAGACAACGCTGTCCTGTGCATGACTTTTTATGAAGGCTTTACAGTATGGTTGACCGTTGTTCAAGGCTCAACAATATTTCGATTCTAATTTCCGCGGCACCCTAACCAGTCGCTCAAGCTGATCCCGACTAAAAGCGTGTCGGGACAGGCTCCAATTACGGCGTGCTTTTCGCCGCATGAAAAAATTCTTTAGGCAAATGGCGACATCCGCCGCGCGTATAGTCTACGATTGATTTGGCGGTACGTCGCCGCAACTTCCTGTCCGCCGAAGGCATCTTTTTCGCCGTAGGCGGATTTATCCGCCGAAGTCATTCTTTTGACGAAGGCGGGAGCTCCGGTCCGTTAGGCCGCAAAAAGAGGATCCATGATGACAATGCTCACTAAAGCAAATCTCGAAGCTGGAATCAATGTGTGGAAAGAGAAAGATTGGCCGTCCGACCTGAATAACAATCTTTATAAAGAATTACAGCGACTCAAGTCAAACGGATTGAATGAGGATTGGTGGAAAACTGTTGTAAATTATTTATCGGAATGGAGAGCTATTCGACCTAAATCCAAGGAATTTATTTTCAAGCGCGGACTGAACCGTCTAAACAAACTCAATACTGAGTACAAACGTATTCTCGATGCACTCAACAACCATGAACCGAATTTGGAAACAGTCTCATGGGAAATGCTGTTGTGTCTCTTCGCCGTAGCCAACTCAATCAAAGGCAATAATAGCCCAGTCTTTGGGAGCAAACTCTGTCATTTTATTTTCCCAAGCGCTTTCCCAGTGATAGATAACGAGGTCACTGGTCTCCGCAATGGGTCTTACGAAGACTACTGGACCGACGCATGCACACAATGGAGAAATTCTAACAAGCAACAAAAGCTAATTCAGTTTCTAAAACAAATCATCGGCGACGAAGTATATTTGCATTATCCATGGCCAACAAAAATAACTGAATTGTGTTTTATGGGAAACAAAACTCACGAGAATGCGGCCTAACCAGGCGCTCAAGCTGATCCCGACTAAAAGCGTGTCGGGACAGGCTGGAAAATACCATGTGCTTTTTCGCCGCACAAAAAAATTTATTTAGGGAAATAGCGACATCCGCCGCGCGTATAGTCTACGATGATTTGGGTGCACGTCGCCGCAGCTTCTTGTCCGCCGAAGGCATCTTTTTCGCCGTAGGCGGATTTATCCGCCGAAGTCATTCTTTTGACGAAGGCGGGAGCTCCGGTTCGTTAGGGCGCCGAACTAGTTTGATTCAAGGCGTGTCCTTTAATTCTCGCATTTATCATGATCAACCTTGAGCAGAATACAGACCGGCGATTTCTATTAGACACCTCGGCATTCTATAGTCTATCGCACGATGACATGAAATCGCTTATTGATAAAGGCTTTTTCTTCTTTGCGTCGCCCTACTCGTGTTGGGAGCTTCTATGTCATTTAGATGAACCTAACAATTTTGCGAGAATGAAGGCGATTCTCTTAAAATTCCAATATGTAACTATCCTTGACAGCCCGTCTGCTGAAGCCGAGAAGGCTTTGGTCAAATCTCAGGATGATAGAATCTCAGAAACGGAATTCGTGCAAGCATGTCTCGCCGCACTTCAACACGCGGATTCCCTTGAAGCTTTGTACTCTTCATACATTCACGATTCGAAAAACGAATATCGCGAAATTGCTAATGTTGCCGAACGAGCAAGAGACATATTGAACAAGCTGGAAACGGAATATTCTCAGTTCGCGACAAAAATAGTGACACATTTTCGGACATCAGAACATATTCAAGACCCCACAAATTACCAAAATCTAATCCTCAACATGGTTCTTGGAGAGTTTAGGAAGTTGCATAATCGCCATCCCCTTGTTCAACTATCTGGTGATGAAGTGATTCGATGGTTCTATGTATATTGCGGATATATTTTCTATAGATGCCTAAATCGATTAGAGCAAGGAGGAATCATCGACAAGAATGACTACGAAGACTCTAACTTTTGCCTGCATCTAAAAATTGATTCTGAATTTCACCCAGTTACTGGCGACAAAGGCACATTAGACGCTTTGAAACAACTCGTTTCCATTACAAATCAATCGCATGAGTTCCAAATAGTTCTGAAATTCCGAGTTTATCAAGCATCTGATTTAAAGAAATTAGCAGCGGCGGCCTAACAAGTCGCTCCCCGAAGGGGTCCTTCGGACAAGCTGACGGAACCAGCCGTCGACGATTTCGCCGCGCGTTGTGGGACGATTAGGAAATGGCGGCGTCTCGCGCGCGTATAATCTACGATAATCTGGCTGCTCGTCGCCGCAGCTTCCTGTCCGCCGAAGTCATCCTTTTGACGAAGGCGGGAGCTCCGGTCCGTTGGGCCGCAAAACCCACTTTCTGTGGTAATAGCAAGGAGAACCAATGCCACTCACTTCGCTTCTGAAGCTAATAAGAAATCGCCAGTTATTACCCGCTCTCAGAGTCAATGCACTGTACAAGCCTTTTTATAAGCTTTCCTATTTGGTGGCCCTAAAAAATTGCGGCTTGCTCGACGCACTTTCTAAAAGTCCAATGAAGTTTGACGAAATGGCCCACGTCTATTGTCAGGAGGGGAAGGCGCGTGAGGCATTGAGCGCTTGGTTGCAGTTGGGTATTCGTCTTGGGTTCCTAGCATTGAGAGGCGAAAGGTATTGCCTCATAGGGCTGGCACTTACAATGGCCTTGCCGGAAAACGATGCGACGCTGGCACTTGCGCAGGAAGTCACCACGCTGCATCACAAGCTCATTCTCGATACACCAACAAAACTGCGAAACAAAGAACTTTGGCGGCTGGATGATCAAGATGGCGAACTGACCGCTCGGTCTTCACGTGCACTTGAGGTATTTCAAGCCACTGCTATTGACAAAGTATTTCCTAAGTCTGGTGCAGTCCATTTGCTTGAGGTAGGCTGTGGATCGGCTTGCTATATTCGCCACGCAGCAACAAGAAATCACTCACTGCATGCCTTGGGACTCGAATTGCAGCCGAACGTCGCAGAGCTCGCTCGTTCGAATATCCAGCAATGGGGCTTGGACAGCCGTGTCGCGATCGAAGTGGACGATATTCGCCACAGGCCGGCTACGCCGGAGTTTGACATCGTGACGTTGTACAACAACATTTATTACTTTCCAGTTGAAGAACGCGTATCCCTCTTAGCCCACCTGAATAAATTCATCAAACCCGGCGGATTTCTGTTGCTCACCACCTGCTGTCAGGGCAGCAATCTCGGTATGGAAGTGCTTAATCTTTGGGGTGCGGCAACGGCCACTTGCGGGCGGTTACCGAGTGTCGCGGAAATGCAGAGACAGTTGTCAGAAGCGGGCTATGGAAGCATTGACACCATTGGGCTGATCCCGGGTGACAGTTTTTATGCATTTCGTGCGTATGCAAATATCTGAAAATGAGATCCTGTTGCCGCCCAACCATTCGTTGCAGGGGACGTTCCGCCTAGCGGCGGCACGCCCCTGAACTCAAACGTTAGGTAACATTTGAATCAATGTTCAATAAAATCCTCGAATACATTTTAATTGTTTTATACATACCAATATTTGAATTGGTTGTTTGCGTTGCGATACTATACTTATGGTTACATTATAAAAAAACTTCGGCTTATCCAGTTTACAAAGTGAGATTTGCTTGTGTTCTCTTACTTTCTTTATTGTTAACCATTGTTTGCGGTTTAATTAGTATTTCAATCTTTACTTACATATTGCCAATTAATGACGGCGCTTCTGGAGCTGGCTTTAGAATATTAATTGATCCATTCATTTTGATTCCAACGTTATTGCTAACAATTCCTTTTGGAGTCTTCTTAACTCCAGAATACTATAAATCAACACTGCAAAAAAATTTATTTCGTTGTTCAGTTTATATTTATTCACGCACATTACTTGCGGCAACAGTTTTCTCAATATTAACTCCAGCAGGTGCACTTACTGCTGCAATTATTGTTGTGTTGAAATCTATGGAAAACTGTCGAAAAACAAATTCACAATATTTTATTTCGCCAAATGTTACCTAACCAGTCGCTCAAGTCACGCCTTTGGCGTGATGGCGCCGACTTGTCCGCCGAAGCGGAGCGTAGGCGGAAGGCGCTCACTGATCCCCTGCCTGCTCGCCTGCGGCAGGTTCCGGCAGGCAGGCGACTAAAGGCGTGTCGGGACAGGCTCCAAGTACGGCGTGCTTTTGCGCCGCGCGAAAATGAGTTCACCAAAAGACAAAACAAATTTTCGACATCATTTCTTGTGTCTCCTCAGTGGTAATCAATTATTTGAACATTTCTTGCGTTCCCATCAGCCCATTTGAAAACAATTTTAGACTGATCGTTGATTCTGATGGAATACGTAGCGATGAAGGGGGAGTGAACTGTGCACCTGTGCACGCTTGGCTGGGAGGGAGCTGCGCTCCCGACCTATGTGCATCCTTGGGTCGGGAGTGGAACTCCCGCCCAGTGCATTACTTTCCTTCTCTCAACGGTCGGGAGTAGGAACTCCCTCCCAGAACTATACCAGACATTCCAACCGAATGATGCTATGGTCACCCAGAACATAATTCCGTGCGCTTGAATACGACCAGTGTTCGGGTTTTTCAACATACCCTTTTCTGACCGGGTTGTTGTGAATATACAGGAGTTTCTCTCGAAACATCATGTCCGAATTCACGAGAATGGGATGGTTTCCCTCCGTCCAGACCTTGAAACTACTTCCTCTGCCATCTTGTTCGGCTGCCTCGCGAAACAACTTGAGATGCTGTGCTCTCTTTTCGGCTTGAAGCTCTTCAATGATTTTCTTGGCCGTGAACTGTTTAAAGTCTCTTAATGTATCCGATAGTGGATGTGCGGATGATCCGGCACAAATCAAATGGAGGTGATTCGGCATAACGACGTAACCAGCAAGACACAAGTCCTTCTTCTCCTGGCAGTACTTGAGACTCTGTATGATTGTCTGAAAATAGTCGTGAGATGTGAAGATAAATACTCGTTCAGTCACGACGCAGGTTAGAAAGTAAAATTGATCGTTGGTATCCGGAAGAATCTTCCAATGTGACATTGCTTGCCTCCTTTCGATGGTCGGGAGTGGGAACTCCCTCCCAGTTCAAAGCTGGGAGGGAGCTGCGCTCCCGATCTATATTGTCCCTCGGGTCGGGAGTAAGAACTCCCTCCCAGCGAGTTAATTCGCTTCCGCGAGCTTCTTGAAACCGCTCCTTAACCGTTCAACTCCTTTTTGCAAATCCTTCCAGTCGACCGCGAAGGTAATCCTTGCACGGTTCCTATCTCCCAGGAGCGCGCCCGGCAAAATAGCGACATGCTCCTCTTCCAGCAAGAATCGACAGATGTCCTCGCCGCTCTTCATCAACGTCCCGCCAACATGTTTTCCTACAAAAGCCCTGAGAGATGGAAAACAATAGATCGCACCCCGCGGCTTCACGAACTCGAGACCGGGGATCTTTGAAAACTCCTCATCCACAAAATCCCGGCGCCTCTGCAATTCGGCACGCATTGCTTCAACCTCCCCTTGCGGACCGTTCAGGGCCGCGACGGCAGCGCGCTGTGCGATGGAATTTGCACCGGACGTAGTCTGCTTCTGCACCTTCGCAGCCGCACGCACAATTTCCTCCGGGCCGCCGAGGTAACCGATGCGCCAGCCCGTCATCGCGAACACTTTCGAAACCCCATTCACAGTTATGACCTGGTCTCGAATCTCCTTGATACTTCCTATGCTGAAGTGCTTCGCAGTATCGAAGATGATCTTTTCATAGATCTCATCGGATATGACATAGATACCGGTCTGTCGCACAACATCCGCCAGCTCCTCGATCTCACCCTGGGAATAGACGGCTCCGGTGGGATTGCAAGGGCTGTTGAAGATAAGCACCTTCGTCCGGGCGTTGATTGTCTGTCGCAACTGCTTCGCGCTCACTTTGAACCCGTCGTCGGCCGATGTCGGCATGATCACCGGCCTCGCCCCTGCAAGTCTCACCATCGGTACGTATCTCATCCAATGCGGTGCGGGGATGATCACTTCATCGTCCGGGTTGCACAACGCAAGAAGAGTATTATAGAGACTTTGTTTTGAGCCGGTTGAAACGAGAACTTGTGCCCGGTCAAAGTGCAGGTTATTGTCGCGCTTGAATTTCTCAATAATGGCGTCGATGAGCGCGGGGATTCCCTCAACGGGCGTATAGTGCGTGAAATCTTCGTCGATTGCCTGAATCGCTGCGGCCTTGACATGCGGCGGGGTTGGGAAATCGGGATCGCCGACCGTCAGGTTGACGATGTCGATGCCGGCAGACCGCATCTCCTGGGCGCGCTTGATCAGCGGGACCGGCAGAGATTCTTCAATGCGGGGGATTCTCGCCGAAAGAGATTTCATGTCCTTAGCTTCGCTTTCGCATGGAGTGGACTTTTTGTGCCAGCGCTTTGCCGACATTCGGCGGAACAAACTCGGACACATCTCCTCCCAGCAAGACGATTTCTCTCACGAGACTTGAGTTGAGATAGGTATACTTTTCGTGCGGCATCAGGAAGACGGTTGTGATGTGTTCGGCAAGCTTGCGATTCATGAGGGCCATCTGAAATTCATATTCAAAATCAGAGATGGCACGCAAACCGCGGACAATGGCTTTCGCTTTCTTCTTCCGGGCATAGTCCACGAGCAAGCCGTCAAACTGATCGACCTCCACATTTTTGTATTTCCCGAGAGTATCTCTGAGTAATTTCAGCCGCTCCCGGGTTGTGAACAGCGGCTGCTTCGTCGAGTTGTGAGCGACTGCGACAATCACCCTATCAAAAATCTCCACCGCGCGCTCGACGACATCGACGTGCCCGTATGTTATCGGGTCGAACGTACCCGGGTAAATTGCAATTCTCTTCACGTTACGTATCCTTTGTTCGATAATTGAAGAAACTCACTCTGGTATTGCCAAATGCTTTTTGTATCGACAATTGAAATGATTCCGCGTCTGCGAATCCAGTGTGCTTGGAATGCTCAATGATAAGAAAACCGCCTCTCTTCAGCAATTCATGCCGGAAGACCGATTCCGGGATTTGATGCGTAAGCTCGAATGCGTAGGGCGGGTCGGCGAATATCAGGTCGAATTGTTCGTCGCAGTGGTCGATGAATTTCAGTGCATCGGTTAGGAACACATCGCAACGGTCAGAGCAATTGAGTGTTTTCACATTTTTCGAAACCATATCGAGGGCCAAGCGATTCGAGTCGACAAACAGTACGCGTCCGGCGCCGCGGCTCAGCGCTTCGAAACCGAGACTCCCGCTGCCCGCGAACAGGTCGAGAACTCGGGACCCGTGCAGCGCCAAACGATTTTGTAGCATGTTGAAAATCGTCCCCTTGACCCGCTCCGTCACGGGGCGCACGGTACGGTCGCTCACCGTCAAGAGAGACCGTCCTTTATATTCTCCGGCAATAACCCTCACGCGGTCAATTCCGCAATGCGCTGCCGACGCAGGCGGCAAAGCGGTGTTCGCGGCCGTTGAATTGTTTGAAATTCTGGCATGACGACGCCACCATCATATGCCGGAAAGGATTCAGGTCCATCATCTTGGCGCCAAATGCGGCCCGAAAAGAATTCATCCATTCTGCCGTCAGGGAGGGACCGTGAAGGAAGATGTTCTGCATATTCGCCTCTTCCAGTGATTCCTTGAGAAAACCGATCGCCTCTTCGACGGGGGAAATCTTTCTATACGAATAGTCCGTAAGTCGCCCGTTGGAGAGTATCCCTATATCCAACCGTCGATTCGAGATACCGACCATCGTCGCGGCTGTCGTTTTGACTTCGGGATACGCGAGGAGCAATGCATGGGTCACGGAAAAGACGTTGGCTTCGACAGTCTGCAAATTCAAATTCTGCTCGGCAAGATATTCATGGAGCTTGAAAAGAAATGACCGCCTCACGGCTGCCACGAGAATATCCAGGAAATGATCGCGGGCGTGTGTTCGCAGGATATGGACATCGTTGATGTACTCCTGCGGTTTATAGTCGGCGATAAAGTGCGAGAGTTCCCACCGGACATGCTCATTTTGCTCCACCTGCGTCAGCAGGCTGTCAATCGGGAATCGATGGAAAAAAGCTTCGCTGTTATCCATGGCAACTGAAACTCTCGAAATCTTCCCCAACGTCTTCTTTTCGAGCGAAAGGAGGTCGTCCAGGAACCAATACTCCAGCATGCTTTCCTTGGTACGTTCTTCAATGTGCCGAAGCTCAACGCGTCGATCATGTAGCTCGACAACGACGGTCTGCGCCTGGTCGCCTGTGAAACTTATTCCCGCCCGCAGTTCCTTTGCCATAGTTCACTTTCCAAGTGTTAGAAATGGTGCGATCCGCTCCAACTTCTTTTTGCCAATACCCTTCACCCCGAGCAAGCCATCGATTGTCCCGAACGGTCCGTGGTCATGCCGGTATTGGAGTATCTCTCCGGCGGTTGCTTCGCCAATCCCCGGAAGTTTCATGAACTCGCTTTTCGACGCTGAATTCAGATTGATGCTGTGCGGTGTAAGATGAACACCGTGCGCTTTCGAGGGATGGACGAACGACCTGTTCCAGGACCGGACAGTGTCTGTCCGGCGAAAGGCAGAATCCGTTTCCGCCGAAGCCAAGAGTTTCGACCGCGCGGCGAATTCAGAATCGGAACTTGTATAATCGAAGATGGGTTCCTGATGGGCAGAGACCTTGAACATCTTAATAGCACCACCGGCAGCGAAGGCAAGGACAAGAAACACTATGACCCGGATTTCATTCGGCGTGAAACCGATTGCCTGATGTACTTTGTCCACGATCTTCATTGAGTCGAATGCGCCATCAGCGCTATTTGGACTTCATCTTCTCGAAAAACTCCTGTCGGAGTTGGCGGAGTGGTTTTCTTCATCCGGCCGGATGTTCTCTCCTTCCTGCATCTTGCGGAGCAGTTCTTTTTCGCTCGACGACAGTCGCGTCGGTATCCACACATTGACCCGCACGAGCTGGTCGCCCTTGTGATACCCGCCGAGGTGAGCAATTCCTTTTTCCCTCATGCGAAGGATCTTTCCCGATTGAGTTCCAGGTTCGATCTTTAGCTTCGCGCGACCGTTGAGGGTCGGTATTTCGACTTCCGTACCGAGCGCCGCCTCGGGAAAACTAATCAAGAGGTCGAGGATAACATCATCGCCGTTCCGCATAAAGATTTTATGGGGTTCTTCTTCAATCTCCACGATGAGGTCGCCCGGCGCGCCGGATCGCTGGCCCACGTTCCCCTGTCCGCGGATCGGGATGTAATTCCCTTCCGAAACACCGGCGGGAACGTTTACTTTGATTGTGCTCTCACCGTGGACACGTCCCTCGCCACTGCACGAAAGGCACCGCTCCTTTATGATGTGCCCCTCGCCGTTGCAGTTGTCACAAGTCGAAACATTGATGAACTGTCCAAAGACCGAGCGCGAAACGTGCCGTAGTTCACCCGTGCCACTACAAACGGGACACGTCGTTTTCCCGCTGCCCGCTTTTGCGCCGCTTCCCCGACAGGTTTCACATTGGACCCATCGCTTCACCTTAATTTTTTTCTCGACGCCGGTCGCAATTTCCTCGAGAGATAACTTCAGGCGCACTTTGAGGTCGCTGCCCGGGGTTCCTGTCTGTTGATACCGTTTTCGAGACCGCGTGCGTCCGCCGCCAAAGACCTCCTCGAAGACACTGTTGCCGAAACCGGCGCCAAAAATGTCGCTAAAATGGCTGAACACTTCGTTCATATCCGTGTAGCCGTGGAAGTCGGCACCCGCTCGCATTCCCTCGTGGCCGAATTGATCATAGCGCTGACGCTTGTCGGCGTTGCTCAACACCTCGTAGGCCTCCGTTGCTTCTTTGAAGTTCTCTTCGGCCTCCTTATTGTTCGGATTGCGGTCGGGATGGTACTTCAGCGCAAGCTGACGGTACGATTTTTTTATCTCTTCTTCTGTCGCACCGCGGCTGACGCCCAACACCTCATAGTAATCTCTCTTCTCCATCGCTACGTACCCTGTCGCCCGCCGGACGCGGCATCGCCCTGTCCATGGCTATCCGTCTCATCATCTTTCGCACCGGCATCAGGGTCTTCTTCACTCGCTGCGACGATGACCTTTGCATGGCGGAGCACTTTGTCGTGGAGCATGAACCCCTTTTCAACTTCCTCGATGATAGTATGCGGGGGAACGTCGTCCCTGGGCATTTGCATCAAAGCGTCATGATAATAAGCGTCAAACGGTTTGCCGACAACCTCATAATGCTTCAGACCTTGAGCTTCCAGGATCCTCATAAACTTCTGGTAAATCAGCTCGACTCCACGGGAGAAAAGTTCATCCTGGCCGGTGGAGCTCTTGCCTTTGATCATTCTGAGAGACCGCTCGAAATCATCGACGACGGGAAGCAGTTCTATCAGCAGATCCTCATTGGCGAACTTAATCCTATCGGCGTAGTCGTTTTCGACCCGCCTCTTGTAGTTTTCAAACTCTGCCGCTTTGCGAAGAAGCTGGTCCTTCATTTGACTGAGAGAGGTTTCCAGCTCGTTCAATCGTTCAGTCAGATCGACTTCCGTCTGGGGGGGCACAGCCTCCGGTCCCCCGTTCTCGGGTTGCTTCCCATTGAGCGGCACGACACTGTCCTTGCATTCGATGGGAGTATCTGTTTCCTTCTGAGTCTCTTCTTCGGCCATGATTCTCCGTCAACTCAACATCATTGAAACTTCTTCAGCGATATAATTCACGACAGGAACGACCTTGCCGTAATGCATCCTCTTAGGCCCGATGATGCCGATCTTCCCGGCAACACCGCCGACCCTGTACTCTGAAACAATGATGCTGTAATTCTTCAGTTTTTCATCCCGATGCTCTTTGCCTATCGAGATGACCACGTTTTGCCCCGCTCCTCTGGGCTCAGGGAGTTCCAGCACTTCGATCAGAACACCTTCGTTGTTGAGCAGCTCTATGATAGCACGGAAATTGTCCGGGTTCTCGTATTCCGGCTGTTCGACAAGGGAGTGCGTTCCGCCGATGTGGAGCTTCTCCCTTTCTTTACTGTCGTCAAAAATCCTGTCTGCGGACCGAATGAAAAGGCCGATCAGACCGGTGCTCTCATCCTTGAAGTCCTTCACCCGGTCGGCAAACGTCGTGCGGATGGTTTCCAGAGTCAGTCCATGCAACCGCTCGTTGAGAAGCCGGACGACGTGGCTCAGATGCTCCTGGGTGATTTCCGAATGGACTTCCATAGTAATCGTTCTGACAATTCCCGACCGCACAGTCAGGACAACCAAAATTCTATTCGACGAAACCGAAATAAGTTCGAGGTGTTCAAGAACGGCGGCGTGGAGATGGGGAGCCGCCACAACGCTCAACTGGTGCGAGATGGCCCCGAGCAGCTTCGCCGCTTCGTGGAGCAATTCCGTCGGATCGTTGACTGAATCGAGTTGCCTCTTGATATTTTCTCTTTCTTGAGCGGTAAGAGGCTCGATTTCCATCAGGCAATCGACAAAAAAGCGATACCCCTTGTCCGTCGGCAGCTTCCCGGCGGAGGTATGAGGATGCGTCACATATCCCATCTCCTCAAGGTCCGCCATGGTATTACGAATCGTCGCCGCGCTCAGCCCCAAATCATGGTGCTTTGCGATATAGCGCGATGCGACCGGCGTGGCGCTCATTATGAAATTCCACGTGACGCATCGCATAATCTCTTTTTGTCGGTCGTTTAATTCAGTATCCATTGTGATTCCAGCACTGAAAACTTCTTAATTCCACTCAAATAATAAGAATTTTTTGGTACTTTGTCAAGGAGGAGGCCCGGCTCATCATAATAGCCACATGAAATGGGATGTTGTTCATGAGGCCCCATTTGTCGTGCATCCCGATTCTCTTGACTTTCTGCATCCCAACCAGTACATTATCGCAGCAATCAAAGCGGTCGGAATTGTGGGCCGGTGGGGATCTCACCGTGTTCACTGATCCAGACCTGAGAACGTTTCCTATTGGTTGTCTCCTTTCTCAAACGCTCCCATCTCTCCCTCGGCGAACAGCTCAACCAGTCATCCTGGATTCTTCAGAATGCATTGCTTGTAGGTCCGGTCGCTGACCGGATTCCTTGGAAGTGTGATTGAGAATCGCACTCTACGGCACCGTTCCGGTCGGGAGCGCAGCTCCCTCCCAGCTGGACGCGGGCATTCGAAAATGATTTTGGCAAAATCTGTAGACACTAAATCATCCAATCACTCACTACCTTCATGGAGGGACGAATGAGATACAATCTTCTGCTACAAATTTTAGCGGTTGGTCTGCTGGCGACGATGCTGTTTGTAACTCCGGCGCTCACCCAGTGGTCCGCCGACCCAAACGTCAACACGGCCATCTGCACGGCGACAGGCGGTCAAGATTCTCCCACTATCGTTTCAGACGGCTCGGGAGGCGCCATCATCACATGGGAAGACTATGGCAACGGCAGTAACTACGACATCTATGCTCAGCGCGTGAATGCTTCAGGCGTTCCCCAGTGGACGGCCAACGGTGTTGCGATCTGCACGGTGGATAGTGGTCAACGTTATCCCACTATCGTTTCAGACTGGTCGGGCGGCGCCATCATTACGTGGCAAGACTATCGCAACGGCAACTGGGACATCTATGCCCAACGCGTGAATGCTTCCGGCGTTCCACAGTGGACAACCAACGGTGATAGCATTTGCATGGCGACAGGCGATCAACTGCGTCCCACTCTCGTTTCAGACGGCTCGCATGGCGCCATCATTACATGGGAAGACTATCGCAGCGCCACTAACTATGACATCTATGCTCAACACGTGAACGCTTCCGGCGCTGTGCAGTGGACGGCGGGCGGTGTTGCTATCTGCACGGAGACACACACTCAAGTTTCTCCCACTATCGTTTCAGACGGCTCGGCCGGTGCCATCATTGCATGGCAAGATGTTCGCACAGACGCCGGTGACATCTATGCTCAACACGTGAACGCTTCCGGCGCTGTGCAGTGGACGGCGGGCGGTGTTGCAGTCTGCACGGCGGCACACGATCAATATTATCCCACTATCGTTTCAGACGGCGGCTCGGGCGGCGCCATCATTACATGGCAAGACAATCGCAACGACAACTATGACATCTATGCTCAACACGTGAATGCTTCAGGCGTTCCCCAGTGGACGGCCAACGGGGTTGCGATCTGCACGGAGACACACGATCAATATTCTCCCACTATCGTTTTCGACGGCTCGAGCGGCGCCATCATTACATGGCCAGACTCTCGCGGGGGCATCTATGCCCAGCGCGTGGATGCTTCCGGCGATACGCTGTGGAAAGCCGACGGTGTTGCCATCTGCACGGCGACAGGCGATCAGCAGTATCCCACTATCGTTTCAGACGGCTCGCACGGCGCCATCATTACATGGCAAGACACTCGCAACGGCAACTACGACATCTATGCCCGACTTGTGAATGCTTCCGGCGTTGTGCAGTGGACGGCCGGCGGGGCTGCCATCTGCACGGCGACAGGCGATCAAACATATCCCACTCTCGTTTCAGACGGCTCGGGCGGTGCCATCATTGCATGGCAAGATGGTCGCACAGACGCCGATGACATCTATGCCCAACGTGTGACTAGTGATGCCGCACTGCCGATCCAGCTCGCATCGCTGACTGCCACAACGCTGGCAATCGGGGTACAATTGGATTGGACAACGCTGGGCGAAGTCAATAACCTGGGCTTCTATGTCGAGCGCAGAGCGCAAAACGCCGGAGCCTTCGGCACGGTGAGTAATTTGATCCCCGGTGCCGGGACATCGCTACAGGAACATAACTACCAATGGACGGATACGAAGGTAACGGACGGGGGTTACAACTATCGACTGAGACTCGTCGATTTGAGCGGTACGAACACGTACTCGGGCGCCATCACGGTCACGGTGAGCGGCGTGTTGGGAGTTGGCGATACAAGGGCTTTGCCGACAGAGTTTGCCCTGCGGCAAAACTACCCCAATCCTTTCAACCCCTCGACGGTCATCAATTATGAACTGCCGAGAGCAGTGTACGTTCGTCTGGTTGTGTATGATATGCTGGGTCGGGAAGTTGCAACGCTGGTGAACGGAGCTCAGGATGCAGGGTACAAGTCGGTGGAGTTCAGCGCGGCAAATTTACCGAGCGGCATTTACGCATACAGATTGACGGCAGCCACATTTGTGGAAGTAAAAAAGACGGTTCTGATGAAATGATATGAGATGCAAGCTCGCCTGCACCCTATCGTTATCACGCAAGCCGGCTCAATCCAACGGGCCGGCTTCCTAGTGCCGTTCCAACAAAATGATTGTACGTCAGAGATCTGTAAGTCGTTGTTGGAACGAGCACTGTGCCCTTTCTATGTGTAAACATTAAGTTGTAGGGGCACTAGTTTCTGTTCTTCTGAGTGACCCCGGCGCGAATCGAACGCGCAACCTACAGCTTAGAAGGCTGTTGCTCTATCCAATTGAGCTACGGGGCCGTCGTCATTTTACTTCACTCAAACTCTTTCAGCTTATCCCGCTTTCACTTCGTTCCAGCGGGATTCTGAAAATCACATCCACTCATCCTGAAAAACGGATTCGTGCGTGATTTTCGAAGAAGGCTGTTGCTCTATCCAATTGAGCTACGGGGCCGTCGTCATTTTACTTCACTCAAACTCTTTCAGCTTATCCCGCTTTCACTTCGTTCCAGCGGGATTCTGAAAATCACCTCCACTCATCCTGAAAAACCGATTCGCGGGTGATTTTCGAAGAAGGCTGTTGCTCTATCCAATTGAGCTACGGGGCCGTCGTCATTTTACTTGACTCAATCTCATTCAGCCTATCCCGCTTTCACTTCGTTCCAGCGGGATTCTGAAAATCACATCCACTCATCCTGAAAAACGGATTCGTGCGTGATTTTCGAAGAAGGCTGTTGCTCTATCCAATTGAGCTACGGGCCGGGAAAATGAATCCAGCCACAAATCAAATTTGAGGCATCTGAATTATTAAACGAACTGTCATGTTGAGCGAAGCGAAACATCTAACACGAGCCAAAAACGAGATTCTTCGTCGCTTCGCTCCTCAGAATGACACGCTCTTTTGATTCTTCAGATGTTTCAATTTACAAAATCTCCCTGACAACCTCAAGAAGGGGACATTGCATCTGTCAGGGGCCAGTTGGGATAAAAAAAGAAAAGATCCACCAAACTTCTCCGGAAGGTTTCACTTCACAACCTCCGCCCCATCCCGCAGACATCATCCTCCCTTTCAATCCCTGATACTCCGGCATGAATCGGAACCGGCAGGATACGTCATCTCACGCGATTACGTTCGCTCAATGTTTGTGGGGATGGGCTTTCCAATCTTCTTCGAACTTGTTACTGATGAAATTGACAAACACATGCCCCAGTTTCCCTTCATGATTGTATGTTTTCTGAAGGATAATGGTCGTGCTTTTGAATCTCCACTCGAGAGAAGTGTTAAGCGTCTTTTCGTCCACCGTGCTTCTGTCCGGTTTGAAGAACCTGTTCGTCAACACTCTCCTGAAACACGCAAACACACTATCTCCGTTACTCGGGTCATACTCACCATGCCAGTAATGAACGACTTTTACGAGATGGTTATTGTTGAAGATGAAATCCTTATTGATCTTTATTGGATTAGGAACTTCAATGCACGATAACTTGACGACAGCTTCGATGGAGAACAGGTCGACGTCCGACAGGAATATTTTCTTCGGCTCGTCGATGCCTTCCTTCTTGAGGTCATCGATCACGTCTTTCGATGTCGGTCTCCCCCAGATGTAGTTCTGGTAGCCGTAGATATCGAAGGACTTCTCAACAATCGTGTCCCTGGAAGCGAACCTTCTCAATTCCGGGGACATCAGGCTGGTGTCCTGAGCCAGAGACGCATTGAAAGTCAACATGAGCACAAGGGGCATCGCCCAGACAAGCGGTCCTCTCTCCTTGAAGTTTCTTAACGAGAGATGAAAAGTTGCCAGGCCAGGCCATCGGCTGTTCAATTGGGAAAAATAAACCGGGGGCGGCAGAGTTCTTGGTTGCATCGGGTTCCTATGAGAGTTCTTCAGCAAGCAAAGGTACAAATATTCCACGTTCAAGTCAATTGCAGTTGACGATATCAGGAATGCCTTCGGGAGCCTACCCTTGTCCAATCGGACAAAGAAATCCCTTTTGCCCCGCTTCAACGACGGCCGCGGGTTGGGCCCATCGCAATCTGCCGTTTTTGTAGTTCCGCCAAAAAAGCCGTATATTTTCTCACTTATCAATTGGTTTTAGTTAAACTGACGTGAATTCGCCGGGCACGTGGCGGAACTGGCAGACGCGCTAGCCTTAGGAGCTAGTGGGGCAACCCGTGGGGGTTCAACTCCCTTCGTGCCCACGAAGGTCTTGGGGATGGGACAACCAACGGGGACCCATCGGGTCGGATGCATCCGGCGGAGCTGATCTGCCGGGTCGAAAGCCCATCGCTCCTGGCGGTATGCCGCCGGACGAAAATCTCTTGTGCCGATCCAGAATCTAAAGAAAGGTCATCATTGTGGAAGTCGCTATCACAGATATCACCGACGTTGAGAAAGAAATTCAGATACAGGTCTCGGCGCAGGAACTTGTGCCGCATTTTGAAGACGCGTACGAGCGAGAGCGCTCGAAGATAGTGGTGAAAGGCTTTCGGAAAGGGAAAGCCCCCCTTGAACTCGTCAAGAATGTGTACGGCGAGAGCATTGAGTACGATTCGCTTTCGAAGATCGCGAACGATCTCTATCGCCGGCTCGCTCAGGAAAAGAACATCGAACCCCTTGGCGAGCCCGTCCTCACCGACATGGAATACAAACGCGGTGAAGAATTGCGTTTCAAGGTCAAGTATGAAATCAAGCCGAAGTTTGAACTGCACAAGTACAAAGGCATCCCCCTCGAGAAAGTCATTCATAGAGTGAACGAAAAAGAAGTCGAGGATGAGCTGGGACGGCTGAGGAAGGCGAACAGTTCGCTGAGCGAGGTGAACTCAGCCGACGACGATGAACACATTTTGACTACCGACGTCCAGGAACTCGACCGTGCGGGGACGCCCTTGATCGGCAATAAGAATCCCGGCATGAGAATTTACCTGGCTGACGAATCGATTCATCCGGACGTCAAGAAAGCCCTTCAGGGTGCTTCTGTCGGTGATATTCGGCGGGCATCCTTCGAAACCGAACGGGATGGAAAAAAAACGCAGCATTACATAGAATGCACGGTGAAGAAAGTGGAGAAGGTGTCCTTTCCCGAGCTCAATGATGATTTCGTCAAGAAAGTGACAAAAGACAAAGTGTCGAACCTCGCCGAGTTTCAACGGCAGATCCGGAACGACATTGAAACGTACTGGCAAGAACTGGCCGAACGGAATATGACGGACGCTCTCATCGGTGAAATCGTCCGGCAGCATGATTTCCCCGTACCGGAGTCTTTGACGAAAGCCGTCGGCGACGGCTATCTCGAAGAATTGAAAGGTCAACATCCCAAGAAGCAATTGCCGAAAGATTTCGACGAGACAAAATTCCGTGAGGAATACCGGCCGTCGGCCATCTTCCAGGCGAAATGGTACCTCGTGCGGGAGCGGATCATTGAGGCCGAGCAGATCAAGGTCGAAGACGCCGACGTGCAGCGCCGCGCCGAGCTTGACGCACCGACGATGGGCATCGAAAAGGAACGTTTGACGGCATTCTACAAGAATTCACAAACTGTCCTGGATAGGATCCTCTCCGAAAAACTGATGGCATTCCTGAAGGCGCAGTCCGCGATCTCAGAAAGAGTCACCGATGAATTTCCCAGATAATTTTGCACCATAATCTATGCACGCACATCATATGCTTGAAAGGTAAAGCCAACTATGGACTCAAAGATCTACAATCAACTCGTCCCCATTGTTGTTGAGCAGACCGGTCGCGGGGAGAGGGCGTACGACATTTTCTCGCGCCTTCTGAAGGAACGAATCGTCTTCATCGGCATGCCGATTGACGACGCTATCGCCAGTCTCGTGATCGCTCAACTGCTGTTCCTGGAATCCGAAGATCCGGATAAAGATATCCATCTGTACGTCAACAGTCCCGGCGGCAGTGTTTCGTCCGGGCTTGCCATCTATGATACGATGCAATACATCCGTCCGGATATATCGACTATTTGCATCGGCATGGCGGCAAGTATGGCGGCCGTGCTCCTGGCCGGCGGGACGAAGGGAAAGCGAACGGCGCTCCCGAATTCCCGCATCATGATCCACCAGCCCTGGGGCGGCGTCCAGGGGACCGCTACCGATATCAGCATTCAGGCGGAAGAAATCCTGAAGATGAAAAAACGCATCAACCAGATTCTGGCTCACCACTGCGGCAAGGCGTTGGAAGTGATTGAGAAAGACACCGACCGCGATTACTATATGTCTTCCGAGGAAGCGAAGACGTACGGACTCATTGACAACATTTTGGTCAAGAAGCCGCGAATCGACAAGAAAGAAAAATAGCAGATGGCACAAAAAACTAAGCGCGAGGAACCGATTAGATGCTCCTTCTGCGGACGAGCCGCTGAGGAGGTCCACAGCATCATTGCCGGGCCGAGTGCGTACATCTGCGACGGTTGCGTAGCAAGTTCCGTCGACATCCTTCGTACCAACAAAGCCGCGCTTGCTGCCCAACGGACGGCGGCCGGCACCTCCCTGACGCCCCAGGATATCAAGAAGGCCCTGGACAATTACGTCATCGGACAGGAACGACCCAAAAAGACTCTTGCCGTTGCCGTGTACAATCATTACAAGCGGATCGATACGAAAGATGATTTGCAGAGCCCTGAGAATGTCGAGCTTGAGAAAAGCAACATTCTCCTCATCGGTCCGACGGGAACGGGGAAAACGCTCCTTGCGCAAACGCTTGCCAGAATCCTCGACGTTCCGTTTGCGATCGCTGACGCAACAACTCTGACGGAGGCCGGATACGTCGGCGACGACGTGGAGACCGTGCTGGTCCACCTCCTGCAAAACGCCGACTACAATGTCGAGAAGGCTGAACGAGGTATCGTGTACATCGACGAAATAGACAAGATTGCCCGGAAGAGCGAAAGCGCATCCATCACGCGCGACGTCTCGGGCGAAGGTGTCCAACAGGCGCTGCTGAAGATTCTCGAAGGAACCGTTGCCGGCGTTCCCCCAAAAGGCGGACGCAAGCATCCCGAGCAGAGCCTTATCAACATCAACACGAAGAACATCCTGTTCGTCTGCGGCGGCGTCTTCGACGGCCTGGAGAAAATAATCGCACGTCGCGTGAGCCAGAATCCCATCGGATTCGGCTCAAATATCAGGAGCAAGAAAGACCATTCCGTCGACGAGTACTTGCCGCTGATCGAGCCGGATGACCTGCTGAAATTCGGGATGATTCCGGAATTCGTCGGCCGCTTGCCTGTCGTCACCACCCTCCACTCGCTCAACCACCAGGCTCTGCTCAATATTCTCACCGAGCCGAGGAATGCGATTGTGAAACAGTACAAAAAACTCTTCCGGATGGAAAATGTTGAGTTAGAATTCGAAGAAGAGGCGCTGAAAACCGTGGTGGCAAAAGGCATTGAAAAAGGAACCGGCGCCCGGGCGCTTCGCTCCATCATGGAAGAGACGATGCTCGACATCATGTATCATCTGCCGACACGCCAGAACGTGACGAAGTGCGTCATCACCAAAGACGTGATCCTGAAGAAGAAAGAACCGTTGTACATTTACAAAGAGCAGCGGAGAGCGACGGGGTAACTACCTCTTTGTTTCTTAGATAAACCGCAATTTGGAGGTTCCATTGGCTGCTGATTGCTGTGTTGAGATTGATTGATGAAAACAGTATATTGCTGCCGATGACGAGACACTGGAGGAAAATCATTTTCTTGGGTCTTTGCTCCTGCGTCATTGCTGTCCCAGTCTTCATCAGTCTCTCTCTCCTTTTTCCGCTTCCCCCACCTAAACCTTATTCTCTCGTCGTCGTAGACCGCAACGAACAAATCCTTCAGGCTTTTCTCTCGGACGACGGGATGTGGCGGCTGAAGACAGCATCGAACGAAATCCCCGGAAAAATAAAACGTATTCTCATTCAGAAGGAAGATAGATACTTTTATCTCCATCCTGGCGTCAACCCATTTTCGGTCGTGCGTGCAATCGTTCAGAATATTCGTGCAGGCCATCGGGTATCGGGAGCATCTACATTGACGATGCAGGTTGCACGAATGATGGAACCCAAACGGCGGACATATCTCAACAAGCTCATCGAAATCTTTCGGGCATTCCAGCTTGAGCTCAAGTACAGCAAGAATGAGATCCTCGAAATGTATCTTTCAATGGTTCCGCTCGGGGGAAATATTGAAGGACTGAAGTCCGCCTCCATGATTTATTTCCAAACCGCCCCGGAGCGCTTGAATCTCGCCCAACTTTTCGACCTCATCCTCATACCAAGCGACCCGAATAATCTGAGACCGGACCGGCATCCCGAACGATTGTTTGCAGAACGCAAGCGACAGGCATCGCGCTGGATTCGCAGTGGATTTTTTACTAAACTGGATTCCTGCATCCTCTGGCAGTCACCGCCCGCCGTTAGCCGAAAGACGATTCCACGATTTGCGCCTCACTATTGCCTGCAGATCAAAATGCGATATTCCCGGGAAGGCAGGGTCACAGGCGAAATCCGAACCTCTCTTGACCTGCGCATGCAGAGAAACGTCGAGGCACTGCTCACAAATCACCTGCGTCCCTGGAGGTTGCGCGCGGTAAAGAACGGAGCTGTTGTCGTCATTCAAAATCGCACAAGAGATATTGTCTCGTACGTCGGATCGCAGGATTTTGACGACACGCTCGCTCAAGGACAGGTCGATGCAGCACAGTCTCTTCGCTCCCCCGGCTCGACCCTGAAGCCATTCTTGTATGCTCTTCAGATGGATCGCGGACTGTTGACTCCCAAGACCCGTTTGCTCGATACCCCATACGACGCCGAAGGGTATCTTGCCGAAAATTACGATGGCAAATACTCCGGTCTTGTGTATGCGGATGAGGCGTTGCGCCGCTCGCTCAATGTCCCCATGATTCGCCTGCTGCGCGAAACCGGCGTCCCTGATTTCGTTTCATTCGCCAATGACGTCGGCATCTCTTCCCTCAAAGCTCAGAGAGAAAGATTAGGGTTGAGCCTGATTGTCGGCGGGTGCGGCGTAACATTGGTGGAATTAACTGCGGCATACGCTTCGTTCCCCGCGGCCGGATTCGCTGCGGAGCCAAACTACCTCAGGACAACGAATGCACCGTCAAAACAGGGCAGACAAGTCTTTTCCAGCTCAGCAGCGTTCATGGTTACCGACATCCTCTCGGGCCTCGACCGCCCCGACCTTCCCAACAATTTCGAATCAGCGCTCAATCTTCCTAAAGTCGCCTTCAAAACAGGAACGAGCTATGGGCGGCGCGATGCTTGGGCCATCGGTTACTCGGCTGAATACACCGTCGGCGTCTGGATCGGAAATGTGTCGCATCGAGGGAATCCCGAACTGACCGGCGGCAAGGCAGCCGCACCGTTACTCATTGATGTCTTCAACTCGATCTCCACTTCCGGCCAGAGGTCCATTCTCCCGATGCCGGGCGACGTCCAAATACAGGAAGTGTGTGCGACGAGCGGGCTGTTGCCTACCCGCTACTGCGGTCACCGGATCGACGACTATTTTTCCGTACGACATACTCTGCCTCGTTTCTGCACGATTGACAGGGAGTATCTCGTCTCGCCGGACAACAAGATTTCCTATTGCCCTTCGTGCGTTGGGTCGAATAACTACAGAATAAGAACGTACCAGGACTATCCGACCGAACTGCTCAGTTTCTGGAATTCCATCGGCAGGGCGTACACAACGATACCCGTACATAACCCGCTTTGCCCGCGCCTTTTCGGCGGGGTTGGACCTGCGATTGTCAGCCCATCAAAGGACATGACCTACTTTCTGTTGAGCAAGAATCAGAAAATCAGCTTACAAGCAAACTCAAGCGTTGACATAAGTGAACATTGGTGGTACCTGGACAGTCGATTTCTAACGAAGGACAAACCCACCGCCAAGGTATTCATTCCCATTGCAGAAGGAGAGCACACAATTTCGTGCATGGATAACAAGGGGAGAATTTCTTCGGTGAGAGTGAGGATCAAGTACGCCATGTAACGTATGTCGGGATGACCATGCGACAAAATACCACACGGCGGGCACAAAACACATGAGGCACCGCAATTTCCTAAAACCAAACACTCGGAGCCATACCATGAAGACCGTGAAGTCCAATCTCGCAATTCTGTTGACTGCATTTTTGCTGGTCTCTTGTTCAAGAAGAGCTTCAGATATCATTCGAGTTACATCGCCTCTGCCGACCGACATCGTCAAGAGTGACCAGGTCTTCAAGTTCTCGTTCTCCAGGGCTATCGCTAAGCAAGAGTCGACAAACGTATGGATGACCACTCCGTTCATCGAATTCACTCCTTCCATCGCAGGAAAATTCATTTGGGCAGATACTTCCACATTGGTATTTAGCCCTGATGCACCTCTGCCCGGCGATACAAAGTTCCAGGCGAGGATAAACACAGCGCTGCTGACACGCGTTTCGGGACTCAAAGGATTCGAGGGGAAAGAGGAATTCACTTTCGCGACGGAGAGTTTTCACTTGAAGAATGCAGAATTCTTTTATGACCGTCTGACCGAAAAACGTACCATTGGAATCAGGGCGAACCTGGAGTTCACCTACGCGGTCAATCCATCGGATGTTTCAAAGTTTATCAAGCTTACAATCGACAAGGAACCGCGCCAAGATTTTGTCGTCACAACCACGAAAAGCAGCCGAATTATCCCCCTTGAGCTCGGAACGGTCTCTCAATCCGACAAGGCAAAGGAGATCGTCATAGACGTCGATGAGCAACTCGTTTCAACGGAAACCAACACACATGTGAAAAGAGATCGTCCCTTTGTATTCAATTTACCGGGCATCGAGGAGCTCAGGATTTACGGACATGAGTTCGGCTTTGACGGGACGACCAGTTGGATAACTCTCAAGACTTCTCAAGAGGTCGACTCCGCGTCGGCACGGCAGTTTATTTCCTTAGACCCCGCGCGAGCATTCACACTTGAGGGTGACCGACAGAGCTTGACATTACGCGGCAAGTTCGAACCGGGTTCGACCTTCCATCTTCTCATCAAGAAAGGCATGGAGAGTGTTCTTGAAGCAAAAACGCAAAATGATTACCAGGCCGATATCGTGATCGGCAATGTGAAACCATCGTTTCGCTTTGCTTCGAGTTCCGGCGTATATATGCTCCTCGGCGGTCAGAGGAAAATCGAACTCAAAACCGTGAATCTGTCGAAAGTGAACGTTCGCGTGAGTCAAATCTTCAATAACAACCTCGTCTTTTTCCTCGACGGCGGACGCTCCTATGATTATGAATATGGCGGTGACAATGAGGAAAACGACGAGGAAGACGGAAGATCGTACGTACGAAAGTTTCGTTATCATCTCGGTAACTATGGAAGAGTTCTTGCATCCGACTCTCTTGCCATTGATAATGTTACCAATCAAGAGGTCACGACTCTTTTCGATTTGAATCCTTATCTCCGAACCGACTACAAGGGATTTTATCTCTTGGAGATCGCGAACCCTGTGGAACCCTGGCGCTCGACCGCGAAGCTGATTTCAGTTTCGGATATCGGCTTGACTGTGAAGCGAAGCAGCGATGAGTTGATGGTCTTTGCAACGAACCTCCTGACGACCGAACCCGTATCGGGTGCGACCATCAGTCTTGTTTCAACCAACAATCAAGTCTTCGCCAGCCTGAAAACAGACAAAGATGGCGTGGCAGCGTTCGCTCATTTTGATGACCTGAGGAACGATTTCGAGCTCAAGCTCGTCCTGGCTGAGCTGGGCACTGATGTCAACTTTATCAACCTTGCTGATTACCGCATAGAGACTTCTCGGTTCGACGTCGGCGGGAAAAGGGATGCTGAAGAATCTTCCGTGTCTTATGATGCCTTCCTGTATGGCGACCGCAACATCTATCGTCCGGGAGAGAGAATCTACGTCTCCGGTATCGTTAGAAACCTCGCCGGAGCTCTCCCTGCAAATTTACCTGTGCGATTGAGAATCTACAACCCTCGCGGCACACGGCTCAATGAGTTCCAGTACACGCTCAACGCCGAGGGTTCATTTGAAATGAACTACGAGACACTGCCCACCGCCCAGACGGGGACATATCAATTCCAACTTCTTACGGGTAATGAAATTTACCTCGCCGAGTATAGTGTGAGCGTTGAGGATTTCGTGCCCGACCGGCTTAAAGTCAATCTGAAAGCCTCCCGGGATATGGCACGACCGGGCGAAACGATAAAGTACGATGCGCAGGCTATGAATTTCTTCGGACCGCCGGCGGCGAACAGGAACTATGAGTTTGAAGGAACATTCAGCGTCATACCCTACGTTTCAAAGAAATTCTCGTCATTTCGCTTCAGCGACGAAGGCGCGAAGAATTATGTCGGCACGCCGTACATCTCCAATGGAAAGACTGACGGAGAGGGAAAGGCGACGATTCAAATGGCTCTGTCGAAGGATCTTACATCTTCGGGCTTGCTTCGTGCCCGGGGACGGATTGCCGTATTCGATGAGTCAGGAAGACCGGTGTATCAGATAGCCCAGACAACGATTTATCCAAAAGAATACTACATCGGAATACGAAATTCCGGCGACTACTACATCAGCCCCCACTCTGCCCAGAAATTCCAATTAATCGCCGTCGACCCGAACGACAAACCGATCGATGGTTTCAGAGCAAAAATCGAGCTCGTCCGGTTTGAATGGCATTCCGTCCTTCGCCAACATGCCAACGACAATACATTACGGTATGTTTCCGAAAAGCTCGAGATCATAGAAAAGACGGACACCGTGACACTGGGGACCCAACCGGTTGACTACCTGTACACTGTTGCACGATCCGGTGAGTACATCATGCGTGTTTCCAAAGCCGGTGACAATGGTTACAATCAATTCTCCTTCTACTCGTATAGTTGGGGGACATCGGACATTACTTCTTTCAAGGTTGACCCGGAGGCACGGGTTCAGATTGTTTTCAGTGATTCCGTTTACGCGCCCGGGCAAAAGGCGAAAGTTCTCTTTCAGACCCCTTTCAACGGGAAAATGCTTGTTACCGTCGAACGAAATCAAGTGTTCAGTTATCAGTACGTTGACGTATCAAACAATGCCGCTTCGGTCGAAATCCCCATTGAGGAAGAATACTTGCCCAACGTCTACGTCAGTGCGGTTCTCTTCAGGAAAATGACAGATCTGAACATTCCCTTGATGGCCGGGCACGGCTTTGCTCCCCTGCTTGTGGAAAGACAATCCAACAAGCTCGATGTGGTAATCAATGCCCCGGAAAAAATCCGACCGAAGACGAAACAGACGGTGACGGTAAGGGCTGGGAAGGAACCCGACATTTTCGTTACTCTGGCCGCCGTGGACGAGGGTATTTGTCAAGTAAAGAACTACAAAACACCCGATCCCTACGGATATTTTTACGCGAAGAAGGCGCTTGAAACTGAAACGTTCGATTTCTTCAAAGACCTGATCCCGGAGCCGCTGAAGAGCAGTCCCGGCGGCAGCGATGAGGGAATAGGCCGGCGTGTCAATCCGCTCGGCGTGAAGAGGTTCAAACCCGTAGCGCTGTGGTCTGGGATAGTAAAGACAAACTCTGCCGGGGAAGTGAATGTCGTTCTCGACGTGCCGGAATTCAGCGGGGAATTGAGACTGATGGCACTCGCGTACAAGAACAACAGGTTTGGCGCAACACAGCGCGGCATGAAGGTCGCCGACCCGGTCGTGATTACACCCGCTCTGCCCCGCTTCCTCTGCCCGAATGACTCCATCGCGATGCCAATCACAGCGTTCAACACAACCGACAAACCCGTAAAACTGACGTTCCACATTGAAACATCGGGTGGCATCATCGCCCTAGCGACCTCTGCTTCACTCGAGCTTGGCGCAAATCAAGAGAGCTTCGTGACGATACCATTAAGCACCGCGAATCAGATCGGGAAAGCTGTCGTCAAAGTGAAAACGACTGCATTCGGAGAACAGCTCGAATCGACGACAGAGCTTCCCATCAGGCCAAATGCACCCTACGCAACTGAAGCGATTACCAGCGTCATTGAGGGAGGCAGCACAGCCTCTCACGACATCCCGGATGTCTACCTGCCTTCAGGAAGAAGAGCATTCATCACGCTCAGTCCATTCCCCGTGGCGAACTTCGCCAAGGAACTGCATTATCTTGTAGGTTATCCTTATGGCTGCCTCGAACAAACCGTCTCGAAGGCTTTTCCCCAGGTATATTTACGGGACATCGCCGCTATGCTTGACCCCTCGATTCTGAATTCCGGAAGCCCTACGTACTTTGTGAACGAAGCAATTACGAAGATCACCGCAATGCAGTTGGCTGACGGCTCCTTCTCCTACTGGCCGGGCGGGTCGGGCTCCAATCCATGGACGACCGTTTACGCGACTCACTTCCTGCTTGAAGCGAAGAAGGCAGGCTATGCCGTTCAGGACGCCACATTGAAGCTCGCACTGGATGCGCTTACGCAGCTCGCCCGGAGTAAACGCACTGAAGACTATTACTCGTACGGCCCCGGACAAAGGATTCTTGTGAGGCGCATAGCCGACAAGAGTTCTGTATATGCACTTTACGTTCTCGCACTCGGGGGAATGCCGGAAAAATCTGTAATGAATTTTTACCGGACAGACCGTGGCCTGCTCACCGGTGACACACAATACCTTCTCGCCGGAGCCTTCGCGCTCATCGGCGATAGGCGGACGTACCTCGAGCTTCTTCCGCCGCAGTTTGTTACCGAAGAAGCTCAACGCCAGACGGGATATAATTTTGATTCTCCGATTCGGGCGAACGCACTTATCCTCAATATCCTCCTGGATACGGATGTTGATAATCCAAACATAAGTCGCTACATGGATTATCTTTCAAGAGCGTACCGCGCTTCAGCCTGGTACAGCACCCAGGACGACGCGTTTACTCTTCTCGCCTTCGGGAAGGCGGCACGGATGGCGTCGGCAACCAAAGTAACGGGAAAAGTCGTAGTCGGATCGAAAGAATACGGCTATCAGGGCGGAAATCAGAAACTCGACATTGATCCTTTCGGTAAGAAGGTAACCATCTCGCTGACCGGCGAGGGCAGAGTGTACTATTCCCTAGTCACTGAGGGGATTCGCACGGATGGAAAAGTCAGGATCGAAGACAAGAACTTACAAATACGCCGCGAGTTTCTCAATCGATTCGGCTCGCCCGTGAGTTTGAGCTCGGTCAGACAGAATGATCTGGTTATCGTCAAACTTACGTTGAATTCGAGCATCAACCAGATTGATAACATCGCAATCACCGATCTACTCCCGGGCGGATTCGAAATCGAGAACCCACGAATCACTGAAGCCGCGGACTACGGATTTGCAAAGAACTCAACGACTCCGGTCTATCAAGACATACGTGACGACCGAATGAACATTTACACAAATATTCAGGGAAGCAACAGACAGCAGGTTTTCTACTATATGGTCCGGGCTGTCTCATCTGGAACTTTCAATTATGCTCCCGTCGTCGCAGAAGCTATGTATAATGGAGACTATTATTCTGCCAGTGGACAAACAAAAGTCACAATAATAAAATAAACCACAATCTGTACGCGTTATCCATCTCATTCACAAAAGGAGAAATCAGTATGAAAAAAATATCGGGACCCTTCATCGCGCTTGTAGTGCTGCTCTGCGGCTTGAGCGTATCTCTGACAATAGCTCAAGACAGCACAAAGTCAAAGAAGCTGCTTGTTTCCGAGGCAAAGCTCGGCAGAGAAATCAACGACAAGGTACTCGGAGGCGAAGACTCCACCTTCGCGTTGAATTCGAAGGTATTCCTGTGGCTGAAAATAGCCGGTGGTTCTTCCGACTCGGTCATCGTCACATGGAAGCACGGCGACTACACCTATCGTACCGTTCTCAACGTCGGCGGAAGTCCCTGGAGAACGTGGGCAGCGAAAACAGCTATGGCTTCAGGAGAATGGGCGGTGACAGTAACGGATAGCGAGGGCAATATCCTCAAAGAGCTGAAGTTCAAAGTGGAATAAGAGCAATAACAGAACACCCCCTGAGATCCACAGAGGGCAGCAAGGCGGGATGGGATTCACTTGTCGCCGTTGGGGCAAGTGGTTGCTAGTGCCGTTCCAACTAATTTTAGCGAATAACATGAAGCTAAAATTACTGTTGGAATGATCCCGGCTCTGTCGGGACGGTTTTTGGTGGGATCTGATTAGGGGATAATAATTGGATAGGCACTAGTTGCTGTGATGCTGTCGTAGAGTCCTTCGGACCTTTTGAGGACTCTACGACGCAAATCTCGCCTTTTTTCAACAGCCTGTTAGTAGACTCCCCGGTCGCCACTCCCCGACTTCGTCACTTTTATATCCCGCAACTGCGGTGCTGCCACTTTGATTTCGAATTGGAAATGGCGGTACGTGCCGATCGGCACCCAGTCAAAGTCCATGAGCCAGCAATGCAAATCCCTTGAGATTTTTATCTCCGGAGTGAGGACCTGTTTGTTGAGTACATCGTAGGCGCCATCCAGGACAAACTTCCAGTTCTCGGTAAGATTGAATTCCAGATGCCCATGCATATTTGATGAGTGCGTGGGAGACGGCAGCACCATGGACTGGCCAAAATCCCACGACAACGAAAGTTTCCACGGAATACTGAAATCCGGCTCTTCTTCCTGATACAGTCCATACGTCCCGCTCTGTGAACGATTCCCCGCCAGCGTATCGACGAACGATTGGTGTTTGTTCGACTTGCTTTTCTCTCCCGACCACGATGTGGAAAGGCTCACGTTGAAGTTTGTCAGCCGCGCGAGACGATGTTCTTCGCTAAAAAGAAACTTATTGATGTCGGTATACTGACCCGGAGCCGTTTCGACGCGTTGATACAGATTGAAGCTCGCTCCACCGCCGATGTCCAACAACCTGCCGATGCTAGTCCGAAAATTTGTGCCAAGTTCGGAAAACTTCAGGCTATCGGCCGTGAAGTTGTATGACATTCCCAAACCGAGATTCAACAATTGAATTCTTTTGGCTTCCGTGCCGGTATCCGAAGAATTCATCTTCATTTCAAACACGTTTCCCACACCCAGGCTCGCATACATCTGCCTGGGCGAAAAGTTGTCTCCGACTATCTGTTTCTGGTATGTGAATGACAGACTCGGCGTGACGGTATGGCGTATCGCCGCGACGCCGAACATATTGGGCTGAACAATTCCATAAAACTTTGTGCCTGCCGAGACGCCCGAAGACAGGTAGCCCGCCCGCGTTGTTGAAATCTCCGTCGTGTCGGCGAGAGTACTGTCGCGCCAGGAACGCTGGGGGAGGGTATTCGTTGCGAACGAACGCTGGTCACTGTAGCTCAAGGATGGCGCAATCGTGAAATACCCGAGCTTTGGAGCGATGCTCATGGAAAAATTTTGACTGACGGATTGGGATCGGTCGCGCTCGAATGCGTCGACTGTTTGGAATGTCGTATCAACCCTGATGCTGTCGACTTTGTGGTCGATCTTTGCCTGGTTATTCGTCGCGTTGATGTTGTAACCGACGCCGATCATTTCGTACCACTCCAGCTTGGACGATTCATCGGATGATGACTTGCTGCGCCGGAAGGGATAACTTTGGCTGTGATTGAAACTTAATGACGGCAGAACTTCACTGATGCTTCCATCGACGAGATTTTGACGGCGCGAAATATTGACCGACATGCTGTTCGGAGTCCCCTCCCACGACTTGGAGAGTGTCGCATTGGAAATAATGGATTGGTCGAGTGCCTGCTGGAGGTCGATCGTGTTGATATACGAATTGTCGCTGGCAAGCGTGAAGTCAATATTCAACCGCGTCGTCGGGTCAATTTCCTGATTATGCGTCAGATTCAAGCGGTACGATTCCGTTTCCGTCCGGTTTGGGTCGGATGGTTCACCCGTATGCAAACTCTTGTATTCCCCGGAAACGGAGCCGGTGAAGTTGTACCGCAGGGCATACCGGTAGTCCGAATACACCGAGTATCCGCCTTTCGTGTACAAATCGCTCCGGAAGTTCCAATCCATGTAATCGCTCAGGGCCAGATAGTATCCGAGGTGCCGGAGGTAACGCCCGCGCGAGGGGTCCTCACCGTACGCCGGCGCAATAACCCCGGACCGCCTCCCCCCTTTGTTGGGGAACACTGCAAAAGGCAACACAAATACCGGTACATCGGCGATGTACAGATACACTGGCTCGGCTATCACCAGGTCCTGGAACGTCACTTTCATCTCAGGACTGTAAAAATAGAAGTGCGGATCATCGGCGTCGCACGTTGTGTAACGCCCGTCAGAAACAAAGAGAACGTCTTTATCAACCTTCTTGATTTCTTCACCGTGATAATATCCCTTCTCGATCTCGGTTTCGCCGACCTCGATGATCCCCCGCTTCGTTTTGAAATTGTATCCCAGCCGGAAGCCGTGATATTCTTCGGGCCCATCCCTCATGATGGGCAGCCCTTTAAACTTCTTTTTACGCACCGTGGTTGTGTCGGACTTGCGGGTCGAGTCGATCAATCCGTGCCGGGCCGCCCGGGACGTGTCGGGGAGGCCAAACGACGTGAGTCTCGAGGTACTCCAATCGACGTCAATCCGCTCGGCTTTCAGCTGCATTTGGCGGTATCGTACGTCACTGCTTGCGTACATGCTCATCGTCTTCGTTGAAATTTCGTAGATGACGGAATCGGCGCAAGAGTAAATCACGACAGTGTCCACGCCGCTGGAGGCCGTCGTGTCCTTTGGAGTTTTCGCAGTATCGACGACCGAGGTATCAGACCGGGTCGCGAACGAGTCTCGCGAAGAAGTTTGTGCCGGGGATGTTGAGAGGAAAAAAACGCTGAAACAGATGATCAGCCAGATGCGCACGCGGAGATCCCTCTTACATCACTAAACTTGCGGCGCCGATAATCCCTGCCGCATTGCCTAATTTCGCGCGCAGTATGCAAATATGAGGTTGGTGGGATTTCAGCGCACGCGAGCGGGCGCCGGATTGTATGGCATCGAAGACGAAATCGGGCGCCGCCGATATCCCTCCCCCGATGACAGCCACGCGGATGTCGAGCAGATTTATCACAGCCGCGAGAGCATAACCGAGGAGTTGACCGGCTTCTTCAAGGATCGCCCGCGCAGTCGGGTCGCCTTGCTGGGCGGCCATCGAAATGACCCTTGGCTCGATAGCATCGAGATTGCCCTCAACCAATCGTTCAATGAGGGACGGTTTCCCGCGTTCGTGCGACCGTTCCAGGATGAGCTTTGTCCGCTGCGAAAGATACCGCTGGCCGATGTAGCTCTCGATGCATCCGTGGTTGCCGCAGTTGCATTGGGGACCGTGGTAATCGATCGAGATATGTCCGATTTCACCCGCGCCCCCGTGCGGACCGCGAAAGATCTTCCGGTCGACGATGATTCCACCCCCGACGCCGGTTCCCCAGATGACGAAGATGAAATCTTTTTCATCGATTCCAGCACCGAATTTCGCCTCAGCGATCGCGGCAACATTCGCATCGTTTTCGACCCGGACCGGCAGATGACATGCCCCGCTCACCGCCGAGCCTAATTCGAACGAGGTCCAGTTTGAAAAATTTGGAGGATACTCTACGGTATTGCCGTCGAGAGAGACAACACCGGGGGCACCAATTCCGATGCCCCCGATATCAGAACGGCTTTCATGGGTCAGCAGACTCTCAATGGTCGAAAGGATCTGGCGGACAACAATTTCAGGGCCCTCGTTCGCCCGTGTATCGGCAACAACCTGGCGAAGAATTTCTCCCCGGCTGTCGACCACTCCGGATTTGACGGTGGTCGCGCCAAGGTCGACACCGATCGTGCACCGTTGACCTGTTCCCTCGTTCATGGGGTCACACCGATGGCATCCCGCCTGTTCATTCCACTCTCTTGATCACGATGGCGGTCATATCGTCGTACTGAGGATACGCGAGCATGTGTCGTTGCGCCGCTTCGAAGATCGCGTTGATGATCTCAGCCGCGGTTTTGCTCCGATTTTTCTGCAAAACCTTCAACAATCGTTTCTCGCTAAATTGCTGCCTCCGGTCATTCAATGCTTCCGTGATCCCGTCGGAATACACGACGAGCACATCTCCAACGTTCAATGGAAGTGTTTCCTCCTGGTACGGGTAATCATCCATGACAGAGAGAATGATGCCGCCCTCCTTGAGCCGGCGCGGTTCTTTGTCTGCGGAGAAGAAATATGGATGGTCATGTCCCGCGTTGCAATAACAAACTGTATTACGGCCGCTGTCGAGATAGCCAAAAAACAACGTCATGAATTTCTCGGGGGTGGTGCTCTCATGCAGCAACCTGTTTGAATTCCTCACCCAGACCCTTGGAGATCCGTCGACGATGATCTGACCCCGAAGGGTTGCCTGCAATTTCGCCATGAGCAATGACGCCGGCAGTCCTTTGCCTGAAACGTCCCCGAGGCAAAAAACCATTTCTTTCTTGTCGATCGGAATGAAATCGAAATAATCTCCGCCCACCATGCGGGCAGGAGTAGTCCTCCCCGCGATATCGTACCCTTTGAGATGCGGCGGCGTTTGCGGAAGGAGGCTCATTTGCACTTCATGCGCCGCCCGGAGATCTTTCTCCATCGCGATTTTCTCCCGTTCCTGGTCGTACAGCCGGGCATTCTCAATCGCGATGGAACCGTGAACCGATAGTGCATCGATGAAGTTCTCATCGTCGGACGTGAATGTTCCGTTGTACTTGTTCAGGAGCTGGAACACGCCAATGATCTTCTTCTCTTTATCCCTCATGGGCATGCAGAGTATCGTTTTCGTTCTGTAACCGGTTCTTGCGTCGAAATCCCGGTCGAAGCGCGGGTCGAGATAGGCATCTTCGATATTGAGGGTATCTCCGGTTGCTGCGACATATCCTGAAATCCCCCGGCCGAGCGGCAAGCGGATTTCAATGAGCTGGTCGCCCTTGAGCACTTTTGACCAAAGCTCCTGCTTCGCGTTATCGAGGAGATACAAGGTTCCCCTGTCCGCTCCCACAACATGCAATGCGGTCTCCAGGATCACGGTTAACAGCTTGTCGAGATCGAGCGTTGAATTTACTATTTTCGCCGCCTCGATCAGTTGATGGAGCTTCCCGAGTTCTGCGGTGGAATGCTTGGACGTTCTCAGCAGTTCCCGGGCGAAATGGAGATTCAAGCTGCGCAATCGGACACTGAGCAATTGCAACAGCCTCACGGTGAAGGGATGATTGAGTCCGATCAATCTTTCAAAATCAGATTTCTTGAGCTCGTAGGTAATGCAGTCCTTGACGGCGACGACCTTTGATGAGCGGGGGCGTCCATCAATCAACTCCAGCTCGCCGAAGCAATCGCCGTGATGCAACAACGCCAAGACAATTTCCTCGTTATTCAAGAGGTCCTTGACGATTTTCACGCTGCCGTCAACAAGAAGAAACAGCTTTTCGCCGACGCCTTCATCTTGAAGAATAACCTCATTTGCCCTGTAATGACCTTCAATGAGTTTACCCTGAACGACCTCAAAATCCTCATCGCTAATGTTTTCGAACAGAATGTTACATCTCAATCGTTCCAGCAGGCGTGATTTCTGTATCAAGGTCGCTTCTCCAGGTCAACGTCTGTATGAATTTCCGGTCATCGTTTTTTCTTCCACCATTGGAGCAATCGCTCACGAATCTTCTCTTCTGCTCCGAGCGTTGTCGGGTGATAATACACCTTGTCCCGCAGATTATCCGGGAGGTACTGTTGTTCGACAAAATGCCCGTCAAAATCGTGACTGTAGTTATACTCTTTCCCGTACCCGAGCCCTTCCATGAGTTTGGTCGGCGCGTTCCGCAGATGGAGAGGGACCGGTTCGTTCGGCAGCCGCCTCACGTCGTCAGTCGCGAGTTTGATCGCCATGTACGAAGCGTTACTCTTCGGCGCCGAGGCGAGGTACGTTGCCGTTTGCGCCAGAACGAGCCGGGCCTCGGGCATCCCGACATAATCGACAGCTGTAAAACAGCTCGTCGCAAGCGTGAGCGCGTACGGGTCGGCATTCCCGATATCTTCGGAGGCAAGAATGACCATGCGCCGCGCGATGAATTTCGGATCTTCTCCCCCTTCAAGCATGCGGGCCATCCAATAGACTGCTGCATCAGGATCGCTGCCGCGTACACTCTTTATAAACGCGGAGATGATGTTATAATGTTCCTCCGCGCCTTTATCGTATTTCGCGTACTTGCGTTGAAATGCCTCCTCGATGACGTGCGTAGTGACAATCCGCTCGCCCCCGGACCCGGGTTGTATCAATCTGACGGCTGTTTCCAGACCGTTCAGCATCACCCGCGCGTCGCCGGCCGCGAACAACATCAATAGCTCCCGTTCTTTCCGATCTATCCGGATATGCTGATCTTTCAAAAAGACATCGGTCCGGAGCGCGTGCTCGAGAATCTGGTCAAGTTCGCTGGCACCCAACGGCTCCAGGACGTACACGCGACAGCGCGACAGTAAGGGCGGAATGACCTCGAAGGATGGGTTTTCCGTTGTGGCGCCGATCAGCGCGATGATTCCGTCTTCGACACTATGAAGCAACGCGTCTTGCTGCGCCTTGTTGAACCGGTGGATCTCATCGATAAACAATATCGTTCGCTTACCCATGTGCTTGCGGTTTGTCTCGGCGCGGTCGAGAACTTTTCGTACATCCTGCACCCCGGATGAAACTGCGTTGATCTGGAAGAATTCTGCCTTCGTGTGATGGGCGATGATACGTGCAAGGGTCGTTTTCCCGCAACCCGGCGGGCCCCAAAAAACCATCGATGGGACTTCGTCTCCCTCGATCAGAATCCGTAACGGTTTCCCTTCACCCAACAGGTGCGCCTGACCGATAAATTCGCCGATCGTCCCCGGGCGGACGCGTTCAGCAAGCGGTGTGGATGAAGATTTTTCGGCGGGCCCTTCTACCTTGTTTTGCTGTCCAAAAAGCTCCATGGTCATCGAGAGGTCTGAAGTCAGGCATTTGAGATCCGGGAAGTGCGATCTGAATTCCCTTCAATTCACATCGCGCATCCCGCATTCCAAACCGGGTCTTTCACTTTTCCTTCTTTACTTTATAGACTGTCTCCCCATCCCGGATCATACCGTATTTTTCGCGAGCGACTTTTTCGATCGTTTTGGGATCGTTGTCGAGTGCCTTCGACTGCTGCAGCAACTGGTTTTGTTCCCGCTGCGCCTGGAGAATTTTCTCCTGCATCGCTCGCTTTTCCGATTCCAGCCTCACCCGCTGGAGAATTCCCTTGTTGCTGAATGTCATGAACGACAGTGTGGGAATGAGAATCAGCAGCGTGATGTTGAGACGTTTGCTCTTCAAAATCCCCTTCAACCAACCGGGCACATGTCGCCTGGCCGGAGTTTTGCGGTAGTATTGTTCGTCCATCAGGGGAAATGTACGACTATTTGTTGAATATTCAAACTTTAAACCATCAGATGAAATGATTCCGCAAGGTACTTGAATATGGCCAGGTTCCATATCAGCATCACGATCCAGGCCGTCACCGCGACGGCCGTGGCCTTTAGCACGCTGAATCGGCAGATTATCTTGACACCCAGTCCCAAAAGAGCGACATACCACGCCGTGAACGGATTGAGGGCATCGAGAATTGAAGACATGACGATATCCGACTGTGGATGGAAGAACGACGCCGCGCTCAGAGGCATCCCCGGTAAACCGGAGCCGTGATGGAGGACTATTCCAAGACATCCCCCGAGAAGCAGGACGGATTCCGCATGCACCTCCAACGCGAACATTTGCCGGAAACGAACCGGCTCCGCCGAACCGACCCACGATGATAATTCATACAGAAGGAGCGCAAATACCGACCACCCCGCCAGCAATCTGATTGGAAGAAAAACTGAGCGCGCGTACAGGTCGACTGCAAGATGTTCCTTCATGAGCAGTTTGTCGGCGGCCGTTGCGGACGGAGGGAGGTGTTCGAGCGCTGCCGCGACAATCGCCGGATAATCATACACCAGTCGAAGAACGCTCAGTGCCGCAAGAACTAGAAACGCAATCAACCACTGCGGCCGTATTTTTAGTTGTTCGATGGCATACGCTGGGCGATGGAGGATAGAAATCAGCGGTACCATCTATAACCATGAAGGATGTTTTCGGCGCACCTTGTCGGACACGAGGTCCACGAACAACTCCTCGAGCGACGCGTAGGTTTGATCGCTCATGCGACCCATCGTCTTCGAGCGGATGTCGGTCGTCGGACACTGGAGGAGAATCTTCCCGCGGTGAATGATCGCAACCTCCGTGCAGAAACGTTCGACGGTATCAAGAACATGCGACGTGATGAAAATGCTTGTTCCCTGCGATGCCATGAACGCGAGGGATTCCTTCACGGCACTTGCGGCGAGCGCATCGATTCCCTCCAGAGGTTCGTCGAGCACTACGAGCTTCGGTTTATGGATAATCGCCGCTGCAAGCGAAATCTTCTTTTTCATCCCCGTCGAGAATGTCTTGATGGGGTCGTCTTCCTTCTCGCGCAGGTCGAAGAATTCCAGCAACTCCTCTCCCCTCCGATCGGCAATCTGTGACGGCAGGTTATACATCGTTCCGGCAAACTTGAGGTACTCCCGGGCTGACATCCAATCGAAGTATAGCGGTTCGTCGAGCACGAATCCTATTTCCTGCTTGTAGGCGAATTCGCGCCGGGTAATTTCCTTCCCGAGGAACCGTATGCTGCCGGAGTCCTTTTGCGAAAGTCCCGCGACGATTCGGATCGTGGATGTCTTGCCCGCACCGTTCAACCCGATGAATCCAAAGATCGAACCTCGCGGAACCGACAGTGTGAGACCATCCACCGCACGGACCCCGCTTTCATAGGTCTTGACGAGGTTCTCAAACTCAAGAATACTCACGTCCTGCTGCATATTACCGTCTGATTTTCAATGATCTCTCGTACAGCCCGCGGGACAGTAACGCGGAACCAATAGATCGCCGTAGCAATCGCGTAGAAGATACACAGGGCCGGCATTTTAAACACTACGACGAACAGATAGTACGGGATGCCGGCCAGGAGGATTGCCCCGAGCATATACAGTAATTCGATGAAATCGTTCGTCTCCCAGCCGGAGTCGCGTCGGGCCTCATGGACTGAGCGGATGTTGCCGATGTGCAATAGCGGGAAGACAATTGTGGAACTGAACAAAACTGCCTCTTTCAGGCTTCGCAAGAAATACACCTCGGGTGAGAAGAAAAACAACGTCGCCGTGACCGCGGCAAAAGCGACCGCGGTCAAAATGAGCGTGGCGACATTCTTCAGGATGACGACGCGTCGCCAGTCGACCGATAAAACGACGAGCGATTCCAGCTCGCGGGGAGACCGGAAGAAGATGTTGTTGTATTGAGGCTCGAGCCCGCCGAAAACGACGACGACCACCGGCAGAAAGGTGGGGGCTATATGATACACCCAATCGACCAGGAAGATCCCGAAGAGAATCAAAGGCACAAAATGAAGTCTCCGGCGATGACGGAAGAATTCCTTAAGCTCCATGGAAACAAAGAAGAGTGCGGTAGCGCCTGGACCCGTATCTCGCTTGACGGAGTTAGGCATAGCGTTTGCCTAGGAAAAATGCAGCGCAGAGAGCAACAACAAGCAATCCAGAGTTCCATCCGGCGCTCTGAAGGTCACCTCGCTGGATTCCGTCAAGAGCCGATGTCGTCTGGGCGACAACCGGTACAACCCCGGGCAAGGAAGCTGCGTGAAACAGGTACGTCCCTGCCAGCAGGACAATAAAGCTGAAAGCCACAAGGACTCCGGCACCCGACGCAGGACGGGAAAGCCGGAGAAAAACAAACTGCAACGCCGTCGTCAACGCAGAGAGCAACAACAACATCAATGAATACACGGCAATTACCAATACCGCACCGACGAGTGTACGACGATAGAATACAGCAAGAAAAAGCACATTGGTCAACCAGAGCCCGAGCATCACGGGTCTGCGAAGGCCGGCGACATAGGCAAATGTGTACCTTTCCGCGGGGGTGAGCGGAAAGACGGACGATCTCAGAAGGATAGGACCAAGAGAACGGGCGAAGTAAACAATCGTCAATAGTGCCCACGCGCTCGCCTCCAGGAAAACAAAAAGACCGAGGTAATGATTGTCGACATCGTACCGGAGTCTTTGCTCAAGATAGACGCAGAGGAACAAATTAGCTCCGGCGATGATGAATGGATGTGCCCGAAACGCCCCTTCTTCGGACGTTGCTTTCATCGACGTGATGCTGAGAAGACTAGCCACTGCCGACCTTGACTTGTGAAGTTGCTCTCTCATTGCAGTGACGACATCGACAATTTCCGGAAGTCGTGTATTCCACGCCTCGGGGATTTACCGCAGAACTCCATGATGCCGGCGGACTCCCCCGCCATTAGGAGTGAATCCTCGCGATAAATCCTATTTCGTGAAATCAATTTCATTTCTTTCCCAGGGGTCAACCGGAAAACTCCAATCCATTGGTACAACCAGCACGGGTCCTCCTCTCATCCGGTAAACAATCGGGGAACGATCTATGGAATAATCGAGCTGAAGCTTCAGCTTGAGATACGAGAGGAGCGCTCCGAAACCATCCCGTTGGGTGATGTCCATCAGCATATTGCTGTACCCTCTCCGCTGACAGTCGCGCAGGATATAGCTTCGATGTTCACGTGCGGGGATGTAAACACGCGACAACAATTTAGGAATGTAGTCGTCGTACAATCTAGCGAGCGAATCCGTCCAGTTCTTCGAAGTGTGTGGCTGGGCACTGAGACTCGCACTCAGGAACAACGTCAAGCAGACTACGCCGAATCGTCGCATTGATATTTGAGACGGGCTACTTATACCATTGTAACTTCGGTTGATACGTCCTCTTGAGAAGCGCATTCTCACGGTGACGTTCAATTGCCAGGAGAATCAACCGGTCAAGCAGCTTCGGAAACGGCATTCCCGACGCCTCCCACAATTTTGGATACATGCTGATGGAGGTAAAGCCGGGGATCGTATTGATCTCGTTAAAGAAAACCTTGTGTGACTTCTTCGTCACCAGGAAATCCACGCGCGCCATCCCTGCGCACTCCGTCGTCTGAAAACACCGAATCGCAAGATCCTGGAGTCTCTTCACAACATTCTTGGGAAGCCGGGCGGGGATGATCGATCGCGATTTGCCGTCGACGTACTTCGCATCATAGTCATAGAACTCATTGGAAGAGATAATCTCTCCCGGCACCGATGCAATCGGATCGTCATTGCCAAGGACACTGACTTCAATCTCGCGGGCATGTTCGACGCTCTTCTCGACCAGTATTTTCCCGTCGTACTCTGAGGCAAGATCCACCGCCTTCAGCAACTCCGTCCTGTTATGGGCTTTGGAGATTCCCACGCTCGACCCGGAGTTCGCGGGCTTAACAAAGCACGGATACCGGAGACTTTTTTCGATCGAAAGAATAATTTGCTTGCGTCGGGATCCATAGCCTTTCGACAAGAACCAAACGTACGGCGCGACCGGAATGTTCTGCCGTTCACATAATTGCTTCGCAACGACTTTGTCCATCGCGACAGCAGAGCCAAGGACTCCGGACCCTACATATGGAATACCTGCCAGCTCGAACAACCCCTGAACGGTTCCATCTTCACCGAACGAACCGTGAAGCACTGGAAAAATAACATCGAGACGTTTGGGCTGAGAGATGTGACGCCCGGGGCCATACTCGACCAGTCCCGTAGCGCCGGGGTCGGGAAGGAGAATCTTCGCGGATTCATTGTCCAGCTTTTTCCCACGTTTGAGATACTCGAGAGCAAGAGCCGAGCTCAGCCATTTCCCTTCCGGCGTGATCCCTATCGGGACTATCTCGTACTTGTCCTTGTCAAGTGCATTGATGATCGATGCCGCAGAGACGAGTGAGACTTCGTGCTCGGCCGACCGGCCGCCAAAAATGACCCCGACCCGGATCTTCGATTTCGGATTTCGGATTTCCGATTGCGGATTGTTTTTCATTTCCCCTGAAGCATTTGTCGAACAAGCTCGCGGATTTCATCATCGGAAGGAACCGGACCCGAAGCCCTCTCGTCTGCCGCGGACGGTTCACAGGCAATCTTGCCGGAGAAATCCTTCCCGTACGATTGGCGGCTTATGCTTCGCAGTTTTTCGATTTCTTCCGACGAAAGGAGTTTTTCCCCTCCCAACATCCGCGCGATGAACGTGATGTGGGCGGCATGTTCGATTTTTTCCATCTTGAAATACGCATCCCATATATCTTTCCCGTAGGCCACGGCGCCATGGTTGGCAAGCATAATCGCATCTGCGGTCCGCACGAAGGGAGCCAACGATTGAGCAACCTCGTCCGTCGATGGCGTTGCGTAATCCGCCAGGGGAACACCGCCGAGGCCGACGATCACCTCGGGAAAAAGACATTCCGTGAGGGGGATACGCGCTGTTGCAAAACCGGTGACATACGGCGGATGGGCATGGACAACAGCATTCACATCGGAACGTTGAGTATAGATAAAGAGGTGCATGGGA